>Ga0058700_1000118_pt1 | contig 53588 bp, 47 predicted proteins | sample AgamicAtAme_FD_71365 | JGI IMG/M metagenome (GOLD analysis project Ga0058700, IMG submission 71365) | Agave microbial communities from Guanajuato, Mexico - At.Am.e | ecosystem: Host-associated > Plants > Phyllosphere > Phylloplane/Leaf | place: Guanajuato, Mexico | collected 2012-06-07 | reverse complement strand
GCGCCGCGCGGCGCTGAACTGAGCTGCAAGAGCTGGCTCACCGAGGCGCCGTTCCGCATGCTGCAGAACAACCTCGACCCGGAAGTGGCCGAGAACCCGGCGGAGTTGGTGGTTTACGGCGGCATCGGCCGTGCCGCGCGCAACTGGGAATGCTTCGACGCCATCCTGCGTGCGCTGCGCGAACTCAACGACAACGAGACGCTGCTGATCCAGTCCGGCAAGCCGGTGGGCGTGTTTCCCACGCATGCGGATGCGCCGCGCGTGCTGCTGGCCAACTCCAACCTGGTGCCGGCGTGGGCGAACTGGGAGCACTTCAACGAGCTCGATAAGAAGGGCTTGATGATGTACGGCCAGATGACGGCCGGCTCGTGGATCTATATCGGCTCGCAGGGCATCGTGCAGGGCACCTACGAAACCTTCGTGGAAATGGGTCGCCAGCATTACGGCGGCAGCCTCAAGGGCAAGTGGATCCTCACCGCGGGCCTGGGCGGCATGGGCGGCGCGCAGCCGCTGGCGGCCACGCTGGCGGGCGCATGCTCGCTCAACATCGAATGCCAGCAGAAGAGCATCGATTTCCGCCTGAAGACGCGCTATGTGGACGAGCAGGCGACGGACCTCGACGACGCGCTGGCGCGCATCGCCCGGTACACCGCCGCTGGCGAAGCGAAGTCGATCGCGCTGCTCGGCAATGCCGCCGACGTGCTGCCGGAACTCGTGCGCCGCGGCGTGCGCCCGGATGCGGTCACCGACCAGACCAGCGCGCACGATCCGGTGAATGGCTACCTGCCGCAGGGCTGGACGGTGGAGCAGTGGTTCGAGCGCCGCAAGAGCGATCCGGCCGGCACCGCGAAGGCGGCGAAGCAATCCATGAAGAAGCACGTGGAAGCCATGCTCGCCTTCCATGCGCAAGGCATTCCCACCTTCGACTACGGCAACAACATCCGTCAGATGGCGAAGGACGAGGGCCTGGAGAACGCGTTCGCGTTCCCCGGCTTCGTGCCGGCCTTCGTGCGCCCGCTGTTCTGCCGTGGCGTGGGCCCGTTCCGCTGGGTGGCGCTATCGGGCGATCCGGAAGACATCTACAAGACCGACCAGAAGGTGAAGGAGCTGATCCCGGACGATCCGCACCTGCATCGCTGGCTGGACATGGCCAAGGAACGCATCAGCTTCCAGGGCTTGCCCGCGCGCATCTGCTGGGTGGGTCTGGGCCTGCGCCACAAGCTGGGCCTGGCGTTCAACGAGATGGTGCGCAAGGGCGAGCTGAAGGCACCGGTGGTGATCGGTCGCGATCACCTCGACTCCGGTTCCGTGGCCAGCCCGAACCGCGAGACGGAAGCGATGCGCGACGGTTCCGACGCCGTCAGCGACTGGCCGCTGCTCAACGCCATGCTCAACGTCGCCGGCGGCGCGACCTGGGTGTCGCTGCATCATGGCGGTGGCGTGGGCATGGGCTACTCGCAGCATTCCGGCGTAGTGATCGTGTGCGATGGCAGCGAGGCCGCCGACAAGCGCATCGCGCGCGTGCTGTGGAACGATCCGGGTACGGGCGTGATGCGCCATGCCGATGCGGGCTACGAGATTGCCGTGGCCTGCGCGAAGGAGCAGGGCCTCAAGCTGCCCATGCTTTGATCGACCGATGGAGCCTTGCGCAGGCGCAAGGCTCCGCACGGGCCTGTCCGAACATGGACAGGCCCGTGCCACCGATTTGCCAGGGTCGACTGCAACAGTGCGGGCGGCAATCACATCGGCAAGGACTCCCATGACATTCCCCTATGCACGCCGCGCGCTGGCCGCGGCCGTCTTCGCCCTGGCATGCGCGAGCGCTTCGACGCCTTCGCTTGCGGCGGAACCCGCGAAAGCCGCACATGTCGACGATGCGCTACAGCATTCGCTTGAAGCACTCGCGCAACGAGCGCGCCCGGCCACGCTCGGCATCGCCGTGCTGGACCTTTCCACCGGCGCATCGCCGCGTGTGAATGCGGAAGTGGCCTTTCCGATGATGAGCGTGTTCAAGGCGCCGGTCGCAGCCGCCGTGCTGTCGCGCGTCGACGAAGGCACGCTGTCGTTGCAGCAGCTGGTATCGATCACTCGCGACCAGGTGCAAAGCGGTTCGGCCATTCCTTCCGTCGGTACGCACTTCAAGGGCGAGCGCATGGATTTCACGCTCGAGCAACTGCTGAAGGCGGCCGTCAGCGAGAGCGACAACACGGCGGTGAACGCCTTGCTTCGCACCGTGGGCGGGCCGGATGTGGTGACGGAATACTTCCGCGCCCACGGCATCGAGGGCATGCGCGTGGATATGGATGAAGCCGGCATTTCGCGGATCTTCAACGGACTGCCGCCCGGCGGGCAGGCACCCGAAAACGAAAGCGACGCGGCAGCGGCGAAACGCTACGAGCATGGCTACCAGGCGTTCCTGAAGGACCCGCGCAACCGCACCACGCCGGACGCGGCCATCACCTTCCTGCACAAACTGGTGGAGGGAAGCCTGCTGTCGCCGGCGTCCACGCAGCGCCTGCTGGCGTTGATGAAGGCGCAGACCATCCCCAATCGCCTGCGCGCCGGTCTGCCGCCTGGCGTGCGCTTCGCCGACAAGACCGGCACCAGCGGCTCGCTGGGCAACCGCACGGCGGCCTTCAACGACATGGGCATCATCACCTGGCCCGATGGCCACAAGGTGCTCGTGGCGGCGTTCCTGATGGATTCGGCCACGACCGCCAAGGAGCGCGACCAGTTGTTCGCCGAGATCGCACGCACCGTGGCGACGGCCGCTCATCCCTGATACGCCGGGTAGTGCCGGGCGGCGTCCCGGCGCATCATGTCGCCACATCCAACGAGGAGGTGCGACATGCCGGTCGAGCTGAAGATGTTGGGTTGGTCGGTGGCGCTGGGGCTGGTCTACCTGGTGTTCGCCACGCTGTTGTCGCTGGTGCGGCGTGGCATGGCCTGGAACGCGGGCAATCGCGATGAGCAGGTGCCATTGACCGGGCTTGCCGCACGGGTGGATCGCGCCAGCCGGAATTACCTCGAGACCTTCGCGTTCTTCGCCGCCGCGGTGCTGGTGGTCGTGGTGGGCCAGCGCACCAACGCCCAGACCGCGCTCGGCGCCCAGCTCTACGTGTGGGCGCGCGTCATCTATCTGCCGGTCTATGCGATCGGCATTCCCTATCTGCGCACGCTGGTCTGGACCGCTTCCGTGGTCGGGATCGTGATGGTGCTGTCGGCCGCGTTCGGATGATCCCGCCGCGGCCGACGCCGTGATGGCCACGTGAAAAGCCTTGCCCCAGGCGGGCTGCCAAGGCGCCCGCGGTCGTCAAAAATCTGGCGTTCGCCGGTTTTCTGGCGCCGGTCTCCCATCATTGCGGCATGGCACGGCGTTGCACCGGTTTTATTTTTCCAATGTCCATCAACCAGTTATGAGGTTTCCAAAAAACGGCCTCGAACGGGGCGTTCGCAAGCTCTCCAAGGCGTGACCACTATGCAGGTCCGGCGCAGTGCGTGCCGGGCCGCCGGCAGGGTTCGGCGGCATTCCCTGATCGATCACTGGAGACATTGCATGAACACCAACACTGTACGCACCGGCTCGCTGACCGAACTTTCCAGCTACCCGAAGTGGGCGCGCGAAATGGTTGAAGCCTGCGAACCCGCCCGCCGGAGCGTTCGCGACCACGTGATGTGGGACATGATGCGCGACGGCAGCATCGACCCGCAGACCATGCACAACTTCATGGTGGGCACCTGGTCGCTGATCGAGCGTTTTCCGTCCTTCATGGCACTGAGCCTGCTCAAGACGCGCTACGGCAGGAGCGCCGGCGACAACATGGCACGACGCTGGCTGGTACGTAATATCCGCGTGGAGCAGAACCACGCGGAGTATTGGCTGGATTGGGCCGAAGGCGCCGGCGTGCCGCGTGAAGACGTTCTTGACGGTACGCCGCCGCGCGGCACCCAGACGGCGGCCGACTGGTGCCACGACGTCTGCGGCCGGGATACCCTCGCCGCCGGCATCGCCGCCACCAACTACGCCATCGAAGGCGTCACGGGCGAGTGGTCCGCCAAGGTCTACGACAGCGTGGCTTATGCCAACAGCCTGCCCGAGGCCGGCCGCAAGGCGACGCTGCGTTGGCTTCAGCTACACGCGGCCTATGACGATACTCATCCGTGGGAGGCGCTGGAAATCGTCTGTACCCTGATGGGCAGCCAGCCCGCCCCCGAGGAAGTGGAGCACGTGCGGGAATGCATCGAGCGCAGCTATGTAAGCCTGCACTACGGCCTCGAGCGCTGCCTCGTGCAGCATGCGGTGGGCGAGGTGGAAGAGCAGGCGGCGTAACGGAATCTCGTCGTCGACAGTCTGGCGGGACGAGACATCGCTTCGAGATGTAGCTTTCTGAAGTGGTCGTGTAAAAGGACGCCATGGATTTGATCCGTAGCACCTCTCCAAGACCGCTGTCCCGTCGCTTGAGGCCGTTGGCCTACGGGCTAGTGGCCGTTATCGGCTTGATTCTCATTCTTACCTGGGGTGCCCTCCAGGTCCAGGTCACTCTCGCCGGTTTCCTCAACGGCGAGAGTGTCTGGAGCAAGGCCCAGAAGCAGGCCGTGGTGGATCTGCTCGGCTATGCCAATTCCGGCGACGTCGCCCGGCTGGCGCACTTCCGCGACAACTACGAGTTGCTGCGCTCCGACGGCTGGGCGCGCGATGCCATCGCCTCGGGCCATTACGACCGCGCGCAGATTCACCTGGCCTTCGAGCGCGGCAAGATCCTGCCGCAGGCGGAGCCGGGCATGATCTTCATGTTGCGCTTCTGCACCGGCGCGCCGCACATGCGCGAAGCGGTGGGCCTGTGGCGCGCGGCCGACCGGCCCCTGACCCAGTTGAACGCCGTGGCGCAGGAGCTGCAGGACGCCTATGCGCGCGGCCAGCCTCAGCGCTCGTGGCTGCAATGGCAGTTGGATCGCATCAATGGACTCAACAACGAACTGGAACCGCTGACCAACGGTTTCTCGCTGGAAGTGGCGCAGGGCGCCATCTGGCTGGGACGCGTGCTGTTCGCCGCCGTGTTCCTGACCGCATGCGCCGCCTCGCTGCTGTGGTTGCGCATGGCACGCCGCATCCTGCTGCGCATACGCGGCACCGAGGAACGCTACAGTGTGCTGTTCAACAGCGCGGCCGACGCCATCCTGATGGTGGACGAAGAAAGCGGCCGCATCCTGGAAGCCAACCGCACCGCGCTGCAATGGACCGGCCGCGGCGTGGACGACCTGGCCGGCGAGGAGCTTTCCACCTTCTTCTCGCCCCTGCTGCATCGCGCCGACGGCGCCGTCACCGGCGAACTGCGTGGGCCGGGCGATGAATTGCGTCCGGTCGAAATGCGCAGCAGCACCACGCACTGGGGCACGCAGAGCGTGCGCCAATCCATCATGCGCGACATCACCGAGCGCGTGAACCTGGAACAGCAGCGGCGCATCGCCTCGGAGGCGCTGGCCAGCATCGCCGAAGGCGTGATCATCGCGGACGCCGAGCGCCGCGTCGCGCGCGTCAACGCCGCGCATATCCGCATGACCGGCTTCACCGTGCAGGCTTTGCTGGGCCTGCGCTTCGACGACCTGCGCTGCCTGCCGGACGGCTCGCCCTTGCCCGACTCGGTGTGGGAAACCATCGAAGCGGAAGGCAACTGGGTCGGCGAGGTGCGCAGCCGCCGCATGGACGGCACCAGCTACCCGGAACTGCTCAGCATCAGCGCCATCCGCAACCCCGAAGGCGAAGTGCAGCACTACGTCGCCGTGATCAACAACATCAGCGCGGCCAAGGCGAACGAACAGCGCCTGCAGTACATGGCGGCGCACGACACGCTCACCGGCCTGGCCAACCGCGCCGAGTTCGAGCGCCGCTGCGTGCAGGCCATCGTGCGGGCCGAGCGTGACCGCGGCATGGCGGCGGTGGTGTTCATCGATCTCGATGCGTTCAAGGCGGTCAACGACAGCTACACCCATGCCATCGGCGATCAACTGCTGGTGAAGGTAGCCGAGCGCATCGCCTACGAGCTGGGCGACCGCGGCGTGGCGGGCCGCATCGGCGGCGACGAATTCACCGTGCTGCTACCCGACCTGCATTCGCGCGAACAGGCCAGCGCGCTGGCGGGGCGGCTGCTTTCCGTGCTGTCCGCACCCTTCGCGGTGGGCGACTACGAGCTGGCGCTGAGCGCCAGCATCGGCATCGCCTGCTTCCCGCTCGACGGCACCGACGTGCCCACGCTGATCACCAATGCGGATGCCGCCATGTATGCCGCGAAGACGGAAGAGCGCAACGCCTTCCGCTTCTATTCGCCGCGTATGCAGGCCGATGCGCGGCGCCGCATCGCCTTGGCGTCCGAGCTGCGCAAGGCGCTGGCGGAAAACGAGTTCAGGCTGATGTACCAGCCCACGGTGGAAATGCGCACCGGGCGCATCGTGGCGGTGGAGGCGCTGCTGCGCTGGTTCCATCCGCAGCGCGGACTGATTGCGCCCGGCGAGTTCATTCCCATGGCGGAAAAGCTGGGCCTGATCCGCCGCATCGACCAGTGGGTGCTGCAGGCCGCATGCCAGCAGATGTACGACTGGGACAAGGCCGGCCTGCCGCCGCTGCGCATGGCGGTGAACGTATCGGCCAACTGGTTCGGGCAGGCCAACTTCGTCGACGAGATCCGCATGCTGCTGGAAGCGCGCCGCCTCGCCCCCGAACGCTTGATGCTGGAAATCACCGAAGGCGCCATCCTGCGCTTGGGCGAAGAAATGGAGCGCACGCTGCACGCACTCCATTCGCTGGGCGTGGGCGTGGCCATCGATGACTTCGGCACCGGTTATTCGTCGATGAGCTACCTGAAGCTGCGCGCCATCGACTATTTGAAGATCGACCAGAGCTTCGTCGCTGGACTGCCGGACGACAGCAGCGATGGTGCCATCATCGAAGCCATGCTCACGCTGTGCCGCCGCCTGGACATCAGCCCCATCGCCGAAGGCATCGAAACCGAGGAACAGCACCGCTTCCTGCTGCGCGCCGGCTGCGTGGAAGGGCAGGGCTTCCTCTATTCGCGCCCGGTCGAACCGGCCGTCATCGCGCAACTGCTCAACCCCGGGCGACGTCAGAGCAACTCGCACCTGCGCCTGGTGCCGCCCGAGGCGAGCTGAGCCATGAGGTATGTCGCCTTCGGCAGATGGCGGCGCGAATGCATCAGTGCAGCTGCTCTCCCTCTGGCGATGGAACGTCAAGCGATAAAACCATGCACAGATGGCGCAAGATGAATTCACCCGTCGGCCATGCCTGCTTCCAGCGATCTTCCGGTGCTTCGAACGTGCACCAGCGCAACAGATCGTCCCCATCGTCGGCCAGCATGTAGCGGTGCACGATACGCGGCGTAGCGGATAGCACGCTGCGAAAGCGCACCGCCCACGACATCGTGCCTTCTTCCATCGCTGTCTCCACATCGAACAAGGTCTGATGCCGACCCTTGATGGTCTTGACACTTTGAGCGCCATAGCTGCGCGCCGTTATGCCAAGCACGCGGGAGACATGGTGCATGGCGTTCAGCGTCAATGCCGCATGGCACTCGCCCGGGTGCTCATGGTCCGGAAGAAAGGCGAGTACCTCGTGCACGCTGCCTTTCGTGTGCTCATGTACGTACCAGCCATCGGGTATCAGTACGGCCGCCAGCACCGCATCACTGCCATGCCACCGGTATCCTTGGGGTGCGTTGAAGGGTATGTCCATGGTGTGGCACTCCTCGTGGTTGCCTGGCGATTACGGCACCAGGCAGCTGGCGTCGCCTTCTTCCAGTACGCCGCCGTGGTCAGTAGTGTCACCTTTGCGGGCGATGGCTTTTCCAAGAATCGATGCACCCGGCGAGCCGCCGATGATCGTGGCGCCACAACTGGTTTTGTCGCCTGCGCATGCGACTTCCTTGCCATGGACAAGACCGCTCTTGGTTCCGGTGGTGACATGGCCTCTGCCGTGGATGGGGCAGGCATGGGCATGTCCAACGAGGACAACGGGAGAGGGCATGGTCGCTATTCCTTGAGGTGGGTGGTTAGTCGGGTCGGCTGGCGATAAATGCATCCAGCGCCTGCTGATCGCGTTGGGCTTGATCACGCGATATCGGCGGTGGTGGCTCGTCGCGGGGCTTTGGCAGCGCCACCGCGCCCGGGCGTGGCCGGATGGTGGGCAGAATGGCGTCCCACACGGCGGTGGCCTCGTTATCGGTGAGCGAGGCATCGACCGGAGGCGGGTCGAGTATGCCGGAGGGCGAGGGGTCGTGAGCCGCAAAGCTGGGCAGGCGTGACTCGTTCATCAGGTAGTCTGGCGCAGCCTGGCGCGCGAGGCGTTCTTTGTCGCTGTCCCAGTAGATGTCTCCTCCGGCGCTCAGTCGCAGCGCGAAGGAAGGGCGTGGCAGCCCCGGATCGGGGCGATACGATTCCCCGACAAAAGTGAAGCTATGAATCGTGGTTTTGCTTTGGTTTGCTTGCTCCTCCATCGTGAACAAGACCTCTTCACCGGCCATGCCCGCAAAGTCGTGCTTGCCACGCCGCAACACATGCACGGGCGTATCGCTGGCGGCGAAATCGCGGTCGATGCGGTTCAACAGGCGAGGGGATTCATCGGGCGTCACGGCCATGCTCTCCACCTCCAGCGTCACGTCGAGCCGGTTCGGGTCGTAGAAATTGATCGTGGCTCGCTCGTGATCCTGCGGGCCGTCGATGATGATGGGGCCAAGGATAAAACCCGGTCTCTCGCGGGCGGGGTCGCGGATCAGGAAAATCTGTCGAGCGAGGGTTCTGAGGCGTGCTTCGACCTGATCACGTGTTTCTACAGGACCGGCTCCGGGAACGCCCTCATAGGACTTCGCCGTGAGTTGCACATAGGTGTTGCCGAGCAACATATGGAGTTCATGAGCCTGAGATCCTCCCCCAAGAGTACTTCTGAAAAACCGCAGCAATATCCCTTCACGCCCCTTGCCTCCCTTGCCATCATCGATGCGTACATCGACTGGCCATGAGCCCACCAGCATCGAGCGATGGGTTTCATGGTTGGTGACATCTTGAATACGCTGCGCGCGCCAGGCCACGGCCGCGTGAAACTGTGCCGGGGTTACACCCTGATCGATCACTTCGACGTCCACCGTTTTGAAATCGGTGCCCAGCCCGTAATACAGCGTGACGTCGCCGCTGCCGAAGCGCCAGGTGGGCGGCAGATCGATCAGGTAGCGGCCCAGGCCGTGAGTGGTCATATGGGTGGTAAACTCGCTCACGGTGCGTTTCTCCGCATCAGTGGGGTGGTGAGTGCAGCCGCCGAGTAGAACGGCGCATAGCAGTAGCAACAGTCCGCGCCTCATGCGGGCACCTTGGCGGCGTCGGTGGCGCTGCAAGGCACCAGGGCGGCGCCGGCGATGCGGGTGATGGCGTAGAGGGTGACGCGTCGTGCGCCGTCGTTTTGGTACGAGCCCTCATGATCGAAGCCGGTGAGGCGAAACTGTTCGCGCACATGGCCCCTGTTGTCGGTGGCCAGCGGCGCGCGGCCCGAGCAGCGGGGTACGGTGCCGTCGCCGCTGCTGTCCTGGGTGGCGCAGCGCACGTACCAGGGCTGGCGGGTGTCGCCATTGCCCGGCGCGGTGAGGCGCACCGGGTTGCTGCCGTCGTCGGTAACTTCGTGGAAGCCCAGGGCCTGCACGCGCTCGGGGCTGGGTCGCGTGGCCGCTTGCCTACCTGGCTGATAGGTGGGGTAGTTGAAGTTGCCCGGCCCCAGCGGGGTGTGTGGAGGGGGAGGGGCAGGTTCGGCCATGCGCCAGGTGATATTGGCGAAGCTCGGCTGATGGTCGTCCGCACCGTAGTACACGTACGTGGTGGAATGGTATGCATTGCGAATGATTGCGTGGAATTTGCGCGCCCACTCAGCATTAGTAACGTAGTCAGCCCACGTAATCGCCTGCCCACCCTCCGGCGCCAGCCACGCCTCACGCACCAGGCCCCACCAGCGATCCCGCCGCAGGTAAATCTGGGTATAGGGATCGTCGGCGGTGGGCTGTGGTGGCATGGCGGGCCTACCGTGTTCGTCGCACAGGCGCAACCAGCCCGCGGGATAGTGGCCGCTCGGTAGCAGTTGCAGGGCGCCGGGGGCTTGCGCAAACACGGCGGTGACCTCGCGACCGCTGTTGCCGATAGCCAGGGCACCCATTTTGCCGAAAAAGGAGCTGCTTTCGTCGGCCATGCCCACCTTGCAGCGGCGATAGGCCACCGCCGCGCCCACGGCGGGCATCACACCGTGCACCACACCGGCGATCTTGCTGGCCATGCCGGGCAGCATGGCGCAGCGGCGCGTGACCAGGCCACCCATGGAGTGGGTTACCACCACGACCTGGGTGCAGCGGCTGCCGTAGCGCCGGATGATCTCATCAATGCGCGTAGCCAACCGCTCAGCGGCTTTCTCGTTGGAGTCCAGCCAGTTGTAGCCGCAGGCGTACACGGGCATCAGGTACATGGCGCGCTTTTGCAGGTCGCGAAACACCAGCGGCAGCTCCTCCAGATTTCTCTCTGCGCTGCCCTCGGGCAGGCCCTGCACGCGCATGCGCAATTGCGGCGGATACGGCGCGGGTTTCTGGCCTGGGACCGGGGCGGGACCAACTACTGAATCGACCAGGCCATAGTCGCTCCATGTCATGGGGTCCCAACCCTGGCCGTTAAGGGTGTGCTCCAGCCATAGGAGAAAGTCCTGGTAGCTGGCGGCGGCGATCTCGCCCCAGCCACGCTCTGTGTAGATGTTGATGGTTTGACCATCCGCCCCTTTGTAGGTGGCGAAACCGACGGAGCCTGCCGCCTTGGTGGGCACAGCGCCGCGGTTGTCGACTTCCACGCGATCAGGGTGCAGGGCGACTTGTCGCGTCCCTGCGCTACGTCCGATCCACTTTTTTCCCAGGCCGGGCTTGGAGTCCAGGCGCCATACCGGGTCGCCGGATTGACCGTTGATGTAGCTGCGCAAATTCGACCCCATGATGCCGGGCACAAAGATCACCGGCAGCACATGCGGCGGCCCCAGGGGCAGGATCACCGGTTCGGTGATGTGCGAGGGCGTGAGGTTCCAGGCGTGCACCTGGCGCCCGAATTCGTCGAAATGGTACGGAGCCACACGCGGCTGGGCGTTGAGCTGGTCGGGTGGTGTGCTCATGGTTTCATTCCCCGTGGTTCAAGATGGTTGGCGCCCATGTGCCTTGCGTCGGTACTTGGCCGTGGTCACTGCGCATGACCAAGCTGCTCCACTTCCTCGGTCAATGCCTGCCGGATGCTTGGCATGCCGCTGTAGCCGATATCGTCAATGCGCCATCCGTCCCCCGTTTTTATCAGCGTTAGTTCGATGGTTTGCACCCTGCCAAGGTTGTGAAACGTCACGTCGACGTTTGTGCGGCCATAGGTGCTGTCCGGGCGTTTGGCTATGCCGTCCAGCTTGCGTATGTCGAAATCCTGGCAGGCGCACAGCGGGTCGGCATCGAGCACGCCCGCTTCGCCATGGAGCAATTGCTGGTCACGGTCTACCAATTGCCGCAGGGATGGCGTCAGGAAGGGCTTTGCGCCTTCACCGCTAAGGGGAATACCCGGACCGTTCAACGTGTAGCTCGCGTAGATCCGGTGTATGAACGGGTCCACGCCGTTCAATGGTGCTGCCGCATGGGCTGTCGATAGCGCGAATACGCAAAGCCATGCGGCGACACAAGCGAGGCGGAAAGAGGAATGGGGAATCTTCATGGCTGATCCTCGTAGCGGTAGATCTCGTAGGAAGGTTGATGGGAGCGATAACCTGGGCCCGACCACATATCCCGTTGCTTGAAGTCCGATACCCACTGGGTTCCGTCATACATGGTGATGTGTCCCTCGGGACTTCCACCTGGATAGTCCTGAATGACGGCAATGTCCCCTTTTTGAGGGACATAGCCGTTTTTCTCCACGGTGCCGAAGCCGTTTGACAGCAAGGTGGGGCCATAGGCCTTGGCCTGTGCGGGGTAACTACTCAGCTTTAGCCCGCCGGCGTTCAGAGCCTGGCGAACGTATTGCGCGCATCGCCGGGTCGATTGATCGTTGGCCGCTGAGTCCAATTGATTCACCGCCTTGTCGATATCCAGGATCGGGCTGCTGTGGACATCCACCGACGCCGAACCCACTTGTGCCGTCCACTGGCTGGGGTCGCCATATGCCGCCTTGGCCATGCGTGCGTCGTCGATGTCCAGAGAAGATGCACCCGTTCGTTCAGTGGCGGCAGCGCCGAGCCAGACAATGCCCAGCCCTTCCGGATTCAGTCCCTGCTGCAGGGTCAGCCAGCCTGCGGCATCCGTAATGCCAGGGATGCGCGTGCCATCGCTTCGCACCAGCTCGTAATGCTGATGCGCCGCCGGCGAGCCATCAGGAAAATGAGCCTGGAACCGATCGTTGAACGGCGTGTTATCCCACTGCTGTACGGCCGTGGACAGCGACGATGAATCCTCGACGATCCATTTGGCATGCGGTATGACCTCGGTGCCAAACAGCTCGATGCGTCCATCGGGGTTGAGCACGATGGCACTGCGCCCGCACTTGAAGATCATCTTGTCGTTGGCTTCGGTCAGGCATTGTTTGTTTGCCTGGTGGTGAATGTTTTCATTCGCCTGCACGGTGACGTTTCCGCGCTGTGCCTGGGTGATCATGTCACCCTGGTTCGCGAGATGGCGAATACCGCCATCGACGGCAAACGCGCTGATACCGTTGCCAGCGGTGATGTGCACGCATCGCGAGGCCATCAATGATTGGTCTTGTCGGGCGATGCTTTCGATGTTGCCGCCCGCCGTGTGCAGCATGCTGGCCGGCGTGGCCGTGACCAGGCCGGCCGGTGCACCCGTAATGACGATGGGCTTGCCGCCAGCATCGTTTTGCCTGTCGTTGGCCCCCGCGCCGAGCGCGTGGATTGCCTGAACCAGTTGATCGCGGGAGGCGTGCTCAGCGGGCAGTGCCTGCTGGCGTTGAGCGACATCAAGCAGGTCTTTTGCCTGCTGCGCAAGTTGGTCGACCAGTTGCAGCAGTTCGGCAATATCCAGTTGTCGTCCGCCCGCCTGGGCTTGTGCATAGGCCGAGACCAACAGACCCTTGGCGGCACGCAGCGCGCCATGCTCATCGGTGCGCAGCTCGAACCCTTCACCGCGCGGCGCGCCGCCTTGCGGGCGCGGGTGGGTGAGGTAGCCCAGGTGCAGGGCGGTGGCGCCGTGGTCGCTCATCAGCGCGGCGCTGATCTGTTGCGAGGTATCGTCAATGCGCAGTTCGTTGGCGCGGTTGCCCTTGAGCTCCTTGCTCTTGACGGTGTGGATGGCGTGGAACTTGGGGAGTTCGTAGGGTGGCGGGTTGCCCGGATGATGTGCCGAAGCCACCACCATCGGCTGGTCGATATCACCCCCGAGCATGATTACCACGGCTTCATGTCCCACCCGCGGCAACGCCTGCATGCCCCACGCCACGCCCGCCCAGCCCTTGGCGACGCGTATCCAGCAGGAGCTGGCATCGTCGCTCTTGCCCTCGCGGTCCCACGGGAATTGCAGCTTGACCCGGCCCCACTTATCGACCCAGACCTCCTCGTTCGCCGGGCCGACCACGGTGGCGATCAGCGGACCGTCCACGCGTGGCTTGGCCCACAGCGGGGCTTTCCATTCAAACTCGCGCGGCACGAAGACGACGGTGTTGCTGTAGGTGGTCGCGCCCTCGGTGGCGTCTTCGCCCTGGCTGGGATGCTGCGTGCCTTCGTGATGCAGGCGCACCACGCGCCAGTCGCGATTCCAGGCCTCCCGTGGATGGCCTTCCAGGGTGTACGAGACACCGGGCATGAGAAAGGCAGCGTCGCCTTCCCCATGGGCTTGCGCGGCATCGCGCCGCTCCGCGTGGAGACGGGTGCGCGTAAACGGCTTGCCGACTTCGTCCCGCTTGTAATCGGCCGGATAGCGGAAGCGCTCGTAGGTATCCCGTGAGGCTCCCATCGTGCTTGGCCGTATGAAGGCGTACTCGCCAGTACTCTCCGTATCGGAAGCGGGCTGCCCGAGCCGTGCGTCGGAGGCATACGGTACGGCGTGATGCTCCAGGTTGTATCGGGCGTTGTGGAAGGTGTAATCCCGCCCGACGGTGCGCGTCGGGGCCACCTGCTCGCGATAGCGGAAGCGGCGCAGGCTGGGTTGATCCGCCATGCCACCGGCTTGCGGTTGGTAGATCAGCGTGCCGCCCGAGGGAAGGCTCTGCACGGTATCGGTGAAGATCAACCGGTGCTGGTGCGCATCATGCGCGATCGACACAAAGATGCCCTCATCGGCCGCAATGCGCTGCACAAAGGCCCAGTCACTCTCGTTCCATTGCGATGCAAATTCCCGGGGCAGGTGCGCTCCCGCGAGGTGCCACTCCACATCCAGCAGGCCGTGCTCCTTGAGCAACGTATTGATGATGTCGGGGACGTTGAGCTGCTGGAATATTCGGCAGTTGCTGCGAAGGGTAAGGCGGGCCAGCGCCGGCTCGATGACGGCGCTGTAGCGCGTGCGGTGCGTGCCGCTGTCCCGTTGTTCCCAGGCGGTGACGATGCCCCACACATGCCGCACGACTTGCTCGTCACGCCAGATGGCGAAATGTGCGGGGGCATCCAATAGCCGGGAGAAATCGACGTTGTCGTCGAACGCCGAAAGCTCGACGCTCAACCGGAAAGGCAGCGGAGCGCCGTCCGCGGAGAGAAGTCCATCGGCCGAGAGGGCCTCGTCGAGCGAAAAGCTCACCACTTCAAAGGAGGTGGTGGACGAGGAGGGAGTGAAGGTGTAACGCACATCGGCACTGCGGGACATCACGGACATCTCCTGCATGGTGGTTGCGTAGGGCAGCGTCATGACGCTGGATATGGCAACCACCAACAGTACCGATGCCGCTGGCGGGTCACAGTCGGCGAAGTTCTATGTGTTGTGCAGGAACCCGCTTATAGGATGGGAATGACCTTGTGGCATACAGTGCTCAATGCAGCACCACGCTGACTACTTCGCGGTCAGGCTGGTACAACGCGGGGAACTGCTGTTTCAGGTGCGCGACCTTGGGTGCATCGTTGAACACGATGTAGGCATCGTCGGGGTGTCGCTTGGCGTAGTCCTGGTGATAGGACTCGGCTACGTAGAAACCCTTGAGCGGCACGACCTGCGTCACGATGGGATCCTCGAACGCATGCGCCGCGCTCAGTTGCGCGATGTAGGCTGTGGCGATGCGCTTCTGTTCGTCGTTGCCGTAGAAGATCGCGGAGCGGTACTGCGTGCCAACGTCCGGGCCCTGCCGGTTGAGCGTGGTCGGGTCGGTGGCGACGGCGAAGTAGACCTTGAGCAATTGCCCGTAGCTGACCTTGCTGGGATCGTAGACGATCTTCACCGACTCGGCGTGGCCGGTATCGCCGTCGCTGACACGGTCGTACTCGGCCGTGTTCGCGGCGCCGCCGGAGTAGCCGGCCAGCACCTTCTTCACGCCTTTGACGTGCTCGAACACGGACTGCAGGCCCCAGAAACAGCCGCCCGCGAGCACGGCGACCTGGTCGTCCTGGGCGGGGGCCGCATCGACGGCGGGATCGGGCAGCGGTGCGCCGCTGCTGCCGGCGGTGGCCAGCGTGCAGGCGCCCAGGCCGGTCATCAGCAACAGGCCCGCGAGGGCCGGGAACAGCTTGAATCGGCGGATGCTCATGAAGGAACGCTCCATCGAAGGGAGGGACAACAGGCCGCCACGGTTGGCGGGTTCTGCTTCCTTATTCGCTGCCGGACCGCTTCCGGTTACGCCGATGCTGGCACGCCATGACCATCGGCGTGCGAAGGCGGCGGCAAGGCGGTGTTATGGTGCGCCATTCCCTGCCGCGGTCATCCCCATGACGCATTCGCTCGACCTGGACGCTTACCTGCAACGCATCGGCTTCTCCGGCGAACCCAGGGTGGACGTGGCCACCTTGCGCGCGCTCGCGACGGCGCACATCGCTGCCATTCCGTTCGAGAATCTCGACCCGCTGATGGGCGTGCCGGTATCGCTGGATCTATCCGCCATCGAAGACAAGCTGGTGAAGCAGCAGCGCGGCGGCTACTGCTTCGAACAGAACGGGTTGTTCCTCGCGGTGCTGCAAGCCATCGGTTTCGAGGCGACGGGACTGATCGCGCGCGTGTTGTGGAACAAGCCCGAGGACGCCGAGGTGGCGCAGACGCACATGCTGTTGCGCGTGGAAGTGGAAGGCGAAAGCTGGCTGGCCGACGTGGGCTTCGGCAGCATGGCGCTGGGCGGCGCGTTGCGGCTGGTGGTGGACGAGGCGCAGCCGACCTCGCTGGAGCCGTTTCGCCTGGTGACGGACGGGGTCCATTGGCGCATGCAGGCGCAGGTGCAGGACGAGTGGCGCACGCTGTATCGCTTTCGCCTGCAGCCGGCCGAGCGGATCGACTATGTGGTGGCCAACCACTTCACCTCGACGTATCCCGAGTCGCACTTTCTGCACCAGCTGATCGCCGCGCGCACGCTAGCGGATCGTCGCCTGGCCCTGCGCAACCGGGAGTTCGCGGTGCATGCGCTGGGGCAGCCTTCCGTGCGCCGCAGCCTGCAGGGCACGGAAGAGATCAGGCGCGTACTGGAGGAGCAGTTCGGCATCCGCCTGCCGGCGTCGCCGCTGCTCGATGCGAAGCTCGATGCCTTGCCGGTGGCCGTTGCCTGATCAGTCGATCGCGTGCACGTGGATGACGAAGTCCTCCACCTGCACCACCTGGCCCGCATGGATCTTGCAGGTCTTGCGCAGCTCCTGCTCGCCGTCCACGTAGACGGCGCCGGACGCCACGATGGCCTTGCCGGCGCCGCCGCTGTCGCACAGGCCCACCAGCTTCAGCAGCTGGTTGAGTTCGACGTAGTCGCGGTCCAGTTCGAAATCGAGTTCTTGCATGGGGCGTCGGTATCAGGCGTCGTTGTCGTCGAACGCGCTTTCGGGCAGCGCGAAGAACACGAAGAAGGGGGCGTCGGCTTCCTGCCAGTAGTCGACCGCTTCCTCGAGGATGTCGAGCAGCGTGTCGAAATCTTCCTCGTTGCGATCGCGCATGTCTTCCGCGCGGTCGAACAGCAGGATGTAGCCGGTGGCCTTGAGCCACGAGAGATCGCGCATGCTGTCGGCGAGCGCATCCCAGTTGCGGCCGAAATCCGCTGGCAGGCGCAGTGCCTGGGTGAGGCGGTCGAACAGGGCATCGCGGTCGGTGTAGTCGGCAAGGCTGACGCGGCAGACGCGCAGGCCCTGCATGCCGGCGGCTTCGGCCAGCGGTTCCAGGTCTTCGCTGGTGACGAAGAAGATGCCGCCGTGCTGGGCGTCGCCGAAGTCCAGATCAAATTGCGCGTTCATCGGGATACCTCGAACGGGCGAAACGTGCGGTAGTGGTCATCGGTGTAGTAGTAGACCTGCGGTGGCGTGCCGCCGGTGATGATGCGGCGTGCGCCGCGGTAATCGAGACCGGGCGTGTCCACGGTGTACTCGTGGTAATAGCCCTCGGGCATCGCGGGCAGCCGATGTTCGCGGTTCTGGAACACCACGCCGTCCTGGCGGTGCTGGAACGGTCCGCCGCTGGCGATGCGGCGCAGGGTGTCGGCGGCTTCCGGCGGAAGGAACGAAGGCAGCGTGTTGGTCGCGCCGCCCGCAGGGCGCGGGACCGATGCGTTCTGCGGAAGCGCCGTGCCCTGCGGCGACGGCTCGGGCGAGTGACGGCCCCACAGCAGCGCGGCGACGGCCAGCACCGCAAGCAGGAGCAGGGGTTTGATTGAGCGCATGACGGACAGCCTGGGCGGAGTGGCGGGAGTTTAGTCCCTTGGCACCGCGCCGGCATCAACCTTCGGCGTCGACCCGCTGCTGCAGCGCCATGGCGGCGGCGGGATTGCGCTCCTTGGCGCTGCTGATGAAGTAGACGAATACGTCGCGCGGATTGCCCGATGCGCGCGGCGCCGCCATGTGCGGCAGTTCCGGCAGGTCGCAGCCTTCCGCCCAGGCGCGTGCGCGTTGGCTCCAGGCGTCGAGATCGGCGGGCGCGTAACCGGTTTCTATGTGCGATTCGCTGCGCATCAGGCGTGCATAGGCAAAGTCGCCGGTAAGGTCGGCCAGCGAAGGATATTGCGGCGAATCGGTGAACACGGTAGGGATGCGGTACGAGCGCGCCAGCTCCACGTAGCGCTCGTCTAGGAAGCTGCGGTGGCGCACTTCCAGCACATGCCGCATGGGCTGGCCGTTGAGTTCGCGCGGCAGCATGTCGAGGAAGGCGGCAAGGTCGTTGGCATCGAACGCGCGCGAGGGCGTGAACTGCCACAGCACCGGGCCCAGCCGGTTGCCGAACTCGGCCAGGCCGCCGAAGACGAAGCCGTCGATGCCGCGGCCCGCATCGGCCAGCCGCTTGCCCTCGGTGATGTAACGCGGCGCCTTCAGCGAGAAGACGAAATCGTCCGGCGTTTCGGACGCCCATTTCGCATAGGTGGCCGGCTTCTGCGCGCCATAGTAGGTGCCGTTGATCTCGATGGCGCGAAGATGGCGACTGGCGTATTCCAGTTCGCGCCGCTGCACCAGCCCCGCCGGATAGAAGTTGTTGCGCCAGGGGGCGAAGTTCCAGCCGCCGATGCCCACGCGGATGCGCGAAGCCGGGCCTTGGCTGGGAGCTGGCGAAAACAGATCGCTGGGCATGGTCGGGGCCTCGCTGAAGGACGGGCATGATGCCACGGCGAAAGTGAAAGGGTTCCTAGGGTTAACAGGCCCTAGTCCAGCGGCAGGTGGTTGGGATACGGCCCGCGGGCGGCCATGAAGGCCGTGGGCGTCATGCCGGCGAAGGCGCGGAACTCGTGCACCAGATGCGACTGGTCGCCGTAGCCGCCATCGAGGGCGACGGCGCTCCAGTCCACGGCGGCCGAGCGGTACACGGCGTCGACCACGCCGCGAAAGCGCATGAGCCGTGCATAGCGCTTCGGCCCCATGCCGACCTGGCGGCGGAACAGGCGACCGAATCGGTAGTCGGACATGCCGGTGTCGCGCACCAGCGCGCCGATGCGCGTTACTTGCGGTCGCGCGTCGATCTCGCCGAGTGCGTACCGCACTTCGGGCGCCAGTCTCGGCATGCGCATGTGCGCGAGCAGCCACTGTTCCAGCACGGCCAGTCGTGCATGCGCGCAAGCGGTGTCCAGCAGCTGTTCGCGCAGCCGGTGCGCGCTGCTGCCGAAGATGTCTTCCAGCCCGATGTCCTGTGAGACCAGGCTTTCGTGGTCCTCACCGGTGAAGGCGTGCGCGCCGCCGGGACGGAACACCACGCCCATCACGCGCACCTGCTCGGCGGTATCGATGATCTGGCTGCGCAGGCAGGGGCCGCCGATGACCGACGCCGCCGCCCGAACACAGCGACGTTCCGCGTCGTCGCTGTAGGTGCGCGTTTCGTTCTCGTGCAGGTTGATGATCAGCGCCGCGCCCGGCACGGGCAGCACGCGCTCGTAGTGGTGCGCGGCCGGCGGCATGTCCCAGTCCCACAAGCGGGACACCAGGGCATCGAGCGGTGGCGCGGGTACAACGGCGTGATGTCCCATCCGCTGACTCCGGGTGGTCTTCGGAGTCTAGGCCGATGGCATGTCGCTGTCAGGTGTTCTGTCCCGGCACGACCGTGGTGGAGGGAATGGGCGCCGTGGCGGGGTCGTGCTGCATGGTGCGCACTACCATGTCCTGCGGCGTGGAGAGCGGCTGGTCGGCCTTGCGCAGCCGGTCGATGATCTCGAACAAGAGATCGCTCTTCACCGTGCCGGCATCGCGCGGATTGCTCACATAGGCCGTGCACACGAACATCATTGAGCCCGCGTCGATGCTGTCCAGGGTGACGCTGGGCGAGGGCGTGTTGAGCGTCACGGTATGGTTGCGCAAGATGTCGAAGATGATCTGCCGCACCTTGGCCGCATCGCTGCTCAGCGGCATCGGCAGGCGGATCTGCACGCGTCCCTGCGCATTGGCCAGCGTCACGTTGCGCACGTTCTGGGTGATCAGCTGCGAGTTGGGCACGATCACCGTGGAGCGGTCGCCCTGCTGGATCTCGGTGGCGCGCACGTTGATGCGCTTGATGTCGCCTTCCACGCCGCTGATGCTGACCCAGTCGCCCACCTTCACCGGGCGCTCGGCCAGCAGGATCAGGCCGGAGATGAAGTTCTGCACGATGGCCTGCAGGCCAAAACCGATACCCACCGACAGCGCACTGGCGACCCAGGCGATGCTCTGCACGTCCACCTTCAGCGCACCAAGCACCAGCACGAACACCAGGATGCCGCCCACGTAACCCAGCAGGGTGACGATGGACGTCTGCATGCCCACGTCCAGCGAGGTCTTGGGCAGCAGCTGCTGGCTGAGCCAGCGCTTGATCAGTCGCACGATGACGGCGCCCACCACCAGCACCAGCAGGGCGTTGAAGATGCTGGTGGGGTTGATGGTGAGCGTGCCCAGCGACAGCCCGCTGAAGATCTTGGTGCCGCGATCCACCAGTTCGTCGGCGCCGGCGCCGTAGGGCGCGAGGATCAGCGGAATGGCGAGCAGCAGCAAAAAGGCGCGGCTGATGCCCGACAGCACGGTGGCCGCCTGCTCCAGGCGAGGCGGCGAGATGCCGAAGTTCTCCTGCATGCGCTGGCCGGTACGCGACTCCGGCGACAGCAGCGATTCGCACAGGTCGTTGACCAGATGCATGAATACATACAGCGCGGCGATCAGGAAGCCGGCGCGGATCATCTGCCGCGCCACGTAGAAGCTCAGCGCGATATAGCCGGTGAGCACCGCGAGCAGGGTGATCAGCACGCCAAGAATGGCGCACAACACCAGCAGACCCACCCACAGCGGGCGTTCGGCCGGCGTTTCGCCCGCGGCGAGCAGGGTGCGGCGGGCGCGGCTCATCTGGATCAGCGCGTAACCGACCAGGCAGCCGATCAGCGTGGCGGCCAGTGCATTGGCCGCCATGGTGGTGGCGAGGCTGGCGCCGATGTCGTTGGTGACGCGCTCGATGATGCCCAGCAGCAAGGCGCTGTACGCCACGGCGGCTGGGAAGGGCCGCAGGCGTTTGGCCAGATCGTCCGAGACCGGCGGCAGGCGCCACGACGGGTGCTTGACCATCAACAGCGCGCGGCCGAGGCCCGCCATGGCGGCGACGAAGAACATCAGCGTCACCAGCGGATGCACCAGGTCGTCCAGGTCCTGGTCGAGCACGCCGTTCCAGTTCACCGCCAGATACAGCAGCCACGCGGCCACGCCATACACCAGCATGGTGCCCAGGGTCACCAGCAGGGCCATGGCGCTGCGGCGCAGATGGCCCGACGGCAGATAGCGCGCCGCCATGTCCAGCATCTTGTGTTCCAGCAGGCGGCGCCCGCCGGCGAACAGCGCGATGGCGGCGAGCAGGCATGCGATGAACGGCAGGCGATTGGCCGGTTGCCAGGCCTGCACGATGGCGCCCTTCAGCGCATTCCATAACTGGCCGAAGCCGGCGCGGTCATCCGGAAAACTTTGCCCGAGGCGGGTCCAGAACGCGCCGCTGAGAGGCGAAGCGGTGCGCTGGCTGATCTCGGCATTGAACAGCTCGCGGCGCAGCGCGCCGATATCCGTGAGCAATTGCAGGCTCTCGCGGCTCAACAGCTTCGCCTGCGTGATCTGCCCGGTGAGGTCGGTCTGCTGCTTCAACAGCTGCTTGCGCTGGCTCGCCACTTCCGGGGCTTCGGCCGGCGCGCCCTTCTCCGGCGCGGGGCCCAGCACGTCGAGCTTGCCCTTCAGCGCGTCGGCCTGCGGGGCAAGGCTGGTGGTGAGCTGGTCAGCCTGCTGCTGCACGTTCTGCACGGCGGTGCGCGCGGCAGTCAGTGTTTCATCGGTCAGCTTGGTCTTGTCGGTGAGCGTCTGCTTGATCTTGTCCAGCTGCGCGCTCAGCTGGTCGGGTGTGGCGAGCGTCGTCTGCTGGATCTGCGCGCTGGTCTGCGCGTCCTGGGCGAACAGTGGGGAAGCGCCGCCGATGGCGACGAGGAGGATCAGCAGCAGGCGATACGCGATAGGCATGCGCCGCATGATCCGGGCCGCCCCCGAAGCGGTCAATGAATAAATGTTCTGAAATGGGGCCTTGACGGTTCATTGATTCGCCGGCATTCACGCTGTCGTGATGACTTCGATCGACATGACGCTTGGGATGCCGCCGTGGGACGGCGACGTGGCGAAGGCGCGCCGGTTGCAGACCGAGCTGGCTGCGCAGGTGCGGCTGCAGGACGACTATCCGCCTCTGCGGCGCGTGGCCGGCGTGGACGTGGGCTTCGAGGACGGCGGCGCCGTGACGCGCGCTGCCGCGGTGCTGCTCGACGCGCAGACGCGCGAACCGGTGGCCGAGGTGGTGGCGCGACAGCCGACGCGCATGCCCTATATCCCCGGCCTGCTTTCCTTCCGCGAACTGCCCGCGGTCCTGCAGGCGCTGGCCGAGCTGCCGGAAGCACCGGACCTGGTCTTCGTCGACGGACATGGCATTGCGCATCCGCGGCGCCTGGGTATCGCCGCGCATCTGGGCGTGGTCACGGGCCTGCCCACGATAGGCGTGGCCAAGTCGATCCTGGTCGGCGTGCACGGCGAGGTCGGCCCGCATCGCGGTGATCGCCAGCCGCTGAAGTACAAGGGCGAGGTAATCGGTTGCGTCCTGCGCAGCAAGGACCGCATCCGTCCGCTGATCGTGTCGCCGGGCCATCGCGTCAGCATGGCGACAGCGCCCGAACTGGTGCTCGCGTTCGGCACGAAATACCGGCTGCCCGAGCCAACGCGGCTCGCCGATCGGCTGGCGTCGCGGCGTGACAGCCTGCGGCGCTGAGGCGAGCGGACTCAGACGTTGGCGACAGGCACCAGCCGATAGCCGAAGGCCGCCGCCAGACGGGCCACGGCGGCGACGGCCTCGGTGTTCCTGGACGTCGATTCGGCCGATGCGCCCAGACGCCAGCGCGAACGTTCGTGCGCGACGGGGCGCGAACTGGCCAGGCCATGCAGCTCCAGTTCGCGCAGGAAGCGGTACACCGTGCCGAGGCTGGTGCGCGGTTCGAGGCATTGCGCCCGACGCAGCAGTTCCACCGCGTCGGGCTCGCCGTCCGCATCGTGCAGAACCTGCCAGATCGCCAGGCGCGGCGGCGTGGCGCGCATGCCCACGCGCGCCAGCAGCGATGGAACATCGACAACTGGCGCGGTGGTCATGGGCAGGCGCTCACGCATCCTTCTTGCCGTTGACGATCTCGTCCGCGGCCCGCTTGATGATGCCGACGATGCGCTTCACTTCCTCTGCGTTCCACGGGCCGCCGTGCATGAACAGGGCGCGCTTGAGGTTGTGCATCGCTTCGCGCAGCGCCATCGGCGCGGCGGCGCGGGCGAACATCTTGGCGGTCTGCTCCATGCGCGACATCACCGCGTCCACCGCTTCCTTGTTCTCGGCCAGGAACGCCTTGCCTTCCTCGGTGATGGTGTAGAGCTTCTTGCCGTCGTCGTTCTGCACGCTGGCGTGGCCCAGTTCCTCCAGCAGGGTGAGGGTGGGGTAGACCGCGCCGGGGCTGGGGGCGTAGGCGCCGTCGAACATCTCCTCGATGGTGCGGATCAGCTCGTAGCCGTGGCGCGGCTGCTCGGCGATCAGGGCGAGCAGGATGAGCTTGAGGTCGCCGTGGCCGAACACGCGTCCGCCGCGGAATCGACCACCCATGCCGCCCCAGCCGCCTTCGCCCTCGTCGTCGCCAAACCCGCGGCGACCACGGCCCCGTCCGATACCCATGGCCTCGCGGGCCCAGGCCTCGCGGCCCTCGAAGCCGTCGCGGCAGTAGCCGTGGCGGCCGTGGTGGTGATGGTGGTGCTCAAAGAAATGACGAAATCCCATGACAGTCTCCGATATATCGTAAGTAACAGTCTTAAGATATATCGTTAGTTTTGGGGAATGCAAGGGGCTGGGTGGGTTTTCGCCTGCTCGGGCGGTAAGGCGCTGGATTCCGGCCTGCGCCGGAATGACGGTTATGAAGGTATTTGGTGGCTCAAAGCCAGCGGCTCCGCTGTGGCGCGTTCAGCACGCAAGAACCAACGTGCGAGAGACGCGGAGCCTTCCCAGGTGCAGCTCCGTGTGACCGTCATTCCGGCGCAGGCCGGAATCCAGCGCCTCATCGCGGCATCCATGCGAGGCGCCTGTTCGCCATCGTGACAACCACGGGCCCCAAAACCTTGAAACACCCCCACCGCGCCTTCACCCCATAACCATTCCCCACGCCCCACCCCCAAGGACGACCCCATGCTGCTCCGCTGGTTCGAATCGCTGATCGACGCCTTCAAGGAGCCCGTCGATGGCATGCCGCCGCCGTCGGTGTGGCGGTTCTATGTGTTCTACCTGCGCCAGGTGTGGCCGGTGTTCGCCGCCGCGCTGGTGGTGGGCTTTGGCGTGGCGCTGGTGGAGGTGTCGCTGTTCGGCTTCATCGGCAGCATCGTGGACATGGCCAAGGGCGCGCCGGTGGCGGATTTCTTCCGGCTGCACGGCAACGAGCTGCTGTGGATGGGCTTCGTGGCGTTGATCGCGCGCCCGGTGCTGATCGGCCTGCACGACCTGCTGGTGAACCAGGCCATCGTGCCCAACCTCACCAACCGCATCCGCTGGCAGAACCATCGCTATGTGATCCGGCAAAGCCTGGGCTTCTTCCAGAACGACTACGCGGGCCGCATCGCCAACCGCATCATGCAGACCTCCGGGGCGCTGCGCGAATCGGCGGTGCAGATCGTCGATGCCATCTGGTACGTCGCCATCTACACCGGCAGCGCCATCGTCATGTTCGCCAAGGCTGACTACTGGCTCGCCGTGCCGCTGATCGTGTGGCTGGTGGCCTATGTGGCCACGCTGCGCTATTTCGTGCCGCGCACCAAGGAGCGTTCGTGGCGCCAGTCCGAGGCGCGTTCGCGCCTGATGGGCCGCATCGTGGACGGCTACAGCAACATCCTCACGCTCAAGCTGTTCGCGCACACGCAGCGCGAAGAGGCCTACGTGGCCGATGCCATGGGCGAGCAGATCAAGCGCATGCGGGCCATGACGCGCCTGACCACGGCGATGGACGCCACCATCACCACGCTCAATGGTTTCCTTATCGTCGGCACCTCGGCGCTGGCCTTGTGGCTGTGGAGCCAGGGCAAGGTCACGGTGGGTGCGATTGCGCTGAGCACGGGGCTGGTGATCCGCATCAACAACATGTCCGGCTGGATCATGTGGGTGATCAACGGCATCTTCGAGAACGTGGGCACGGTGCAGGACGGCATCGAGACGATTGCGAAACCGCGCGCCGTGCAGGATCGCGAAGGCGCCATGCCGCTGGAAGTCACCGAAGGCAGCGTGCGCTTCGAGGACATCCATTTCCATTACGGCAAGCAGGGGGGCGTGATTTCCGGCCTGGATCTGCACGTGCGCGGCGGCGAGAAGATCGGCCTGGTCGGCCCTTCGGGCGCGGGCAAATCCACCCTGGTGAACGTGCTGCTGCGGCTGTACGACCTCGAAGGCGGGCGCATCCTGATCGACGGCCAGGACATCGCGCAGGTGGCGCAGGAAAGCCTGCGTGCGCAGATCGGCGTGGTCACGCAGGATACCTCGCTGCTGCACCGTTCCATCCGCGACAACCTGCTGTATGGACGTCCGGACGCCAGCGAGGCGCAGGTGATGGAGGCCGTGCGCAAGGCGCGTGCGGACGAATTCATCCCGCAGCTGGTCGACGGCGAAGGACGCGTGGGCTACGACGCGCACGTGGGCGAGCGCGGCGTGAAGCTCAGCGGCGGCCAGCGCCAGCGCATCGCCATCGCGCGCGTGCTGCTGAAGGACGCGCCCATCCTGGTGCTGGACGAGGCGACCTCCGCGCTCGATTCCGACGCCGAGGCGGCCATCCAGGACAGCCTGGAAGTGCTCATGCGCGGCAAGACGGTGATCGCCATCGCCCACCGGCTTTCCACCATCGCGCGCATGGATCGACTGGTGGTGATGGACAAGGGCCAGATCGTGGAAACCGGCACGCATGCGGAGCTGATCGCGCGCGGCGGCCTGTATGCGCGTCTCTGGCAGCGGCAGACGGGCGGCTTCGTGGCGGTGGAGGACCCGGCGGAGGACAACGTACCCGCGTAACGCGCGGGCATCGCACCGCTGTCGCAGCGTGCCCTGCCATGCGCATGAACGCTCGCGAAGACTTGAGCTTTATTTGTTCCGTCTTTCACGGCACGCGCGTCAGCATGCCCGTTCACCTTCATGGGAGCCGCGATATGCCTACAGAACGAGCCTTGGCACGCGCCCGCAAGGACAGGCGCGAGGGCAAGTCGGCCAGTACACAGGCCGGTGAATTCGTGCGCGAGGAAATCGAGCACATTCGCGAAGGCAAGCACGGCGCCCGCTCTACGGAGCAGGCCATCGCCATCGGGCTGTCGGAGGCGCGACGCGCCGGCATCGCGGTGCCAGCCAAGCAAGGCGGCAGCGCCAGCCGCAGGAAACCCGTGACGAAGAAAACCTCGGCGAGCAAGGAGAGTTCAGCCAAGCGCAGCCGCGCGACGCTGGATGCGCTGAAGCGCGAAGGCGGCGCCGCCGCATCGAAGGCGGCCCTGTCCGAGCATGCGAAGGAAGCCGCCGCCGGGCGCAGCCCCGCGGAGCGTGCCGACGCCGCGAGGAAGGCGGCCCGCACCAAGGGGCCGGCCAAGCGCAAGACGGCGGCGAAGAAGGCAGCACGTACGCGTGCCACGACCCGTGCGGCCGGTGCCACGCGCGCGGCGCGCACCCGCGCCATGCGCGGACGCACGCGTTAGTGCATCAGCGGTCGAACACCAGCAGGGTGGACGTGGCCGAGCCGTAGAGACGGCCCTCGGCATCGACCAGGTTGGCTTCGGCAAAGGCCACGCGTCGGCCGATGCTGCGCACGCGGCCTTCCGCGCGAACGCGGCCGGTGTCGCGCGTCATCGCCTTGTGGAAGGCCACTTTCAATTCCAGCGAGGTATACGCCTGTTGCGCGCTCAATCGCGAGTGCACGGCGCAGCCGCAGGCAGAATCGAGCAAGGTGGCGAAATAGCCGCCGTGCACGACGCCCATGGGGTTGTAGGCGTGCGGGCCGGGCGTGCCGGCGAATACGGCGATGCCGTCGCCCACTTCCACCAGGTCGAAATCCAGCGAATCGCCGATGCCGGGCCGCAGGCCGGAGGCGATGAAGGCGCGCAACTGTTCCAGCCCGCTCATGCCCTGGCCGATCTCGGTGATCATGCTCATGCGGTAGGCTCCAGCCCCAGGCGCTGCTTCAGCAACCGGCGCGAGTCGGCAAGAATGGCGTCGGAGCGTTGCGTGTCGGTTTCCACGCGGGCCAGCGACAAGGCGCCCACCAGTTCGGACACGGTGGAGCGCGCCAGCGCCTGCGGATCGGCATAGGCCATGGCCTCGAACTTGCGAGCCAAGGCGCCGGTGAGGCGACGCGCGCCCTCGGCGAACAGCGCGCGTGCATCGTCGGGAAGGCGCGGCAGGTCGGAGGCCAGCGCCGCCATGGGGCAGCCGGCGCCGCGCATGTCGCGGTGCCTGGCCGAGAGGTAGAAGTCGATATAGGCCGACAGGCCCTCGGCGGGGCTGCGGCCTTCCATCTCATGCACGAAGCGTGCGCGCGATTCCTCGAACATCTGCCCGATGGCGGCGGTGACCAGTTCGTCCTTCGACTTGAAGTGCGCGTAGAAGCCGCCGTGGGTCAGGCCGGCTTCGGCCATCACGCCGGCCACGCCGATGCGGTCGGGGCCATCCTTGCGGATGGCCTGGGCCGCCACTTCCAGCACCTTGCTGCGGGTCTTCTGCTTGTGTTCGGCGTCGTAGCGCATGGCCGCTCCACGTGTTGTATGACATAAATCATACTATTGCACCGGGACGTCGCAAGTGCCGCGCAGGTTCGCCGTGCAGGCCCGCGTTCACGGTGGAGGCAGCTCGTCGGCGTGGTGCGGCGATGACGAAGATGGAAACGTCATGCTGGGCAGCACGTCGTCGCGCCGGATCAGGCCGTGGTACAGCGCCGCGCCCATGTGCCCGAGCACGGTGACGAACAGCAGATAGGCCAGATAGCGATGCGCCTCGCGCAGCCAGGCGAAGGTCTCGCCGTTCGCCGCAAGGATCGGCGGCAGATGCACGGAACCGCCCAGCGAGATCGGATAACCGCCTGCCGACAGCATCGCCCAACCCACCAGCGGCAGGGCGAGCATCAACGCGTACAGCAGCCAGTGCGAGGCATGCGCCACGAAGCGCATCAGGGCCGGCATGTCGTCCGGCAGGGGCGGCGGCGGAAAACGCAGGCGCACGCCGAGCCGGATCAAGGCCAGGATGAAAATGAGCGCGCCCAGCGGCTTGTGAAGGGCGAGCAGCCACGTGTGCTTGCCGGACACGGTGGACACCATGCCCACGCCGATGAACAGCATCGCCAGGATCAGCACCGCCATGGTCCAGTGCAGCAGGCGCGCCAGCGGATGAAAGGCCTTGGGTGTGTTCATCGCGGCTGCTCCGAAGGCGAGCCCGCGTGCGCGGTGCCGGGAAGGTGGGCCTCCTCGCCGGTGCGGCGCAGGTACGAATCCGCATAGGCGGAGGAACGCGCCGGCAGCAGCGGATCGTCGGAGATCGCGATGCCGGAGGGCAAAATGGTCGGGTCGTAGTTCACGTCGCGGCATGGGCCGCTGTCCTGCGGTTGCTCGCTCTCGATCACCAGCGTGCCCGCGTCGATCACGTGCCGATCCGCCGGCCACACCTTGGTGGCGTCGTTGATCGGGTCGCCCGGGGCGCCCAGTGTCACCAGCAGGCGCCAGCGCTGCGGCCCGCGCGCCAGTCGCTGCTCCAGGTCGCGCGCGAGATAGTCCTTGTCGCCGGCCTGCGGGCCGGTGCCGGCGTCGTCCGCCGCTTCCGGCACCACTTTCCAGCGCACGGGATGGCGCTTGCCCGTGGCATCGACGAAGTAGAACGCATTGAGTCCTTCATAGGTTTCGGTGACGTAGCTCGCCGAGGGCTTGGCCGTCTTTACCCACGCAAGAAACGCCCCGGCTTCCGGATGCGCGGCGAAGAACGCCCCCATGCGCTTGGGATCGGGCTTGCCCGTGGCCGGGTCGGGTCGGGCGGCCATCAGCTGCTCGTAGAACGCTTCCGGCGTCGCCACCGGAAATACCGGCATGCTGTTCATGCCCGTGCGCCATTGCTCACCGTTGGGCAGCGAAAAGCGCAGCGCGAAACTGCGGATGGGCACGCTGCTGTCCGGCGCATAAGGGTTGCCGCCGGGCAGCGCGAACCGGCCGATCACCGGCGTGCGCCCGGCCGCGAATACGCTGGCCTTGGAATAGGTGGCCGCCGCGCCGTTGCTCTCGAAGTAGCCCGCCACGCACACGCCCTTGGCGTGGTTGCGGCGGTAGCCGGGATAGACGCCGCTGTTGTCCTGCAAGGCATTCACGATGCGGTGCGAGGTCAGTCGTCCCGGCGCGATCCAGCCGGCGACATAGGCGAAGGCGGCGGCGAGCGCCGCCACGGCGATGCCGATCACCGCCCACCTCCAGGGCTGGTGCGATGGCGACGGCGAGGATGGGTCAGTCATGCGGCACTCCCGGATGGGCAGGTGGATGATCCTGACTTCGTCCGGTGGCGGCCGACGGTTACATCGATGCGGCAAGTCGGGGCGCCGCCGGGAGGTCTCGCCCCGGCGCCGGAGTGTGTGGCGCCGTTATTCTCCGCCCGCCATCATGCAGCGCCGCGTGAAGAAGGGGCCCGCGTGGTCAATGGTGTCTGCTGCCAGCACGCGGCACGTCGTGCGCGTCGCGGTCGGCCTACTTGAAGAAGGTCGAGGTAAAGATCACGCCCAGCGCGTTCTGCGCGGCCTCGTCCGGCAGTTCCTTGGGGATGGTTTCGTTGAAGAAACGCATGCCGTCGATCAGCGCCATGGTGCTGAAGGCCAGGTCCTTGGGCGGGGCGGGCGGCTTGCTGCCGCGCATCTGGTAGAAGCGCTCGATGACGTCGGCGATGTCGTCGCGCTTCTCCAGGCAGTACGCGTTGAGCTTGGCGCGGAATTTCGCGTCGCGCAGCGCCAGCACGCGTGCCTCGGCCCACAGGATGAAGTTCTTCTCGTCGCGGTACACGCGCAGGTAGTACTGGGTGATCTGCTCCTCGATGGCCTCCAGCGACTGCGGGGCGTCGAGGATCTGGTGCAGGTCCTGTCGTACGCACTGGTGGTCCTGGCTCAGCAGCTCGATGAACAGCTCCGCCTTGCTCTTGAAGTTGGAGTAGAACGCCCCGCGCGTATAGCCGGCCTGCGCGGTGATGTCCTCCACGCTGGCGGCCGCGAAGCCCTTCTTGGCGATGACGAGTGCCGCCGCCTCCAGCAGGCGCTGGTGGGTCTGGTCGCGGCTTTCTTCGCGGGTGAGTCGTTTGCGGGCCATGCGCCATCTTAACACCTGTGCCGGAAGTCATCATTGGAATCCGCATTTGAACTCAAATACAACTATGTATTAGAGTTCATCGGCGTATGAATGCGGGCGCGGCCTGGCTGGCGTGCCTCAAATCCCCACTTCCCCATCAGGACCGGCTCGTGACCTTTCCCGACTTTCCCGTGCGCGGTGCGGCGCGCAGATCCCTGGCGTGGCTCGCCATGGCGGCGGCGCTTGCCGTGCTTTCCGGCTGTGGGCAGCACGCCCACGATGCCGAGGCGGCGCGGCCTGTCATCGCCATGCCGGCACCGGCGGCGGACGGTGCCAATGTGTTGCGTTTTCCCGGTGACATCCACGCCCGCTACGAGATGCCACTGTCCTTCCGCGTCGCCGGCCAGCTGGTGTCGCGCGAGGCGCGGCTGGGCGACAACGTGAAGAAGGGGCAGGTGCTCGCCCGTCTCGACGACGCCGATGCCGGCAAGAACGAAGCCGCGGCCCGCGCCGCGCTGGACGCGGCCGAGCATCGGCTGACGTTCGCCACCCGGCAGCGCGACCGCGACGAAGCGCAGGCCAAGGAGAACCTGATCAGCCAGCTGCAACTGGAGCAGACGCGCGATGCCTATGCCTCCGCCCTGGCGGCGCAGGTGCAGGCGCGCCAGCAGCTGGAACTGGCGCAGAACCAGCATCACTACACCAGCCTGGTGGCCGATCGCGATGGCGCGATCACCAGCGAGCAGGCCGAGGTGGGGCAGGTGCTGGCGGCGGGGCAGGCGGTGTTCGGCTTTGCGTGGTCGGGCGAGCGCGACGTGTTCGTGGATGTGCCCGAGAACCGCATCGGCGAGATCAGGGCGGGCCAGCCAGTGAGCGTCACGCTTTCTCCGGCGGACGGCCAACCGTTGACGGCGCACGTGCGCGACATCGCGCCGGCCGCTGATCCAGCCAGTCGCACCTATCGCGTCAAGCTGGCGCTGGACGATGTTGGCCCAAAGGTGCACCTGGGCATGACCGTGATGGTGGCGCTGCAGACCGCGCCGCAGGCGGGGCCGGCGGTGCGCCTGCCGGCCACCGCGCTGTTCCACCAGGGCGAACGGCCAGCCGTGTGGGTGGTGCGTCCGTCGGACATGACGCTCGAATTGCGCCCCGTGACCGTGCTGCGCTATGGCGAGCGCGAGGTGCTGGTTGGCGGCGGCATCAAGGCCGGCGAGCGCGTGGTGATGCAGGGCGTGCACACGGTGAGCGCCGGCGAGAAGGTCGCGCCGATCGATCCGCCGCATCCCGAGGATCGCCCGCTATGACGGCGCCAGCTCCCCACGAGGAAGGCCGCTTCAATCTCTCGGCCTGGGCGCTGCGGCATCAGTCGCTGGTGTTCTTCATCATGGTGATGGTGGCGTTGTTCGGCATGCTGTCGTACAGCCGGCTGTCGCAATCGGAGGACCCGCCGTTCACCTTCAAGGTGATGGTGGTGCAGACCTACTGGCCCGGCGCCGATGCGAAGCAGGTGCAGGAGCAGGTCACCGACCGCATCTCGCGCAAGCTGCAGGAGACGCCGTCCATCGATTTCCTGCGCAGTTACTCGCGCCCGGGCGAATCGCTGATCTTCTTCAACATCAAGGATTCCGCCCCGGCGTCCAGCGTGCCCGACACCTGGTATCAGGTGCGCAAGAAGGTGGGCGACATCGCCGCGCAGTTGCCGCCGGGCGTGCAGGGGCCGTTCTTCAACGACGAGTTCGGCGACGTCTACACCAATATCTATGCGCTGGAAGGCGATGGTTTCTCGCCGGCCCAACTGCATGACTACGCCGATCAGCTGCGCGCGGAGCTGCTGCGCCTGCCGGGCGTGGGCAAGGTGGATTTCCTGGGCGACCAGAACCAGCGCATCACCATCGAGATCGCCAATGCGCGACTGTCCCAGCTGGGCGTTACGCCGCAGCAGATCGCGCAGGCCATCAACGGGCAGAACGCGGTGGCGTCGGCGGGCGTGATCACCACGGGTGACGACCGCGTGTATGTGCGTCCCAGCGGCCAGTTCAATGACGTCGCGGCATTGGAGGACACCTTGCTGCGCGTCAACGGGCGCAGCTTCCGATTGGGTGACGTCGCCACCATCCGACGCGGTTACGACGACCCGCCCACGCAGCAGATGCGCTTCATGTCGCAGCCGGTGCTGGGCATCGGCATCACCATGCAGCCCGGTGGCGACGTGATCCATCTGGGCAAGGCGCTGGACAAGGCCGCCGTGGACCTGCAGAAGCGCCTGCCCGCCGGCCTCAAGCTCAACGAAGTCACCAGCATGCCGCATGCGGTGTCGCATTCGGTGGATGACTTCCTGGAGTCGGTGGCCGAAGCCGTGGCCATCGTGCTCTTGGTGAGCCTGCTCAGCCTGGGCTTCCGCACGGGCATGGTGGTGGTGATTTCCATCCCCTTCGTGCTGGCGGCCACGGCGTTGTGCATGGAGCTGTTCGGCATCGGCCTGCACAAGGTGTCGCTGGGCACGCTGGTGCTGGCGTTGGGCCTGCTGGTGGACGACGCCATCATCGCGGTGGAAATGATGTCGGTGAAGCTGGAGCAGGGCTGGAGCCGCCTGCGCGCCGCCGCCTTCGCGTACACCAGCACGGCGTTCCCCATGCTCACCGGCACGCTGGTGACGGTGTCAGGTTTCCTGCCCATCGCGCTGGCGAAATCCGGTACGGGCGAATACACGCGTTCCATCTTCGAGGTGTCCGCCATCGCCTTGCTGGTGTCGTGGCTGGCGGCGGTGATCGTGATTCCGCTGCTGGGCTACCACATGCTGCCCGAACATCACGCTCGGCCCCGGCCGGGCGAGGAATGGTGGGCGCGGTTCCTGCCTGCGCGCTGGCGCGAGGCGCGGCGTGCCAAGGCGCTGACGGCGCCGGCGCACGGCGGCGATATCGATATCTACCAGACGGCGTTCTATCAGCGCTTCCGCCGCGTGCTCGATGCGTGCCTGAAGCATCGCGTGCTGGTGCTGGTGGTCACGGTGGCCTTGTTCGTGGTGTCGATGGCGGGCTTCGGGCTGGTGCCCAAGCAGTTCTTCCCCAGTTCCGACCGTCCGGAGCTGCTGGTGGATCTGCGGCTGCCGGAAGGCGCCTCGTTCGATGCCACGCTGGCCCAGGTCAAGCGCATGGAGGGCGTGCTCAAGGACCGCAAGGAAGTCGCCAACTACGTGAGCTTCGTGGGCAGCGGCGCGCCGCGCTTCTACCTGCCGCTGGACCAGCAGCTGGCGCAGCCTAACTTCGCGCAGTTCGTGGTGACCGCGAAGGACGTGAAGCAACGCGAAGCGCTGGCGGGCTATCTCGATGGCGTGCTGTCGCGCGACTTCAGCGCCGTGCGCACGCGCGTCAGCCGCCTGGAAAACGGGCCGCCGGTGGGCTTTCCCGTGCAGTTCCGCGTGGATGGCGATGACATCGCCACGGTGCGCGGCATCGCCGAGAAGGTCGCCGCGGTGATGCGTGCCGACCCGCGCACGCGCAACGTGCAGTTCGACTGGGACGAGCCGGCCGAGCGCTCGGTGCGCTTCGAGATCGACCAGGCCCGTGCGCGCCAGCTGGGTGTCAGCTCACAGGACGTGGCCGATTTTCTGGCGATGTCGCTGTCCGGCACCACGGTGACGCAGTACCGCGAGCGGGACAAGCTGATCGCGGTAGATCTGCGCGCACCGAAGAACGAGCGCGTGCATCCGGACCAGATCGAGCAGCTGGCGTTGCCCACGCCCAACGGCCAGGCCATTCCGCTGGCCCAGCTGGGCCACGTGCGTTACGGGCTGGAATACGGCGTGATCTGGGAGCGTGATCGCCAGCCTTCGATCAACGTGCAGGCCGATACGCGCAACGGTGCGCAGGGCCTGGACGTGACCAACGCCATCGACGCGAAACTGGGCGAGCTGCGCGGCCAGCTGCCGGTGGGCTATCGCATCGAAGTGGGTGGCTCGGTGGAGCAGAACGCGAAGGCGCAGGGCTCCATCAATGCGCAGATGCCCTTGCTGGGCATCGCCGTGCTTACGTTGCTGATGATCCAGCTGCAGAGCATCGGCCGCACCTTCATGGTGGTGCTTACCGCGCCGCTGGGCCTGATCGGCGTGATCGTGTCGCTGCTGGTGTTCCGCCAACCGTTCGGCTTCGTCGCCATGCTGGGCACCATCGCCATGTTCGGCATCATCATGCGCAACTCGGTGATCCTGGTAGACCAGATCGAGCAGGACATCCGCGAAGGCCATCCGCGCTGGGAAGCCATCGTCGGCGCCACCGTGCGGCGCTTCCGGCCGATCACGCTCACGGCGGCCGCCGCCGTGCTGGCCTTGATTCCGCTGTTGCGCAGCAACTTCTTCGGCCCGATGGCCACGTCGCTGATGGGCGGCATCACCGTGGCCACGGTGCTCACCCTGTTCTATCTGCCGGCCCTGTATGCCGCGTGGTATCGCGTGCGCGCCGACGAGCCGGCCAAGGAGATCACCCCATGATGCGTTTTCTTGCCCCGCGCATGTTGCCGTTCGGCGTCGCCGTCGCGTTGGCCGGCTGTTCGTTCGCGCCACCGGCACGGCCGCCCAAGGCGCCGGAGCCGGCGAGCTACACCGTGTCGCCGACGCCCACGGCCAGTGCCGAAGCCAACGGCGTCGCGCAAACGTTCACCCTCGGCACGCGCGCCGTGCCGCAATGGTGGAAAGCCTACGGTTCGAGCGCGCTGGATGCGCTGGTCGACGAGGGCCTGCGCCAAAGCCCTTCGCTGGAAGCCGCGCGCCACACTTTGGAATCGGTGCGCCAGCAATATCGCGCCCAGGTGGGCGAGGCGCTGTGGCCATCGCTTGACGCTGGCGCGCAGGCCGGCCGCCAGCGCGCGCTGGGCCTGCCCAACTTCGGCAGGCCCACCAACATCTACGACGTCTATGCGGGCCAGCTGCAGCTGAGCTACGACTTCGACCTGTTCGGCGTGTCACGCAACGAAGTGAAGCAGGCGGCGGCGCAGGTGGATGCGCAGTCCTACCAGTTCGATGCGGCCAAGCGTGCGCTCGCCGCCAATATCGTGATCACCGCCGTGCGGGCGTCGGCGCTGGCGGAACAGGTGAGTGCGACGGAACGCTTGTCAGCACTTGCGCGCGAGCAGGTGGAGCTGGCGGACAAGGCGCATCGGCTGGGCGCGGCCGCGCAGGAGGATGTGCTGGCCGCGCAGCGCAACGCGGCGTCCATCGACGGCAGCCTGCCGGGCCTGCGCGCGCAGGCATTGCGCGAACGCCACGCGCTTGCCGTGCTGCTCGGCCGCACGCCGGACCAGGCGCCCGCGCCGCTGCCGCTGGCCAGCCTGAATCTGCCCGCCGACGTGCCGGTGCTGGTGCCTTCGGAGTTGCTCAGCCAGCGCCCGGACGTGCTGGCCGCCGAGGCGGCGGTGCGCGGCGCTTCCGCACAGGTCGGCGTCGCGACCGGCAATATGTTTCCGCATCTGTCGCTGTCCGCCTCCTTCGGTACGGGCGCGTTCGACAGCGCCAAGCTGTTCACCGGCGCGGGAACGATCTGGGGCGCCACGGCAGGCCTTACCCAGCCGATCTTCCACGGTGGCGCCTTGCGCGCGCAGCGCAACGCCGCCGTCGCCAGCTACGAGGCCGCCAAGGCGCAGTATCGGCAGACCGTGCTTGGCGCCTTCCAGAACGTAGCCGACACGCTTACCGCGCTGGATCAGGATGCGCTGGCGTTGAAGGCCGCGCAAAGTGGCGAAGTTTCCGCGCGCCAGTCGTTCCAGGATGCGCAGCGGCGTTATCGCCTGGGTTCGGCGTCTTATCCCGCGACCCTTGCCGGCGAGCAGGGCTGGCAGAACGCGCGCGTGCAGGCGATCCAGGCCATCGCCGCGCGCCTGATCGACACCGCGGCGCTGTATCAGGCCATGGGCACGCCGACGGACGAAAGCGTTGCAGAGCAGGGCGCCAGGAACGATTCCGGGACAGCGAGTGGACACGGCCCGTGAGGCCGCCACGGTAAAAAGCAGCGAAGGTGGATGCGGCCGGGTTGAGGATGAAGGCCCGGCCGTGCGATAGGATGTGCGCACATCCACCCAGTAGCGGGGGCGTCATGACAAGCCCGGTATCGCTGGACGTCAAGCAGCTAGGCAGCAAGGTCATTTCGATCATCGAACATGCCGGCTTGGTGATCGTGCTCGTGGCCACATTGTTCGCGGGCATGCAGGAAATCGTCGACATGTGGCGCACCGGCCGCGTGAGCCTGAGCGACCTGCTGCTGCTCTTCATCTACCTCGAAGTGGTCACCATGAGCTCGGTGTACTGGCGGGTCGGGCGGCTGCCGGTACGCATACCGCTCTACATCGCCATGGTCGCCATATCGCGCCACCTGATCCTCAACACCAGCGAGGTGTCGCCGTGGGTCATCCTGGCGGAAGCCGGCGCGATCCTGGTACTGGCCGCGGCCGTGCTGCTGGTGCGCTACGGGCATACCCGCATGCCGTATACCGATGAAGGTGGTTCCGGGGGGGGCCGGTTCGCACTAGGGGTGGCTTCCGTGTCCTCGGACGAGGCCAGTCGTGAGGATACCGTCGTGCGGCTTCAATGATTTCGTGCGCCTGTCGAAGGCTCTCCTCATAGTCGGGGCGTCCAAGCGTCTTGCTTGCCATCACTCGCCATGAGCGTGGCCAAAACAGGGACATCTTTCTGCAGGGCCGTTCCCGCAGATCGTGACATAGGGATTTCATGGTCATTCGCAGCCATCCGCTCGAGCGAACAGACCCGCCCGCAGGTACGCCTGTACGCGGCAATCGTCGACGTTGACGAGTTACGTAAAGATCGGCTTCGGCCAACTTCTGGCACTTACCGACTCACCTGCCAGCCACGATAAGCATGCTTCGATGGGTGCGTGCGCACCAAGGAGTCGGAGAGCGCGATGGTGAGCAGAAGGCGTTTCGTAAGTGGCATGGCGGGCACACTCGTCGGCGCATGGTTGGCGCCATCGCTGCTGGCAACTGATGCTGCGACGACAAAGGGCGTGCGCGCCACGGTGGACGATTTTGTCAAAGCCAACAACTTTCAGGGCGTCATCCATCTCGTGCGCAATCAGCGCGTGCTGTTGTCAGAGGCCTTTGGCATGGCCGATGTTGAGGCCGGCCGCCGCGCCACGGTGGACACGCTCTATCCACTGGCCTCCATCACCAAATGGATCGTCTCGGTGACAGTGCTGCGGCTGGTTGATCAAGGCAGGCTGGCACTCAATGGCTCCATCGTCGATTACCTCACAGACTATCGACCCGATACGGGTGCCAGGGTGAAGCTGAAACACCTGCTGTCCAATAGCAGCGGCATTCCCAATGGCTTCACACCGCTGGCGAAAATCGACCCGGGCATGTGGACCAAGTCGTATACCACCGACGAGGCCATCAAAGCCTTCTGTTCGGGAGACCTTGCATTTGAACCTGGCAGCCGGTTCTCCTACGACCTCACTAACTGGATCCTGGTCAAGGGCATCGTCGAGCGCGTCACCGGCAAGGATTTCGCCGCCGCCATCGACACTCTCTCGCTGGCACCATTGGGCTTGGAACATGTCCTTCCGCGCTATACCGAAGAGGCCCGGGCGCAGGTTGCCGCCGGTTACGCATCGATCGAACCGCCGATACGAAAAATGAATCCGCAGCTCGCGTATATGGTCGCATCAGGCGGTTATTGCGGCACTGCGACTGACCTTGTGCGTGCAGCCGAAGGCGTCTATGGAGCATCGTTCCTGAGCGCCGCCTCGCGAGAAGCCTTGAGCACGATTCTCGTGCCGACCCAATCCTATGCGCTGGGCGGGCGCATCAGGAAGATACAGGTCGACGGTACGCCCCACGACTTCGCCTGGGAAACAGGTCGTCTGGATGGCTATCGCTCATTGTTGGCTCACCGGCTCGACGGGCAGACCTCCCTGGTGTTGCTCAACAATACCGATCTCAGCCAGAAGACCATCGATCTGTTTGCCGAGGCGATGTTCGCCGCGACCCCGCAGGCGTAAAGGGCAAGAAGCGTAGCTGTCGAGCGCATGCGTGTCGGCCAGGGCTTGGTTAATGGCCGTCTGCGCTGTGATGGGTTCCGATGCCCGGATTCGGTCGAAGCCCAAATGGAAGCGTTGCTCGCCGGTGATACCGTCAAGGACGGGCGCTGGCTGATGCCCAAGCGCCATCTGATAGGCGTCGTGCGCGATCGCCAAGCCTGAAGTGTCGGCAATGTTCTCGCCGATAGTCAGTTCACCATTGAAAGGACGGCCGGACGCGAGTTCGTAATGGTTGTACTGGGCAGGCATCTGTATAGGACGCCTGGTGAGGAGTCCAAGTACGCCATCGTGAAGGAGTTGTTTAGGCGCTTGGCGCGAACGTCGGCGGATGATACTGCGTCGCGGTAGGCCGCACGGTTTGATTGGCCAATTTCGAGCAGGGCGATTAGCCCGTGTTATCGCGGGAAGCCTCGTATTTGGGCAGCCAGTGCCATCATTAAGCGCCAGTGCCAAGGTAATGGGCTTGAGTGCCAAGGTTAAGGACCCTCGACATCTCGACAACTGTCGTAGTCCATTAACTCTGTCACCGCGCAGAACTGGTTGATATAGCTAAGAATTCGTAGCAGGGCGTGCCCGAATGAGTGCCTTGGTGTCATCGTTACGGGCGAATTTCGGCCCAGTGACGGCGCTATCGACCAATGTCTCGCTGCTCTAGTGGGGACGCTCGCAACGAGGTCGGCAGGCAATTCGTCAGTTATCGCGGTAGAGTCAGCTAGTCCAAGCTGGGGCCGGTGCCAAGGTTAAAGGCGCCAGTGCCACGGTTAAGGGCCCTCGACAACAACAACGCGTCCAAAACGCTTGACTCTAGACCTTGATCAAAGGTCTAGACTAAGCCCCATGAACACTCCCAACACCTCCATGACCATCGGTGCTGTCGCGCGACGCGTCGGCGTGGCGATCGACACCATTCGTTACTACGAGCGGGAAGGGCTGCTGCCGGAGCCGTTGCGGCGGGCGTCCGGTTATCGCAGCTATGACGAGGGCGCGGTGCGGCAGTTGCGTTTTATCCGGCGCGCCAAGGATCTGGGTTTCACGCTCGAAGAGATCCGTGACCTGCTGACGCTGTCCGCCGATCGCCAGCGTGGCGTGAAGGCGGTGAAGAAGCGCGCGCAGGAGCGCCTTGCCGCCATCGACGAGCGCATCGCGGAACTTACCCGCGTGCGCGATGGGCTGGAACAGCTGATCGACGCCTGCCCAGGCCATGGCTCGCCGGAACAGTGCCCGATCCTCAAGGCGCTGACGGACGTGGAGGGCGAGGCATGAGCGCGGAAGAACATGCCTGCTGCAGCACGAAGCGGCAACCGGAGGCGAAAGCGAAGAAAGCCTGCTGCGGCGGAAATGGCGCGGCTTCGGAACACGCGCATCACCACGAGCACTCGCATCACGACCATGCGCATCACGACCATGGCGCGCCGATGGCGAAGGATCCGGTGTGCGGCATGAGCGTCGATCCGGCCACCGCGAGGCACCAGGCCGGGCATGATGGCAAGACGTTCTACTTCTGCGCCCAGCGCTGCAAGGAGAAGTTCCTCGCCGATCCCGCGCGTTATCTCCATCCGCCCAAGCAGCCGACGGCAGCCATCGCCGGGGCCATCTATACCTGTCCGATGCATCCGGAAGTGCAGCAGGTGGGGCCGGGGCACTGCCCGAAGTGTGGCATGGCGCTGGAGCCCATGATGCCGACGCTCGACGAGGACGACGGCCACGAGTTGCGCGCCATGTCGCGACGTTTCTGGACTTTGGTCGCGTTGACGCTGCCGGTGTTCCTGCTGGCGATGGGGCCGCATCTGTTCGGCTGGCATCTGCCGTCGCCCTGGGATGGCGTGGCCGCGTGGACCGAGGCCTTGCTGTCCACGGCGGTGGTGCTGTGGGGTGGCGCGGCGTTCTTCGCGCGCGGCTGGCAATCGTTGAAGCCGTGGTCGCCGAACATGTACACGCTCATTGCCTTGGGCACGGGCGTGGCGTGGTTGTATAGCGCGGTGGCGTTTCTGGTGCCGTCGCTGTTCCCGGCGGGTTTCCGCGATATGCACGGCCGCGTCGGCGTGTACTTCGAGTCCGCCGCGGTGATCGTTACCCTGGTGACGTTGGGCGATTTCCTCGAACTGCGCGCACGCCGCCGCACGGGCGCCGCACTCAAGGCCTTGCTGGAGCTGGCGCCGAAAACCGCGCGCCGCGTGGATGCCGATGGCAGCGAGCACGACGTGGCGCTGGAAGACGTGCACGCCGATGACACGTTGCGCGTGCGTCCGGGCGAGAAGGTGCCGGTGGATGGCGTGGTGCTGGATGGCAGCAGCCATGTCGACGAATCCATGCTCACCGGCGAGCCGCTGCCCGTGGGCAAGGTCAAAGGTGATCGCATCACGGGCGGCACGGTGAATCAGGATGGCGCCTTGCTGATGCGCGCCGAGAAGGTGGGCGCGGACACCATGCTGTCGCAGATCGTGACGCTGGTGGCGCAGGCGCAGCGCAGCAAGGCGCCGCTGCAGCGCGTGGCCGACCGCGTCGCGTCGTGGTTCGTGCCGGCGGTGGTTGGCGTGGCGGTGCTGGCCTTTGCGCTGTGGGCATGGCTGGGGCCGGATCCCAAGTTGGCCTATGCGCTGATCTCGGCGGTGTCGGTGTTGATCATCGCCTGTCCGTGTGCGCTCGGCCTGGCCACGCCGATTTCCATCATGGTGGCGAGTGGCCGTGCGGCGCAGAACGGCGTGTTGTTCCGCGATGCCGCGGCCATCGAATCGCTGCGCGACATCGACACGCTGGTGGTGGACAAGACCGGCACGCTCACCGAGGGCAAGCCCGCGCTGAAGGATGTGGTGAGCCTGGGCGATCATCCGCGCGCGCAGCTGCTGGCGATGGCCGCGGCGCTGGAGCGTCCGAGCGAGCATCCGCTGGCGCGCGCCATTCTTGCGGGCGCTGCGGCGGAAGGGCTGGCTGTTCCGGACGTCACGCACTTCCGCACGTTGACGGGCGCTGGCGTCGAAGGCGAAGTGGATGGCCACGCCGTGGCGCTGGGCAATCTGCGCCTGTTGTCGAACGCCGGCGTGCAGCCAGACGCATCGGCGACGGCGAAAGCCGATGCGTTGCGCGAGGAAGGCGCCACGGTGATGTTCCTGACCGTCGATGGCGCGCTGGCCGGACTGATCGCCGTGGCGGACCGCGTTAAGGCAAGCACGCCGCAGGCGATCCGCGACCTGCACGCGGCAGGCCTGCGCATCGTGATGCTGACCGGCGACAACCGCACCACCGCCAAGGCCGTCGCCGCCAAGCTGGGCATCGACGAAGTGCACGCGGATGTTTCGCCGGCCGACAAGGCGGCGGTGATCCGGCAGCTGCGTGCGCAAGGCCGGCGTGTGGCGATGGCCGGCGACGGCATCAACGACGCGCCTGCGCTGGCGCTGGCGGACGTGGGCATCGCCATGGGCAGCGGCACCGACATCGCCATGGAAAGCGCGCAGGTCACGCTGGTGAAGGGCGAGCTCACCGCCATCGTGCGAGCACGCGCCTTGTCACAAGCGACGGTGAGGAACATCCGCCAGAACCTGTTCTTCGCCTTCGTCTACAACGCGGTGGGCGTGCCGTTGGCGGCGGGCCTGCTGTACCCGCTGATGGGCGTGTTGCTCTCGCCCATGGTGGCGGCACTGGCGATGAGCCTGTCGTCCGTGTCGGTGGTGAGCAACGCCCTGCGGCTGCGCCGCGCGGCCTTGTGATGGTTGTCACCCGCGATGGCTGACGCCATGCCCTGCCTGCGGACGCGGGCAGGGCGGATGATCCGCCTGCACCGATGGGGTGCGGGAGGACTTCATCATGAACATCATCAACGACACGCGCAGCACCCTGGAAAAGCACATGCCGCTCCTGCTCGGCCTGCTGGTGGCCCTGCTGGCCGGACGCGCCCTGAAGAAAATGTTCTGGACCGCGTTCGGCATGTACTGGGCGCTGCGGGCGAGCGGCGTGCATTTTTGAGGCGCAGCGCCTGCATAGGGGCGGTTGACGATCGCCGCGACGACACATGCATTAAGCTGTGCGCCCCTCTTTAGCAGGAAGCGCCATGTCCTCCAGCATCGCCCTGGTCTCCCGTTACTACGACGCCTTCAATCGCGGCGACTGGGAAGCCATGCTCGACTGCCTGACGGACGACGTGGCGCACGACATCAACCAGGGGCATCGCGAAACGGGCAGGGAGGCGTTCCGCGCGTTTCTCGGCCGGATGAACCGCTGCTATCGCGAGGAACTGCGCGACATCGTGCTGATGGCCCACGCCGATGGCGCGCGCGCCGCCGCCGAATACGTGGTGCATGGCCAGTACCTGGCCGACGACGAGGGCCTGCCGCCCGCGCATGGGCAGCGCTACGTGCTGCCGGGCGGCGCGTTCTTCGACTTCCGCGACGGACGCATCGCGCGCATCAGCAATTACTACAACCTGCAGGACTGGATCGCGCAGGTGTCCGGCTGAGCCATGGCCGTGCGCATCCTCACCAGCATCGGCGAGGCGGTGCGGCCACACCTGACGGCGCTGGCCCGGCTGCGCATCGCGGTGTTCCGCGACTATCCCTATCTGTACGACGGGGACATGGCGTACGAGCAGCGCTATCTGGAAGCCTATGCGCGTTCGCGCCGCAGTGTGTTCGTGCTGGCGCTGGACGGCGAGGAGGTCGTGGGCTGCTCGACGGGCATCCCGCTGGTCGATGAGGTTCCGGCCATCCAGCAGCCCTTTGTCGAACAGGGCATGACGCTGGGGCAGGTGTTCTATTTCGGCGAGTCCGTGTTGTTGCCGCCGTACCGCGGGCAGGGCATCGGGCATCGCTTCTTCGATGCGCGCGAGCGTCACGCACGCGCCTTGCCGGGCTATCGGTGGACGGCCTTCTGCGCGGTGGAACGCGCCGCGAACGATCCGCGCCAGCCGGCCGGTTATCGCTCCAACGACGCCTTCTGGATCAAGCGCGGTTACCGGCGGCAGGACGACATGTTCTGCACGCTGGACTGGACCGAGACCGAGGCCCTTCAATCCACGCCCCATCGCCTGCGCTTCTGGCTGCGCCCACTGGACGAGAACCCCGACCGCCCATGATCCGTACTCTCGACGAATGGCTGTCCTATCAGGAGCGCGTGAACGTGCGCAGCATCGAGCTGGGGCTCGAACGCGTGCGCGAGGTATGGCAGCGCATGGGGGCGCCCACTCCCGCACGGCGGGTGATCACCGTGGGCGGCACCAATGGCAAGGGCTCCACGGTGGCCATGCTGGAGGCGATGCTGTCGGCGGGCGGGCTGCGCGTGGGCTGCTACACCTCGCCGCATCTGCTTCGCTACAACGAACGCATCCGCATCGACGGCCAGGACGCGGACGATGACGCGCTGATCGCGAGCTTCGAGCGCATCGAGGCGGCGCGCGGCGAGATTCCCTTGACCTATTTCGAGTTCGGCACGCTGGCCGCGCTGGACCTGTGCTCGCGCGCGGCGCTGGATGTCGCCGTGCTGGAGGTGGGCCTGGGCGGCCGGCTGGACGCGGTGAACATCATCGACGCCGACGTCGCGGTAATCACTACCGTCGACTTGGATCACATGGACTGGCTGGGGCCGGACCGCGACACCATCGGCGGCGAGAAGGCGGGCATCGCCAGGGAAGGGCGGCCAGCCATCGTGGGCGAACTCGATCCGCCGGCCGGACTGCTGCAGGCGCTGGAGCGCATCGGCGCCCGCGTCGAGCGTGCGGGTGTGGATTTCACCGTGCAGCGCGAACCCGTGGGTTGGCACTGGCGTCACCGTGACGGGCTCAGCCTGTCGCTGCCCGACCCGACGCTGGCGGCGCCGGTGCAGTACGCCAACGCGGCGGCGTCCATCGCGGCCTTGCATGCGTTGCAGGGTGTCGACGCCGGTTTCGCCGCCATGGATCTCACCGCTGTTGCCGCCACCGGCATGCGCTCGGCGCACGTAGCCGCCCGCCTGCAATGGCTGGGCGGCGATCCGTCCCTGGTGGTGGACGTGGGACACAACCCGCAGGCGGCGCGCGCGCTGGCCGAATGGCTGGACGCGCGGCCGGGCATCCGCGTGCACGCGGTTTATGGCGCGCTGGCGGACAAGGACGTGGCCGGCGTGATCGCGGCGCTGGGCGAGCGCATCGCGCATTGGCACCTGGCCGGGCTGGACGCGGACACGCCGCGCGGTCTCGCTGCCGACGTGCTCGTCAGCCTGCTCAAGTCGGTCGTGCCCGGCGCGCTTTTCGACGCGCATCCGAACGTGCCCGCCGCCTTGCATGCGGCGCGCTCCGCGGCACGGCCGGGCGAATGCGTGCTCGCCTTCGGCTCGTTTTTCGTCGCCTCGGCGGTGCTTGCTGAATCGGCGGGACGGAATTCGGCCTGAGCGGCGGTCAGGGCAGGTATAATCGCGCCGTTCTCGCACCCCGTCGTCTGGAGTCCGTCTTGAAAACACGTCTGCTGGGAGCTGCCGTTCTCATCGCGCTGGCTGTGCTTATCGTGCCGATGTTCATCTCCAGCAACCCTCCAGCCACGAGCGGCGACGAGTCGGTCAGCCTGGCGATTCCGCCCGCGCCGGACCGCGATCTGCAGACCAAGACCATGAGCCTGACGCCCGGCGCGGCCCCGGCTTCCACCGCCGCACCGGCACCGAAGCCGGCCGTGCCGACGCCGGCCGCCACGGCCGCGCCGGTGGGTTCGACCGACCAGCTGGCGACGGTGAACATCGGCTCCAGCCGCCCGCGCGACGTGGAAACCGACCCGACCGCCGGCCAGAAGCCGGAGCCGACCACGGTGACGCGCCCCGGTTCGAGCGCTGCCCAGCCGGTGATCCCGGTGCAGGGCAAGGCCGCCGTCACCGGCGCCGCCGCGACCACGGCCAGCAGCAAGCCGACCGTTCCGGCCCCGCAGGAACCCGCCTTGCCGCCGGCCACGGCCGCCCACGGCGCCTATTCGCTCAATCTCAGCGCCTATGCGTCCAGCGCCAGCGCGCAGAACCTGATCCAGCGCGTGCGCGGCCTGGGCTATCCCGCCAATGGCCGCGCCATCACCCAGGGCGGCAAGTCGCTGACCCTGGTCACCGCCGGTCCGTTCGAATCCCGCGCGGCCGCCGAGGCGGCACGCCTGAAGATCACGCAGACCATCCCGAGCGCCCCGGCTCGCCTGGAAAGCAGCGCCTCCACGCCGACGCAGGACGACGCGCCGGCCGCCAAGCCGGCGACCGCCGCCGCGAATACCGCGGCTGCTTCGTCCTCGCGCGCCGGTGGCTGGGCGGTGCAGGTGGCCGCCATGGGTACGCAGGCCGATGCCAACGCGCTGCGCGACAAGCTGCGCGCGAACGGTTTCGACGGCTACGTGGACACGGTCAATGCGAACGGCAAGCAGCTGTGGCGCGTGCGCGCGGGCCCGCAGACGCAGCGCGCGGACGCCGTGCGCATCCGCGACCAGATCAAGAGCAAGCTGGGCGTGGACGGCAACGTCGTCATCGCGCCCTGAACACGAACCTGAACCCGCCACGGTGAGGTGACCCGGTGAATTGGGCCGACTACATCATTCTTGCCGTACTGGGCGTCTCGGTCTTGATTGGCCTGTGGCGCGGCCTCATTTCCGAAGTGCTGGCGCTGGGCATCTGGATCGCCGGATTCTGGGTGGCCTGGGTGCTCGGGCCGAGCGTGGCGGGTTACTACGAGCGCTGGATCTCGCTGCCTTCGGCGCGGATCGCCGCGGGTTACGCCACCTGCTTCGTCACGGTGTTGATCCTGGGTGCGCTGGTGCGCTTCCTGGTCGCCCGGTTGGTGGAAGGCACCGGCTTGTCCGGCACCGACCGCCTGCTGGGCATGCTGTTTGGCCTCGCGCGGGGCGTGCTGCTGGTGACGCTGGGCGTGTTCCTGCTCAACTTCACGGCGCTGACGCGCGACCCGTGGTGGCAGAATTCCGCGTTGTTGCCGCAGTTCAAGGGAATGGCTGCGTGGCTGGGCGAGCAGGTGCCGGACAGTGTCCGCAACCATCTCAACCCCCCGGCGCTGCTGGACCATTTGCCCGCCTTGCCGGCGGGAATTCCGGGCGCTTCGCCAGCGACCGGGCACGAGCATCATCCCGCGGCCGCGACCACGGTCGGCCCGGCAACCAGTTCTTAAATTACAGGCTTTCCATCATGTGCGGAATCATCGGCATCGTCGGCACCAGTGAGGTCGCTGCGTCACTCTATGACGGTTTGACGGTACTGCAGCACCGCGGCCAGGACGCTGCCGGCATCGCCACCGTGGAGGGCGCCCGCCTGCGCCTGCACAAGGGCAATGGCCTGGTGCGCGACGTGTTCAACCAGACCGCGATGAGCGGCTTGCGCGGTCGCATCGGCATTGGCCATTGTCGTTATCCCACGGCCGGCTCCGAAGGCTCGTCCGAGGCGCAGCCGTTCTACGTCAACTCGCCCTACGGCATCGCCTTCGCGCACAACGGCAACCTGGTGAACACCGAGGTGCTGCGTCGCGAGATGTTCGAGGACGACCGCCGCCACATCAACACGGATTCCGACTCGGAAGTGCTGCTCAACGTGCTGGCGCACGAGTTGCAGATCCAGGACCGCATGGCGCTCACGCCCGACCACATCTTCAAGGCCGTGGCCGGCGTGCACCAGCGTGCGCGTGGCGGTTATGCCTGCCTGGCGCTGGTGCTGGGCTACGGTCTGCTGGCGTTCCGCGACCCCAACGGCATCCGCCCGCTGGTGCTGGGCGAGCGCGTCACGCCGGAAGGCCGCGAGTATGCGGTGGCCTCCGAATCGGTGGCGCTGGACATCCTGGGCTTCAAGCGCCTACGCGACGTGGAGCCGGGCGAGGCGGTGTTCATCACCGACGACGGCCAGCTCTACGCCCGCCATTGCGCCGACGGCGCGACGCACGCGCCGTGCATCTTCGAATACGTGTACCTGGCCCGCCCGGACTCGATGATCGAGAACGTGTCGGTGTACAAGGCGCGCCTGCGCATGGGCCAGAAGCTGGCGGAGAAGATCCTGCGCGAGCGTCCGGACCACGGCATCGACGCGGTGATCCCCATTCCCGACACGGCCCGCACCGCGGCCTCTGCCCTGGCCGAAGCGCTGGGCGTGCCGTTCCGCGAGGGCTTCGTCAAGAACCGCTACATCGGCCGCACCTTCATCATGCCGGGGCAGGGCGAGCGCGTGAAATCCGTGCGCCGCAAGCTCAATCCGGTGGAGCTGGAGTTCCGCAAGAAGAACGTGCTGCTGGTGGACGACTCCATCGTGCGCGGCACCACCTCGCGCCAGATCATCCAGATGGCGCGCGATGCCGGCGCCAGGAACGTGTTCTTCGCCTCCGCCGCGCCGCCGGTGCGCTACCCGAACGTGTACGGCATCGACATGCCTGCCGCCTCGGAGCTGGTCGCCGCCGGCCATACCGAGAAGGAAGTGCAGGACGTGCTGGGCGCGGACTGGCTGATCTACCAGGACCTCAAGGATCTGGTGTGGGCCGTGCAGGACGGCAACGAGACGCTGAAGCACTTCGACACCTCGTGCTTCTCCGGAGAATACGTCACCGGCCTCGACCAGCAGTACCTGCAGCAGATCGAGATGCTGCGTTCCGACGACGCCAAGGCAGCGCGCCGCAGCGCGTAACCTCTGCGCCCTCTCCCTGCCGGGGGGAGGGCTGGGGTGAGGGCGGGTGCTCGCAACCACTTTTCATGACGACTGATCTCCACGCCGCCGCCAAACGTTGCCTCGACGCCACCGATCCTGCGGAGAAACTGCGTCTTACGCATGCGACGTGGCAGGCCTTTCTTGCCGGCGAACTGCTGCCTGACGATACGTCGCCGGCTCCCGAGCCCATTGGCGCGCCGGGGCGTCCCGAGCGCCCCTTGCTCGTGCCGCAACGCCAGGTGCCGCATCGGGGCCTGGGTTCCGCCGAAGGCCGTGCGGCATTAGTACACGCCGTAGCGCATATCGAATTCAACGCGATCAACCTCGCCTGGGATGCGGTCTATCGCTTTCGCGGCAAGCCGCTGGCGTATTACCGCGACTGGGCCAGTTGCGCGCACGACGAGGCGCGCCATTTCGCCATGCTTTCCGCGCGTCTCGCTGAACTCGGTCACGCCTATGGCGATTTCGACGCCCACAACGGCCTGTGGGAAATGGCCGAGAAAACCGCCCACCACGACACCGCGCGCATGGCGCTGGTGCCACGCGTGCTCGAAGCGCGCGGGCTGGATGTGACGCCCGGCATGATCGAGCGCCTGCTGTCGGTGGGCGACGAGCGCACCGTCGCCATTCTGGAAGTGATCCTGCGCGAAGAAGTGGCCCACGTCGCCGCCGGCACGCGCTGGTTTCGCCATTGCTGCGAACGCGATGGGCTTGATCCGCGCGAAACCTTTCTCGATCTGTTGCGCGATTACATGGGCCGCAATTTGCGCGGCCCGTTCAATCGTCCGGCGCGGTTGGAGGCGGGTTTCGACGATGAGGAACTCGATCAACTGACGGCGCTGGCGTTGCAGTCGTAGCTGGATGACTCGCTGCGCTCGAGCGGGCCGCCCTCCGGGCGTTCTGCGCGCTTCGCGCTTGTCCGGTCTTCGCCGGGGACTTTGGTTTAGAACGCACTCCAAGGCGCGAAGCCGGCACCGCGCCTTCAGGAAACCTTGCGCAAGCTCTTCTTCCGACGCTTTTCAAGGTTGGCCCGCGAATCCACGATCATCGCCTGCATGGCCTTGCGGGCCGATTCGGGCTGGCTGCGCTTAATTGCTTCGAGTACCTTCTGGTGATGCGGCAGCGAGTATTTGAAATTGCCCGCGGTTTCCGCCGACAGCACGAAGAACATGCCGAGCACGCTCTCGATCACGGAGAACAGCGAGATCATCATTTCGTTGCCGGTGGCCTGCAGCACGGCGTTGTGGAAGTTCAGGTCTGCCTTGGCCCACTCGCTGGAATCCTTCGCGGCCTCCATCTGGCGATAGGCGCTGTCGATCTTCGCCAGCTGGGCCGCGGTGCGCCGGCGCGCAGCGGCCGAGGCAGCTGCCGGCTCGATGATCTCGCGCATCTCGATCAGCTTCTCGATGAAGTCATCGGTAGGCATGGATTCGCAGCGCCAGGACAGCACGTCGGCATCGAGCTGGTGCCACGCTTCGGTGGGGCGCACGCGGGTGCCGGTTTTCGGGCGCGCCTCGATCAGGCCCTTGGCGGCCAGCACCTTGAGCGCCTCGCGCAGCGCGTTGCGGCTGACCTGCATGCTTTCCGCCAGGGCGTCCTCGCGCGGCAGCACATCGCCGGGCTTGAGGTCGCCGGCAACGATCCTTGTGCCCAGTTCACGGACCACTTGGCCGTGCAAACTGCGAGCATCCGAAGATTTCATGGTGAATGTCTCTCCGCCGGGAGCTGGTCGATAAAAATTATTTGCGGCTTTTGCGCACGTCGGAAATCGCTCCGATGCCGACGCATGCTGCGATGCAACGTTCCGCACGGCCTACTATAACCGCTGCCCGAACGAACGTTGCAGGACGCGTCTGGGTGTTCAAGCGCATGGCGCCGCCCCGGCGATGTTAGCGATAACTCTGGCCGCATTGTCAGCCGCGTTTCGCGCGCCACCGCGGCCATCCCGCATGTCTTTCATCGACCGCCTCATGGTGCGGCGCAACCGCGTTGCGCCCCGGCGTCCATGATTTTTGACGTATAGTTATATAGTGGGGCAAATAGGAAAAGCTGCGATAGGCTGCCTCCGCGCTGGAAGAGGGCATCGGCTGTCTTCCCGTTGCACGATGCGATGCCAACCATCGCGCCACGAATCGTGGCCCGCTACGAGTTGCGGGCCACGCTCTGTCACTTACTTGCGAAGCGGACGAAATGCCTTGCGCAGTTCTTCGCTGAAGAGTTCCGGTTGTTCCCATGCAGCGAAATGGCCGCCCTTGTCCACTTCATTGAAGTAGATGAGGTGGTGATAAGCGCGTTCCGTCCAGCTGCGCGGCGCCTGATAGATCTCGCCCGGGAACACCGTGACAGCGGCAGGAATGGAAATGTCGACGGCATTGAAGTTGTTGGCGTTGTTTTCCCAGTACAGGCGTGCCGCGGAGGTCGACGTATTGGTGAGCCAGTACAGCGTGATGTCATCGAGCATTTCGTCCTTCGTCAACGAGCGCTCGGGATCGCCGCCGCCGTAGGTCCAGTCGGCGAACTTGTCGTACATCCACGCGGCCGATCCCACGGGCGAGTCGGCGAGCGCGTAGCCTTCCGTCTGCGGCCGCGTGACCATCATGGCCGCATAGCCGCCGCCCTTGGTGTAGAGATTGTTCATGGCGTTGTAGGCGGCTTTCTCCTTGTCCGACAGTCCCGCGGGCGCCGGTTGGCCGGCGCGCAAGGCATCCGCTATCTCCGCCGGTACCGTGGCCGGCATGTTGACGTGGATGCCAAGCAGGCCGGCCGGTTTTTGCGCGGCCATCTTGTCGACAATCACCGAGCCCCAGTCGCCACCCTGCGCGACGTAATGCTTGTAGCCAAGGCGGCGCATGAGCTCATCCCAGGCGCGGGCCATATGTTCGGGCGTCCATCCGGTGCCCGTGGGTTTGCCGGAGAAGCCGTAACCCGGCATGGACGGCAGCACGAGATCGAAGGAGTCTTCCGCCTTGCCGCCATAGGCGACGGGATCGGTCAGCGGGCCGACGGTCTTGATCATCTCGAACACCGAACCCGGCCAGCCGTGCGTCATGATCAGCGGCAGGGCATGCGGGTTGCGCGAACGCACCCAGACGAACTGGATGTCCACGCCATCGATGGTGGTCACGAATTCCGGCAAGGCGTTGAGCCTGGCCTCGGCCTTGCGCCAGTCGTAGTCGGTCTGCCAGTAGCGGATCAGGTCCTGCATCTTGGCAAGCTGGGCGCCCTGGGTGCGATCGGTGACCGTTTCCTTGTCCGGCCAGCGCGTTTCCGCGATGCGCTTGCGCAGGTCGACCAGTTGCGCTTCGGGAATGGCGATATGGAAGGGGCGAATGGAAGTGTCGTCCTGCGACTGCACGTTGTTCGGCGCAACGCTCGCCTCCGCGGCCGATGCGTTTCCTGACAGGCAGGCTGCAACCAGCAGGGCAAGGCCGGCGAGATGGGCGATGGCCGATGCTTTCAAGGTGGCCGAAAACGTATCGGACGAATGGGCTGGTTCATGCTGGCCGGCGTGCGCACGTGAGCGCTCCACCGCCATCAGTGGGTTGAAGTTCACTTGGGTTTCTCCTTGATTCGGAAGAGTGGACACCGCGTCGGTGGCCATCAGTTGGACTGGCGCGCGGCCGTCTCGATCACGTGAGCCACGATGGCGGGTTGCGAGGCGTACACCGCATGGCTTGCCTTCACTTCGGTCACCCTGGCGCCGGAACGCTGGTACATCCAGCGCTGCAGATCGGGATTGATCGCGTGATCCTGCGTGGTCAGGATCGCGTAGCTCGGTTTGGTGCGCCACGCGGCGGCGGTGGTCGGCGTGGCGAATACGGCGGCGGCCACCGGCTGCTGCGCATCGGCAAGAAACTCGGTGGCCGAGGCCGGAACATCCGCCGCCACCGTGGCATGGAACTTCGCCGGGTCGACGTACAGATAGCCGTCCGGCGTGGCGCGCACGGCGTCGTTCGGCGGCGCGAACCGGGACACTAGCGCCCCGATGGTTTCATGCGCATCCGGCTGGAAGGCGGCCACGTAAACCAGTGCATGCACCTTGGGGTCGTTGCCCGCATCGGTGATGATGGAGCCGGCATAGCTGTGGCCAACCAGCACGATCGGCCCGGTCTGCTGATCGATCACGCGCCTGGTGGCCGCGATGTCATCGGCCAGGCCGGTGAGCGGCTCCTGCACGACGGTGACGTGGTAGCCGTCCTTCTTCAGGATGTCGTAGACGGCGCGCCAGCCCGAACCATCCACGAATGCGCCGTGGACCAGCACGATGTCCTTTGTCGCGGGCATCGATCCGGCATGAGCCGACGTGCCGGCCAGGGTGGACAAGAGGGCGCCGAGTAGCGCCTTGTGCAGCTTGAACATAGGTGTCTCCTGAGTTGTATCGGTGATGGCGTAACGCCGGTGCAGGCGCGGCGACGCTTGGATCGTCTTGCCGTGGGGTGAAAGCGTTGCTGGAGAAAAAGCAGCCGCGCGGTGTTCCTATGTTGGGTTCTCCGCACAAGCCTGAAATGACGTAAATGCGGCGTTTTAGGACAACCGGCGACGTGTGATGGCCCGTGGCCGATAGGCAGATGAAACCGTGCCGGCGTATCCAGGCTGTGTCGGCGCGGCCATGGAAAGGCAACGCATTGTGTCGAGGTGCGCGCGGGATACGCTTCGATACAAAGTGGCCGCGCACATCGGCACGCATGGCACAAAAGGTGGTGTCTTCGACATTTAGGTTTGTGTCGACTCGCCCTACAAAGAGGCCATGCGGCCAGCATTCCGCTGGCAGACCAGGAGCGCCGATATGACCACCCTCGAAAAAGGCACGGCCCTCGTCACCGGAGCCTCCAGCGGCATCGGTGCCATCTATGCGGATCGATTGGCCCACGACGGCTACGACCTCATTCTCGTGGCGCGTCGCCGCGAACCGCTGGATGCACTCGCGCGACGGCTCACGGACGAGACGGGCCGTTCGGTGCAGGTATTCCAGGCCGATCTGAACGACCCCAGGGGCGTTGCCGGCGTGGAGCAGTTGTTGCGCACGGATCGCACGCTTTCGATGCTGGTCAACAATGCCGGCCTCGGTGCGACCGCGCCGCTGCTCGAGGCGGACGTGGAGCGCATGGCGGAAATCATTTCACTCAACGTGAGCGCGCTGACGCGGCTCACCTATGCCGCGGTACCCGGCTTCGTTGCGCGCGGCGGCGGCACCGTGATCAACATCGCCTCGGTCGTGGCCATTGCGCCCGAGCTGCTCAACGGCGTCTACGGCGGTTCCAAGGCGTATGTCCTGGCGTTTACGCGTTCACTGCATCACGAGCTGGCCGGGAAAGGCGTGCGCGTGCAGGCCGTGTTGCCGGGTGCTACGGCGACGGAGTTCTGGGATGTGGCGGGCAGGCCGATCGAGCATTTGCCATCGGCCATCGTCATGCCGGCGGACGCCATGGTGGATGCCGCATTGGCAGGGCTGCGCCAGGGCGAGCTGTTCACCATCC
>Ga0058700_1000105_pt1 | contig 57023 bp, 51 predicted proteins | sample AgamicAtAme_FD_71365 | JGI IMG/M metagenome (GOLD analysis project Ga0058700, IMG submission 71365) | Agave microbial communities from Guanajuato, Mexico - At.Am.e | ecosystem: Host-associated > Plants > Phyllosphere > Phylloplane/Leaf | place: Guanajuato, Mexico | collected 2012-06-07 | reverse complement strand
GTCGACCGTCAGGCTGCCGGTCGCCATCCCGAGAGCGGCCCATTCGCTCGGCGATGTCTTCCAGAACCTGCGCGAGACCCGCCGTCACGCTTCGTCGCGGTCGCGCCCGGCGTGGCCGGCGGGTCTCGCGCAGGTTCTGGAAGACATCGCCGAGCGAATGGGCCGCTCTCGGGATGGCGACCGGCAGCCTGACGGTCGACTCCTGTCCGCGTTATCGTCGAGCGATGGAGATCTGGGTACCGCAGTGGACCGTCCGGCAGCCGCAGCATCCCGTGGCGGGGGCGACCTGGTTCGGCGGCTTGCCCGCCGGCCTCGACCCGGCGGCGTGGCCCGTCTGCAGCGAGTGCGGCACCGCACTCTCGCCGCTCCTGCAGCTCTCCGCCGGGCCGTGGCTTCGGCGCATCCCCGCGGGGCACGTCCTGCTCGTCTTCAAGTGCGAGACCGACGACGTATGCGAGTTCTGGGATCCAGATGACGGGGCCAACCGCTGTCTGCTCGTCCCGGTGGCGGAGCTCTCGTCCGACGCGGGCGTGCCCGACGACGTGTCCACGGGCAGGACCCGCATCCTCCCCCGCGTATGGGTGGGCGAGTGGGCGCGAGGCGACGACGGGCTGACCCCCGAACAGGCCGACCAGATCGACCGGGACGAAGTCTGGAATCTCCCCGACGACATCCGTGCGATCGCGGAGACCGCCGAGAACTACACGAAGGCCGGTGGCGCACCGGTGTGGACGGGCAACGGACCGGCCTCCGCGCCCGCTCGGCCCCGGCGGCTGCTGTTCCAGATCGACAACTGGATCACCACCGTCGACAGCGCCGCCGAGGTCGCCGCGGCGCTGGCCGAACGGCCGGACCGGTACGTCCTCGTCCGGGACCGCACGATCAGCGCCGCGAACTTCATGAGCGACGGTGTCGCGTACGTCTTCGACGTCGCGCCCGACGCGCCGGCGCCCGACGCCAAGCTCGTCATCTCGCGCTAGGGCCGCGCCCGAGGTCCCCGCCTGCCATCCCCGGCCGGCCCGGGTCGAGCCGCGCGTCAGCGCTGCCGCGCCACCGCCCGCCCCAGCCGCGCTGCGGCCTCGCGCAGCCGCTCCTCGGATGTGTCGCCGTACGCCAGGCGCAGGTGGCGGTCGGCATCGGTGCCGGGGCCGGAGGGGAAGAACGAGCCCCTTTGGTACTCCACGCCCTCAGCGCTCGCGTCGGCGGCCAGGCGGTCAGGGTCGATGCGGTCGTCCCGCAGGCGTGGCCAGAGGAACAGCCCGCCCTCGGGCACGGTGACCTCGAACTCCCCGGGAGCTTCGGCCTCGAGCGCCTCGGCCAATGCGCCGGCGCGGGTCTTGTACAGCGACCGTGCGCGCCCGAGCACGCGGTCGAAGAGCCTCGCGTCGCTGGTCAGCGACTCGGCGACGACGGCCTGCACGAACGTCGACGAGTGCGAATCCTGTCGGCTGCGGAGGGCCACGGCATCCGGGATCAATCGCTCGGGAAGCACGACCCAGCCCAACCGCAGGCCGGGGCCGAGGGTCTTGGTGAAGGTGTTGACGTGGATGACGTGATCGGACTCGTGGAACGGCGTGAGTGATTCGGGCTCGCCGGCGAAGCGGAGCTCGCGGTACGGGTCATCGGCGAACACGACGAACCCGTACCGCTCGGCGAGGTCGACCAGCTGGCGCCGACGCGCGGTGGGCAGCGACGACTGCGAGGGGTTGTGGAATTCGGGCACCGTGTACACCGCGGCCGGGCGCGCTCCGGCACGGAGTTGCGCGGCCAGCGCATCGACGTCGAGACCCTCGGCACCGACCGGGATGGGCAGCACCCGCGCATCGGCCAACTGCAGACCGCGCAGGAACAGCGGGAACACGGGATTGTCGACCGCGACGAGGTCCCCCCGCTCGAGCACCGCCTGCACGGCGATCGCCAGACCGTGGAAGCCGCCGTTGGTGATGAGCACCCGCTCGACGGCGACGCCTTCGCGCGCGGCGATCCACTCGCGCAGCGCCGGAATGCCCTCGGTCCGCGAGTACTGCAGCGCGGGTGCCCCCGGCTGCGCGAGCACGCGGGCGGTCGCCTCGGCGAGTTCCGCGGTGGGCAGGACGGAAGGATCGGGGATTCCACCGAGCAGCTCGATCGCGTCGGGTCGGCGATCGCGCAGGGTCTGGTCGCCGAATCCGCTCGGGGCGGTGAACGCCTCGATCAGCGCGGGGCGGGCACGGGGCGAAGAGAGGAGGGTCATCGGGGGCTCCGGGGGTGGGGGGACGGTATGGCGTCGACCAGCGCGCGCGTGTAGTCCTCACGTGGGTGCGAGAGCACGTCGGCGACGCGGCCGGCCTCGACGACACGGCCGTCCTTGAGCACCGAGACGGTGTCGGCGATCTGCCGGACCAGCGCCAGGTCGTGCGAGACGAAGAGGTAGGTGAGGCCGCGCTCCCGCTGCAGGCGGCGGAGCACGTCGAACACCCCGGCCTGCACGGTCACGTCCAGAGCCGAGGTCGGCTCGTCGAGCACGATGACGTCGGGCTCGAGCACCAGGGCGCGCGCGATCGCCACGCGTTGGCGCTGGCCGCCCGACAGCGCGTCCGGGTGGCGGCGGGCGAGGTGGGGCGGCAGGCCCACGGCATCCAGGGCCTCCGCCACCTTCGCCGCCCGTGCGGCGCGCGTGCCGACGCGGTAGCGCTCGAGCGGCTCGCGCACGATGCGTCCGACGCTCCACGTGGGATCGAGCGAGGTGAAGGGGTTCTGATAGACGAGCTGCAGGTGCCGACGGATGCCGCGGAGCTCCGCCGCCGTGCGGCCCGTCACCGCCGCTCCGTCGATGAGCACCTCGCCGGCGTCGAGGTCTTCGAGCCCGAGGAGCAGGCGCACGGTCGTCGTCTTCCCCGAGCCCGATTCCCCCACCAGCGCGTGCGTCGTTCCCGCGGGAATGCGGAACGACACCTCCGACACCGCGGGGCGAGCGGCACGGTCGAAACTCTTCGAGACCGCACGCACGTCGATGCGGGCGGAGGCGGTGCCGGGGATCCACGCGTCGACGCCGCGATCACCGTCGTCGCGGCGATAGCGGTCGGGGTTCAGGGCCGGCGCGTCGGCCTGCAACTGCACCGTGTACCGCGAGGTCGGCGCCGCGAAGACCTCGTGAGTGGGGCCGGCCTCTTGCACGCGCCCGTCCTTGAGCACGACGATCTCGTCGGTGCGCTCGGCGGCGATCGCGAGATCGTGCGTGATCAGCAGCAACCCGATGCCCAGATCGCGGCGCAGCTCGTCGAGCAGATCGAGGATGCGCTTCTGGATCGTGACGTCGAGGGCACTCGTGGGTTCGTCCGCGACCAGCAGCTCGGGCCGCGGCAGCACCGCCAATCCGATGAGCACGCGTTGCAGCATGCCGCCCGACAGCTGGTGCGGGTATGACTCGTACACGCGACGCGGGTCGGGAAGCCCGACGCGGGCGAACACGTCGATCACCGCGCGGCGTTGCTCGCCTGCATCGGCGAGGCCCGAGAGAGCCGCCGCCTCGTGCGCTTGCGAGCCCACGGTGCGAACGGGGTTGAGGGCGTGCGCGGGGTCCTGCGGGACGAAGCCGATACGCCGGCCCCGGAACGGTCGGAATCGCGCCTCGGCGAGCCCCAGCACCTCGGTGCCGTCGAGCTCGACGCGCCCGCTGGCACGCCCCGTACCGCGCGGGAGCAGCCGCAGCACGGAACGGGCGATCGTGGACTTGCCCGAGCCCGACTCTCCGATGAGCGCGAGACTGCCGCCCCGGGGTATCGCGAACGACACGTCGTGCACCACGGGGGTGCGACCGTACGAGACCGACAGGCCGCTGACGTTCAGCAGCGCGGTCGTCGTCAGCGGAACGTCGTCCGCACGGGACAGGGCGAGGGTCATGACGTCCTCCGAAGCCAGCGGCTGATGCGGTTGATCGAGAGCACGGTCGCCACCGTGACCAGCGCCGGCCAGACGACGAGCCAGGGCGCGCGCGGGTAGTCCTTGCCCGCGGAGATGAGCAGGCCCCAGTCGGATGCCGGGGGCGGATCGCCGTAGCCCAGGAACGCCAGCCCCGCGATCACGAGGATCGACAGCCCGAACTGCAGCACGGCCAGGGGGACCAGCGATCGCGAGGCGTTCGGCAGAACGTGCCGGAAGAGCACGTGCAGGTTCGACCCGCCCTGGAGCCGCGCGGCCTCGACGAACACCGACGAGCGCACGCGCAGCACCTCGGAGCGCATCACCCGGGCGAACACCGCCACCGCAGAGACGCCCGTGGCGATCGCGGCGTTGATGGTCTGGAACCCGAGCGAGCTGACGATCACGACCGCGAGCAGGAACGCCGGGATGGCGAGCAGCACGTCCACGAACCGCGCGAGTACGACGTCGGTCCACGACCCCAGGAAGCCCGCGAGCAGCCCGATGAGCCCACCCACGACGACGCCGATCGCGACGGCCACGAGGGCGCTGGTGACCGAGGACTGCGCGCCGTAGACGATGCGGGTGAACAGGTCGCGGCCGAGGTGATCGGTGCCGAGCAGGTGCGCGGCGCTCGGCGCCTGAAGCTTGTCTGCGGGCACCCCCTGTGCCGGGTTCTGCGCGGTGAACAGCGCGGGGGCGAGCGAGAACGCCAGTACGACGGCCACGACGACGAAGGACACGAGGACGCCGACGGGGACGGAGAAGCGGATGCCGCGCGCTCGGGCGGTCCCGGAGCGCGGCGCGAGCAGGGGTGCAGCGGTCATACGGTGCTCACTTCTTCGTGAAGGGGCGACGCGGGCTCGTCGCGGGGCGCGACCGAGACGGGCCGGCCGCTGCGGCCGACGGCGACCCGTGGGTCGAGAAGGGGGTAGGCGAGGTCGGCGAGCAGGTTCACCACCACGAAGACGATCGCGGCGAGCGAGACCACGGCCTGCAGCACCGGCAGGTCCTGGCTCGCCACGGCGGATTCGACCAGGGTGCCGATGCCCACGCGCCCGAAGATCGCCTCGGTGATGAGAGCTCCCCCGAGCAGCTCGCCCACGATGAGCGCCAGCACGGTGACCGTCGGCAGCGCCGAGGGCTTGACCAGGTGGCGCAGGAACAGCGCCCCCGACCGCAGTCCCCGCGACCGTGCGACCGCGACGTACTCCTGCCGTGACTCGTGATCGAGCGAGGCGATGAGCACCTCGGCCAGCTGCGCCGAGACCGGGATGCCGAGAGCCACCGCCGCGAAGAAGGTGCCCCACGGCGTCTCGGTGTCGATCATGCTGAACAGCCCGAGTCCGAACGCGAAGACGTGGATCAGCAGCAGTCCGATCACGAAGTTCGGCACCGACAGGAACAGCGACGGCAGCGAGCGCAGCACCCCCTGGCCCCAGCGCGGGGGCAGGAACTGCGTGCCGTACGCGATGGCCACGGCTAGCACCACGGCGACCAGGAGGGCCGCCGCGGCCAGGCTCAGTGTCGACCCGAGTGCGTCGAGCACCAGCCCGCTGACGGGCAGGTTCGAGCGGAGTGAGACGCCCAGGTCTCCGACGACGAACCGCCCGAGCGAAGACCCCAGCTGCACCCACCACGGCTGGTCGAGCCCGTAGTACGCCACGATGCGCGCGATGTCGTCTTCGGTGAAACCGTTGTCGGGATTGCGCAGCGTGCTCGTGACGGGGTCGCCGGGCAGGATGCTGATCACGACGAACGTGAACAGGTACGCCAGCAGCACGACGACGATCGCCTGTCCCGTTCGCCGCACGGCGAAGCGGCCGTAGGTGCGCAGCATGTCCTCCTCCTCTCGTGTCGTTCTCTTCCGGTGACGGGCCGCGTCAGCCGTTGAGCCACGCGTTCAGGTAGGACGCGTACGCGAGGCCGTTGTAGGTGACACCGCTCACCTCGGGAGCCTGGACGTACACCCGCTGCACGATCTGCGTCAGCGGAACGAAGTACGCCCGATCGAGGACGTATCCCTGCAGCTCGTCGGCGACCTTCGCGCGGGCCTCTCGATCGGTCGCGGTGGCGATGCGGGTGGAGAGGTCGTTCAGCGTCGCGTCCGAGGTGCCGAGTCGGAACCAGTCCTCGTCGCCCTTCTTCTGCGAGGTGAGGATGCCGGCGACTGTTCCGACGTCGACGAAGCTGCGGGTGATCTCGGTCGCGGGCACCGTCGTGTTGCCGATGACCTTCTGGCCGTAGGTGGGGACGTCGTAGGTCTCGAGGTTCACCTCGAAACCCAGGGCGGTGAGCTGCTGGTCGACGAGCTCGTCAACCGACTGCGAGGCCTGCAGGTAAGGATTGGGGTAAAGCGTGAGCGACAGCTTCTTCCCGTCCTTGGTCCGCACGCCGTCGGCGCCCTTCACCCAACCCGCCCCATCGAGGAGGGATGCCGCTTCGTCGGGGTCGTACGCGAAGTCGGCGGTGTGGTCGGTCGCCTCGGGCACGGTGCTCTGGAAGAACGACTCCGCCGCGTGCCAGTCCGAGGTGTAGACGGTCGAGAGGATCTCGTCGCGATCGATGCCGTGCTGCACCGCTTGCCGCACCTTGATGTCGTCGAACGGGGCGACGGAGGTGTTCAGGGCGTAGCCGTTGACGAATCCGAGGTAGCGGGGCGTCTCGACGGTGAGGCCCTCCTGCTTCAGGGCGTCGAGGTCTTGCGGGCTGGCGTTGTAGGCCACCTGCGCCTGTCCGGACTCGACCGAGGCGGTGCGCAGCGTCGGCTCGGCGACCTGCTTGTAGGTGATGGTGTCGAGGTAGGCGGCGCCCTCGTGGCCCACCGCCTGCGGGCCCCAGTCGTAGTCGTCCCGTCGCGTGAGCACGACGCTGTCGCCCTCGGCGACCTTCTCGACGACGAACGGACCGCTGCCGACGTCCTTGGTGAGATCCGCCTGCTGGTCGGCGGGGAGCGCCAGGGTCTCGGGCGAGAGCAGGATCGAGCCGTGGTACGCCAGCGTGGGGATGAAGCTGAGGGTCGGTGCGGAGAACGAGACCGTGACCGTCGTGGCATCCACCGCCTGCGCGCCCTGGTAGTTGGCGGAGGGGAACAGGCCGATGCGGTTGATGCCCTCGTCGGGGCGGCCCTTGGCCCAGATGTCGATGTTCGCCACGACAGCGGCCGCGTCCAGCGGCGTGCCGTCCGAAAAAGTGACGCCCGACTTCAGGTGGAGGGTGAACTGCGTCTTGTCGGCGTTCTCGTCCCAGCTCTCGGCGATCCACGGACTGAGGTTCCCCTCGGCGTCGACGTAGATGAGCTTGTCGGTGACGTTGCCCCAGATCTGGCCCTGGTAGCTCGAGATCGAGCTGTTGTTCGGGATCCAGGTGGCGCCGAGCGAGTCGATGAGGAAGACGAGATCGCCGCCGGTCTTCGGCTCGGCGTCGGCGGGAGCGGCGGTCGACGCGGCACCGCACCCGCTGAGCAGGAGGGCGCCGACGGCGAGGGCGGAGGCGAGGCCGAGAAGGCGTCGGCGGGGACGGCGGGCGAAGGTCATGGGAATCCTCGGGCTGTGGGGACGGGGTTACAGGGCTTTGCCGGGGTTGAACAGACCGGCGGGATCGAGCGCGTTCTTGACGGCGAGCTGCGCCTCGCGCACGCGCACGGAGAGCTCCTCCGCGGCGAGAGAGCGCTTGACGGTGCCGATGCCGTGCTCACCGCTCACGGTGCCGCCGACGGCGAGAGCCGCGCGCACGACCGCGTCGGCGGCGTCGTGGACGGCGGCCGGTACGGCGGTGGGATCGACGCCCGCGGGGATGGGCAGCGAGACGACCGGGTGGAGGTTGCCGTCGCCCGCGTGCGCGACGGCGCTCACGCCGACCCCGAACCGGTCGGCGATCGCGGGGAAATCCGCGAACACCTCCGCGATGCGCGACTTGGGCACGGCGACGTCGCCCCCGGCGAACCACGTGTCCGCGTCGAAACGTCGGCCCGAGCGTCGCAGTTCCCAGAGGGTCTCGGCATCCGTCTCGCTCTCGACCTCGACCCGTGCGTCCGCCGCGACGAGCGCAGCGGTCAGCTCGGCGGTCTGCTCGTCGATGCCGAAGCCGTCGAGTTCGATCAGCAGGAGGGCGGCGCCCCGGGCACGCAGACCCGAGTCCTGCGCGGCATCGATCCCGTCGAGGGTGATCTCATCGAGGAACTCGATGACGCTCGGACGAACGCGCGAGGCCGTGATCGCCCCGATGGCCGCGGCGCCCGCGGCCGTGGAATCGAAGAACGCCGTGAGCGTCCGGCGTGCCACCGGGAGCGGGCGGATGCGCACGGTCGCCCCCACCACGATGCCGAGCACGCCCTCCGACCCGACGAAAAGTGAGACGAGGTCGAGCCCCGTGACGCCCTTGATCGAGCGGTGTCCGACCGAGACCAGGCTGCCGTCGGCGAGCACGACGTCGAGGGCGAGCACCGACTCGCGCGTGACGCCGTACTTGGCGCACCGCAGGCCCCCGGCGTTGGTGGCGATGTTGCCGCCGATGGTCGAGATGCGCCAGCTCGCCGGGTCGGGGGCGTAGAACAGGCCGAGGGGGGCCAGTCGCTCGTTGAGCGAGGCGTTGAGAACGCCGGGTTCGACGACGGCGACCTCGTCGGCGGGCGACACCTCGACGATGCGGTTCAGCCGTTCGGTCGAGACGACGAGCTGCTCGGAGAGGGCTGTCGCGCCGCCGGAGAGACCCGTGCCGGCCCCGCGCGGCACGATGCTGACACCGTGACGACCGGCGAGGCGCACGAGTTGCCGGACCTCGGTCACCGAGGTGGGAAACGCCACCGCGGGGCCGTTCGTCACGGGGGCGCCCGTTCGCGGAGCGGTGCCGGCGTCGAACGAGAACTCCACCGTCGCCGCGGAGGGCGGGCGCACCTCGATGCCGGGCGCCTCGTCACGCAGATCGTCGAGCAGGGCGAGCACGCCCGTGAACGGGGCGATCGCGGTGGAAACGCTCATGGCAGCACCTTTCAGAACGGGACGGGAGTGCAGCCGAAGCTAGGCGGAAGGGGACGCACGCTCATCCCGAGCGACACCGTCCGTCGCGAGACGTCACCGACCGACATCGTGTGTCGCGCGGCGTCACAGTCGAACGATCGGTGAGGCGCGGCCGGTATGTTCCGCCCCCGTCGTCGGTTCATGACGCTTCGAGGCGTTTCGTTACGTCACGCATTGAGCCGTGTCGCGGTCCGGGCGACAGTGAGCAGCACTCGCCTGACCGAAGGAGCCCCGATGCCCGACCGCATCCACCTCGCCGTCGCCCTGGACGGGGCCGGCTGGCACCCGGCCGCGTGGCGCGAGCCCACGGCCCGGCCCACCGAGCTGACCTCGGCCGCCTACTGGCGCGCCCTGGCCCGCACGGCCGACGGAGCGGGACTCGTCCTCGCGACGATCGAAGACGCGCTGAGCCTGGGCGGACGATCGTTCGAGCCGGATGCCGAGACCCGCCGCGATCGCGCGCGCGGGCGTCTCGATGCGGTGCTGCTGGCGTCGTTCCTCGCCCCGGCCACACGCCGGATCGGTCTCGTCCCCACCGCGACGACGACCCACCCCGAGCCGTTCCACCTGGCGACGGGTTTGCAGACGCTCGATCACGTGAGCCGGGGCCGCGCGGGTGTCCGACTCGTCGCGGGCTCGACCGCGCAGGAGCGCCGGAACTTCGGGCGCCGCACCGACGGACCGGCCGGGTTGCCGGCATCCGGTCGCGTCGAAGACGACCCCGCGCTTCTCGCCGCCTTCCGCGAGGCGGGGGAGGTCGCCGACGTCATCCGGCGTCTGGCCGACTCGTGGGAGGACGACGCGATCGTCCGCGACCTCGAGTCGGGGAAGTTCCTCGACCGCGAGCGGGTGCACAACGTCGAGTTCGAGGGGGAGTTCTTCTCGATCACGGGCGCGTCGATCGTGCCGCGGTCGCCGCAGGGACAACCCCTCATCACCGCTCTCGCGCACCAGACGGTCCCCTACCGTTTCGCGGCGGAACACGCCGACCTCGTGTTCGTCACTCCCGCCGATGCGACCGCGGTGGGGGGCATCCTCGGCGACCTCGACGGGGGCGACGACTTGCGCGTGTTCGCCGACCTGCTCGTGCTCGTCGAGGACTCGCGCACCGAGGCCGAAGCCGTGTGGGCCCGCCTGCAGGAGCGCGCACCGCTCACGACCGACGCCCGGGTGGTGGTGGGAACCTCCGCCGACGTGGTGGACGAGGTCAGGGCCCTCGCCGCGGCCGGCGTCGACGGGGTCCGCCTACGACCCGCCCGTCTTCCGGCCGACCTCGACGCGATCGCCGACCGGGTCGTCCCCGCGGCGGCGGCCGCCGGCATCCTCCTCCCCGACGATGGGGCGCCCACGCTCCGCGAACGTCTCGGACTCCCCCGTCTCGCCAGTCGCTATGCCCGTCAGGAGGTCGGCGCATGACCCGTCGGCAGATCCACCTCGCCGCCCACTTCCCGGGTGTGAACAACACGACCGTGTGGACCGACCCGAGCGCGGGCAGCCAGATCGACTTCTCGTCGTTCGAGCACTTCGCGCGCACGGCCGAGCGCGGCTTCTTCGACTACCTCTTCCTCGCCGAGGGGTTGCGCCTGCGCGAGCACCGCGGGCAGCTGCACGACCTCGACGTCGCGGGACGCCCGAACACCCTCGCGATCCTCACGGCCCTGGCCGCCGTCACCGAGCACATCGGCCTGGTCGGCACGCTCAACACGACCTTCAACGAGCCGTACGAGCTGGCGCGGCAGCTCGGCACGCTCGACCTCTTGTCGAACGGCCGCGCGGGGTGGAACGCCGTGACCAGTTCGGACGCGTTCCACGGCGCGAACTTCCGCCGCGGCGGCTACCTCGATCACGCCGACCGGTACGTGCGGGCCGCGGAGTTCGCCGCCCTGTCGAAGGCGCTGTGGTCGTCGTGGCGCGACGACGCGATCGAGGCGGATGCCGAGACGGGTGAGTTCCTGCGCGCGGACGCCATCGAGCGCGTCCGGCACGAGTCGCGGTTGTTCGACGTCGACGCGGTGTTCGACGTGCCGCGGTCGCCGCAGGGGCGACCGGTCATCGTGCAGGCGGGCGACTCCCCCGACGGCCGGGACTTCGCCACGCAGCACGCCGACGTGATCTTCTCGCTGCACACCGTGTTCGACGACGCGCAGCAGTTCTACCGCGACGTGAAGGGCCGGCTCGCCGCGAACGGTCGCGACGAGGACTCGCTCAAGATCCTGCCGGCCGCGACCTTCGTGCTCGGCGACACCGCCGACGAGGCCCGCGAGCGCTCGCGGGAGATCGCCCTGGCCCAGGTGCGGCCGCAGACGGCGATCACCTACCTCGAGCAGATCTGGAACCGCGACTTGAGCGGCTACGACCCCGACGGCCCGCTGCCCGACCTCGAGCCCGACACGGGCGTCGAGACGGCGCAGGGCTTCGCCGGCCGTCACGCCGCGATCCGTGCCCGCGTGGGCAAGCTGCGCGAGCAGGCCGCGGCCGAGGGCCTCAGCATCCGCGAGCTCGTCATCCGCCTGACCGCGACGCACACCTTCGTCGGGACACCGGAGCACGTGGCATCCGAGATCGACCGCTACGTGCAGGAACGCGCCACCGACGGGTTCACCGTGGTCGGACACGTGACCCCGCACGGCCTCGACGAGTTCGCCGACAGGGTCGTGCCGCTGCTGCAGGAGCGCGGGTCGTTCCGCCGTTCATACGACGAGGGCGCCACGCTGCACGACCTGCTCGGCCTGCCCCCGGTCCCCGCGAACGCCGGGGTGCGATGACCGAGCTCGTGATCGTCGGGGCGGGACCGCGCGCGGTCATGCTCGTCGAGCGCCTGCTCGCGCGGCGAGCGCCCGCTCCGCTGCGCATCACCCTCGTCGATCCGTTCCCCCCGGGGGCGGGGCGCATCTGGCGGCGCGAGCAGTCGCCCCTGTTGAAGCTGAACTCGATGGCGCGCGACGTGACGGTCTTCACCGACGAGTCCTGCACGATCGCCGGGCCGATCCGTTCGGGGCCGTCGCTCATCGAGTGGGCCGAGCGGGTGCGCGCGGGCACCCTCCCCGACGTCGCGATCGACGATCCGGAGGTGGATGCCGAGCTGCGCAGCCTCCGCCCCGACTCCTTCCCCACGCGACGACTGCAGAGCGCGTACCTCGACTGGTTCTGGCGTCGTACGGTCGCGATCGCCCCGCCCGGGGTCGAGGTGCGGTGGCACGAGGGAACCGTGCAGTGGGTCGATGACACCCTCGATGGGTACGAGGTCGCCCTCGCCGACGGCATCCGCCTGCCCGCCGACGTGCTCGTGTACGCGATGGGCCACAACGCGCGCGAGCCCGAGGACGCGGTGGTCGCTCTGCGGGACGCCGCCGTGGGCGCGGGGCTGACCTACGTCCCGCCGGCGTTCACCGCCGACGCCGACCTCTCCGTCTTCGCCCCCGGCGACGACGTGATCGTCCGTGGAATGGGATTGGCCGCGGTCGACGCCGTGGTGTTGCTCACCGCCGGCCGGGGCGGGGTCTTCACCCGGCTCGGGGACGGACGGCTGCACTACGAACCGTCAGGACTCGAGCCGCGACTGCACCTCGGATCCCGCCGCGGCGTGCCCTATCGCTCGAAGGTGTCGTCGCAGCTGCAGGGCGGCCCGCCCGTGCGCGAGGTGCTGACCCCCGCCGCGGTCGCCGATCTGCTCGCGCGCCCCGGCAGTATCGACTTCCTCGACGACGTATGGCCGCTCATCGCGCGCGAGCTCGTGTGGGGCCACTACCGGGAGCTGTTCACCGGCCACCCCGAGTGCGTCGCCACGACCTGGGAGGTGTTCCGCGAAACCCTTCGAGAGGTGGATGCCGACACCGCGGCCCTCCGCCGCGCCGCGGCCGCGGTAGTGCCCGATCCCCTCGACCGCTTCGACGTGCGGGCGCTGGACGTACCGCTCGGCGACGAGAGCTTCGCGGGTCCCGCCGAGGTGCACGAGAGGGTGCTCCGGCACATCGTCGACGATCTGCACCTGCGCACGACCCAGCAGCGCAGTGCGGCGCAGGCGCTGTTCCTCACGATCCTCTCGTCGTTCCTGGGGCTCTCGGACATCCCGACGGAGCGGTGGAGTGCGCGCTCCCGCGCCATCGACCTGCCCGTGACCTGGCACGCCTTCTTCAGTTACGTCGCCTCGGGGCCGCCCGCGCACCGGCTGGAAGAGTTCCTCGCTCTCGCCGAGGCGGGGATCGTGCGCTTCCTCGGGCCCGACATCACCGTGCACGTCGACGCGGACCGGGGCTTCGTCGCGTCGTCACCGCGGACCGCGGGTGAGGTGAGCGCGCGCGGACTGATCGACGCGTGGCTGCCCGCGGCCACCGCCTCGGCGAGCGAGAACCCGGCGCTCCGCGAACTCGCGAGCCGCCACGGCCGCGAGGTGCACGTGTCGGACGAGACGTTCACCGGCTCGCTGGGGCGCATCGACGTCGACGCCGACGGCCGCGTCGTCGCACGGGACGGGCACGCGCGCGCGGCGATGTTCGCGATCGGGCCCTTCACCTCGTCGATGGAGGCCGGGGCTTTCACCCGCCCGCGTTCCGACTCGCTGTCGCTGCGACAGACCGACCGGATTGCCGGGGCCGTCGCCGCCGCCCTCGCCGCGCGGGCCCCCGCCGGGGTGCGCTGAGGCCCCGTGGAATGCGCAGCGCCTGACGCTGTTGTCTTACGTGCACCTCCCCCCAGAACGGATGCCCATGACCACCACCTCCGCCCTGCCCGTTCCGCACGCCGACGCCACCGTGCTCGACAACGCCGCGTGGCATGCTCTCGCCGGCCCGCACGCGCACTTCGCGATCGGCGGAGATCTCGTCAAGCGCTATCCCGAAGACGTCGCCCCCTTCGTGGCGGTGCGCACCTGGGACGATCCGGACGTGTGGGAGGCCTTGCGCGACCTCGTCGGGCCCGGCGCTGACGTGGGCCTCTCGGGCTTCGAGGGCGAGATCCCGACCTCCTGGGAGTGGGTCGGTGGCGGCGAGGGCGTACAGCTCGTCGAGACGGACGCCCTCCGCACCCGTCCGGACGACGAGGCCATCGAGCTGGGAGCCGACGACGCCGCCGAGATGATCGACATCGTCGCGCGGAACCAGCCCGGCCCCTTTCGGCCCCGCACCTACGAGCTCGGCCGCTACATCGGCATCCGCCGCGAGGGTCGTCTCGTCGCGATGGCGGGCGAGCGCCTGCACCCCGCCGGCTGGACCGAGATCAGCGCGGTCGCCGTCGACGCCGACCACCGCCGCCAGGGACTCGCCTCGCGGCTCGTCCTCGACGTCGCGTTCCACATCCAGCAACGCGGAGACCGCGCGATGATGCACGCCGCCGCGAGCAACGTCGGTGCGATCGCCGCGTACGAGCGTCTGGGCTTCGCCCTGCGCCGGCGCAACCGCTTCGCGGCGGTGCGCACGCCGGCGTGATCGACGTCAGTGCTCGAGCGGCGTCGCCGTCCCGCTGACGCGCACGCCGCCGCCCGCCGGGACGTCGACGCGCAGTTCGCTCGGCCGCCCCACGTGCCGCCCCTGACGGACGGTGAACGAGAAAGGCGCCGTGCGTCCCACGCGGTCGCGGAGGTACGCCCCGAGCGAGGCCGCCGCCGACCCCGTCGCCGGGTCCTCGGTGATGTCGCCCACGGGGAACAGGTTGCGGGCCTCGAACACCTCGGCATCCGGGCTCTTCGCATGCACGACCATCACGGTGCCCGCCCATCCGCGTTCGTCCATCAGTGCCCGCAGGGTCGCAGGGTCGAAGTCGAACGAGTCGAAGCGCTCGCGCGAGGCCACCGCGACGACCGGGTGCGTGTTGCCCGCGAAAGACTGCGCCAGCGGCAGGCGCACGTCGAGATCGCCCACGGCGAGATTCAGGATGCCGAGCAGCCGCCGCCCCACCTCGGGATCGAGCTCGCTCTGCACGGGGTCGACGCTCGTGAAGCCGGCCGTCACGCGACCGTCGGCGTCGACGGTGGTCTCGAGGGCGATCTCGCCGGCCGCGGTGTCGAAGACGAAGGGACCGGGGCCCTCCGCCTCGGCCAGGGCCACGGCGGTGGCGATCGTCGCGTGCCCGCAGAACGGCACCTCGGCGCCGGGCGAGAAGTACCGCACCCGCGCGCGCCGATCGTCGCGCGCGGTGACGAAGGCCGTCTCGGGGTAGGCGAGGTCGGTCGCGATCTGCTGCATGCGCGGCTCGTCGAGGCCCGTGGCATCGAGGACGACTCCCGCCGGGTTCCCGCCGCCGGGCTCCGCGGCGAAGGCGAGCAGGTGCAGGATGTCGGGGCGCGAGGTCATGCGTCGATTCTGGTCGACGGCGGAGGCGGCCCGGACGCAGGGCCGTACCGAACTCCTGAGCAATCGGGCGGCGGGGCTCCGAAACAGCCGGCACGCGCCCGTTCTCGACTGAGAGCTCAGGAGTTTCGCACGCGCCGCGCCGCCAGGGCTCTCGCGGACGCCGCGTCAGACGTGGAAGACGGAGTGTAGGTCGCCGCCGAGCGCCTCGCGGCCACCCAGGCCGTCGATCTCGAGCAGCGTCGCGATGCCCACGACCTCGCTGCCCACGGCCTCGAGCAGCTCGCGACCCGCGCCGAGGGTTCCGCCGGTGGCGAGGACGTCGTCGAGCAGCAGCACGCGGGCGCCGTCCGCGGCGTCGTCGTGCATCTCGATCTGCGCCGAGCCGTACTCGAGGTCGTACGAGACGGTGGCCGCGGGGCGGGGAAGTTTGCCGGCCTTGCGGATCGGCATGAGTCCCACGTTCGCGACGATGGCAGCGGCTCCGGCGAGCAGGAAGCCGCGCGCCTCGACTCCGGCGACGGCGTCGAAACGGCCGGCGAACGGTTCGATCAGCGCCTCGACCACGTCGCGGAGCGCCGCGGCGTCGGCGAGCAGCGGCGTGATGTCGCGGAACACGATCCCGGGCTTGGGGTAGTCGGGGATGCTCGTGATGAGCGATTCAGCGCGGGCGAGGGCGGAGGCGTCGGGCACCGACCCAGCCTAATCGCGGCGCTCGCGAGGCGGGGCGCGCGGCGGATGGCCAGCCGGGACGTCGAGTGTCCGAGGCGCGCGGACCCGTCGAGATCTCGTCCGGGTGTCGTGGACACTCGATGGGTCTCACGGCCCGCATGCTCCACCCTGCAAGCGCTTGCAGTAAGGTCGACGCCATGACTTTCACGCAGGAAGACGCGCGCGCCGATCTCGTCGCCGCTCCCGGCTCGGAGTGGTGGCGCACCGCCGTCATCTACCAGATCTACCCCCGCTCGTTCGCCGACGCCTCGGGCGACGGCCTCGGCGACCTGCCGGGCGTGACCGCCCACCTCGACGACCTGAAGGACCTGGGGGTGGATGCCATCTGGCTGAGCCCCTTCCAGCGGTCGCCGCAGAAGGACGCGGGCTACGACGTCGCCGACTACCGCGACGTCGACCCGATCTTCGGCACCCTGGCCGACTTCGACGCGATGCTCGCGGGGGCCCACGATCGCGGCATCCGGGTCATCGTCGACCTCGTCCCCAACCACTCGAGCGATCAGCACGTGTGGTTCCAGGAGGCGCTGAAGGCCGCGCCGGGCAGCCCCGAGCGCGCGCGTTACATCTTCCGCGACGGCACGGGCGACAACGGCGAGCTGCCCCCGAACAACTGGGAGAGCGTCTTCGGCGGCGGCATGTGGAAGCGCGTGACCGAGGCCGACGGCACCCCGGGGCAGTGGTACCTGCACATCTTCGACGAGACCCAGCCCGACTTCGACTGGACCAACGACGAGGTGCGCGCGGAGTTCCGCGACATCCTGCGCTTCTGGCTCGACCGCGGGGTCGACGGCTTCCGCGTCGACGTGGCGCACGGCCTCATCAAGGCCGAGGGTCTTCCCGACTTCACGCCCGACCCCGAGGGCGGCTCGATGGGCGGCGACGCCGAAGAGGTCCCGTACTGGGGGCAGCCGGGCGTGCACGACGTCTGGCGCGAGTGGCACGAGGTGCTCGCCGCGTACGACGGCGACCGCGCCCTCTGCGCCGAGGCGTGGCTGCCCACCGTCGCGCAGACCGCCCTGTGGGTGCGGCCCGACGAGATGCACCAGGCGTTCAACTTCCACTACCTCGAGACCGCGTGGGATGCCGCTGCCCTCCGCGACGTGATCGGCGAGTCGCTCGCCGAGTACGCCGCCGTCGGCGCCCCGAGCACCTGGGTGCTGTCGAACCACGACGTCGTGCGCCACGCCTCGCGCCTCGCGCTGACGGCCGAGAACCCGCAGGGTGCGGGCATCGGCCCGAAGACGCCCGGCAAGCCCGACCCCGTGAAGGGTCTGCACCGCGCCCGCGCCGCGACCTCGCTCATGCTGGCCCTGCCGGGCTCGTCGTACCTGTACCAGGGCGAGGAGCTGGGCCTGCCCGAGGTCATCGACCTGCCCGACGACGCACGTCAGGACCCGACCTGGTTCCGCACGAACGGCGAGCGGTACGGGCGCGACGGCTGCCGCGTGCCCATCCCGTGGACCGCCGACGCCCCCGCGTACGGCTTCAACACCACGGGTGAGTCGTGGCTGCCGCAACCCGCGGAGTGGGCCGACCTCGCCCGCGACGTGCAGGTCGACGACCCCTCGTCGACGCTGACGCTGTACCGGTCGCTGCTCGCCGAGCGCCGCGCACGCGACCTCGGCGCGGGAGAGCTCGAGTGGCTCCATGGCTTCGGCGACGAGGTCGTGGCGTTCCGCAACGGCTCGCTGCTGGTGATCGCCAACCTCGGCGACGGCGCGGTCGAGCTGCCCGCGGGCGAGGTGCTCATCGCGAGCGGCCCCCTGGACGGCGACCGCCTGCCGACCGACACGACCGTCTGGATCGCGGCGGCCTGAGCCGCGGCATCCGGAATCGCGAGACCGTGGCCGGTATCGACGACGTCGCCCGCGCGGCGGGGGTGTCGACGGCCACGGTCTCGCGCGCGTTGAGCGGGCGCGGACCCGTCTCGACCGCCACCCGCGACCGGGTGCTGGCCGCGGCCGACCGGCTCGGCTACGTCGTCTCGGCGGCGGCATCGAGTCTGGCTACCGGGCGGGCGCGCGCGGTGGGCGTGGTGGTGCCGTTCCTCGACCGGTGGTTCTTCAGCACGGTCCTCGCCGGCATCTCCGACGCCCTCGTCCGCGAGGGCTACGACATCACGCTCTACAGCGTCAGCGCCGACCCCGCTGAGCGCCGACGCGTGTTCGACGACCACCTGCGCCGCCGCCGCATCGACGCCGTCATCACGGTCGCCCTCGAATTGGATGCCGAGGAGTCGACGTCCCTGCGCGGCCTCGACGTTCCCATCGTGGCGATCGCCGGCCCGAACCCGCTGTTGACGACTCTGACGGTCGACGATCTCGCCGTGGGCCGCGCGGCCACCGAGCATCTGCTGGGGCTCGGCCACCGCCGCCTGGCTCACATCGGAGCGGACGCCGCGACCGCCGCGGGCTCGACGGTGCCGGGGCTGCGGCGTCGGGGCTTTCTGGAGCAGCTGGCGGCGGCGGGCATCGCGGATGCCGTGGTGGAACCGGCCGACTTCACGATCGAGGGAGGCTCGGCGGCGGCGACCCGGCTGCTCACGGCAGAACACCGTCCGACCGCGCTGTTCGCCGCGTCGGACGAGATGGCGATCGGTGCGATCCTCGCCGCCCGGGAGCTCGGCCTGCGGGTTCCCGACGACGTCTCGATCATCGGGGTCGACGGCCACGAGCTCGGTCGATGGTTCTCGTTGACCACCATCGACCAGTTCGCTCGGGGTCAGGGGGCGCGTGCGGCCGAGGCCGTCCTCGCCGCTCTCGACGGTGCCGAGCCGGGGCGAGGTCTCGGCACTCTGCCGTTCGAGGTGGTCGATCGCGGATCGACCGCGGCTCCGGACCCTCGGGTCCGCAGGCCGTTCGAGGACACCCCCGCCGCATCGGTCACGGATCGCTCTAGAGAGTGAGCAGGGCCGCCACGGAGAGAACGAGGCCGAGGCCCAGCGAGACCGCCCACGCGACGGCGGCCGCGGTGTACCAGTTCTGCCTCTCCTGCCAGCGGAGACGCCGCGGGTCCTGACCGTCCAGGCCCCGGAGGGCGTATCCCGTCACGAAGAGCGCGGGAGCGGCCAGGAGCAGGCTCATGAGGGTGAGGACGAGCTGGAGCAGGATGCCGTCCTCTCGCGGGCCCACGGACACCGCGGCCCAGATGCCGGTCACTGCTGCGACGACGTCGCGCGGAGCGCACAGAACCAGGATCCCGACGCTTCCGCAGATCACGATGAGCACTCGCAGAAGGCCGTCTCCGCGCGTCGGCGCCGGTGCCGGAACCGAATTCTCGCGGCGCCACAGCTCGCGCCAGAGCCGGCGGAGAGCGAGGGGCCAGACGACGGTTCCGATGAGGAGGGCGAGAAGCCCTGTGAAGATCTGCTCCGACGACACCGCGAGCCCGAGCCGATCGGCGAGCACGACCCCGCCGATCCACGCGAGCAGCGCGACCGGGACTCCCCCGGCGATAACCAGGACGGCGATGACTGCTCGCAATCGCGCACGGGACACTTCAGACGGATCCCTTCTGAGTCGCAGTGTTCCGACCCCGATGACGCAGGGGGATCTCCTCTGCGTCATCCGCATTCACGCGCGGGGCGCGACACGTCGGGTTCGGTCCGCCCGCACCGAGGGAGGGGACGGACCGAACCGGACGTGATGAGACGACCCTAGAGTCGACGCCGCCGTGCGCGCACCAGGACCCCCGAGCCGGCGACGACGAGCAGAAGCGCAGCACCGATGAGGACGGGAGCCATCGCGCCGTCGCCGCCGGTGACCGCGAGGTTGGCACGACCCGCTGACGCCGGAGTCGGAGACGTGGAGGGCTGAGGAACGGGGAGCGCCGCGATGCGCGCCACGGCGGTGGAGGGGGCCGAGACCGTCTGGACGTTCCCCGGCGCGGTGCCCGACGCCGTCGCCGTGTTCGAAACAGAACCTCTCGTCGCGTCCTCACTCGTGGCGGTGTACGTGGCGGTGAAGACGGTGCTCTCACCGGGGGCGAGCGTCGTCGTCCCGGACGGAGAGACAGCCCCCATCGTGCCCGTGCCCGTGAACGCGCCCTCGGTCACCCCGACGCCGGTCACCGTCACGTTGCCGGTGTTGGCGACGGTGAAGCGGTACGAGATCTGGTCGCCGACGTGGAACGCGCCGCCGGGTGCGGGGGCGGCGGTCTTGTCGAGAGCGAGGGACGGGGCGGCCGTCCCGGACAGAAGCGCCCGCGACGCCGCCGAGGTCACGGGGATGCCCCGTGCGGTGCCGGTGGCCGTGGCGGTGTTCGACGTGGTGCCCCGATCGATGTCGCCCTGGGTGAGCGTGTAGGTCGCGGTGAACACCGTTGCTTCGCCGGGTGCGAGTGCCGCGACCGTGGCGGGAGTGGGGGCGCTCATGACGCCACTCCCCGTGAACGCGTCCTCGCGGATCGCGACGTCCTTCACGGTGACGTTCCCCGTGTTGCGCACATCGAAGGTGTACGTGATGTTCTGGCCGACCGTGTAGGCGCTCAGTCCGGCGGGAGATGCGCTCTTCTGCAGGGAGAGAGAGCCGGCCGCCTGAATGGGAAGCGCCGCGGTCGATGGCTGAGAGGTGATCGTCGACCGCTGGAAGTATGTCGCGGTCGCTTCCGCGGTGTTCGTGACGACCCCGGCGTCGACGTCCGCCTGAGTGAGGACGTAGCTCGCGGTGAACGTCGTCGATGCCCCGGGCGCGAGCGAGCCGGAGGTGCTCGGGCTGATCGGACCGAGTTGGCCGGTGCCGGTGAACGCCGTTTCGTCGACGGCCACATCACGGACGGGGGTGTTTCCGGAGTTGGTGACGCGGAACGAGAAGGTGACGGCCTGCCCCGCGGCATAAGGGGCCGCCGCCGCGGGCGCCACCGTCTTCTCGAGGGTCAGACCGGCGCACAGACCGCTGTCTTGAGGGGCGGTCGCTCCGAAGAAGACCAGGCCGGTGGATGCGAGGGTGTCGACGGGGATGGGTGCGGCGGACGCGGTGGTGGGCAAGTTCCTGACGGCGTAGATCTCTCCGCCGCCGCTGGGCAGGTAGATGACGTTGCCCGATTGAGCCGCGCCATAGGTGGTGGGGACCGTGCCCACCTCGATGACCGAGTTGTCGGGCTTGATGCGGAACAGCGTGCTGACGTTTGTGCCGGTACCGACGGCGAGGATGTCGCCGTCGTTCAGGCTGAGGAAGTCGCCGGCCGACCCGAAGCCCGGAGGGAAGGACGCGCGAAACGGCGTGGCGACGCCCGTCGTCGGGTTGATCTGGAAGATCTCCGTGGAGTTGCCCGTCCCGGTGAGAAGGTCGCCAGTGGGGAGGGCGCTCAAGGCGTTCGCATCATAATTCGCAGGAAGGCCCGTGATGGGCGTGCCGGAAATTTCCTGCCCGGTCGTCGGGTCGATACGCCAGAGGACGTTGACGCGCACGCCGTACAGCGTGGTGCCGTCGCCGAGGAAGGCGATGTCGTAGTAGTCCCGGGTGAGGGGCACGGAGTTGAGGAGCGTCCCCGTTGTCGAATACTCGTTCAGCGCGAGCCGACCGGACCCCACGTTGGCGTAGATGCTGCCGGCGGCGCACACCGTGGCCGCCTGAGCGGCGGGTGCCGCCACCGCGGGGGCGACGAGCCCCAACAGCCCCGCCAGAAGTGCTGCCGCGAGGATCCCGATGGAGCGCGCGAAACCGCCTGGACGCTTGACAGCGCTCGGTGGCGAAGCTTCGGCGCGACGAGCGCGCCCCGCAGAGGCGTTCGGATTCATGGTTTCTCCAATGACGGGCCTGCGGTCGGTGAACGGGTTCCGACGGCGAGGAATGGTGAGCGCCGACGCCGACCGGGCCCGGTGAAGCGGAGTCGGATCAGGACAGGTGGCGTCTGCGCGCGCGGATCAGAGTGACGGACCCGACGGCGAGCAACAGCAGCCCTCCGCCCGCGAGGGACGCCGCGAGTGCGCCGTCGCTACCGGTGACGGCGAGCTTGCTACTCCCCGTTCCCGCCGCCGTCGGTGTCGAAGACGGGGCCGGGGTCACCGGTGCGGCGGCGACGGCGACCGTGTAGGCACGCGAATCGGATCCGGCGGCATTGGTCGCGGTGATGGTGAAAGCGAACGAGCCCGAGACCGACGGCGTTCCAGAGATCACGCCGGTGGAGGCGTCGATCGTCAGACCGGTCGGCAGCGAGCCGGAGCTGACCGTGAAGGTGATCGGCCCGGAGCCCGATGCGGTGACGGTGTGCGAATAGGCCGCGCCGGCGGTCGCCGCCGGGGGCGTCGGGGAGGTGATGACCGGTGCCGCGAGGACCTGCATCGAGTAGTCGGCCGTGTCTGTTCCGTCGGCGTTCGTCGCCGTGACCTGGAAGGAGAACGACCCCGCGGCGGTCGGGGTGCCGCTGATCGCACCGGTCGCCGCGTCGAGGGTCAGGCCCGCCGGCAGTGCGCCGGAACTGACGGAGTACGTGATCGGGCCGTTGCCCGTGGCGGCGATCGTCGCGGCGTACGCCGTGCCGCTCGCGCCGTTCGGCACGGTGGTGGTCGTGATGACGGGCGGCTGCGCGACGTAGAGCGTGTACACCTGCGAGTCCGTTCCTGCGACGTTCGTCGCGGTCACGGTGAACGTGAACGTCCCTCCCGTTGTGGGCGTTCCCGAGATGGTGCCGGTGGCGCTGTCGAGCGTCAGGCCCTGCGGGAGGGCGCCGTTGGAGACGGCGAAGCTTCGCGGCAGGGAGCCGGCGGCGTCGATGGAGGCGGTGTAGGCGGTGCCCGCCGATGCGTTCGGCACGGTGGTGGTGAGGATGTCCACGGCGGTGGCGAGGACGGTGACTTGGCTGTTGGTGGTTCCGGCGTTGTAGATGTACCCGTTGACGTGGTCTACGGCGATGCCGCGGTTCAATCCGGTGGGTGCGGCGGTGAGCTGGGTGACGGTGGCGGAGTTGAGGTCGATCAGGCGGGGCTTGTTCGCGCTGAGGAAGCCGACAACGAGGTAGTTGGAGCTGGCGATGTAGGACAACGGGCCGGCCGCCGCTGCTCCGAGGGGGTAGGTCGCGAGGGGCGCCAATGTGGAAGAGTCAAATGCTGCCACCGACGCCGAGGCGGTCTGCGCACCGGTTGTGACGAAAACTCGTCCCCGTGCACTATCAATTGCCACGCCGTTCGGGTTGTTAGGCCCGACGACGGATGTTGCTGTGGCGGCGACGACAGTGAAGTCCGAGGTGCGGATGGCGGTCAGTGCCCCGTTGGAAGATCCGTAGAGGAGTCCGTGCGTGGGGTCGACGGCGAGCTGCGTGTACTGCGAACCTGCCGTGGAGTGCTGTGCGGTGACGGTTCCCGATGCGGGGTCCAGTTCGGCGATGTAGGAACCAGTGTTGTCGGTGGCGGACACGAGCAAGCGCCCCGTGGCCGGGTTGTACGCCGTCGAGTTGTAGCGAGTGCCGCTCGGGGCGGGCCAGAAGACCGACGGGGCGGACGGGTTCAGCACGTCGAAGACGTCGATGCCCGTGGTTGATGTCACGAAGAGACGTGACCCGTCCGTGTTCTCGTCGAGCTCGAGGTTGGTCCCGAACTGACCGGTGCGCAACATCCGCTGGGTCGTCGACGGCGGCGTCGTCGACAGGTCGGTGACGTTGAGATTGCCCCCACCGCCGTTGGCCGAGTAGAGCACGTTGCCCGCGCTCGGCTTCAGAAGGAGGAAGGCGCCATTCGTGGTGGTGAACTGGTCGACCACCACGGGGGGCGAGGAGACCGCCGACGCCTGCAGCGCAGGCGTCACGACGAGCGCCCCCGCCAGCAACGCGGCACCGAGCACCTGTGCCGACCAGCGGCGGGCCGATGAACGGGGAGAGGGACTCATGGACGACTTCTTTCTGGGATGTCTACGTGGTGCGTTCGGGAAGGTGGGATATCGGCGTCTGCGATGAGGCGCTCAGGACTGCCGGCGTCCGCGTGCGCGGATGAGGGACCCGGCGCCCACGACGAGGAGCAGCGCACCGCCGCCCGCGAGAAGCGGCGCGAGTGCTCCGTTGGTGCCGGTCACGGCGAGCGTGCTGCTGCCCGTTCGTGCAGCGGGTGCCGACGTTGCGGAGGGGGACGGGGTGGCCGCTGCCGCCGCGACGGTCAGCGTGTACGTGCGTGAGTCAGTACCGGTGGCGTTCGTCGCGGTGACGACGAACGTGAATGTGCCCGAGGCGGTCGGTGTTCCGGAGATGACGCCGCTCGTGGGGTCCAGGGTCAGACCTGCGGGGAGGGCGGAGCCGTTGGCGAGGCCGAAGGTGATCGGGCCCGTTCCCGTCGCGGTGATGGTCTGGGAGTAGGCGGCGCCCGCCGTCGCGCCGGGAATGCTCGCTGTGGTGATCGCCGGCGCCGCGACGATCGCGACGCTGTAGGTCTTGGTGTCGGTGCCCATGATGTTGGTGGCGCTGACTTGGAATGAGAACGATCCCGCCGTCGTGGGCGTGCCACTGATGACACCGGTCGCGGGATCCAAGGTGAGCCCGGGAGGCAGGGCGGTGCCGTTGGCGAGGGCGAAGGTGATGGGACCGGTTCCGGATGCCGCGGCTGTCTGCGCGTAGGGTGCCGCGACGGTCCCGCCGGGGAGGCTCGTGGTCGTGATCTGCGGCGCGACGGCGACCGCGAAGACGATCCGCGTCGAAGGGCCCTGAGTGAACGTGCCGTCCTGCGTGGTCTGCGTGAATGTCACGCCCACAGGGCCGGGGAGAACCGTGGCCATCGGCGACGATGCGTACGGGGCGGTGCCCGACGTCGGCGTCGGAATCCCCGCACCGATGAGAGTCAACGTTCCGGGCGGCGGAACCGGGAGGGTGGGCCCGGCGGCGCCCGATCCGAGCGCAGCACCGTTACCACCCCCCGGCTGGACTGGTGTCGATGCGGTGAGGTCACCGCCGGACATCGTGATGTTGGCTCCTGCAGCATTGAACCCGCCACCGAAGCCCGCGGCCTGAGTGCCCGTGCTGGTGATCACGCCGCCGGTGATGGTGATGTTTCCGCCGGTGGTCGAACGTTGCTCGGAGCCTCCGATACCGGGACTTCCACACGTACCCGCCGCGTTGATCACGCCGCCGGTGATCGTGATGTCGGCCGAAACGGTGCTGTACTCGCCTGCGCCGATTCCGGGTCCGCAGTTGTTCGTCTTCGCGGTGATGGTGCCACCGTTGATGGTGATGGAGCCGGCAGCCATGGCCGGCGCGAACTGCGCGCCGCCGATTCCGGCTCCGTCGATAGCGGTCGACACGTCGATGACACCGCCGTTGATGATGACCGTTCCGAGGTCGCTGCCGTACGACGCGCCGATTGCGGCGCCGTACGCGCCTCCGCTGATGGTGATGTCACCGCCACCGGTGGCATCGATCGTGAGGGTGTTGCCGGCGTCGACTGCGATGCCCGCATCGATACCCGAGATCGGATCCACCGCGATCGTGAGGGAGTGAGCGTTAAGGTCGAAGGTCACATCGGAGCCGTTCGGCTGACTGAGCCGGTCAGCCCCCGGCACCTGAGACTCAGGGGCGATGATGTCCGCGCCGAGACAGATCACCGCCCCGGTCGAAGGCGCCGTGGCGAACGCGGCCTGCAGGTCCGACCACGTCGTCGGTGTGACCGTGCAGGTCGCGGCCTGGGCGGGCGACGCTGCCAGCACCCCGAGAGCGACCAGCGAGACGCTCGCTCCGAGCGCGGCGGCTCGTCGAGCGATGGAACGGGTCGAAGACATGTCGTGGTCCCCCCTAGGGCGCACAGAGAACGTCGCCGGGCCGGGACGTTCTCTGGAACGTAGAGGGGGACACATACACATGCCTCACCCCAGGCAGCGGTTGTCAACTTTGGGTGACAAATGCGGCGCCGTGCGGAAGGGACCCGGTGGCGGTCCCCTCGAATTCGAACTGGCCCGCCCGTGCGTGGACGACGACGCGGTAGGCGGGTGCGGCCGTCGTGCCGTCGGAGACGACGGTGAGGACGGCGTCTATCGGTCCCGGGCCGGGGTCGCACACCACAGTGTCGGCACGCGTCTCGCACCTCCAGGCGGGAGGCATCTCGCCGAGGCGCCCGCCCTCGATCGTGAGGGCGATCGAGTCGGCTCGCCAGGTCTCCGCGTCGACGACGAATGAGAGCGACAGGGTGGTCGGTGAGGTCGCCTCGGCGGTGAAGTGCGCGGGGGGTTCGGCGGCAGAGGTGAGCAAGAGCGTGACGAGTCCGACCGCGGCCAAGGTCGAGCCGGCAGCGACGGACATGGCGCCCGGCGTCAGCCCCGTGAGCGCCCGCGAGATCACGCGCGTCCCGCGCTCCACCACCCGGTGACGACTCCCGTGTCGAAGGGGCGAGAGAGCGACGGCAGCAGGGGGCTCGCTCACGGATGACACGACGAGGACGGTCGTGACGCCGAGCGCCGACGTCAGGGTCGCCCATCGCCGCCAGTTGTCTTGGCACGTGCGGCAGCCGCCGATGTGCGCCAGCCCCGGCGCAGCGGGTTCGTGCGCCTGCCACTCCGGCTGCGGAGTCCGCGGAATGTGCGCGGCGTTGGCGGCGCAGTCGGCGTGCCCCCGGCGCAGTGTCGACACGAGAGTGGCGCGGCGGAGGGCGAGTTTGGCTCGTCGGAGCAGATTCGAGACGGCGGCGGCGTTTCGACCGAGTTCGCCTGTCAGCTCGGAGGGCTTCCGTCCCTGAACGGTGACGGCGTCGAGAACCTTCCTCTGGTCCTCGGGGAGGCTGCGGAAAGCTTCCCGGATGAGCGTGAACTCGCCATCCAGCTCGATTTCGCGCAACGAATCGTCGACCGATTCGTCCGTGGGCATCCCCTCGAGGCCGAGGGGAACATCTCGGGAACGCGACGCACGGTATTCGTCGACGACGATGTTCCGCATCGTTCGGATGACATACGTGTGCGCGTGCGTTTGGGGTCCGGTGCCCTGGTTCCACTTGCGCAGCAGCCGAGAGAGGGCCTCGCTGAGGACGTCGTCAGGGTCAAGGGGCGGCGGGGTGACGTGGTTCGCCATTCGCTTCAGATACGGCAGCACATTTTGCAGATACCGGGCCGCCGCGGCTCGGTCTCCGGCGGCGGCGAGGGCGGCGAGGCGGTCTGCCTCCCCCGCCGCCGTACTCTCCTCAGCCCTCATCGGCATCCCCTCGAAGGAGCGGAATTCGCGCGCACGGGTCGGCGATAGATTCCTGCGCCCCGGGCGTCAACCGACGGAAGGAGTTTCGTTTCCCGCGCTGTCTCATGCGCGGGGCCCGCACATGAAGGAGTCCCGATGAACATCTCCCCCTCCACTCCCGCCGGCAGAAGGCCGGCCGTGCAATCCCTGCGGCGCGCGGTGCACGACGCGCTCACCGGGCCGCACCGTGTCGTGATCGTCACGGGAGCGACGAAACGCCTGCGATCGACCATCGTCGCGGATGCCGTGGAGCAGACGTCCGAGTGGATACGACTGACGGCCCCGACAGCGACCGCCGTCCGCACGGCACTGGATCTGATGCCGTCCGGTGTGGTGTTCGCTGACGATGTCGCCCTGGTCGACCTGTGGGACGTGCTGGCGGAGGCATCGCGCGTCGCGCGAAACGACACTCAGCGCGTCATCATCACGTGGCGGTTCCACCCCGAGATCGCGCAGCTGGCGGCGGCGACCAGCGGAGCACATCACCTCGGTCTCCCACACCATGGCGCTGCCTCTCGCTAGCCCGATGCCGTCCTGTTCTCCATCAGCGCGGCCCAGCTCGCGCTCGTTCTGGCGAGCAGCGGACGAGTCCGCCCCTCTCCCCCGGGGAGCGCCTGCTGCGCGACGCGCGGTGCGATCGGTGGTCAGAAGTTGACAAACGGCGTCGGCGCGCGCCGAAGTCGAGGTGGGCGTTCCTACAGTGATGCGATCACCGGGCATCCCGGGCCCGGCGACCTGATCCCGAGGTGATCGCGATGCCGACATTCTCTGTCCCCGCCGCGCTCAGCGCGTCTCAACGCTCCGCCGGAGCACACCCTCACCCGCTGCGATCGAACGATCCGTCCGCCGACCCGACGGAGACCTCGGAGAATGTCCGCAGCCGCGACGGGGGTCGGGCGGAGTCGCTGTCGTTCTTCCGCGGAGTTCTCATCGCCGCTCTTCTCGTCATCCCCGTGTGGGGCGGTGTGATTGCCGTCGTGGCCCTCGCCCTCTCGCGGTAGGCGAACGACGGGCGCGCCTGCCGTTGAGCGAAGGAACCCTCAGTCCCGGGACGAGGAGTGGTTCGCCGCCCGGTAGGCCTCGAGGACGGTGTTCGACATCCTGCCCTTGTCACTGACCACGAAGCCGTTCGCGGTCGCCCATCTCCGGATGGCCTCGACGTCACGGGTCGACGCGGCGCGTCGCGTGCGAGCGGGACCCCCGGAGCGGCGGCCGGCCGCCACGTAAGGGGCGAGAATGTCACGAAGGGCCTGGGCGTTCCGTCTCGAGAGATCCACCTCGTACACACGACCGTCGATCGAGAAGTGGACGGTCTCGCCGTCTTCGATGACTGCCCCGTCGAGGTCGTCGACCATCTGGATGATTTTCCGCTGCGCCACGTGGGAGGCCTTTCGTCTTCTCCGGATACGGCGACAGACGCCGCAATGCGTGCGAATCTAACGACCCGCTGACACGGCTGCGGAGCAATCCCGGTGGGAGATCAACTTTCGGCCACGAGAGCGCGCGTTATTCGTCGGAATGTTCCGACCGGTGGGCTGCGTCCGTCATTTGATGACCACCGACTTCTTCTAAATCGATGGGCAACATGAGAGTCAAGTACGCACGGGCGTCGTCTGTTGCGAAGGTCACCACTCCCCCGACGGGAACGGCATCTGTCTGGAGGCTTCGAATGCCATTCCCGCTCGAGATCGGGTGTCCCGCCTCATGTTCCTCTGCGCGTGGACTCGCGATGGTGAAGGTCACCGTCGCTGATCGCTCGTCGAACGCGGACGTGACGTCCGCCCGAGCGGGCCGCGCGTATTTCACCGCGTTCGTCAATCCTTCGCGGACGGTGCGTACGACGAAGTCGGAATGAGCACCGCTGAGCGGAAGGTCGTCGACGAGGTCGATCGACACGGCGAGCCCTGCGCGCTCGACCTCACGGACGATATCGGCGAGCCTGTCTTCCAGCACAGCCCTGCTCGACGTGGACGTGAGGTCGGTGACGGTGTTCGCGAGCGCCCGCGCAGCCGCCCGGTTCTGATCGCGGATGGTGCTGAGAGCTTCTCTGATCTCGCTGTCGGTCAGCCGGGCGGTCTCGATGCTGCTGACGAAAAGGTTGATGAGCGCCAGATTGTGACCGAGTTCGTCGTGGAGCAGGCGGGCGATGCGTGAGCGCTCCGCCTGCGTCGCCTGCTCGGAGATACGAGGCGCCTGCTTCATCGCGTCGAGGAAGAGGTCGGTCACCTCGGCGTTCCGCCGACGCTGGTGGCCGGCAACGATTCCCGCGAAGCCCGCGCCGGCAGTGGTGAGGATCGAGAACACCGCGATGAGAGCGGCAAGGCCGGCGTTGGAGGTATTCGCCCAGCGAATGAGATACAGCACGAAAAGACCGGCGCTCGATGTCATCCCCGCGATGACGAAGCAGATGGTCACCCGTGGGGTGTATCGGAGCCCGAGGAGGAACATCATCGCCCACCCGGCGGGGGCGGCGATGGGTGTCAGGGCGGCGGTGGCGAGGACGATCCCGGCCACGAGACGCGTTCGCTTGTGATTCCAGAGGAGAGCGGTCACGCCGATGGACCCGATCGCGAGGGTGACGAGCAGATTCCACAATTGCAGAGGCGGGGCGGCTAAGGCGAAAAGCGCCAACCCGATCGCTCCCGCACCCGCAGCGAGTAGTGCGTTTCGCTGATACGACCTGAAGTAGTCGAGGTTGTCTTTCACCAATGCGTCCTCCGCACGGGTCGGGCGCTGGATCGCGGCACGACGAGTAGTCCGCCTAGCGCTGATCGGGTGCAACGTGAGTGCGTTTTCCGTCTTCCGACGGATTGGAGACCGACAGTACCGGATACCGCGCACTGTCGGGATGCTCCGTGTCAACCGATGTTGATGGTTGGGCTGCATCTCGCCCGGGGAGGGCGGAGCTCGGGTGATACGTTTCGTCTCCGGCGCCTGGGGGTGCTCGCGAGGGAGAATTCGATGAACGTGTCTAGCAAGCCGGCTCGCGTGCTGGTGATCGATGACGATCCGCTGGTGCGCACCGGCATCAGGCTCCTGTTGCGCGGGAATACGAGCGTCTCGATCGTGGGGGAATTCGCCGGTCATCGGGGGCTCCTGGAGGCCGTGAAAGACCTGCAACCCGACGTTCTTCTCATGGACCTCTTCATGCCCGAGGAATCGGGGCTCTCCGTCGCGCGCCGGGTCCGTCTCATGTACCCGGACCTGCGCATAGTCCTCATGTCGTCGATCGACAACCCGGCGCTGTACGCGGACGCACGCAACGTCGGTGTCAACGCTTTCGTCGCCAAGACGGCTCCCGCAGCCGACTTCATCACGGCGCTCGTCGGCGCAGACTGCTCATCGAAGACCAGCACCACCGTGCTCTCCGACAGAGAGATCCAAGTCGTCGAATTGCTGGCGTTGGGGGCGAGTAACGAAGAGATCTCCGCGGCCCTGCATCTGAGTCAGAACACGGTCAAGACGTACGTTTCTCGCGCGATGGACAAGACCGACACAACAAACAGAGTCCAATTGTCGAATTGGTTTCACGGGCTTACCGAATCGCATCTGCTCGGCGATCGGGTGGATATGCCATAACTGCGCGAGCGTCACCCGAAGTGGACAAACTCACGCTCGGCCCTCCGGGCGGGCGGGCACAAGGGTGATGATCGTATCCGCGCGAGATAGCTCCTCGCGTGGTCAGAGCCTGTGGTGGGCCGCTCGGGGCGGGTGTGGAAGTTCGAGATTCACGCCCGCCTCATCCCACCTTCGACTTGAGCAACCTGTTCTCCCCCTAGAGACTCCCCCGGTTGCTCAAGCGCCGAATGTACCCGATTCGGCGTCGGGCGGGGGGACGCGGCCCACTCTGCGTCTCCCCGCTCACCCCTCCGTGTGTTCCTCCGCCGGCGGGCACGAGACCACTGTCAGGACACAGGCGACTCTCATGGCGCCGTCGGGGAGTTCACCACCGTCGCCCCCGGCGCGAGGCACCTCCCGCCCCGCGCGCCACGCAGCGCCTCGCATGGACGCCGTTCGCGCCCGGCGTCAGCGCGCCGAGCCCGCCAGCGACCCGGTGGTCTCCTCGACGGCCGGGTCGTACAGCAGGCACGAGATCTCGCGGTCGCCGCCGGCCCAGGTGTCTTCGGTGGGAGCGACGAACTGATAGTTCAGCGCCGACTGGTCGAAGGGGATGCCGACGAACGACGGGAACGCAGCGTCGCAGCCCTCCTGGGCCGCGGTCGCGATCGCGTCGTCGCCCGGGAACGTCCCCTCGGGCAGGAGGAAGCTGCTGAACACCTCGTACGTGTGCGGGACCGCGCAGTCGACGAGGTTGGACGAGCTGATGAAGCCGCCCGGGACGTTGTCGAGGCACGCGCCGACGGGCAGCGTGAACGTGTCGCCGTCGCCCGGGGCCGCCTCGCTCGGGCCCACGGTGACGCCGCCGTCCTGCGGGTAGTCCGGGATGTCGAAGGGGTCCGACGAGGACGCCTGCGAACCGACCGCGATCGAGAAGATCACGAGACCGATCACGGCGATGATCGCCAGGACGCTGATGACGGCGCCCGCGACGATGCCGGTGATGGCGAGGCCGCGTCCCTTCTCGCCGGTGCGCTTGATCTGGGCGAGGGCCACGGCACCCGCGATGATGCCGCCGACGGGGAACACGAAGCCGAGGATGATCGCGAGGATCGAGATGCCGTTCGTCTTCCCCGAAGCGGCGGGAGCGGTGCCGTAGGGCGAGGCGCCGTACGCGGGTGCACCCGCCTGGGGGTACTCCGGCGTCGCACCGTAGGCGGGGGCGGCGCTCGAGCCGTCCGCGGCGGGAGCGGCCGCGCCCGGGTACCCGGGCGGCGCCGGCGGAACCGGAGGTGCCCACGTGCCGTCGGTCGCGACCGGCTGCTGCGCGGCGCCCGCATCGGACGGGGCCGCCGGCACGCCGCCGACGAGCAGGCCCTGCTGAGCCAGGCGCTCACCGGTGAGATGAGCCGCCTGTCGCACGACATCGCCGGCCTTGGCCGCGCCGATCGCGCCGCCCTTGAAGAACCCGCCGACCGCGGAGTGCTCGAACGACGCGAGCGTCCCCTCGGTAGCCTGAGAGAAGTGCACGTCGAAGCGGACGTGCATGTCCTGACCCGCGAAGGCTCCGGCGACGAGGGTGGTGCCCATGCTGCCGCGCGAGACGTCGAGGGAGCCGGATGCCGTCGGTTGCACCGAGAAGCCCTGCTCGGCGAGGGCGTAGCCGACCGCGTCGCGGGCTCGATCGACGGGGACGGACAATCGGAGTTCAGCGGTGGCCATCGGGCGCTCCTGGGGGGTCTCTCGCGCCGAAGACTGTCAGCGCGCGTCCAGGTTAGTGCCGCGGGGCCCTCCGCACGAGCGCGGAGCCCGGCGCACGGCGAGGGGCGAGGCCGTCCGCACCTCGCGCCCTCGCCCGCACCGTCAGCGGATTCGCCCGACGAGGTCGTCGCGCGTCAGGGTGTCCGCCTCAGCGAGCACCGCGCGGGCGGCATCCCGCGCCTCTTCGACGTTCCAGAGCAGGACGCCGACGACCCGATCGTCGTCGAGGTAGTAGACGACGCCGCGCTCGGTGTCGATCCAGTCCTCGACCGTCTCGAGAGAGGAGTCGAGGGTTCCGACCGCCTCGTACCGGATGCCGAAGACCGCCGAGTAGTAGTACGGCGTGTGCGTGTAGGGCTCGGCGGCGCCCGCGAGATTGCGTCCGGCCGCCTTGCCCTGCTCGTTGGCGTTGTCGACGTGCTCGACGCGGCGGCGCCCGAGCAGGCGGTCGGGGTAGCTGGCGACGTCGCCCGCGGCGTACACGTCGTCGGCCGACGCCCGCAGCTGCGCGTCGACGTGCACGCCGTCGTCCACCGTCAGCCCGGCGTTCTCCGCCAGGTCGGTGGCGACCTCGATACCGAGACCGCTCACGACGGCATCCGCGCGGACCTGGTCACCGTTCTCGAGGTCGAGGCGGGCGCCCGCGGCATCCACTTCTCCTCCCGAGACCTTCGAACCCGCGACGATCTCGACGCCGGCATCGCGGAAGAGCTTCTCGAACCGCTCTGCGAGCGCCGGCGGGAACACCGCGTCACCGAGCACCGCACCGGTGTGGATCAGCACGGTCTCGACGTCGTTCTGCACGAGGGCTGCGGCAAGCTCCGAGCCGATGTATCCCCCGCCGACCACGGCGATGCGGTCGACGTCCTTCGAGAGGGCGCGCAGGCGGCGGTAGTCCTCGGCCGTGCGGAAGGTCAGTGCGCGCTCTCCGTTCGAGCGGTCGTCGACGGGGAGGGGGACGGGCTTGCCGCCGGTGGCGAGCAGGAGCTTGCCGTACGAGAACGTCTGGTCTCCGGCATCCACTTCGTGCTCGCCGGGGCGGATCGCCGTGGCGCGCGTGCGCAGCCGGATGTCGGCGCCGGTGTCGTCGGCGGTGCCGAGGGGCACCTTCTCCCACGTGAACTCGTCATCGGTCCACAGCTTCTTGCTCAGGGCGGGGCGCGTGTACGGCTCGTCGACGTCGTCGCTCAGGATCCCGATGGATCCGTCGGCGTCAATCTCGCGGATGCCGCGGGCGGCGGTGTCGGCGACCATTCCGCCGCCGACGATGAGGTAGTCGAAGTGTGTGGTGGTCATGGCGTCAGCGTCGCCGCTCAACCTGACCGAAGCGGATGGGTTGCGGGGGTGAGCGGCATCCGGTAGCGCCCCGCTGACTAGGCTCGGGGCATGAGCGTCGACCTCGAAAGCCTCTACACCGACCTGCACGCCCACCCCGAGCTGTCGTTCCAGGAGACGCGGACGGCGGGTGTCATCGCCCGCCACCTCGCGGATCTCGGGCTCGACGTCGAAGAGGGCGTCGGCCGCACCGGCCTCGTCACGACCATCGCCAACGGCGAGGGTCCCGTCGTGTGGGTGCGCGCCGACATGGACGGCCTTCCCGTCGAGGAGCAGACGGGCCTCGCGTACGCCAGCACCGCGCGCGGCACCGACCCGGCCGGCAACGCCGTCCCCGTGATGCACGCGTGCGGCCACGACATGCACGTCACCGCCCTGATCGGTGCCCTCGAGCGCCTCGTCGCCACGCGCGACGAGTGGGCGGGGACGGTCGTCGCCGTCTTCCAGCCCGCCGAGGAGTACGGGGCGGGCTCGAAGGCGATGATCGCCGACGGCGTGCTCGACCGGTACCCGAAACCCGACATCGTGCTCGGCCAGCACGTCACGCCCCTTCCCGCCGGCATGATCGGCGTGCGACCGGGCACGCAGATGGCGGCATCCGACGGCCTCACCGTCGTGCTCCACGGCCGCGGGGGTCACGGTTCGCGCCCGCACTCCACGATCGACCCCGTCGTCATGGCCGCCGCCACCGTCATGCGCCTGCAGACCGTCGTCTCGCGCGAGGTCGACCCCCGCGACGTCGCCGTCGTGACCGTCGGATCGATCCACGCCGGACTGAAGAACAACATCATCCCCGCCGAGGCCAAGCTCGAGCTGAGCCTGCGCTACCCCGACGACGCCGCGCGCGAGCGCGTGATGACGAAGGTCGAGCGCATCATCCGCGCCGAGGCCGAGGCATCGGGGGCCGAGCAGACGCCCACCATCACCACCGATCACACCCTGCCGCCGACCATCAACGACACGGATGCCACGGCCCGCCTCACCGCGGCGTTCCAGCGCTCGTTCGGTGAGGGCTCGGTCGTCGACCCCGGCATGTTCACCGGGAGCGAGGACGTGTCGTGGTTCGCGCGCGAGTCGGGCGCCCCCCTGGTGTTCTGGTTCTGGGGCGGTGTCGATCCCGAGACGTTCCAGAAGGCCTTCGCGGGAGGCACCATCGAGCGCGACATCCCGACGAACCACTCGCCGTACTTCGCCCCGGTGATGCAGCCGACGATCGACCGCGGCGTGGAGAATCTCGTCGTGGCGGCGCGGGAGTTCCTCGGCTGAGGTGTCCTGCTCCGGCCCAGCCGCGAGGCCGGGGCCCTCGCGTCGCGCCGCGATCCGTGTGAGGGTGGGATCTCGCCCCCTTCCGCCGGAGGACGCTGTGACCACGACTCCCACCGAGAACACGACACCGCTCCTGCCGGGGTCGGCGCTCCTCGTCGGCATCCGCTCCCTCCTTGTCTGGGCCATCGTCGCGTCGGCCGTGTCGGCGATGTTCCTCCGCGGCACGCACCAGAGCTGCTCGGGCGGCCTCGCTGCGAACGGACAGGGGTTCATCGATGCCGGCGGCGCTCCGACCGCCATCGAGCCGCGGTGCGGGTCGATCGAGTTGAGTCCGAGCCCACTCCTTTTCGCCCTCCTCGCGGTGGTCGTGATCGGAACGATCACCCGCATCCTCCGCCGAGCCGGTGACGAAGATCACGCCTTCCGCATGCTGAACAACGCGCGGATGGCGATCGTCGTCCTCACGCTGGTAGCCCTGGCCGTCGGCTGGATCGCGATCATGACAGTGCACGTCGACGACTGGAGCTCGTTCTCGCTGTACTCGCCGTTGCCCTTCGGGCAGTTCGACATCGAGACGTGGCCGATCACACAGCGGTAACCGGGGACGGGACACGGAGCAGAGTCACACCGCGGGGTGTGCCGACGGACGACGCCGACGCGAACGGCTCCCGCACCCGAAGTCCAGCCCCTCGGCGACGGTCCGGTCGGCGCGTAGCGTGACCGCCGTGACGTTCAACGACAATGCCCGCGTCGGCGGCAACTCGGCCAAGCGCCGAGGAGGAGCCGTGGCGGCCGTCGGCGGTGGGGCCGTGGGCCTCGGCGCCGTGGTGGTGCTGCTCATCTCGATGTTCACCGGGACCGACCTCACCGGCCTGCTCGGCTCGGGTGGCGGCGCGGCCCCCGGCAGCGGCGGCGAACAGGTCGCGAGCTGCGAGACGGGCCGGGATGCCAACAGCGACGACGCCTGCCGCTTGGCCGCGGCATCGCTCGACATCGACCAGTTCTGGGCGGAACGCCTCGACGGCTACCGCAAGCCCCAGCTCGTCATCGTCGACCAGCAGACGGGGAGCTCGTGCGGCACAGCCTCGAACGCGACCGGTCCGTTCTACTGCCCGCCCGACGAGACGGTGTTCGTCGACCCGACCTTCTTCTCGATCCTTCGCGCGCAGTACGACACCACCGCGGGCCCCCTCGCCCAGCTCTACGTGCTCGCGCACGAGTACGGCCACCACGTCCAGAACCTCACCGGCGTGATGGAGCAGTACCCGAACAATGGCACCGGCGCCGACAGCAACGGCGTCCGCACCGAATTGCAGGCGGACTGCTTCGCGGGGGCCTGGGTCGCCGCGGCCTCCGAGCAGGTGGACGAGAACGGCACCCCCTACCTTCAGCCTCCGACCGAGCAGCAGATCCTCGATGCCCTGTCGGCCGCGTCCGCCGTGGGCGACGACCACATCCAGGCCGAGGCGGGTCAGATCTCGAACCCCGACAGCTTCACGCACGGATCGAGCGCGCAGCGCACCCGGTGGTTCGACGAGGGCCGCCAGGGCGGCGTCAACGCCTGCGACACGTTCTCGGTGCCCGGCGGCAGCCTCTAGGCCTCCGCCGGCGCCGCCTCGCGAGAGTCGATCAGCGTCGTCCCCCGCCTCCCAGGACTCCCCGTTCGGCTCGGGATGCCGAAACCCGGCGCACCCCCTCGACCCCGCGGAACGGGACTCGGGGTGGACGCGCCGGGTCATGGCATCCGGAACTACTCGGTGTCGGACGACTCCTGCTCCTCGCGGGGACGGCGGCTGAGGATGACGACGACGATCACGCCGACGAACACGACCGCTCCACCGCCCACGAGCAGGCCCACGGTCAGGCCCGACATCCCGCCCGAGGTGGAGGGTGCGGCCACCGGGGTCTCCGCCGGGGCGGCCCCCTGAGCGCCCGCGCACGGGGAGGCGTCGGCACCGGCCGACACGCTCTCACCGGTGTACGTGAACGGGATCTCGCCCGAGACGGGATGCCCGTCGGACGAGACCGCTCGCCACTCCACCGTGTACCCACCGGGCGCTCCGAGAGCGACCGGGAGGGTGAGGGTCGGCCCCGCGAGGGCCACGCACTCGCTCTCGTAGTGCCTGCCGTCGGGCCCGATCACGATGACGATGTTGCCGCCGTCGTAGCCGAGCAGATTGGCGCTGAAATCGAGGGTGACCTCCGACAGCGACGAGACGCTTTCCCCCTCGGCGGGCGTCGACGACACGAGGCTGTCGTGCGCAGAGGCCGCCGACGACCCGCCGAGAGCGGCGGTCATCGCCGCAGCGACGACCACCGCCCCGACCAGGGCCCGGCGCAGAGCGTTCCGGGAGCCCATGCTCAACTGCGCTTCGGGCGACGCGACACGGCGATGGCGCCGAGAACGGCGCCGGCGATCGCGATCACGAGAGCGGCGATGCTGAGACCCAGCGACAGTCCCGAGGAGTCGCTCGTCTGAGCCGCGGCCTCCATCGAGTGGTCGTCCATCGTCGGCGCAGCCGATGCCCCGCCGTGACCGCCGTGGCCGCTCGCGGGCGGGGTGTCGTTGATGTACAGCACGGGCGCGGGCTCGAGCGTGTCGTCTGCCGCGACCTGCTCGGGGGTGTTCGTCCAGTCGACGACCGAGCCGTCCGAGTACGTCTGCACGGCGGGGAGCACGAGGTGACCCGTGTCGGGGATCGGCCCGAGGACCGCCGAGAAGATCTGGAACTGGTCCCGCCCGATGCCCACACCGGGGTCGGCCTGCCACACGATCTTGAGCGGGCCGTCCGAGATGGTGTTGCCGTCGACCTCGACGGGGGCGGGTAGCGCCCCCTTCTCGACGGTGGCGGTCCAGCCCGGGACGGGCTCGACGAGGACCGAGGTCAGCGGGGTGTCGGTCGGCAGAGTCACCTCGACCTTCACGGTGGACGCGGTCTCGGACTCAGTGGGGACGCGGAAGTTCACCGTGGCGTAGCTGCCGGGGGTGGCGGTGTTGGGGTTGACGGTGACGTGGGCCGACGCCGCGAGGGGCACGGCGATCGCCATGGCCGCGCCGGCGGCGAGGCCGACGAGGGTACGACGAAGAGTGGTCTTTCGAGACATGGTGCTGCTTTCTGAGAAATGCGCACGCCGATGAGGCGCTTCTTTCGCGCGAAGGATGGGGGCGGGATCAGGCCGCGAGCGGCGGACCCCGGTGCCTCATCGACGACAGCACGGTCATCGCCGTCGTCAGCAGCAGCGGCTCGGGCGCGGAGAGAACGGCATCCGTCCGCGGAGGAAGACCCCGCACGGGGCGCAGCACAGAGAGCACCGCGACGAAGAACCGGGCGATCGCCTGCACCGCCCGCTCGCCACGACCGAGGGCGACCACCGTCACCAGAGCGGCGACGGCGTGCGCCGTCCACATCCACGGCGACTCCGCGCCGTGAGCCGACGCACTGTGCGCTCCGGCCGCGCTGAGGATGGATGCCGCGCCGTGGTGAGCGGCCGGGACGAACCCGCCCTGCAGATCGAGCACGAGCAGCGCGTGGAACAGCGCCTGGCTGAGCACGACCGCGAGCGACAGACGCGTCCACGACAGTGCACGACCCGCGAGCATGACGCAGACGGGAGCCGCGAGGCACAGGGCCAGCACGATGTTGACGAGGGGCGGCCGCTCAGCCGAGACGGCCGCGTGCGAGAGGGTCGCCACGAACGTCGCGACCGCGGCCGCGGCCATGCCGCGCCCCGCCCGCTGCGCGCGCCCTGCTCTCGACGACATCTCACTCCTCGCGTCCAGCCTAGGCGGCGGGGCCGCCGAGGGCGGCGAGGGGTGGTCCGCCGTCGAGACACCCGTGGGTCGTGCGCGAGCACATGCGGGGCGTCCGCGAGCACAACCGCGGGGGCTCGCGGCCCGACCGCGGGACACGTGCGAGCACAACGGCGGGTCGTTCGCTCGACACGCCGCTTCTCGGTCGACGCCGCCGGGGTGTCGGCCCAGGGTCCCGCCGTTGTGCACGCGCCCGAGACCCGGACGGCACGGTGTCCGACCGGTTGGGTAGCGTCGGGACATGGCCGACGACGCGATCCACGACACCGACACCGCCCTGGCATACGGTTCCGCCCTGCTGCGCGGCGAGCGCGTGCGGCTCCGCGCGCTGACCGACGCCGACCTCGACCGGCTCGTCGACTGGTGGCTGCGGAGCGATAGCGCCGTGCTGCAGCAGAACAGCGTGAGCCCGCGCCCGGCGGCATCCGTTCGCGAGATGTTCCAGGCGTGGAGCCGCAATGACTCCCCCGGCGGGGCGGGCTTCAGCATCGACGACGAGACCGGGCAGCTCATCGGTCACGCCACGATGTGGGGAGCCGCCCTCCCGGTCCGCGTCGCGACCTTCGCGATCGTCCTCGGCCCCGATGCCGTCGGCCGCGGATACGGCGCGGATGCCACGCGCACCATGCTGCGGTTCGCCTTCGACGAGCTCGGGGTGCACAAGGTCGAGCTCCGCGTGTGGGCCTTCAACGACCGCGCCATCCGGGCCTACGAGAAGGCGGGATTCGTGCGCGAGGGCGTGAGACGCGCGGTGGCGTTCCACGGTGGGCGATTCCATGACGAGGTCCTCATGGGCGTGCTCGCCGAGGAGTTCCGCGCGGGCTGACTGGCCCCTCAGTCGGCGAAGACGCGTCCCACATCGCGGCGCGCGTGCAGCACGCGGTGAACCCGGACGACATCGTCATCGTTCGTATACCGGAACCTCTCGACCGCCAGACTGCGGAGTCCCGGGATTCCGGTGAGGGCTTCGGCCGACATCGACCCCACCGAGGGGAAGGCCGCGCTGCGGCGAACGCACTGTTCGATCACGTCGAAGAACCGCTCGGCCGTCGCCGCGTCGGCGGTCGGCCGGTAGACCTCCACGGCGCCGGTGAGGTCATCGTCGGTGGCGTGAGAGGAGACGACGCGGCGCGTCACCGGGATTCGGTGCCGCGCGCCCGCAGTCGATCGAAGTAGGCGGCATCCATTTCCGAACCGTCGCCCGAACGGACGCCGTCGAGGACGGCATCGCGGAGGCGCACGTTGTCGCGGTCGCGGCGGATGAGTTCGCGTACGTATTCCCTGCTCGACGCGTAGAGGTGCGAGCTCACCTGCTCGTCGGCGAACGCACGCAGCTCATCCGGGAGGGAGATGTTCATCGTGGCCATGAGAGAAGCCTCCGCGTCGATGGCAAACCTTGTCATCGGGCCCGAGCGCCCCGCTCCACCGTCGGACTGACCACTCCCGCACGGTCGTCGACCAGGCGGCGCCGGCCGACGGTCCGGGACGAGCGGTCATAGGCCGACCGAACCGGGCGTGACATGCGAGCCCGTGTGTGCAGACGGTATAGGAGATCGCGAGTGCCCACGTCAGGTGGTCCTGCGCACCGGCTGCGGGAGCCGGGTACGCAGGACCATCTAGTCAGACGCGCCGGCGACGCGTGATGACGTACGCGCTTGCTCCAGCGAGGAGCATCAGAAGTCCCACCACGCCTGCATACAGTGAGGCGGTGTAGTCACCGCCGGTGACGGCGAGGTGTGAGGAGTTGCTCGAGGCGGGCACGACCGGGTTGGGGGTGGAGGTCGGGGGCGAGACGGTCGCACCGATCGTCACGCCGTAGGTGCGGGTGTCCGCGCCAGCTGCGTTGGATGCGGTGATCGAGAACGAGAAGGCGCCGGACCGCGACGGAGTTCCGGAGATCACGCCTGTTGTTGCGTCGAGCGTGAGCCCAGGGGGCAGGGTGCCGTTTGTGACGGCGTAGGTGATCGGACCGCTGCCGGTCGTAGTGATCGTCTGCGAGTAAGGAGCGCCGGCTGTGCCTGCCGGGATGGTGGGTGTTGTGATCGCTGGGGGTGTGGCGATCGCGAGGGTGTAGTCGGCGGAGTCGGCTCCGTAGGCGTTCGTCGCGGTTACACGGAACAGGTAGGTTCCCGGGGTGGTGGCCGTGCCCGAGATTGTCCCGGTGGTCGGGTCCAGGGTGAGACCCGGCGGGAGGGTTCCGTTGCTCACCGAGTAGGTGATCGGGCCGGTGCCGGAGGCGGTCACCGTGGATGTGTAAGGGGTACCCGAGGTGGGTGTGGACGGGGCAGCAGAGGTGATGCGCGGTGCGTCGCACACCGGGACCGGCGCGAGACGTCCAGCTGGCACGGATGCCGCGCCGTACTGTCCGGCGACTACTGCGTTGAAGGTGCCGGTGTCACTGCCATCCACGAAGCCGTCGAGGTTGATGTCGTAGACCGAGTAGCCAGGCGGCTGCTGCGACACCGCGATATTCAACGCTGTGTAGTCTGCGGCATCGATGACACCGTTCGCATCGAAGTCCCCCGGGACCAGCTGAAGACGCGCCGGGGTGGGGTACCTTTCTTTGCCGGCGTTGGCCGGAACTTGGTTGTACATCAGCGTGGCCGGGTCGGTGAAGTCGACCGTCGGGGTCAGCGCTGCGCCAAGGGTCACCGGCGTGGCGGCCATGGCGGTCAGGTGGTTGCGTTGCGCGATGGCGACCCGGTAGCTGCCGGCGGGAACAGCGAACTCCGGGGTCGTGAGCGCGGCTCCGGTCAGGCGATCAACGGGGACGGTGTCCGTCGCCACGATCAGCGAGGCGTCGACCGTGTCGCGGAGCTCCACGATGACCCAGTCGGCGACCGGGGTGAGATTCGTGACGGTATTTCCTGCACCGCCGCGAAGCAGGCTGTGTCCGTCGGTGCTGTACGGCTCGGTCGTGGGGAACGGTCGAGACTGTGGATCAGCCGGGTCATACGAGGCGTTGATCTCGTCCGCACCACCGAAGGAATAGCCAGAGAGGAAGACGCTGATGTTGACCGGCAGCGGCGTCGTGATGCAGGCCGCGGCGAACGCGGGAGTGCTTGCGCCGGCGGCGGCCCCGGTTGCGAGTAGCGCCCCGATGAGCGCTCCGGCCACGATGCGTGGACGGCCGGTGTTGGACAATGGCATGTGCTGCTCCTCGGTTGCGCGTCGATCAGGATTGTGTACGGGCGCGCATGAGGGTGAATGAATGTGCCGACTTCGAAATCGATCCCGGACAGATCGCGTCCCCCAAGGGCGCTCCATGTACGTCCCCGGGCCGGGACGTTCACTGGACGCTATGCGTGAGTGCACATTGAGCCCATAGCCGACAGACCGGTTGTCAACTTCGGGCGACAAAAGATACGCCGAGGGGAGCTCTCCACTCCCCGCCGTTTCACACGGCGCCTGTGCGCACAACGAAGAACTGCGCTCGACGAGTCGACCACGGGCTCGTGTCAGCGGGCCCGAGCGCGCCGGTCCACCGTCGGGCTGACCACTCCCGCACGGTCGTCGACCAGACGGCGCCGGCCGATCCATCCGGTCAGTCCGCGGCCGTCGGGCCACACGATCAGCAGCGCAGCGGTCACCAGCGCCAAGACGAGCGCGAGCAGCGACCACGGCGTCGGCAGCGCCTCGAGGATCGCGTACGCCCCCGCCCCGGTCGCGAAGCGCAAGGGGCGCGCGACCCAGGCCGGCAGCACACCGTTCGTGAACCGCACGCGCGTCGCGAGGTCGCCGATCGAGCGACCCGTCGCCAGGACCACTCCGAGCCAGAGCCCCGCCGCCGCGACCGTCCCCGACAGCGACGCCACGTCATCGGTCGAGAACGACGACGCGTCGCCTCCCCGCAGGACGAGCACGGCCTGCACCACCACGGCGACGGCGACGCCGACCAGCCAGACGCCCACGACGTCGCACACCAGCCCCAGCAGGCGGCGGCGACGGGTCACGGGGCGCGGGGTCTCGGCATCCGGAGCCTTCTCCACCCCGCGGTGCTGCGCCGGGACGACGAACGCGAGGATCGACCCGAGCAGCGCACCGCCCGTGTTCGCGAGAAGGTCGTCGACGTCGAAGACGCGGTACGCGCAGGGGAAGATCCCCCACACACCGGTCAATTGCGTGGTCTCGATGATCCCCGAGGTCGCGAAGCCGACGAGACCCGCGATCAGGATGCCGCGACCTCCGAGCACGCGCAGGAAGAAGCCGAGAGGAGCGAACAACAGCACGTTCAGCGCCACCTGCAGCACCACCGGGTCGGTGAGATACCGGCCCGACACGGCGACCGCGGAGCGGACCTCGTCGACGAAGGCGAAGGGGTGGAGGTTGACGCCCGCGCAGCGGTAGACCTCGGAGTCGGGGAGCGGGATGAGCGTGTACGTCCAGATCGCCCAGAAGTACACGGCCGCCGCCGCCCACAGCAGGGCGCGTCCCAGCGTGAGCCGGCCGCGGCGCCGGTAGCTGACCGCGACGAACGGCACGAAGGCGAGGACGGCGACCACCGCCCCCGCGACGACGGCCAACAGCCCCGAGCGCACGATGTTATCCACCCCGCGAGCCTAGGCAGGATCGGCGGGCGACGTAGCCTGGGCGGATGACCCGCGCAGCCGCCCTCCGCGACGCGCTCGTCGCTCGCATCGACGACACCGGCTTCGGCGCGCACGGCCTCCACGTGCGCGTGGGCGACGATGTCGCGACGCACCGGTGGACGCCCGATAAGCGGGAGGAGATCCACTCCGTCGCGAAGACTGTGGCCGTGCTCGCCGCGGGCATCGCCGTCGACGAGGGGCTGATGTCGCTCGACGAGCCGGTCCGCCCGGTGCTCCCCGCCGCGACTCCGGTGACCCTCCGGGACCTGCTCTCGATGTCGAGCGGCATCGACCTGCCCTGGTCCGAGACGATGATGACCGACTGGCCCGACCTCGCCGCCGAATTCCTGTCGCGCCCCTCGCGCGGTCGGATCTTCCAGTACTCGAATGCGAGCACGTACACGGCGATGGCCGCGTTGTCGCAGCGGACCGGTGACATCGAAGAATTCCTCCGCCCCCGGCTGTTCGCCCCGCTGGGGTGGGCCGACGTCTCGTGGCGGCGCTCCCCGAGCGGCCGCGTCCTCGGCGGAGAGGGCCTCGAGCTGCGCACAGACGAGCTGGCTCAGCTCGGGCTGCTCATCCGCGACCGCGGCGTCGTCGACGGTCGCCGCGTGGTGTCGCCGAGAATCGTGGATGCCATGCACTCGGGCTGGATCGAGACGGGCAGCGTCGGCGACGGGTACCGCCGCTACGCCTTATCGGGGTGGGACGGGCCGGGAGGCGCGTGGCGCTTGCACGGTGCCCACGGTCAGCTCATCGTCTTCATCGGCGACGCCGTCGTGACGGTGACCGCGCACGATCACAGTGGGGCCGACGCCGTCGCGGAATTCATCGGGAATATCGCCGCGACGTGAGCGTTTCCTGCTGTGCAGGAATCATCTCCCCCGCCACCACCAGGTCACGGTCCGGCGACCATGCGTTGAACGGTGTGCGCGTCAGATTGCGCATGGCGTCCAGTGCGCGTAATGTCGCGCGCCGTGACTGACGAAAGTCGCGTTGACGGCGAAGAGACGCCGATCGCGAAACGCATCCTGATCGGCGAGCCCCTCACGTCGGAGAAACTCGACGAGCAGCTCCTCCCGAAGAAGATGGCGCTGCCGATCTTCGCCTCCGACGCGCTCTCCTCCGTGGCCTACGCCCCGCAGGAGCTGCTGATGATCCTGCTCATCGGCGGAACGGCCCTGCTGACCCTCAGCCCGTGGGTCGCGGTCGCGGTCGTGACACTCCTGGTCGTGGTCGTGCTGAGCTACCGCCAGCTCATCAAGGCGTACCCCTCGGGCGGCGGTGACTACGAGGTCGCGAGCAAGAACCTGGGCGAGGTGCCCGGGGTGGTCGTCGCCGCAGCTCTCTTGGTGGACTACGTGCTCACGGTCGCCGTGTCCGTGGCATCCGGAGTCGACAACATCATTTCGGCATTGCCCGAATTGAATCCTTTCCGCGTCGAGATCGCGGTCGGGTTCGTGATCCTCATCGTGATCGTCAACCTCCGCGGCGTGCGCGAGGCCTCGAGCGTCTTCGCGATCCCGACGTATCTCTTCATCGGCTCGGTCGGCGTCATGATCGTCGTGGGTCTCGGGCGCACGCTCCTCGGCGATGCCCCCGTCGCCGAGAGCGCCCAGTACGCCGTGCAGGCCGAGTCGCTCACGCAAGCGGCGCTCATCCTTCTCGTGCTGCGCGCCTTCTCGAGCGGCTGCTCGGCCCTCACGGGCGTCGAGGCCGTGTCGAACGGCGTGCCCGCTTTCCGCATGCCGAAGATCCGCAACGCGCAGACGACGCTCACCATGATGGGCGGCATCGCCATCGTGCTGTTCGCCGGGCTGACGATCCTGGCCCTCATCTCGGGCGTGCACTACGCCGAGAACCCCTGCCACCTGATCGGCTTCGACTGCGCCAACAACCCGCAGCCGAGCCTCATGGCCCAGGTCGCCGCCGCCACCTTCGGCATGGGAAGCATCCCGTTCTTCATCATCCAGGCCGCCACCGCGTGCGTGCTGCTGCTGGCCGCCAACACCGCCTTCAACGGCTTCCCCCTGCTGGGTGCCGTGCTCGCCCGCGACGGCTACGCCCCCAAGGCGCTCAACACCCGCGGCGACCGGCTGGTCTACTCGAACGGCATGATCATCCTCGGCATCGTCGCCATCGGCGTGCTGATCGTGTACCAGGCCAACCTCACGACGCTGATCCAGCTCTACATCATCGGTGTGTTCGTCTCGTTCTCGCTCGGTCAGATCGGCATGGTCAGGCACTGGCGCCGCGCACTGCGCGGGCTGAAGGACCTGCCGCCCGAGGCGGCGAAGCAGCAGTCGGCCGCGATCGAGCGCCGCTCGGCGATCTCGGGCCTGTGGATCAACTCCGTCGGCGCGGCGATGACCGTCCTCGTGCTGTTGATCGTCACGATCACGAAGTTCACCCACGGCGCGTGGCTCGTGTTCATCGCGATCCCGATCCTCGCGGTGCTGATGATCGGCGTGAACCGCTACTACCGCGACGTCGAGCACGAGATCCGCATGGACGACACCGTGCACTTCGGCTCGTCGGGAGACGTCGCGATCGTCCTCGTGAACCGCCTGCAGAAGCCCGTCATGAAGGCGATCGACTACGCCCTCGCGGCCAACCATCAGAAGACCCTCGCGGTCCATGTCGCCATCACCGACGAAGACGCGGCGAGACTGCAGAAGGAATGGGCCGACCACGAGATGCCCATTCCGCTGGTCATCATCGACTCGCCGTACCGCACGTACACTTCGCCGGTGTCGGCCTTCATCAAGAAGTACCGCGAGAACAACGGCTCCGCCGTCGTGACCGTGTACCTCCCCCAGTTCATCGTCGGCCACTGGTGGGAGTCGATCCTGCACAACCGCCGCTCGCGCCGTCTCGCGCACCAGCTGATGCTCGTGCACGGGGTCTCGATCACCCTCGTGCCGTGGCTGCTCGACTCGTCCGAGGTCATCTACGGCCGTCGGTCGCGTCCGCTCCCCGGTCAGCAGCGCGGTGGTCAGCCCGTGGCCGAGGCCCCGGCGCACAAGGCGCGGAAGACGCCCACCGACTCGGCATCCTGAGCCCCTCTCGAACGCCCCCGCCCCTCCGGCGGGGGCGTTCGGCGTTTCGCCGCGCGACTGGGGGGCGGCGGCGGACCGAACTCCTGACGAACGCGCGGTTCGGCGGTGGAATCAGCCCCGCAGACTCCGCGCGCGCAAAAGTCAGGAGTTCGGCCCGCTCGCGAAGCGGCGGTGGACGCCACCGGGAGTCTCCGCCAGGGTGGATGCCATGCCCGTCCTCGCCCTGCTGACCCTCGTCGTGATGGTGATCGCCCTCATCGACGCCATCACCCGCCGCGAGGACCAGGTGAAGCACCTGCCGAAATTCGCGTGGATCTTCTTCATCGTGCTGCTGCCGCTGATCGGCTCGATCCTGTGGTTCGCCCTCGGTCGCGAGTACGAGGCACGGTCGACCCCGATGTCGTTCGGCGACCCGCGGCGCTGGCAGAAGGACGCGCAGCCCGCTCCTCCGCCCGCCTCGCGCGAGAGCCGCACCACCGAGCAGCAGATCGCCGACCTGGAGCGCGAGATGCACCTCGCCGACCTCGAAGAGCAGGTGCGCCGCCGCCGGGCCGAGGGCGGCGCGACCAGCTGACGCCGGTCGCCCCCTTGTGTGTCCAAGACACCGGGACGATTTTCGGAAGCGTCCGGGTGTTCTGGACACTCACAGCGGGATGACGGGACCGGACGGGCCTGCGTCAGTCGGTCGGGCGCCGGCGCATCTTCTTCACGTCGGTGCGGCGCTGCTTGGCCTGCAGGCGGCGCTCCTTCGACCCGCGCGTGGGTTTCGTCGGGCGGCGGGGTGGGGCGGGCGGGCGAACCGCCTCGGCGACGAGGGCCGCGAGCCGGGCGCGAGCGGCGTCGCGATTGCGCAGCTGCGCCCGATGCTCCGAGGCCGCGATCGTCAGCACCCCGTCGACCAGCCGGTCGCCGAGCCGCTCGAGCACGCGCTCACGCTGAACCCGTGAGAGAACGGCGGATGCCGTGGCATCCCACATCACCTCCACCCGGGAGTCGGCGGTGTTCACGCCCTGACCGCCCGGGCCCGACGAGCGCGAGAACCGCCATGACAGCTCCGCCGCCGGGATCACGAGCGCAGCGCTGACGCGCACGTCGGATCCGTCGGAGGAGAGCATGCCTCCATCATGCGCGGTCGGCGCACAACTCCTGCAAAATCGGTGTTCCGACGGTCTGAGCTCCCCCCGCGGTTACATCCCTCAGGAGTTGTGCACGGCCGGCCGTGAACCCGCTTGTCGCGCCGGCACCGCGTCGCGCAGGCCCGCCCCGCGGCACGACTCCTGCAGATCCGACCTCGCCGCGCGGTCCGGGACCGGGGAGTGCCCGATCTGCAGGAGTCATGCATCGCCGGCCGCTCCCAGCCACCCCGTAAGCACCCCGTATGCGTCCGTCAGGGGCCCGTAGGGAAAGCGTTAGGACGCCGGGATGCCGCGGGCTCGAGGAGTTGTATCGACAGACGTGCCGCCCCGCGGCGCCCGCGGCCCGCCCGCGGTCAGACCCGAATCTGGAGTCGTCGTGCTCGATGTCGTCTTCCTCGCCGTGACCGTCGCGATCTTCGCGCTGGTCGCGCTCGTCGCCAAGGGGGTCGAGAAGATGGGCCCCGAGGCCCGCCCCTCGTCCGCCCGCCCCACCGGTCGAGGCGGTGAGCGCTCGTGATCTTCTTCTCGATCCTGGCCGCCGTGCTCGCGGTCGCCGCCGTCGTGTACCTCGTGGTCGCGCTCGTTCGACCGGAGAAGTTCTGAGTCATGGACAGCGGAAGCATCTGGTCGATCGTCCTGACCAGCCTCACCCTCCTCGTCGCCCTCGGGCTGGCCTACCGCCCCCTCGGTGACTACATCGCCCGCATCTACACCGGCGAGCGCGATCTCGCGGTCGAGCGCGGCACCTACCGCCTGATCGGCGTCGACCCCCGCAGCGCTCAGACCTGGCAGGCCTACCTGCGCTCGGTGCTGCTGTTCTCGTTCGTCGGCGTCGTGTTCGTCTACGCGATCATGCGCCTGCAGGCGGTACTTCCGCTGTCGCTGGGCTTCGACGCCCCCGGCGAGGCGCTGTCGTTCAACACGGCGGCATCCTTCGTCGCCAACACGAACTGGCAGTCGTACTCGGGTGAGGCCACGCTCGGCTACACCGTGCAGTTCGCCGCCCTCACCGTGCAGAACTTCGTCTCGGCCGCCGTCGGCATCGCCGTCGCCGTGGCCCTTGTGCGCGGCTTCGCGTACCGTCGCAGCGGCGTGATCGGCAACTTCTGGGTCGACCTCGTACGCGGCACCTCCCGTCTGCTGCTGCCCTTCGCGATCGTCGCCGCGGTCGTGCTGCTCGCGGGCGGTGTCGTCCAGAACCTCACCGGCTTCACGGATGCCGCGACCGTCGCGGGAGCGGCCCAGTCGATCCCCGGCGGCCCGGTCGCCTCGCAGGAGGCCATCAAGCTGCTCGGCACCAACGGCGGCGGGTTCTTCAACACGAACTCGGCTCACCCGTTCGAGAACCCCACGCCGTGGACGAACCTCTTCGAGATCTTCCTCATGCTGGTGATCCCGTTCTCGCTCCCCCGCGCCTTCGGCCGGATCGTCGGTGACAACCGCCAGGGCTACACGATCCTCGGCGTGATGGGGGCCATCTTCGTGGCATCCACCGCCCTGCTCACCTGGGCGGAGACGGCCGGCAACGGCACGGCTCCGATGCTCGCGGGCGGCGCGATGGAGGGCAAAGAGGTGCGCTTCGGCATCTTCGGTTCGACCCTCTTCGGCACCACCAGCACGCTCACCTCGACCGGTGCCGTCAACTCGATGCACGACAGCTACACCGCTCTCGGCGGCATGATGCCGATGATCAACATGATGCTCGGCGAGATCGCCCCCGGCGGTGTCGGATCGGGCCTCTACGGCATGCTGATCCTCGCCGTGATCGCGGTCTTCGTCGGTGGTCTGCTGATCGGCCGCACGCCCGAGTACCTCGGCAAGAAGATCGGGCCGAAGGAGATCAAGCTCGCGAGCCTGTACATCCTCGTCACCCCGACCCTCGTGCTGGCCGGGACCGCGCTGAGCTTCGGCGTCCCCGCGATCCGCTCCGACGTCGAGGCCACCTCGATCTGGAATCCGGGCGTCCACGGCCTGAGCGAAGTGCTCTACGCCTTCACCTCGGCCGCGAACAACAACGGTTCGGCGTTCGCGGGCCTCACCGCCAACACCCCGTGGTTCAACACCGCACTCGGTGTGGCGATGCTGCTCGGCCGCTTCCTGCCGATCGTGTTCGTGCTGGCCCTCGCCGGTTCGCTCGCGGCTCAGGATGCCGTGCCCTCCACCGCCGGAACCCTGCCGACGCATCGCCCGCAGTTCGCGGGCCTTCTCGCCGGCGTCGTCGTGATCGTCACGGCTCTCACCTATTTCCCGGTCCTCACCCTCGGACCCCTCGCTGAAGGACTGACCCGCTGATGTCCACCCTCACCCACGCCCCGGCCCCCGAAGCCGAACCGGCGGCGACCGCCCCGCGCCGCGCGTTCGGCGCCGCGCAGGTCGTGGCCGCCCTGCCGGGCGCGGCCAAGAAGCTCAACCCCGCCGCGCAGTGGCGCAACCCCGTGATGTTCCTCGTCTGGGTGGGCGCCGCGCTGACGACCCTCATCGCGATCGCCGAGCCGTTCCTCGGCGGCAGCGACGACAGCCTCCCCTTCGGCTTCACCTGGGGCATCGCCGTCTGGCTGTGGCTCACGGTGTTCTTCGCGAACATCGCCGAGTCGGTCGCCGAGGGCCGCGGCAAGGCCCAGGCCGCGACCCTGCGCAAGACGCGCACGACGACCTCGGCCCGCCGCGTCGTCTCGTACGACGAGAAGGCCGACCCCTCGGCATCCGGTGCCGCCACCGAAGACGTCCCCTCGGGCGACCTCCGCGTCGGCGACATCGTGCTGGTCGAGACCGGAGAGCTCATCCCCGGCGACGGCGACATCGTGTCGGGCATCGCGACGGTCGACGAGTCGGCCATCACGGGCGAGTCCGCCCCGGTGGTGCGCGAATCGGGTGGAGACCGCAGCGCCGTCACCGGCGGCACGCGCGTGCTCAGCGACCGCATCGTGGTGAGGATCACCTCGAAGCCGGGTGAGACCTTCGTCGACCGCATGATCGCCCTGGTCGAGGGCGCGTCGCGTCAGCGCACGCCCAACGAGATCGCGCTGAACATCCTGCTCGCGAGCCTGTCGATCGTCTTCGTCATCGTGGTGCTCGTGCTGAACCCGATCGCCTCGTACGCGGCATCGCCGGCGTCGATCCCGGTCCTGGTCGCGCTGCTGGTCTGCCTGATCCCCACGACCATCGGTGCGCTGCTGAGCGCGATCGGCATCGCCGGCATGGACCGCCTCGTGCAGCGCAACGTCCTGGCCATGTCGGGCCGGGCGGTCGAGGCCGCGGGCGACGTCACCACCCTGCTGCTCGACAAGACCGGCACCATCACCTACGGCAACCGTCGCGCCTCGGCCTTCGTGCCGATGAAGGGCATCGGCAGCCCCGAGCTCGCCGAGTACGCCTCGCTGTCGTCGCAGGCCGACCCCACGCCCGAGGGCGTCTCGGTGGTCGAGCTGGCCGCGGCCCAGGGCATCGTCGCCGACATGCCCCGCGGCGCCGAGCCCGTGCCGTTCACCGCCCAGACCCGCATGAGCGGCCTCGACCTCGTCGACGGCACGCAGGTGCGCAAGGGCGCGAGCTCGGCCGTGCTCGCGTGGCTCGAGGCCTCGGGCAGTCCGGTCGCCCCGGCGCTGCGCGCGCAGCTGATGAGCGAGACGGATGCCATCGCCCAGTCCGGCGGCACGCCCCTGGTGGTCGCGACCCTGTCGAAGGGTGCGGGCCAGGTGCTCGGCGTCATCCACCTCAAGGACGTCGTCAAAGACGGACTGCGCGAGCGCTTCGGCGAGCTGCGCGCGATGGGCATCCGCACCGTGATGATCACGGGCGACAACCCGCTCACCGCGAAGGCGATCGCGGCCGAGGCGGGCGTCGACGACTTCCTCGCCGAGGCCACGCCCGAAGACAAGCTCGCCCTCATCCAGCGCGAGCAGGAGGGCGGCAACCTCGTCGCGATGACCGGTGACGGCACGAACGACGCCCCCGCTCTGGCGCAGGCCGACGTGGGTGTCGCGATGAACACGGGCACCTCGGCCGCGAAGGAGGCCGGCAACATGGTCGACCTCGATTCCGACCCGACCAAGCTCATCGACATCGTGCGCATCGGAAAGCAGCTGCTCATCACGCGCGGCGCCCTGACCACGTTCTCGCTCGCGAACGACATCGCGAAGTACTTCGCGATCATCCCGGCGATGTTCATGGGCGTGTTCCCGGGCCTCGCCGCGCTGAACATCATGGGTCTGCACTCCCCGGCATCCGCCGTCACGAGCGCGATCATCTTCAACGCGATCGTGATCATCGTGCTCATCCCCCTCGCCCTGCGCGGCGTGAAATATCGCGCCGCGAGCGCGTCGAGCATCCTCAGCCGCAACCTGCTCGTCTACGGGCTCGGCGGCGTCATCGTCCCCTTCATCGGCATCAAGCTCATCGACCTCGTCGTGAGCCTGCTCCCCGGTTTCTGAAAGGCCCCGTCATGCGCACCACCCTGCGTACCACCGCCGTCGCCGTCCGCGCGATGGTCGTCTTCACCCTGCTCCTCGGCGTGGCCTACATGCTGCTGATCACCGCGGTCGGCCAGGTCGCCCTGCCGTTCCCGGCGAACGGTTCGCTGATCAAGACCGCCGACGGACAGGTTTCGGGCTCGCAGCTGATTGGGCAGTCCTTCACGGATGCCGACGGCAACGCCCTCCCGCAGTACTTCCAGTCCCGCCCCTCGGCCGCGGGCGACGGCTACGACTCGACCGCCTCGAGCGGGTCGAACTGGGGGCCTGAGAACGAAGACCTCATCGCCGCGATCGAGGAGCGAAAGGCCGCCTCGGTCGAGCTCGACGGGCCGGGACAGATCCCCGCCGATGCCCTGACCGCCTCGGCCTCCGGACTCGACCCCGACATCTCGGTCGCCAACGCCGAGCGACAGGTCGCCCGCGTCGCCGAGGCCCGCGGTCTCTCGGCATCCGAGGTCGAATCCCTCGTCAACGCGCACACGATCCCGCGCGACCTGGGGTACCTCGGCGATCCGCGCGTGAACGTGGTCGAGCTCAATCGCGCGCTCGACGCCCTCTGAGAGACGAGAATCAGGGACATGCCTCTGTCGCACGCCGCCGCCGCGCCCCTCGCGCGGCGGCGGCGCCGTGCGTTCGAGCGAGCGGTCGCTGGGACGCGAGCGGTCCCGAGGAGCGCCTCGTGAAGCGCGGGCGGCTGCGCGTGCTGCTGGGCATGGCACCCGGTGTCGGCAAGACGTACGAGATGCTCGAAGAGGGCCGGCGCCTGCGCGACGAGGGCCATGACGTCGTCATCGCGATCGTCGAGACCCACGGCCGCGTCGCGACCGCAGCGCAAGCCGAGGGCCTCGAGGTGATCCCCCGCCGCGCCGTCGCCCACCGCGGGGTCGCGCTCGACGAGATGGACCTCGATGCGGTGCTCGAACGGCATCCGCGCATCGCCCTCGTCGACGAACTGGCGCACACGAACGTCCCGGGCTCGCGCAACGAGAAGCGCTGGACCGATGTCGAAGAGCTGCTCGACGCCGGCATCGACGTGATAACGACCGTGAACGTCCAGCACATCGAATCTCTCAACGACGTGGTCGAGAAGATCACGGGGGTCGTTCAGCGGGAGACGGTTCCGGATGCCGTCGTCCGCGCCGCCGATCAGATCGAGGTCGTCGACCTGGCACCGCAGTCTCTGCGCGATCGCCTCGCCGCAGGTTCGGTGTACCCCGCCGAGCGCATCGACGCCGCCCTGTCGAACTACTTCCGCCTCGGCAACCTGACGGCGCTGCGCGAACTCGCTCTGCTGTGGCTGGCCGACGAGGTCGACTCGGCCCTGCAGCGCTACCGCACCGAGCACGGCATCGAGGGTTCGTGGCAGGCGCGCGAGCGCGTGGTCGTGGCCCTCACCGGCGGCCCCGAGGGCGAGACGCTCCTGCGCCGCGGAGCCCGGATCGCGGCCCGCTCGGCCGGCGGCGAGCTGCTCGCCGTGCACGTGTCGAGCCAGGACGGCCTGCGCACGAGCGCCCCGGCCACCCTCGCCGAGCAGCGCGCCCTCGTCGAGTCGCTGGGCGGGTCGTACCACCAGGTGGTGGGCGACGATCCGGCCACCGCCCTCGTCGACTTCGCGCGATCGGTCAACGCCTCGCAACTGGTCATCGGCGTGAGCCGTCGCGGCCGTCTCGCCGCCGCCCTCACCGGTCCCGGCATCGGCGCGACCGTCATCCGCCTCTCGGGCGATATCGACGTGCACATCGTCAGCCACGCGCGCGCGGGCGGGCGCTTCGCCCTCCCTCGCCTCAGCGGCCCCGCGCTGAGCGCGAAGCGCCGCCTCCTGGGCTTCGTCGTCGCCGTCCTCGGGGGACCGCTGATCTCGCTGCTGCTGATCTCGACGGGCTCCGACGACTCGATCGCCGCCGACGTGCTCGTGTACCAGCTGCTCGTCGTAGTCGTGGCGCTGATCGGTGGGATCTGGCCGGCCCTGTTCGCTGCGGTGCTGTCGGGCTTCACGCTCAACTTCCTCTTCATCGAACCGCTGTACACCGTGACCATCAGCAACCCCGCGAACACGATCGCGCTGGTGTTGTACGTGGTCATCGCGATGCTCGTGAGCACCGTCGTCGACCAGGCAGCTCGTCGGGCCCGCTCCGCCCGCCGCGCCACGGCCGAGGCCGAGCTGCTCGCCACGGTCGCGGGCAGCGTGCTCCGCGGCGAGAGCACGGTGCCCGCCCTGGTCACCCGTGCCCGAGAGGCCTTCGGCCTGGCCGGGGTGCGTCTCGTCGCCGCGGACGGCGCGGTTCTCGCCACCGACGGCGAGCCCGTGCGCGACGGTCGCTCGGTCTCGGTCCCGGTCGGCGACGGTCGCGCGACCCTCGAGCTGCACGGCGGCGATCTCGACGCCTCGGAGCGTCGCCTGCTCGACGTCGTCGTCGCCCAACTCGCCGCGGCCCTCGAGCGCACCGACCTGGCCGAGACCGCGGCCGAGGCCGGAGCCCTCGCCGAGACCGACCAGGTGCGCAGCGCCCTGCTCTCGGCGGTCAGCCACGACCTGCGCCGCCCCTTGGCCGCCGCCGTCGCCTCGCTCGGGGGCCTCCGCGCCGCGGGCGACCAGCTCTCCGACGATGACCGCCGCGAACTGCTCGAAACCGCCGACGAGAGCCTCGCGACCCTGTCGGTGCTCGTCACCGACCTGCTCGACGTGAGCCGCGTGCAGGCGGGGGTGCTCGCCGTCTCGCTCACGCCGACCGATGCCGCGGGCGTCGTGCTCATGGCCCTCGACGAGCTCGACCTGGGGCCGGACGACGTCGAGCTCGCCCTCGACCCCGACCTGCCGATGCTGGGCGCCGACCCGGTGCTGCTGCAGCGCGTGCTCGTCAACGTGCTCACCAACGCCCAGCGGTACACGCCCGACGGCGAGCGCGTGCGCATCGCCACGAGCCGCCTCGGCGGCACCGCCGAGATCCGCGTGATCGACCACGGGCCGGGCATCGCCGCCGAGCGTCGCGAAGACATGTTCTCGCCATTCCAACGCCTCGGCGACACCGACAACACCGCTGGTCTCGGCCTCGGGCTCGCGCTCTCGCGCGGCTTCGCCGAGGGCATGGGCGGCACTCTCACCCCCGAAGACACCCCCGGCGGCGGGCTCACCATGGTCGTGGCGCTTCCCGTCGCGGGCGCGGATGCCGTGGCATCCGGAATCTCCAGGAGGACGCCGTGAAGGTACTCATCGCCGACGACGACCCGCAGCTCGTCCGCGCTCTGCGGATCACGCTCGCCGCCCACGGCTACGACGTGGTGGCCGCGGCCGACGGCGCCGCAGCGATCACGCTCGCCGCCCAAGCGCACCCCGACATCGTGCTGTTGGATCTCGGGATGCCGCACCTCGACGGCGTGCAGGTGATCCACGCGTTGCGCGGGTGGACAACCGCGCCGATCATCGTCGTCTCGGGCCGCACGGGCTCGGCCGACAAGGTCGAGGCGCTCGATGCCGGCGCCGACGACTTCGTGACCAAGCCCTTCCAGATCGACGAGCTGCTCGCGCGTCTGCGCGTGCACGCCCGACGTTCGGTGCCCTCGGCGGGAGACGCCGTCGTGCGCTTCGGCGAGATCGAGGTCGACCTGTCGGCCAAGGCCGTCCTGCGCGCGGGCACCCGCGTGCACCTCACCCCGACCGAGTGGCGGATGCTGGAATTCCTCGCCCGCAACCCCGGCTCGCTCGTCACGCGCCAGACGCTGCTGAAGGAGATCTGGGCCAGCGAGCAGGTCGCTGACAGCGGCTACCTGCGGCTGTACATGTCGCAGCTGCGCAAGAAGCTCGAGGCGGACCCGTCGAACCCCGTGCACCTGCTGACGGAGCAGGGGATGGGGTATCGGCTGGTCGTGTGATCGGCCCTCGGCGTGCACAACGCAGGAGTTCCGGGGGGAGCATGGCCATCTCGTCCCTCCCGCGTCGCGTCGCCGGGTGGTTCTCCTGCGTCGCGTCCGCACCCCGGGCAGCGCCCTCGGCACGTTCCCGTCGGGGCGTGCGGACAGGGCGAACGGACACAACGCAGGACGCCGGCCCGTTCGCACGCGATCCGACCGGCGTGGACCACCGCCAGACCCCGATCTCCTGCGTCCTGTCCGCTCGGACGCGGTCACTCGGCGCCGGACGGGTCCTCATCCGCCTCAGACTCCGCCGCCACGTATTCGGCTTGCACGCGGGCGCAGCGCGACGCGAAGACGATCGAGTGGAGCAGCATCAGCGGACCTCCCCGACCGTGTGGCATCCGGGGCACGGGAAGGCGATGCGGTCACCCGCGTGGACGTCACCGGGGAGCACGACGGTTGCGCACGACTCCTCCCCGTGGGCGTCGACGACGGTGAACGGTTCGTCGTACGCGTGCGAGACGCGGCCGATGAGCCGCGCCTCGCGCCAGACGGCCTCGAGTCCGGCGACGCAGGCGTCGAGGCGCAAGGTGTCGGGCGTGGCCTCGGTCACCGTCGCGATCACCACTGTCGTCGACAGCGTCGCGGATGCCATCCCACCCGACGCCGGGATCACCGCGGGGCCCGTGCAGACGCAGGGTGTGCCGCAGAGGTCGGCGTAGCGACCGACCGACATCGCGCGCACCGTGACGTCGTCGAGCGTGGGCGCGGAGCCGGCGGGCCACGCCGTCGCGTCGAAGGGCGCCGGGATGCTGGCGCGGAGGGTGGGGAGCAGGGCCGTGAGGGTCATGGCATCCGGTCTACGCCGTGTCCATGGCCGTCCCTGTCGCGCTCACGGTTCCCGAACGGCCGCGGCCCCGTTCCTCACTCTTCGCTCGCGGTACGGCGGCGCCGCGGGGCTGGCATGACGAGACTGCATCTCGCTGACATCCTCGCCGCCGGATGTCATGTCTCAGGACTTTGGTGACAGTTCTGCCTCAGGACATCGGTGACACTTTCGGGGTGTGTGATGGTGACACTTCGGCGGCTCTGATGAGGGTGTGAGCCGAAATGAGCCTGT
>Ga0058700_1000097_pt1 | contig 60945 bp, 58 predicted proteins | sample AgamicAtAme_FD_71365 | JGI IMG/M metagenome (GOLD analysis project Ga0058700, IMG submission 71365) | Agave microbial communities from Guanajuato, Mexico - At.Am.e | ecosystem: Host-associated > Plants > Phyllosphere > Phylloplane/Leaf | place: Guanajuato, Mexico | collected 2012-06-07 | reverse complement strand
CGGAGTACCCGCTGGCGCTGTGCTTACCGGATCTGGAAGCGCGGTTGATACCTTAAAGCAATTCCCGTAGGCCGGATAAGGCAAAGCCGCCATCCGGCAATCAATACCGACACTCGCGCAGCATAATGCCTGATGGCGCTCCGCTTATCAGGCCTGGGCAACGGAGTACCCGCTGGCGCTGTGCTTACCGGATCTGGAAGCGCGGTGGATACCTTTATTCCCAACCAAAGCAATTCCCGCAGGCCGGATAAGGCGAAGCCGCCATCCGGCGATGGCATTAGCGCAGGAACACTTTTCCCAGCAGATAGAGCGTCGCCTGGCCACCGATGAGTACGCGGTCGCCGCGCCATTCACAGCGTAAATCGCCGCCGCGAGCGGAGACCTGCCGCGCCTGCATCACCGTTTTATTCAGCTTCTCGCCCCAGAACGGGATCAACATGCTGTGCGCCGAGCCGGTCACCGGATCTTCCGCCACCGATTCGCCCGGACAGAAAAAGCGGCTGACAAAATCGTATTCATCCCCCGGCGCGGTCACGCAGACCATTTTTCCCAGCGGCTTCATGGCGGCGATATCCGGTTGCAACGTTTCCACCTGCGCCTGGTTCTCCAGCACCACCAGATAATCCCGCGCCACGCGTACCTCTTTCGCCGTGCTGATGCCCAGCGTTTGTAGCAGCAGTTCCGGCGGCGTGCTGACTTCTTGTGTTGCCCAGGCCGGAAAATCGAGCGTCAGCCAGTCACCTTTACGGGTGACCGTCAGCGGGCCGACAAAACGGGTAGCGAAGAGAATTTCCGTCGCCGGGTAATCCAGATACTCAAAAATCACGTGCGCGGCGGCAAGAGTGGCATGCCCGCAGAGGTTAATTTCCGCCTGCGTGGTAAACCAGCGCAGTTCAAACCCGGTGTCATTGCGGATAAAAAACGCCGTCTCGGATTGATTATGCTGCTGCGCCATTTTCAGCAGCAGATCGTCAGGCAGCCATTCGGTAAGCGGGCACACGGCAGCGGCATTGCCGCCAAAGGTTTGGTCGCTAAAGGCGTCCACCATATAAAAGTCAATTGTTTGCATAGCCGTTTCCTCTTTATCGTTCTCTGTTTCTGAACGCTATTGCCAGGCGATGCAATCGGTATTTATTTGCTGAATGTAAAGTGAGATCTGCATCACAAAATGTTTGTATTTTCGCCAACAAAAGCTTTAAGATCTTCTCCTCTTCTTTTTTCTAACCAAGCCAGAACACTTTATGACTACGAATACCGTTTCACGAAAAGTCGCGTGGCTTCGGGTCGTGACGCTTGCCGTCGCTGCTTTCATTTTTAATACCACCGAGTTCGTGCCTGTGGGGTTACTGTCGGATATCGCTCAGAGTTTCGACATGGAAACCGCGCAGGTGGGGATTATGCTGACCATCTACGCCTGGGTTGTGGCGCTGATGTCGCTGCCCTTTATGCTGCTGACCAGCCAGATCGAACGTCGTAAACTGTTGATTGGTTTGTTTGTGTTGTTTATTGCCAGCCATGTGCTGTCGTTTCTGGCGTGGAATTTTAAGGTGCTGGTGATAAGCCGCATCGGCATTGCTTTCGCCCATGCGATTTTCTGGTCGATCACCGCCTCGCTGGCAATCCGCCTGGCGCCCGCTGGTAAACGCGCGCAGGCGCTGAGCCTGCTCGCCACCGGTACTGCGCTGGCGATGGTGCTGGGTCTGCCGATTGGTCGCATTGTCGGGCAATATTTTGGCTGGCGCACCACCTTCTTTGCCATCGGTCTTGGCGCGCTCATCACGCTGGTTTGTCTGGTAAAACTGCTGCCATCACTGCCGAGCGAACACTCCGGCTCGCTGAAAAGCCTGCCGCTGCTGTTCCGTCGTCCGGCGCTGATGTGCATCTACCTGCTGACGGTGGTGGTGGTGACCGCCCATTACACCGCCTACAGCTATATTGAGCCGTTTGTGCAGAATGTGGCGGGCTTTAGCGCCGGTTTCGCCACCGTACTGCTGCTGATCCTCGGCGGCGCGGGCATTATTGGCAGTATCTTGTTCGGCAAGCTGGGCAACCAGCACGCGTCCGGTCTGGTATGCAGCGCGATTGGCCTGCTGGTGCTGTCGCTGGTATTAATGCTGCCTGCTTCCGGCAGTGAAATGCATCTGGCGGTGCTGAGCGTTTTCTGGGGCATCGCGATCATGATTATCGGCCTCGGTATGCAGGTGAAAGTCCTGGCGCTGGCGCCCGATGCTACCGACGTGGCGATGTCGCTGTTTTCCGGCATTTTTAATATCGGCATTGGCGCCGGTGCGCTGGTAGGCAACCAGATCAGCCTGCACTGGTCGATGGATATGATCGGCTATGCGGGTGCGATCCCGGCGATTGCCGCGCTGGTATGGGCGGTGGTGATTTTCCGCCGCTGGCCGGTAAAACTGGAAGAACAGGTAAGCCACAGCCATATGTAAGCGGCTCGCCGGGAAAGAACTTCCGGCACGGCGAACCTGCCACAGACCCACTCAGCACAGCGCGACCGGGCATGCGTTGCCGGATGGCGGCTGATGCCTTATCCGGCCTACGGGAATTATGCCTCTTACGGTTCAGGGGATTACGTTGGCCCGGCTCGCGGGATCACAGTGTTTCGGACACCATTTTATCCATCACCGCGGTTTGCCAGTCAAACCACGGGTTCCAGGTCAGGCGGGCGTGAATTTTACCCGCTTCGACCAGCCCCCAGTCGGAATACCACACCTCTTCCCCCTTCAGACAGCGCTGCGCCGCGTTGTCAGGCTGACCGTTGGCGCAGAGCAACACGCTGCCCTTGCGGCCATACAGCGGGTTTTGCGGCGAAAACAGCACCGACATATGCGAAAACTGACTGATGCGATCCTGCGGCAGAAAATCCGTTTTCACCAGAATGCGCGAGACGTTCGCCACTTCCGGACGCGGTGCGCCGTACCAGATCACCCGGCTGGCGGGATGGGGAAAGTTGCGGTCAAAATGGTCGAGGATCCAACGGGTATTGAGCACGGAATCATGCTCGGTCAGCACAATCAGCGCCGGTTTGTCCCAACTTTTACGTGCCAGCCACTGCTGCGCGCTGGCGCTGGTCCGCCAGAACTGGGCAAACCCATTCGTCGGTACGCGTAAATAACGGGTGGCGATCTGCTGCGGGAATACCGTGCTCGGTGGGCGCAGCCAGTCGCGAAACAGCGCTACCGTCGGGGCGAGAAAATCGTAGGCGGTGTTGGATTTAAACGCCGGAGAGAACAACAGCAAGCCCTGCACTCGATCGTGATGCGTCATGGCATACTCCAGCGCCAGGTTGCCGCCGGTAGAGAAGCCGCCGAGCCACAGCGTATCCACCTCTTTTGCCAGGATATCGGCCTGTTCGCGCACCACCTGCCGCCACTGTTCGACGCTGACGGTCAGCAGATCAGAAGGCCGCGTGCCGTGCCCCGGCAAAAGGACGGTGCGCACCAAAAAACCCTGTTTCGCCAGCGCTGGCGCAATATCGACAAACGAGCCAGGCCCGTCGCCAAGGCCGTGGATCAGTAAAATGCCTTTATGGGCAGGCTGCGCCGGTCGCCACTCCTGCGGCGTGTTGAGCGCCAGCTCCGCCGTTTTATCCAGCGTCTGAAAGGCCCGATGCGCGCGCACATAGTCGCGGGTTTGTAACTGATAATCGGCAAAACTTGCCTGTCCCAGCGGCGGTTGCGCGGTTTGCTGATGCTGACAGCCCGCCAGCATCAACATCACGATCGCCAGCGCAACGCCTCTGCCCATCAGGCAGCTCCGTGGAAAGTAGTAATAATTTCCAGCACGCCGTTGATGATAAATTGCACGCCCATGCAGACCAGCAAAAAGCCCATCAACCGGGAGATCGCTTCTATTCCGCCCTTGCCGACCAGCCGCATAATCGCACCGGAACTGCGCAGGCTGCCCCATAAAATCACCGACACGGCGGCAAAGACGAGCGGCGGCGCAAGGAAAATCACCCAGTCGGGAAACGCCGAGCTGTGGCGGATGGTGGACGCCGAACTGATGATCATGGCGATAGTTCCCGGCCCGGCGGTGCTGGGCATCGCCAGCGGAACGAAGGCAATATTGGTACCGGGCTCATCCTCCAGCTCTTCAGATTTGGTTTTTGCTTCCGGCGATTCGTGCGGTTTTTGCTGCGGGAACAGCATGCGGAAACCAATAAAGGCGACAATCAACCCACCGGCAATCCGCAAACCCGGGATCGAGATGCCGAACGTGTTCATCACCAACTGCCCGGCATAGTACGCCACCATCATAATGATGAAGACATACACCGACGCCATCAGCGCTTGTTGATTACGCTGGGCGCTATTCATATTGCCCGCCAGCCCTAAAAACAGCGCTACGGTGGTTAACGGGTTCGCCAGCGGCAGTAGCACCACCAGCCCCAGGCCGATAGCTTTAAACAATTCAAGCATGATGCGCGACGCTCCTTGTGTGGTCAAAGCCCGGGCAGTATAGCGTTAACACAGCGGCAATGGGATGTTTGTAGGTTGGCAACAGCACCTTAACGCAAACCGATTCAGTTGTTTACGTGGTGTAAAATTTTACCGATATGAAACGTTTTAGCAAATAGTGGGCATCCGGGAATCCATTCTGTTGACTTATATTTGCCTGAGCAATAATATCTGCCGTGATTAATCTACTTGCCGGGGCAACCATTGTGAAAAGCACGAATGATCTGTTTAACGATATCATTCCTTTAGGCCGCTTAATCCATATGGTTAACCAGAAAAAAGATCGTTTACTCAACGACTATTTATCGCCGCTGGATATCACCGCCACCCAGTTTAAGGTGCTGTGTTCTATCCGCTGCCAAACCTGTATCACCCCGGTAGAACTAAAAAAAATTCTTTCCGTCGATCTCGGCGCCCTGACCCGCATGCTGGACAGACTGGTATGCAAAGGCTGGATCGTGCGTAACCCGAATCCGAATGACAAACGCGGCGTGTTGGTGCAATTAACGCCCGACGGCGCGGCGCTTTGTGAGCAATGTCATCAATTGGTAGGGAAAGATCTGCACCAGGAATTAACAAAAAACTTAACGGCAGAAGAAGTGGTAACTCTTGAGTCTTTGCTCAGGAAAATATTGCCGTAAAAAACAAAGAGGTATGACGATGTCCAGACGCAATACTGACGCTATCACCATTCATAGCATTTTGGACTGGATCGAGGATAACCTGGAATCGCCACTGTCACTGGAAAAAGTGTCAGAACGTTCAGGTTACTCCAAGTGGCACCTGCAACGGATGTTTAAAAAAGAGACCGGTCATTCGCTGGGCCAATACATTCGCAGCCGCAAGCTGACGGAAATTGCGCAAAAGCTCAAGGAGAGCAACGAACCGATCCTGTATCTGGCGGAGCGTTATGGGTTTGAATCACAACAAACTCTGACCCGCACGTTCAAAAACTATTTTGACGTGCCGCCGCATAAATTCCGCGTGACAGATATGCCTGCTGAATCAAGGTATCTCTACCCGCTAAACCATGCTTGTTAATTATCGCCTGTTTTAAAGACGTATCGAGGAATGTATGAAACGTATTACCTGCGCCGCCATCACGCTGATGGTCCTGTTTTCCGGCCAGAGTTATGCGGAACAATTCAATCATCCGGCGCCGCAAGATTCCCGCGACGCGATGATTTTACCCGCCCCCCAACAAACATCGCCGTATGATTTTAACCATATGGGTGTGGGCAGTGACAAATCCGACGCATTAGGCGTGCCTTATTACAATCAGCACGGCTAATCGTTTTGCCCCGCATGAGCGGGGCTTTTTTTATTTCCTGCCTGATTAGCTCTTTCCCGACAAACCGATGTGTTATCCGGCCTGCACCGCCCGGCGCAGACGAAAACCAAACACGTTGATATACAGACCGCCCATCACCAGCACCGCACCTGCCAGTTGCAGCGCCGATAAGGTTTCGCCCAGCAGGATCGCTGCGCTCGCCATGCCGACGACCGGCACCAGCAGCGACAGCGGCGCAACGCGCCAGGTTTCATAGCGCCCCAGCAGCGAACCCCAGATGCCGTAGCCGATGATGGTTGCGACAAACGCCAGATAGGCCAGCGACAGCAGCGTGGTGGTATCAATAATCACCAGGCTTCGCAGCATCAGCGCCGGGCCGTCGAACACCAGCGAAGCGATCATAAACGGCACAATCGGAATTAAGGCGCTCCACACCACCAGCGACATCACCGCCGGACGCGAGCTGTGCTGCATGATTTTTTTGTTGAAGATATTGCCGCAGGCCCAACTGAACGCCGCCGCCAGCGTCAGCACAAAACCCACCAGCGGAACGTGCTGGCCGTTAAGACTCGATTCGATTAACACCAGCACACCCAGCACCGCCAGCGAAATGCCGACCAGCTGTTTTGAGTGCAGCCGCTCGCCGAATACACCTGCGCCGAGAATAATGGTGAAAAAGGCCTGCGCCTGTAATACCAGCGATGCCAGCCCGGCAGGCATGCCGAATTTGATCGCGCAAAACAGAAAGGCGAACTGACCGAAACTGATCGTCAGCCCGTAACCCAGCAACAAACGCAGCGGAATGTTGGGCCGCGCGACGAACAAAATTGCCGGGAACGCCACTAACACAAAGCGTAAACCTGCCAGCATCAACGGCGGCATACTGTGCAGGCCAACTTTGATCACCACAAAATTCAGCCCCCACGCCACCACCACCAGCATTGCCAGCAGTACATCTTTACGCGTCATTCTCCGCCCCTGTCGTTTCAATTTTTGTAAAATTTACGTTAACGCAAAAAATAGTACAGCGACAGATCATTAAATTCGGTAGGTCAGTTTGGGCATTTGTCGCTAAATCAACCGTTGAACATAGCGGTTTATGCATGTTATTGCTGTATACATCACAAAAAACTATAACAACCAGCATGTCGGGCAAAACATGACCACACCACAAACACGATCCACCGTCGCACTACTGGCGTCCTCTCTGTTATTAACCATTGGTCGCGGCGCAACGCTGCCGTTTATGACCATCTATCTTAATCGCCAGTACGGCATGGCCGTCGATCAGGTCGGTTATGCCATGTCCGTCGCGCTGACTATCGGTGTTGTCTTTAGCCTTGGTTTCGGCATGCTGGCGGATAAGTTCGACAAAAAACGCTATATGTTGCTGGCGATCGTCGCCTTTATCACCGGTTTTGCCGCTATCCCGCTGACGCATCACGCCGGGCTGGTGGTGCTCTTTTTCGCCCTGATCAACTGCGCTTATTCGGTCTTCTCCACGGTGCTGAAAGCCTATTTTGCCGATACGCTCACCCCGACGGCGAAAGCGAAGGTCTTTTCGCTGAACTACACCTTTCTCAACATCGGCTGGACCGTCGGCCCGCCGCTGGGCACGCTGCTGGTGATGCAAAGCATCAATCTGCCATTCTGGCTGGCAGCTGTCTGCGCAGCATTCCCGCTGGTTTTTATCCAGTTTTTTGTCCGCCGCGTGGCGGTGGGCAGCGGCATGGAGCCTGCGGTTCCCTGGTCGCCATCGGTCCTGCTGAAAGACAAAGCGCTCGGCTGGTTTACCCTCTCGAACCTGCTTGCTTCCTTTGTTTGCGGCTCTTTCGCCTCCTGCCTTTCCCAGTACGTAATGGCCGTAGCGGACAGCGATTTTGCTGAAAAAGTGGTGGCCGTTGTGCTACCGGTCAACGCCGCTATCGTGGTTTCGCTGCAATACGCTGTCGGGCGCAAGCTGACCGCCACCAACCTGCGTCCGTTAATGGCGTTCGGCACAGTTTGTTTCGTGGTGGGACTGGTGGGATTTATGCTCTCCGGCAACAACTTATGGCTGTGGGGGCTTTCCGCTGCCGTATTTACGCTGGGCGAAGTGATTTATGCGCCAGGTGAATATTTGCTGATCGATAACATCGCGCCGCCGGGGATGAAAGCCACCTATTTTTCCGCCCAGGCGCTGGGCTGGCTGGGTGCGGCAATGAACCCGCTGCTGACCGGGATCATTCTCACCACCCTGCCAGCCTGGTCGCTGTTTGTGATCCTGATCGTCACCATTGGCATCGCATGGCTGATGCTGGTGAAAGGGATGCAGGTACGGCAATGGGGCGCAGTGCCAGCGCAATAAATAGTAGGTGCCTGATGGCGGCCACGCCATCAGGCACTCACAACGGTTTACCTGGTCACCACACTTGTGCGGCGATATTTGTCACCAGACGCACTTTGTCCCACTGCTGCTCCGGCGTTAGCGAGTTGCCCTCTTCGGTGGAAGCAAAACCACACTGCGGGCTAAGGCAAATCTGGTTGATATCCACATATTTTGCCGCTTCCGCGAGACGCGTTTTCACCCCTTCCGGGTTTTCCAGTTCGCCGTTTTTGGTGGTAATAAGCCCCAGCACTACCTGCTGTTTACCCGGACGAACAAAGCGCAGCGGTGCAAAATCACCGGAACGATCGTTGTCATATTCGAGGAAAAAGGCATCGACATTGACGCTGCCGAACAGCACTTCTGCCACCGGCTCGTAGCCGCCTTCGGAAATCCAGGTCGAACGGAAATTGCCGCGGCAGACATGTAACCCGATGGTCAGATCCTCCGGCTTATCTTCCAGCGCGTTATTGAGTACGCGGGCATAAATGTGCGCCAGTTCATCCGGATCGTCACCGCGTTCGCGGATCTGGCGACGCTGATCGTCAGAGCAGAGATAGGCCCAGACGGTGTCATCCAGTTGCAGATAACGGCAGCCGGCGGCATAGAAGGCGTGGATGGCATCGCGCCAGGTGGTCGCCAGATCGTCAAAATAGGCATCCAGTTGCGGATAGACGGTCGCATCAATATCTTTACGCCCGCCGCGGAAGTGCAGCACGCTCGGGCTGGGGATGGTCATCTTCGGCTGCGCGCTGCCGCTGATGCTTTTCAGATAGCGGAAATCGTTGAGCATTGGGTGATCGCCAAAACGCAGTTTGCCGGTAACGCGTACGCCGTGGGCTTTGGTTTGCACGCCGTTAAACTGAATGCCTTTCTCCGAATCGTAGCGCTCAACCCCTTCCAGGCCGTCGAAGAAATCAAAGTGCCACCAGGCGCGACGAAACTCCCCGTCCGTCACCACATGCAGACCGCAAGCGCACTGCTGTTCAACGACATGACGGATGGCCTCATCTTCGACACTGCGCAGCTGCTGTGCGGTGATCTCGCCCTGCGCAAACTGCTGGCGGGCATTTTTGATGGCATCCGGTCGCAAGAAACTGCCGACTACGTCTGCGCGGAAAGGGGCCTGATGTCGCTGCATGGTTATTCTCCTCGAACGCCGGAGCAGATGATTACCCGGCGTGATAATTCATAATTTGAATGTTTTAGCCTTCTGGATGGCTAAATGTCCAAACAAAATGTCACACCGGGCAGAGCGCAGCAACAGAGAAAATTTCACCATGCATGAGAAAGTTTCATGATGACGTCATAAAGATGAAAACAGAGGATTAGAAATCCGCTTCGCGCTGGCCGCTGGCGAAGGCATAACCTTCATCTTCCCAGCCGGTGATGCCACCGATCATGATTTTGACCGGCAACCCCAGCCGCGCCAGTTTCAGCGCCGCGCGATCGGCGCCGTTGCAGTGCGGTCCGGCGCAATACACCACAAACAGCGTCTCCGACGGCCAGGCCGCCATGCGTTCGGCCGTCATCATGCTGTGCGGCAGATGCAATGCGCCGGGAACGTGACGACGAGCGAATGCATCCGGGCTGCCAACCACATGCAGCAGGACAAAATCTCTGTCGTTATGAGTGATAGCGTCATGCACATCGGCGCAATCTGTTTCAACACTCAGGCGGCGCAGAAAATGGCTGGTGGCTTGTTCAGGGGATGCGACGGGAAAATCAGTAACGTAGCTCATCGTGCTTTCTCCTTATTTGTGTTAACAGTAATCTAACCAAAACAGGACAACTTCGCTGCACCGTTCTATGCCAGATAACACCAGGATAATGACAACTTTACGACATTCCCCCGCAGCGCACCGTGTTGTTGCCCTCGCCTATGATGGGCTTTGCACCTTTGAGTTTGGCGTCGCGGTGGAGATCTTCGGTCTGCCGCGCCCGGAAATGGGCGATAACTGGTATCACTTCGCCGTGGCGGCAGTGGATGCCGGAGAACTGCGGGCGACCGGCGGTATTCGCATAACGGCCGAAGGCGGGCTGGAACTGCTGGCCGACGCGCAGACCATTGTCGTGCCCGGCTGGCGCGGCGCAGAGTCGCCCGTTCCGGCTGATTTGTGCGCTGCGCTCCAGCAAGCCTGCCAGCGGGGTTGCCGCATTATCTCCATCTGTTCCGGGGTGTTTGTGCTGGCGGCGGCGGGCCTGTTAAACGGGCGCAAAGCCACCACCCACTGGCGTTATACCGACGGGCTGCGCGAGCGCTATCCGGCCATTGTGGTGCTGGAGGATGCGCTCTATTACGACGAAGGGAATGTGATGACGTCCGCTGGCAGCGCGGCGGGGATCGATCTCTGTCTGCACGTGGTCCGTGAGGATTTTGGCCTTGACGCGGCGAACATGGTCGCCCGGCGGCTGGTGGTTCAGCCACACCGCGATGGTTCGCAGACGCAGCAGCTTATCCGCCCGGTCGCCCGCACGCGCGAGAGCCGCCAGTTGGGGCAGTTGTTTGATTTCCTCCACCAGCAACTTGCGGAAAGCCATACCGTGGCGTCACTGGCGCAGCGGGTGGGCATGAGCCCGCGCACCTTTTTACGCCGTTTTCAGGAATCGACAGGCACCACACCCGCGCGCTGGATTTTACAGGCGCGGTTGCAGCGCGCTCAGACGCTGCTCGAACAAACACGCATGCCTATTGATCTGGTCGCCGGGCAGGCAGGATTTGGTAATGCTGCGTTGCTGCGCCACCATTTTCATCAGCAGTACGGCATCTCCCCGGCGATGTACCGCAAGAAGTTTGCCGAAATGGCGAAATAACGCGCGCCATTCAGGCTTTATTGAGGTTCACCAGGTTATTATCTCTCCATCGCGGCTAAATAATTAAGGTAAGAGAGGCAAGTTGGTTAATTAGATGGAGGTTTAAAATGATGGCAAATATGCATGTCTTTATGGCAGTACTGGGAGTGATTCTTTTTTCCGGATTCCTTGCTGCTTATTTTAGCCACAAATGGGACGACTGATGAACAGCGATAATCCCCCACCGGGAAGGCCCCTTGCGTAAATGCGTGAGGGGCCTTTTTTCATTATGCCAAAAAAAAACCGCCGTATTGGCGGTCAATGCTTGCATGGATGGTTTTGTATTGTTCTGTACGTTCACTCAACGGGATGGGTAAACGCCGTGCTGACTACGTTAGCAGTTACTGCCTCAATAAAGGTTAAACAAAGCTGAGCTGGCGATAAAAAAAACGCCAGCGAAACGTTTTGCTATTGAAATTATTGAAGATATATCTTTCAGCGCAATGAGAATATGTTAACGTCGAATCACCACTTCACAGACCGGAGGGGTTATTCCCAATCTCAAATTTCAGTGCCCGGTTTGCAGCAGCCGAAAGTTTTTATTCACCACATTCTGCCAGGAACGGCAACAGCCGCATGGCGCAATTTGCTCAGTATGTGGAACAAGACTGACGGCCAGAACCTGTATATCCACGCCGCGTCGCAGACGCTGGCCAAAACCTGTAATGTAAATGGGCCTCGCTGAGGCCCTTTTGATTTTTATATTTTGCCTACTGCATGATAATTCAGGTAACTGCACAAACTGCCCGCATTTTATTTTCCGCTATTTGCACGAAACGTTAACGTTCAATTCTGGCTGCGACATGGCGTAAAAAAACCGCCCTCAGGCGGTCGTTAATTAATAAAATTTCCGGATGGCCTGTTCGGTTTCCTGTTGGCTCACCAGATCGGAGAAACGGGCAACCAGGAAGGTTTCGCCATCCAGTTCCCAGGGTTCAATCGGGATTTCGAGAAACGAGCTCTGCTCATTTTTGAACGTGACCGATTTTGCATTGTCTTCCACGGTCACGTTTTCAACCTTACCACCGGCGCGTATTACCACTACATTTTTGGTCATGTCGGTTACCTCAGTTGCTCAAATTGGATTCGACATTAGCACAGTCATTGTCTGAATGCCCGGGTTATGCCACAGAATGTTAACGTTCAAATCAGGTCCTTTAATTTGGCTTAATGAACGACATAACGCCACGGTCGTAAATGTGAGATAGCCCACACTTTAACAACTGAGTGGGCTAAAAGCGGCAATTAACGCGGTAAAGGGAGAGGAAATTAAAAAGCCAGAGGCCCCGGTAATGCAGGCCTCTGGCTGAGGAGTTTACGGTGATGCCGGGTGCCTCCCGGTGAGTTCGCGCCAGACCACGAAACCCGCGATACCCCAAAAAGGTTTGACTGGTTGCCCCTCCGCGCAGGGGGATTCATCACCATCTGTTACGGTATTTCTCACGCGGAAACAGGTCAATAACCCTGCGAGTTATGTAACTTTTTAAAGCATTTCCGCCCGTAATTAATCACTTAACCCGCGATTTTTCAGCATCGGCTCGATCTGCGGATCGTGGCCGCGCCATTGCCGATAAAGCTCACCGAGATCGCTGCTGTTGCCGCGCGACAAAATGGCTTCGCGGAATCGTTGCCCATTTTCACGGCTTAAACCGCCCTGCTCCACAAACCACTGATAGCCGTCATCGGCCAGCATCTGCGTCCATAAATAGGCGTAATAGCCAGCGGCATAACCACCACCAAAAATATGCGCGAAATAGCTGCTGCGATAGCGCGGCGGTACTGCCGCCAGATCGAGCTGCTCCTTGCGAATAGCTTCACGCTCAAACGCATCGACATCATTTACCCCGGCGCCATCGGCCAGCGCATGCCAGTTCATGTCGAGCAGCGCCGCGCTCAGCAGTTCCGTCATGTCATAGCCTTTATTGAACTGGGTGGCTTGCAGCATTTTCTCGCGCAGCGCCTCCGGCATCGGCTCGCCGCTCTGATGATGACGGGCGTAGTGCGCGAAAACCTGCGGCTGGCTGGCCCAGTGCTCATTGATTTGCGAAGGGAATTCAACGAAATCGCGCGGCGTATTGGTGCCGGAAAGCGTGGCGTAACGCTGGCTGGCAAATAGCCCATGCAGCGTGTGGCCAAACTCGTGGAACAGCGTGATCACTTCATCCCATGACAGCAGCGCTGCCTGCCCGGCAGCCGGTTTCTGGTAGTTACAGACGTTATAGATCACCGGCTGCGTACCGTTCAGCGTCGATTGTTCAACAAAATTGCCCATCCACGCGCCGCCGCTTTTTGAGTCGCGAGCGTAGTAATCGCCGTAAAACAGCGCCAGACCGCGGCCGTCAGCATCAAAAATCTCCCACACGCGCACGTCGGGATGATAGACCGGAATATCAAAACGCTCGGTGAACCGAATGCCAAACAGCTCGCTCGCCGCCCAGAACACGCCGTCCGTGAGCACAGAGTTGAGCGCGAAATAGGGTTTGATTTGTGATTCATCCAGCGCATATTTCGCCAGACGAACCTGCTCGGCATAGAACGCCCAGTCCCAGGCCTGCGCGGTAAAGCCGCCCTGCTGGGTGTCAATCATCTGCTGAATATCAGCCAGTTCCCGCTCGGCGCGCGCGCGGGCGGCAGGCGCGATATTGCGCATAAATGTCAGCGCGGCCTGCGGCGTACCGGCCATCTGATCGGCGATTTTCCAGCTGGCGAAATCATTAAAGCCAAGCAGTTTTGCCTGCTGCGCACGAAGCTGCACCAGACGCAGCACAATCGCGCGGGTATCATTGGCATCCCCGCGCTGTGTGCGCAGCCAGCCGGCGGTAAACAGATTTTCACGGGTCTGGCGATCGCGCAGCACAGCCAGCGCCGGTTGCTGGGTGGTATTGAGCAGAGAGAGCAGCCAGCGGTTTTCCAGCCCTTTCGCCTTCGCCGCTTCGGCGGCCGAGGCGATCTCTTCGGCACTTAAGCCATCGAGTTGATGGACATAATCCACCACCAGCCCGCCCGCTTTATCCGCAGCCAGCAAACGCTGGTTAAACTGGCTGGTCAGCGCCGCCGCTTCGGTATTCAGCGCTTTCAGCGTCGTTTTATCTTCTGCACTCAGCATCGCGCCTGCGAGGACAAACTTCTGATACGTCGTTTCGACGAGGCGCAGCGATTCTGCATCCAGCCCCAGCGCCTCACGCTGACGCCATACGCTTTCCACGCGGGCGAACAACGTATCATCGAGGTAAATATCGTTCGCCAGTTCCGCCAGTTCCGTGGAAAACGCCTCATCGAGCTGCTGTAAAAAATCATTGGTATGCGCGGAGGTCATGGCGAAAAAGACGCTGGTCACCTGATTCAGCAGGTGGCCGCTCTGCTCCAGCGCCAGCAGCGTATTGTCAAAATCGGCGGCCGCCGGGTTCGCCGTAATGGCGGCGATCTCCGCGCGCTTTTGCCGCACGCCTTCGTCAAATGCCGGGCGATAGTGTTCATCAGTAATCACATCAAACGGCGGCGCCTGATACGGCAGTGGGCTTGCAGAGAAAAAGGGATTGGTAACCGACATGTTTCGCTCCTGAACAGGGTGAATCTTTTCAGAGTAGGCATCCGCTGCGCGCATCGCAATCATTTCTCTCTCTGCTGCCGCACAAGCGTGCATTTTTTGCCACACTGTAACTTGTGTTACCGCAAACATGCGGTCATGCTAGCGTTCAACACCACAAAAAGCGTTGAGGAACAGTGAGATGATTATTCTGGTTACCGGGGCAACGGCAGGTTTTGGCGAAGGCATCACACGCCGTTTTATTCAGAACGGCCACAAAGTGATCGCCACTGGCCGTCGCCAGGAACGTTTACAGGAGCTGAAAGATGAGCTGGGGGATAACCTCTACATCGCGCAGCTGGATGTTCGCAACCGTGCGGCAATTGACGAGTTGATGGCTTCCTTGCCAGCACAGTGGCGCGATATTGATGTGCTGGTCAACAATGCTGGCCTGGCGCTGGGGCTTGAGCCTGCGCATAAAGCCAGCGTCGATGACTGGGAAACGATGATCGACACCAACAACAAAGGTCTGGTTTACATGACGCGCGCGGTACTGCCGGGCATGGTGGAACGTAATCGCGGTCATATCATCAATATCGGTTCAACGGCGGGGAGCTGGCCGTATGCGGGCGGCAACGTCTACGGCGCGAGCAAAGCGTTTGTGCGCCAGTTCAGCCTTAACCTGCGTACCGATCTGAGCGGTACGGCGGTGCGCGTGACCAATATTGAGCCGGGTCTGGTCGGCGGTACGGAGTTTTCGAACGTGCGCTTTAAAGGCGATGATGCCAAAGCGGGAAAAACCTACGAGAATACCACTGCGCTGACGCCGGAAGATGTGACCGAAGCGGTCTGGTGGGTGGCGACGCTGCCGAAGCATGTCAACATCAACACCCTTGAGATGATGCCGGTAAGCCAGACGTATGCAGGCTTAAGCGTTCACCGTCAGGGTTAACTTTCCCACCCGGCCTGCGGGCCGGGTATGGGATGTACCGTAAATAAATGGTATGGTAGCCGGGTTAACCCTTTAAAAAGTAAGAGCGAATGGCCGCTGAAACGCAACTCAACCCTACACAGCCCGTAAATCAACAAATTTACCGCATTCTACGGCGGGATATTGTGCATTGCCTGATCCCACCGGGTACGCCGTTGTCGGAAAAAGAGGTGTCGGTGCGTTTCGACGTTTCGCGCCAGCCGGTGCGTGAAGCCTTTATTAAGCTGGCGGAAAACGGCCTGATTCAGATCCGCCCGCAGCGCGGCAGTTACGTCAACAAAATCTCCATGACGCAGGTGCGTAATGGCTGCTTCGTGCGCCAGGCGATCGAATGCGCCGTCGCCCGCCGCGCCGCCACGCTGATTGATGACAGCGCCTGCTACCTGCTTGAGCAAAACCTCAACCAACAGCGCACCGCCATCGAGCGCAAGCAACTGAATGATTTCTTCGAGCTGGATGACAATTTCCACCAGAAGCTGGCGCAGATCGCCGATTGCCAGCTGGCGTGGGACACCATCGAAAACATCAAAGCCACCATCGACCGCGTACGCTATATGAGTCTTGACCACGTTTCGCCGCCGGAAATGCTGCTGCGCCAGCATATGGATATCTTTTCCGCGCTGGAAAAACGTGACCCTGACGCAGTCGACCACGCCATGAGCCTGCATTTGCAGGAGATCAGCGAATCCGTAAAAACTATTCGCCAGGAAAATCGCGACTGGTTCAGCGAGGATTAACGTCCTCGCTGGTCACTGACATTGGCGGCGAGCCACCATCACAGCAGCTCGCCGCCCTTCTTTGAAATACGTCTCGCGTCAGCGGCTAAACCGGCATTCCAGTGTCGGTAGCGACCGGCACCGGCTCACGGCGGGATTCGCCTTTGCTCAGGTTGTACCGATCAACGGTGTCAAACATCTCGGTAAAAAGCGCGTCATCCTTTCGCGCCCAGAACGTATCCTGATCCTCGCCGCCCCAAATCTCATGAGTATGACAGGCGAACTCCAGTAAGCCGGAGTGATGCGGCGTGAAATCGATACGCTTCTGTGTCTCCTGCGGGACGATATTCTGATAGAAAAGCACAACTTCACACTCGCAGCCTTTCGCGTTGTACAACGACAACAGCTCATTCAGATGTTCTCTTAAAAGCGCGAGATCGGAATTCGCCGTGACGCGGTGATGGTAAAGGAAGACAAAATTTTTATTTCCTCGCCAGGCGAGCTGACGCTCAATGCGCCGTTTGAATGTCTGCTTATCGGCGGAAATGCCGAGAGGATCGTGATGCGTAAATTCAAATCCCAGCATATGTCTTTCGCTGTAGTGACCCACGCAATCCTTATAATAGGTAGAGCGCACAACAGAATGGTCGCCATCGGGGAAATGTTGCAAATATGTTTTGTCCAGTAAATTCTGGTAATTATCTTTTTCCATCTGAAGAATATATTCTATATTAGAACGCCCGGAGGAAAAAATAGAGCTGAACGATTTCCTGTTGTGCCGACGAAGAATATCATCCGGCAGGCAGTTTTCCCCCAGGGAAATCCAGTACACGTCTGCATCACCGCTATGACGATATTTCCATTTCTTCCGCAGATGCGTAATTGTGCGTTTAAGCGACTTAAGATGATTTCTCACCTGTTGCTTGATGACTTCACTTTTCATTAAACCATCCCCATTCCGTATCGTTATAACACCATTAAAATGGAGCGATAAGACATCTCATCTCCATTTAAATTTCTATTAATATCAATGAATTAAAATAAAAACACATTATAAAAGGCGTTCATATCCCTCGCCTGTTTGTTAATAAACAGGCGACATTAATGGAATAATTTCAACTCGTGATAATTCCGAATATCTTTATTTTGTTGTTGCTGGCGGAAAATTCAGTACAGAATAGCCAGCCGAAAATTAATCTGTCGGCCTTTATCACTTGCCGACAAAACCAGGCTTCCTGCACGCCTCTGTCGCTTCGGTTTTATTTAAAAAAATCGCCCTCTTTTTTATTCAAAAGAAACCCGGCGCAGGATTCTACCGCGCTAAAAAGAATAAAAAACCAGAAACAGTCACTAACATATCGTTACAGAGTGTACGCGTTATCGCGCGGCAGGTAGTAATCAGGAAAATCTTAAAAGCTTTTTATCATTGATGAATAAAAATGGGATCGGGGAAATAAACGCGAGGTTTTTACCTATATCAGTTTGATTTAAGGCGTTTGTCATCATGTGATGCCAAAAATTTTTTCAGCAAAAAAGTGTGATGTTGATCAAAAACAAAAACTCGTTATCTCAGGAGCGTATTTATAAGGCGTCCGTAGCGGGGACATCTTCTGCCCCGTTTCGTTTTTTGGATATCAACAAGGAGAAACCACCATGGTGACTTATGATCGTAACCGTAATGCGATTACCACCGGCAGCCGCGTAATGATTAATGGTACGGGCCGTACCGGCAAAATCATTGCGATTCACGCAGCCGGGCTGGACGCCGCGCAACTGCGTCGCAGTAAAACGGTAGAAGTGGAAGGTTGTGAAGGTAAATTCGAACCGGTTGAACTGATTCGGCTTGGTCTGCACTAAATGGTGAAAATGCCCGCATAAAGGCAAAAAAGAATGCCGCCTGGGCGGCATTCTTTCGACGATTTACAGCGCTGCGGCGTATTCTGCCACCGTCGCTTTCGCCCCTTTCTCCAGCAGTGAACGATACGCTTTCTGTACCTGCGCCACAAAGGCCGCTTCTTTCGGCAGTTCGTTGCCAAAAATCGCCTCGATGCCCAACAGAGCCTGCACGCGCACTTCACCTTCCGCGCTGGCATTAACCGCGCTCTGAATCACCGTCAACAGCGGATCGCACACTTCGATCGCCTGACCTTGCTCATCAACACCGCCGACGTAGCGCATCCAGCCCGCCACACCCAGCGCCAGCAACGCAAAGGAATCCTGATGCGCTAAGTGCCAGCGTACGGAATCGAGCATACGCTGCGGTAATTTCTGGCTGCCGTCCATCGCGATCTGCCAGGTACGGTGACGCAGCGCAGTGTTGCTGTAACGCGCAATCAGCAGATCGGCGTAACGCGCAAGGTCAACGCCCTTCACTTTCAGCGTTGGCGCCTGCTCTTTCAGCATCAGCGCGTGCGCCGCACGGCGATAGTTGTCGTCGTCCATACATTCGTTGATGTGCTGATAACCGGCCAGGTAACCCAGATAAGCGAGGAAGGAGTGGCTGCCGTTCAGCATACGCAGTTTCATCTCTTCGAACGGCACGACGTCGGCAACCAGTTCGGCGCCCGCTTTTTCCCATGCCGGACGACCCGCAACAAAGTTATCCTCAATCACCCACTGGCGGAACGGTTCACAGGCCACGCCTGCCGGATCGCGCACGCCGGTAAGCTGTTCGATTTTATCCAGCGTTTCCGCCGTTACTGCCGGAACAATACGATCCACCATGGTCGACGGGAACGTCACGTTGGCGTCAATCCAGTCTGCCAGTTGCGCATTTACCGCGCGGGCATAAGCGCACACCACATTGCGGGTAACGTGACCGTTTTCCGGCATGTTATCGCAGGACATCACGCTGAATGCCGCCAGCCCTGCCGCTTTACGACGCGCCAGCGCTTCCACCACCACGCCAACTGCGGATTTTGGCTGCTGCGGGTTTTGCAGGTCGCCAACGATTAACGGATGATCGAGCATCAGTTTGCCGGTCGCCGGCGAGTGGCAATACCCTTTTTCGGTGATGGTCAGCGAGACAATCGCCACCTGCGGCTCGCACATGGCGGCCAGTACGGTTTCCAGGCCATCAACCTGCGCGTGCAGCGCGCGTTTCACCACGCCAACCACTCGCGCTGTCCACGCGTCGGCGGACATTTCCGCCACGGTGTACAGATTATCCTGCTGTTTCAGGTCGGCAATCTGCTGCTCACCGCCGATCAGATTGACTTCGCAGTAACCCCAGTCGCTACCATGCTCTGCGGCCAGAATATCCGCATACACCGACTGGTGAGCGCGGTGAAAAGCGCCAAACCCCAAATGCACAATGCGTGGAACCAGTTTGTTACGATCGTAAGTAGGTAACGTGGCTTTCGCCTTTAATAGCCTGTTTTCCATGGTGGGACTCATCTTATTAAGTGAAACAGTGGTTCAATAGATTACGGGCTGTCGCAAATCAGACTATGATTTACGACAGCATTTGCGGACTACACTAACTAGAATGGTAACCAAATGTGTCAAAATCCCGTTAACTTAACCTCTGGCTCAACGTTCACTTCCGGTAATTAATAAGGGGTTCAGATATAGTTCCGGTTTCCCACCGGCTGGGCCGCAGCGCGCGGTTCAGCCGCGTCTTGCAGAATATTCAAATCGCGGTCGCGCACTTCCGGCATCAGCACGGCACAGAGCAAACCAATCAGCGAGTAGGCCACCAGCATGACGACTATCGGCCACCAGGAGCCGGTCATATTGCAGAAGATCCCCGCCAGTACCGGCCCGAATCCGACGGCCACCAGCCCGCCCGCCTCTTTCGAAATGGCCATCCGCGTGAAGCGATTACGGGAGCCGAACATTTCCGCCATGGTGATGTTTTCCAGCGCGAATAACCCGAGCACGGCAACGTTATGAATGACGATGATCGACAGCATAATCACGCCGGGGTTGTAGCTCTTATCGACGATGATCGCCATCATCGGGTACGCGAGAATGATCGCCGAGATGCACAAGCAGATATAGGGTAAACGACGCCCCACTTTGTCGGACAGCCAGCCCAGAAACGGAATGGTAAAGAAGCCAATAATCGAACTGATCATCAGGGCATCGGTCGGAATGCGTTTTTCGAACAGCAGGGTTTGTACCAGATAACCCGCGAGGAAGGTTTGAATTAACCCGGAATTACCAGCCTGGCCAAAGCGCAAACCAGTCGCCAGCCAGAAAGTTTTGCTGCTGAACATCGCGCCCAGTCCCATTTCCGCACGTTGGCTTTCCGGCGCATGCGCGCCTTCGTGCACCTTCTCGAAGACCGGGCTCTCTTTCAGGTTCAAACGCAACCAGATGGCGAAAATCATCACCACCACGCTGGCGATAAACGGCACCCGCCAGCCCCAGGCCAGCAGCGCTTCGCGATCCAGCGCGAAGAACATCACCGCCCAGATCGCCGTTGCACTCAGCGTGCCGCAGTTGGTACCCATCGCCACCAGCGAAGAGATAATGCCGCGTTTCCCTTTCGGTGCATATTCCGCGAGCATGGTTCCGGCTCCGGATATCTCCGCCCCTGCGCCAAGGCCCTGAATAATACGCAGCGCTACCAGCAGTACCGGCGCAAAAATGCCGATCTGCGCATAGGTCGGTAACACGCCAATCAAGGTGGTACAAATGCCCATCATCGTGATGGTGATGAACAACACTTTTTTGCGGCCTATGCGATCGCCCATTTTACCGAAGATAAACGCGCCGATAATGCGCGCCACATAACCCGCTCCGTAGGTTCCCATCGCGAGGATCAGCGCCATCGCCGCTGATTGCTCCGGGAAGAAGATCTCATGAAAAACCAGCGCCGCGCCCAGCGAGTAAAGCTGGAAATCCATGAACTCAAGCGCAGTACCCAGCCAGCCGGAAACGGCGGCTTTCACCAGATCAGAGGTCGTTCTTTCAGCGTTAACTTGCGTCATAATGGCTATCTCGAAAAAAGAAGTATGCGTACCGCTCAACCGCATTTTTCGTTGTAATTAATTGAACGTTAATAAGACCTTACAGCAGTGCCGCTGATCTTTTTCAAACAGTTCAATCGCATCGGTGACATGTTGATAGTCAAATTTATGCGTCACTAACTTCGTCGGATCGATCAGGGCGCGAGCCAGCCAGTCGATCACCACCGGGAATTTGCCCGCGTTAAGACGCGAAGAGAAAATAGACAGCTCTTTGCCCGTAATACCCTGCTGGATTATCTGGCTGGGTTCGCTGGAAAATCCCATGATCACAATACGCGCGGCCGGAGAGGCCAGCGCAATCGCCTCCTGTAGAATGGATGGATGACACGCCGCATCAACAATCAGCGTCGGTTTAATGCCCTTCTCTGCCAGCGCTTCCGCCAACGGCTGCTGGCTGTTGTTAATCACCCAGTCCGCGCCATTGCGCTGCGCCATTGCCAGACGTTCTTCGATACGATCGGCAACCATCACCTGCTGCACGTTGTAGACATTTTTCAGCGCTTGCAGCGTGGTTAATCCCATCGGCCCTGCGCCATAGATCAGCGCAATGTCTTTCTCTGTTGGGTTCACCTGGCCTGTGACGTTAGCCGCGATGGTAAACGGCTCGATCATTACCGCATTCTCATCCGGGATTGCGGCCGGAACGGCCCAAGCGTTGCGCGCTGGCACAGTGGCGTATTCGCTAAAACCGCCGTCGCGATGCACACCCAAAACCACCAGTTCGTTGCAGACATTCGGTTTGCCAACGGAGCACGGATAGCAATGACCACAGCTGATCACCGGGTCAACCACCACGCGTTCTCCCACTCTTTCCGCCGACACACCTTCACCAACGGCATCGATCAGACCGTAGAATTCATGGCCAATGACGCGCGGGTATTTGGCGAACGGATTGTGTCCGCGATAGATGTGGCTGTCGGAGCCGCAGATCCCGGCGAGTTTGACCTTCACGCGCACCTCACCGGCGGCGGGTTGCGGCAAAGGGCGTTCAGCGAGCGTTAATTGGTTGGGTTGTTCAATCACCACACTTTTCATTTTGCTTTCCTCTGTTACCAGTTCCACAACGTGCCATCTTCCAGCCGCGCGACCGGCAGATATGCGGGATCGTAGGGGTATTTCGCCGCCAGTTTTTCGTCAAAGCCGATGCCCAGACCGGGTTGATCGCCAGGGTGCATATAGCCTTGATCAAAGCGCCAACTGTGCGGGAACACCTCCAGCATCTGTTCGGAGTAACCCATATATTCCTGCACACCAAAGTTGGGCACCCACAGATCAAAATGGAGGGCTGCCGCATGGCAAATCGGCGAAAGATCTGACGGGCCGTGCGAGCCGGTACGTACCTGATAGAGCGAGGCGAAATCCGCAATGCGCCGCATACCCGTAATGCCACCAGCATGGGTGATCGTGGTGCGGATATAGTCGATCAGTTGTTCTTCAATCAGCTGCTTGCAATCCCAGATACTGTTGAATACTTCGCCAACGGCAATAGGGGTAACGGTGTGTTGGCGGATCAAGCGGAAGCAAGCCTGGTTTTCAGCCGGGGTGGGATCTTCCATCCAGAACAGACGAAAAGGTTCGATGCTTTTGCCGAAACGCGCGGCTTCAATGGGCGTCAGACGGTGGTGCATGTCATGCAGCAGGTGTTCGTCGAAACCGAATTTACTGCGCACGGCGTCAAACAGTTTCGGCGTGAAATCGAGGTATTTTTCCGACGACCAGAGCTGCTCTTCCGGCCACTGGCCTTTGGTAGCCGGTTCATACGCCTGGCCTTTGCCTTTTGCCATACCGTAGGTGGTTTTCATTCCCGGCACGCCGCACTGCACGCGGATGGCTTTAAACCCCATCTCTTTGTGCCGCGCGTAATCTTCCAGCACCTCATCAATGGTGTGGCCGGTGGTGTGGCAATAAACCATCACCCCTTCACGGGAAGCACCGCCAAGCAACTGGTAGAGCGGCATATTGGCGGCTTTGGCTTTAATATCCCACAGCGCCATATCGATGGCGGAGATAGCCGACATGGTCACCGGACCGCGCCGCCAGTAAGCGCCTTTGTAGAAAAATTGCCAGATATCTTCAATGCGCTGCGCGTCGCGGCCAATAAGTTGCGGGCACACATGATCTTTCAGGTAGGAAGCAACGGAGAGTTCGCGGCCATTCAGCGTGGCGTCGCCAAAGCCGATGATCCCCGCTTCAGTGGTGATTTTTAATGTGACAAAGTTGCGCCCCGGGCAGGTAACAAAAACCTCAGCGCCAGTGATTTTCATGCGGGTTTCCTTGCATCAACGTAATGTGATGCGGAAAATTTACGCAATCAGGCAACTACCATACAAGTATAACGATCAAAAAACACGCAGACGATCACAAAATATTAACGAATTAGTTAAGCACGCCCCCATCCGGCGACAATGATTAACATACCGCACATCGCCACAACAGCGCCCAGCCAGTCATAAAGACTCAGCTTCACGCCATCCACCACGCGCAGCCAGATAAGCGCCGTGCAAACATACACGCCGCCGTAAGCCGCATAAACTCGCCCGCTGGCCGCCGGATGCAGCGTTAACAGCCAGACAAACAGCGCCAACGCCAGCGCCGCAGGCACCAGCAGAAGCGGCGTCGCGCCGCGTTTTAACCACAGCCAGGGCAGGAAGCAACCCAAGATTTCACACAGCGCGGTAGCAAAAAAAAGCAGCGTCGTTTTGAGCATTTCTGGCACTATTATTCATGATTGGTTGAACCATCATACCCGATAATGTTCTGAGAGTGGGCGCCGCCCCGGTATGCTGGCAGGCTGAGATCGCATAGAATAGAGAGATGTGGGCCACCCGTTTCTCCCTCAATTTAAGGATATCGCAATGACAACTACACTTAGCAAACGCCTGTGCCTGACCGCAATGCTGACGCTGGGTGCCATCGTGTACACCACCTCCGCAATGGCAGAAACCAACCGTCTGATTATCGAATCGGGCGACAACGCACAAACCCGTCAATCTGCGGCGATGGAAAAAGAGCAATGGAATGACACCCGTACGCTGCGTCATAAAGTGAATAAACGCGTCGAAAAAGAGTGGGACAAAACCGACGTGGCATTTGACGCGCAGGACAACTGCCAGAAAAGCAGCAACTTTAACGCGTACTGGGAACCCAATACCCAGCGTTGCCTCGATCGTCGTACCGGTCGTCAAATTCAATAATTTCACCGGGCGCGCACCGCGCCCGTCTTCCCGCCTTCATCCTCTTGAACATAAAACTCTCGCGTCGCCCAGCGCCGGATATCAGGTAAAAACCTTGCCGGCACTCATATTATGAAAGAAACAGCAGGTGAAGAGTCAGTCCCACAACCGCGCAACCGGCAATGACATGCGTCACTTTTGCTTTAAAGCGAAACAGAGCAATTGCCGCAGCCAGAGCAATCAGGGCGGCCGCCCAGTCGACGTTGCCAGCAACCCCTTGCGGCCACAGCACATGATAACCAAAGAACAGCGCCAGATTGAGAATGACGCCGACAACAGCGGCTGTTATCGCCGTGAGTGGCGCAGTGAATTTGATATCGTTGTGCGTTGTTTCAATAAAAGGTCCACCGGCAAAAATAAATAAAAAAGAAGGCAGGAAGGTGAACCAGGTAACCAGTATTGCGGCAACCGCTCCACCGAGGAAAAGATGATCCGGCCCAAACACGGTATTGGCATATCCGCCGACGAATCCGACAAAGGCGACAACCATAATTAAAGGACCGGGAGTGGTTTCGCCCAACGCCAGACCGTCAATCATCTGCGTAGGGGTTAGCCACTGATAATTAACGACTGCCCCCTGATAAATGTAAGGCAGTACGGCGTAAGCCCCACCAAAGGTGAGAAGCGCCGCTTTGGTAAAGAACCAGCCCATTTGCGTTATGGTATCTTCCCGGCCCAGGGTGAGATAAAGCGTCCCCATCGGCAGCACCCACAAAAGAGCGCCAGCAATCACTATCCACATCAACCGTGACCATTTGAAAACAGCATGTTCCGGCGTCGGTGTATCATCATCAATAATGGCGGAGCCGTAAGATTTGTCGGTTCCGGTATGCGCGCCGCCACCTTTGAATCTCTCCGGCGAGAAACGCCCGCCGATAAAACCAATGAGCGCGGCCGACAAGACGATAATCGGGAACGGGATATTCAAAGCAAAGATCGCCGCAAAAGCGGCTGCGGCAATGGCCCACTGCGTATTGTTGCGTAACGCTCTGGTGCCGATGCGATGTGCCGCCTGTACGACAATCGCGGTGATCGCGGGTTTAATGCCATAGAATAACCCCATGACGACAGGCTGGTCGCCCCAGACGATATAAATCCAGGAAAGCGCGATTAACACCAACAGTGAAGGCAGAACAAACAATGCGCCGGCCACGATACCGCCCCAGGTACGATGCATCAGCCAGCCGATATACGTTGCCAACTGCTGCGCTTCAGGCCCTGGTAATACCATGCAGTAGTTCAGTGCGTGCAGAAAACGTTGTTCTGAGATCCAGCGCCGGTTTTCCACCAGTTCCTGATGCATGATGGATATTTGCCCTGCCGGGCCGCCAAAACTGATAAATCCCAGCTTCAGCCAGAATAAAAATGCTTCCCGGAAGCTGACGTGATGAGGACTTTCTGTATCGACCATAGCGAGCGACGGGCTTTTACTCATGGTGCGCGGATCTCATTTGGTAAATCATTAACAGGCCGTCAGACAACGTAGATGTTGTCTCCAGCAGCTTGTTATTCTGACTCTGTCAGAATACGTCCACGCCACCCGCCTCTGGTGGCTGAACTCTGCCAGCATCCAGATAATCAGATTATTTTGCAATAAAACCCGTGATGATTACGCGCCCCTAAAACAACCGTCTCAGGGACTCATTGCTATGACGGTACTACCGCGCGGTCAGCGCGGCGGTGGCCTGCATCAATAATAGGCGATGGTATTTTTGATGCTGTATTTGTGGGTAACCTGCGGGGAAGCGCTCAGATCGACAACTTCCAGTGTGCAGCTCAACGGATTGTCGTGGCTGTCGTAGTCACAGTTCTGTTTCACGCTGCCGAGCGGCTTGTCATTCAGCGTGCTGAGCGATGTGTAATCGAGTTTTTTCCGTTTGTCTTTGGAAGGTGTCGAGGCCACCGTCAGATGCTCGTCCTTTGAGGTCGTGGATTTGCCCAGCGGATAACCTTCCTCATCGTAACGGTATTTCACTTCCATCTCTTTCCCGGTCGCCAGCACGACAAAACCGTTGTCATCGGTGTCCCACGTCACGCCCGCCGCCGGAAACTCAGCTAACTGGCATTTACCCTGCAAGCGCAGCCGCTTCTCTTTCGTTTCCGCATCGAGATAATAATTGGCATCCAGCACCAGCGCGACGCCGCTGTTGTTCTCCAGATCGTGCAGCTCCAGCGTATCGAAACAGCCCTCTTTCGACATTGTTCCGCTGACGCGTTTGGTGACTTCGCCCTTCTCATTTAACAGCGTCTGGCTGAACTCTTTCACCGGGCCACGCAGCGGATCAAAATCGAATTCATTGGAGAAGCTCGCCATCTCTGGCGTAAACGATACCGGTTCCTTCGCGTCATCACATCCGGCGAGCAATGTCACCACAGCGATGAGCAATAGCTGTTTTTTCAATGGGTTCACCACATTTTTCTTCTGGATTGCGCCTATCTTAGCAAAATCTTTACATAGTCGGGCAAACACTTATTTGTCTTACGGCCTAAAACCGGCCAGCGAATACAGGCTGCCCACCAAATTTAGTAGCCGTAGCGGCCGTAAAACCACGGCGGCTATGTGTGTCAGCGCAGATAACGTTACTGCCGCATCCGCGATCGCATCGTCAGATAATTCAGAGATTTACCCGGCCCTGGTGCGGAAACTGCTAAGCTTACTGCGGGCAAAACTGAAGGAGATGAGAATGCAATATTCACGTTGGTTATGTGCATTACTGCTGGCGGGCGCGGTTCCTGCCTTTGCTGCGCCCGATTCATGCGAGCGGGTCAAGGCGGATATCCAGCAGCGCATCATTAATAATGGCGTCCCAGAATCGGGGTTCAGCCTGACAATTGTGCCGAATGACCAGGCAGACCAGGCCGGTTCGCAGGTGGTGGGCCACTGTGCGAATGACACCTACAAAATTCTCTACACCCGCAACAGCGGCGCTGCCCCACAGAACGATCAGGGCGCCGGCACGCAATAAAACATAATCCCCCTGAATATCAGGGGGACTCCCCTGCAGTTGATCGTGGTTAAAAACTGCGTACCCCCAAAGGATTACCATAAGCACTTCATTAGCCTGCTTCTAATATGAGCGGGTAATTTCTTTTTATTATAAATAATAATGGAGTGAGCTATGTCCGACACTGAACACCAGGGGGGGATCAGCCGACGAACGTTGGTGAAATCCACTGCGTTGGGATCGCTTGCGCTCGCAGCGGGTGCAATTTCCCTTCCTTTCGGCATGCGCTCCGCCGCAGCCGCCGTACAACAAGCCATGCAACCTGCGCCCGATAAAGTCGTCTGGGGCGCCTGCTCGGTAAACTGTGGTAGCCGCTGCGCCCTGCGTTTACATGTGCGCGATGACGAAGTGTACTGGGTAGAAACCGATAATACCGGCGATGATGTTTACGGTAACCACCAGGTCCGCGCCTGCCTGCGCGGGCGTTCGATTCGCCGCCGCATCAACCATCCGGATCGTCTTAACTACCCGATGAAGCGCGTGGGCAAACGCGGTGAAGGCAAGTTCGTGCGCATTAGCTGGGACGAAGCCCTCGATACGATTGCCAACAGCCTGAAAAGCGTGGTGCAGAAATACGGTAACGAAGCGGTTTACATTAACTACTCTTCCGGCATCGTCGGCGGCAACATTACCCGCTCTTCGCCCTCCGCTTCGGTCGTTGCCCGTCTGATGGCGCTATACGGCGGTTTTCTTAACCAATACGGTACTTACAGCACCGCGCAAATCTCCTGCGCGATGCCTTATACCTACGGCTCCAACGACGGTAACAGCACCTCGGATATCGAAAACACCAAACTGGTGGTGATGTTCGGCAACAACCCGGCGGAAACTCGCATGAGCGGCGGCGGCATCACTTACTTTCTTGAACAGGCGCGTGAACGCTCGAATGCGCGAATGATTGTTATCGATCCGCGCTATACCGATACGGCTGCCGGACGCGAAGATGAGTGGGTACCGATTCGTCCGGGTACCGATGCCGCGCTGGTCGCGGGCATGGCCTGGGTATTGATCAGCGAAAACCTCGTCGACCAGCCGTTCCTCGACAAATATTGCGTCGGTTATGATGAGAAAACCCTGCCAGCCGATGCGCCAGCCAACAGCCACTACAAAGCGTATATCCTCGGTCAGGGCGATGATGGTATCGCCAAAACGCCGCAGTGGGCGTCGCGCATTACCGGTATTCCGGCCGATAAAATTATTAAGCTGGCGCGGGAAATTGGCAGCGCCAAACCGGCCTATATTTGTCAGGGCTGGGGGCCGCAGCGTCAGGCCAACGGCGAGTTGACTTCGCGTGCCATCGCCATGCTGCCGATCCTCACCGGTAACGTGGGCATTAACGGCGGCAACAGCGGCGCGCGTGAATCCACATACACCATTACCATCGAACGTATGCCGATGCCGGAAAACCCGGTGAAAACGTCGATCTCCTGCTTTACCTGGACGGATGCCATTGCCCGCGGCCCGGAAATGACCGCCAAACGCGACGGTGTGCGCGGCAAAGATAAACTCGATGTGCCGATCAAATTCATCTGGAACTACGCCGGTAACACCATCACCAATCAGCACGGCGATATCAACCGAACCCACGATATCCTGCAGGACGACAGCAAATGCGAAATGATTGTGGTCATTGAGAACTTTATGACCTCTTCGGCAATGTATGCCGACATTCTGCTGCCGGATCTGATGACCGTTGAACAGGAAGACATTATTCCGAACGACTACGCAGGAAATATGGGCTATCTGATCTTCCTGCAGCCGGTCACCGCGCCGAAATTCGAGCGCAAACCGATCTACTGGATTACCAGCGAAATCGCCCGTCGTCTGGGGCCGGATATCTACCAGAAGTTCACCGAAGGCCGCACCCAGCAAGAGTGGCTGAAGTATCTGTACGCCAAAATGGTCGCCAAAGATCCGCAGTTGCCCTCCTATGAAGCGCTCAAAGCGATGGGGATTTATAAGCGCAAAGATCCGAACGGACACTTTGTCGCCTACAAAAAATTCCGCGATGATCCGGTCGCTAACCCGCTGAAAACGCCCTCTGGAAAAATTGAAATCTACTCCAGCCAACTGGCGAAAATCGCCAACAGCTGGGAGCTGGAGAAAGACGAAGTCATCAGTCCGTTGCCGGTTTACGCTTCAACCTTTGAAGGCTGGGACGATCCGGCGCGCGAGAAATTCCCGTTGCAACTGTTCGGGTTCCACTACAAAGCCCGTACGCACTCCAGCTACGGCAACATTGATGTGCTGAAAGAGGCCTGCCGCCAGGAAGTGTGGATCAACCCCATTGATGCCGAGCGTCGCGGTATCAAACATGGCGATATGGTGCGCGTCTTTAACGAGCGCGGCGAAGTGCGCATTGCGGCGAAAGTAACACCGCGCATCATGCCGGGCGTCAGCGCCATGGGCCAGGGGGCCTGGCACCAGGCCAACATGGAAGGTGACCGTGTCGATCATGGCGGCTGCATGAATACGCTGACCACCCACCGCCCGTCGCCGCTGGCGAAAGGCAACCCACAGCATACCAATCTGGTCGATATTCAGAAGGTTTGAGGAGTAACCGATGACAACTCAGTATGGATTTTTTATTGACTCCAGCCGTTGCACCGGTTGCAAAACCTGCGAGCTGGCCTGTAAAGATTACAAAGACTTAACCCCGGATGTCAGCTTCCGCCGCGTGTATGAATACGCCGGCGGCAACTGGCAGGAAGATAACGGTATCTGGCAGCAGAACGTCTTTGCTTACTACCTTTCTATCTCCTGCAACCATTGTGAAGATCCGGCCTGTACCAAAGTGTGCCCAAGCGGCGCGATGCATAAGCGTGAAGATGGTTTTGTGGTGGTGGACGAAGATGTCTGCATCGGCTGCCGCTACTGCCATATGGCCTGCCCCTACGGCGCGCCGCAATACGATGCCGCGAAGGGACACATGACCAAGTGCGACGGCTGCCACGATCGTGTTGCAGAGGGGAAAAAACCCATCTGCGTCGAATCCTGCCCGCTGCGCGCGCTGGATTTCGGCCCAATCGAGGAACTGCGCAAGCAGCACGGTTCGCTTGCCGCGGTCGCGCCATTCCCGGCAGCGCACTTTACCCGGCCGAATATCGTGATCAAACCTAACGCCAATAGCCGCCCGACGGGTGATACCACCGGCTATCTGGCCAATCCGCAGGAGGTATGAGATGGGAAACGGATGGCATGAATGGCCGCTGGTACTGTTTACGGTACTGGGCCAGTGTGTGGCTGGCGGCCTGATTGTAAGCGGTATCGTCTGGATGAACGCCAACGACGATCGCATCGGACAAGTGCGCATTGTACGCAGCCAGGTTCTCCTGTGGGTGCTGATGGGCATCGGTTTTATCGCCTCGATGATGCACCTCGGTTCGCCGCTGCGCGCCTTTAACTCGCTGAACCGCGTCGGTGCATCGGCGCTCAGTAATGAAATCGCTGCCGGTTCTCTCTTCTTCGCCGTCGGTGGTTTCTGGTGGCTGGTAAGCTGGCTGGGGAAAATGCCTGCCAGCTTAAGCCGCATCTGGCTGGCGATCAGCATGTTGCTTGGCGTGCTGTTTGTCTGGGCCATGACGCGGGTCTACCAAATCGACACCGTGCCGACCTGGCATAACGGCTACACCACGGCGGCATTTTTCCTGACTATGCTGGTGGGCGGCCCGCTGCTGGCCGCGCTGCTGCTGCGTCTGGCGGGTATCCGTTTTCGCGCCTCGCGCTTCGCCGCGTTAAGCGTTGCGGCGTTTATTGCCAGCATTGCCGTCGTGATGCTGCAAAGCCAGCAACTGGGCGAAATCCACAGTTCCGTCCAGCAGGCGGTCGCGCTGGTACCGGATTACGCTATGCTGCAAGTGGTGCGGCTACTGCTGGTTGCGCTCGGTCTGGGCTGCTGGATCTGCCCGCTGGTGATGCGTAAACAGCCGCAGGCGCTCAGCCTGCTGCTTGGCATCGTGCTGGTCGCTGCCGGGGAAGTGATCGGGCGCGGCCTTTTCTATGGGCTGCATATGACCGTAGGCGTCGCCGTTGCCGGTTGATGATGTTCGCACCCGGCCTGTGCCGCATGCTGCGCAGGCCGGATAAACACCGCGCCATCCGGCCATTTTTCAGGATCAAACATGACTGACCTAACCGCTGAAAATTTTATCGTGACCGCCCGCGTGCTGGGCGCGCTGTTTTACTACCCGCCGCAGAGCGAGCAGTGCCAGCCGCTGATTGCCGCGTTCACGCGGGGCGACTGGGCAGAACAGTGGCCGCTCCCGCAAAGCGACCTTACTCCGCTGGTGGCTGAGTTCGCCGCTCCGTGTGACGAACCGCTGTCTGAAGCCTGGCAGCGCCTGTTTATTGGCCCGTGGGCGCTGCCTGCGCCGCCGTGGGGTTCCGTATGGCTGGATAAAGAATCTGTGCTGTTTGGCGATTCCACGCTGGCGCTGCGCCAGTGGATGCGGGAAAACAATATCGCCTTCGACAGCCAGCAAAATGAGCCGGAGGATCACTTTGGCGCACTGCTATTACTGGCGGCATGGCTGGCTGAAGAAGGAAATACCTCCGCCTGCGATCGGCTACTGGCCTGGCATCTGCTGCCGTGGGCCGGGCGTTTTCTGACGGTTTTTCCGACGAAGCGCAGCATCCGTTCTGGCGCGCTGCCGGAAAACTGGCTCAATTGACGCTCGCGCAGTGGCAATCTCGCTTACTGATTCCGGTCGCGCAAAAACCGCTGTTTCGTTAATCCTTTCCCGGTGTAACCGCCGGGATTTTCACACTTCCCTTTCACTCGCATGTGACAATGTCACTTTGACGCTGCGTTTTTAAGACAATTCATTACTTACGGTTCGCAACCGTGACCTCATCAGGTCTGGCGTCACGGCTCTTCGCCAGCCGGGCGGAAAGGAAATGCGCCCTTCACTGGAATCCTTCCCTGGTGCTTGCTATAGGTCAGTTCACCCTGCCGAACATGGCATAACAACACGCAACGCCCGTTGCCATAACGCATGCAATCAGGGAGATACATGCAATGCAATTATCCGTACTTAACCGCCCCCTGCTGTTTATCGTCGGGATCGCCATTGTTCTGACCCTGCTGACCTGGGGAATTGGTCTGGACACCCTCAAAGCCCGCCAGGTCGATCTGCTTTATCTCGGGCAGCAGCATCTGATTCTGGTGTTCAGCTCAATGTTCTTCGCCCTGCTGGTCGGTATTCCGAGCGGTATCGCGCTCAGCCGTCCTGCCGCGCGCGGCGTGGCGGAACACGTGATGCAAATCTTTAATGTCGGCAATACGCTGCCGCCGCTCGCCGTTCTGGCGCTGGCAATGGTGGTGATCGGCATTGGCGATACGCCCGCGATCATTGCGCTGTTCCTCGCGTCGCTGCTGCCGATTGTGCGTAACACCTACGCCGGTCTGTGTTCGGTGCCCGCGTCGTTAATTGAAGCGGCGAACGGCATCGGTATGACCAAATGGCAACGCCTGCGCCAGGTGGAGATCCCCACTGCCATGCCGGTGATCCTCTCCGGGGTGCGTATTGCCACCGCTATCAATGTTGGAACGGCTCCGCTGGCATTTCTGATTGGTGCCAACAGCTATGGCGAGCTGATCTTTCCGGGAATCTACCTGAACGACTTTCCCACGCTGATTTTAGGCGCGGCGGCCACCGCGCTGTTCGCCCTGATCCTCGACACCCTGCTGGCGGCGCTGGGCCGCTTCCTTAGCCCGCACACGGCCTGATAACAACAAGAGGGAACCTGATGAAACGATTGACCCGCTTGCTCGGCGCGCTTGCCGCTGCGGCCTTATTTTCCGCCAGCGCGCACGCCGCGCCGCTGATTCTGGCGACCAAAAGTTTTACCGAGCAGAACATCTTGTCGGCGATGACCGTGCAGTATCTGCAAAAACGCGGTTTTCAGGTGCAGCCGCAGACCAATATCGCCACGGTGATCTCACGTAATGCGATGATCAATAAGCAAATTGATATGACATGGGAGTACACCGGCACCTCGCTGATTATCTTCAACCACATTAACCAGCGCATGTCGCCACAAGCGTCTTACGAGACGGTAAAACGCCTCGACGCTAAACACGGCCTGGTGTGGCTGAAACCGGCCAACATGAATAACACCTACGCCTTTGCCATGCAGCGTAAGCGGGCGGATGCCGAACACATCACCACCCTGTCGCAGATGGTGGCGAAGATTGAACAGATCCGTAAAACCGATCCCAAACACAACTGGCTGCTGGGGCTGGATCTGGAGTTCGCCGGGCGCAGCGACGGCATGAAACCCCTGCAACAGGCTTATGCAATGGGGCTGGATCGCCCGCAAATCCGCCAGATGGATCCGGGGCTGGTCTATAACGCCATCCGCGATGGCTTTGTCGATGCCGGGCTGATCTACACCACCGACGGACGCGTGAAAGGCTTCGATCTCAAAGTGCTGGAAGATGACAAAGGTTTCTTCCCGAGTTATGCGGTCACGCCTGTGGTGCGTGAAGATACGCTGAAAGCCAATCCGGGGCTGGAAGAGGCGCTGAACACCCTTTCGGGGCTGTTAAATAACGACGTCATTATGACGCTTAACGCCAAAGTCGATATTGACCACCAGACGCCGCAGCAAGTCGCCCGCGATTTCCTGCATGAAAAAGGGTTGTTGTAAGGAGAGCCTATGGAGACGATTCATTACATGATGGACAACGCAGGCTATCTGGCGAGCCTTACCTTCCAGCATTTGTGGCTGGTACTGCTGGCCGTTGGCCTGGCGATTATCATCGGCGTTCCGCTCGGCGTTCTGATTGTGCGCCATAAGTGGCTGGCGACGCCGGTTCTCGGGCTGGCAACGCTGGTGCTGACCATTCCGTCAATTGCCCTGTTCGGATTGATGATTCCGCTGTTTTCGCTGATCGGTCAGGGGATTGGCGCCCTGCCCGCCATCACCGCCGTCTTTCTCTATTCACTGCTACCGATTGTGCGTAACACGCACACGGCGCTGGATAGCCTGTCACCGGAGCTGCGCGAAGCCGGACGCGGCATCGGCATGACCTTCTGGCAACGCCTGCGCTGGGTCGAAATTCCGATGGCGCTGCCGGTGATTTTCGGCGGTATCCGCACGGCTGTGGTGATGAATATCGGCGTGATGGCCATTGCCGCCGTCATTGGCGCAGGCGGCCTGGGATTGTTGTTGCTGAACGGAATTGGCAGCAGCGACATTCGTATGTTAATTGCCGGTGCGCTGATGATTTGCGTGCTCGCGATTGTGCTCGACTGGTTATTGCACCGCTTACAACTGGTGCTGACGCCGAAGGGGATTCGCTAATGATTAAACTGGAAAATCTGACCAAACAATTTACGCAGAAAAACGGCCAGACCGTTAAGGCTGTCGATAACGTCAATCTGAATGTACCGGAAGGTGAAATGTGCGTACTGCTCGGCCCTTCCGGCTGCGGTAAAACCACCACGCTGAAGATGATCAACCGCCTGATTGCACCGAGCAGCGGCTCGATTTTCATCAACGGCGAAGACACCAGCGCCATGGATACCGTCACCCTGCGGCGCAACATTGGCTACGTGATTCAGCAGATTGGTCTGTTTCCCAATATGACCATCGAAGAGAACATTACCGTGGTGCCGCGCATGCTGGGCTGGGACAAAACGCGCTGTAAAAGCCGTGCCGAAGAGTTAATGGAGATGGTGGCGCTGGATGCGAAAAAATTCCTTCATCGCTACCCGCGCGAAATGTCCGGCGGCCAACAGCAGCGCATTGGCGTGATCCGCGCGCTGGCGTCCGATCCGCCAGTACTGCTGATGGATGAGCCATTCGGCGCCGTCGATCCCATCAACCGTGAAGTGATCCAGAACCAGTTCCTTGAGATGCAGCGCAAGCTGAAAAAAACCGTCATGCTGGTCAGCCACGATATCGATGAAGCGCTGAAGCTCGGCGATCGTATTGCGGTGTTCCGCCAGGGACGCATAGTTCAGTGCGCCAGCCCGGATGAGCTACTGGCCAAACCGGCCAATGAATTTGTCGGTTCATTTGTCGGCCAGGATCGCACGCTGAAGCGGCTGCTGCTGGTTTCCGCAGGCGATGTCACCGATCAGCAGCCGACGATTACGGTGCGGGAATCCACTCCGGCGGCGGAAGCCTTTGCCACCATGGATGACAACGATATTCGCGCCATTACCGTCGTGGATTCGGCGGGTAAACCGCTGGGCTTTGTTAAACGTCGCGAAGCGCGAAACGCGCCGGGCAGGTGTGCCGAGTTGCTGCATCCGTTCCGCATTACCGGGAAAGCGGAGGATAACCTGCGCGTGGTACTGTCACGGCTGTACGAAAGCAACACCAGCTGGATGCCGATTGTCGATGAGGACGGCCGTTATAACGGTGAAATTTCGCAGGACTATATTGCAGAGTATTTAAGTTCGGGCAGAACGCGCCGGGTACTGAATATTCATGATGCATAACAAAAGCCCCTCAGATGAGGGGCTTGTTTCAGGCGAGGATGCGGTCGGCGACTAACATGCCGGTCGCCATCTGCAAATTGATATATTGCGCCAGATCGCGCTGCTCGGCGCGCGGCAGATAAGGTAACTCGCCCACCAGCGGCGCAGGCAGTTTTTTGCTCAGCACATTGATAATTTCGGCGTAATGCGCCAGCCCCGGGTTGATACGGTTCGCCACCCAGCCAATCAGCGGCAGACCGTCGCTGGCAATCGCCTGCGCAGTCAGCAAAGCGTGGTTAATGCAGCCTTCCTGGATACCCACCACCATCACCACCGCCATCTGCTCCTGTACCACCCACTCGGAGAGCGGGCGTAAATCATTCATCAGGCTGCGCCAGCCGCCGGTTCCCTCGACCACCACGTGATCGACCTTTTCGCACAGGTTGAGCAGCCCGTTAGAAAGCAGGCTGTAATTGATGGGGCAACTGTGCGCAACGCTACTTTCCTCTTCGCTCAGAGCAATGGGGTTTATCGCCTGATAAGGTAAATCCAGCGAGGAAACGCTTTGCAGTACCAGTGCGTCTTTGTTGCGCAATCCTTCCGGCGTCTCTTTGCTTCCTTTCGCAACAGGTTTGTAACCTGCCACTGTTTTGCCGCTGGCAGCCAGCGCCTGGAGAAGCGCGCGGGATGCCACTGTCTTCCCGACAGAAGTGTCTGTACCCGTTACAAAGAAACGCTTAAGCATCTCGATTTCCACCGTTGTTCTACGAAAATATAAACCAGGAGAATAATTCAGTGGGGAAAGTCTAAGATAAGTATCATCGGCCCAGCTTGAGGTAGCGCAATTTTTGCGACAACAGTGTAAAAATGTTACCCCTGCAACAAACGGATAAGCAAAGATCCGTTATACATCGCGTCTTTTACCAGCGCGGCACCGGCCATTGTGCCCTGATTGGTGAACTGGGTACTCTCAACGGAAATATGCTTGCTGTATGCCGGTAACGCCTGCTGGCGGATGCAATCGGCAATCGCGGGAAAGAGAATGTCTGCCGCTTTGCTCAGCGGCGAGCCAATCAGTATTTTTTGCGGGTTGAACAAATTCACCATAATGGCAAGGATACGGCCAATATTAGCCCCGACGCCGCTGATGATATCTTTCGCCAGCAGATCGCCCTGCTGTGCCGCCTGACATAACCACTCCACCGTTAGCGGCTTCTGATGCAGCATTGAGCTCATCGACTGGCTCATACGTAACTGCGCCAGTTCCAGCACGCTTTCAACGCTGGCAATAGTTTCAAGGCAGCCGTGGTTGCCGCAATAGCAGCGCTTACCGTAAGGGTCCACCTGCGTGTGTCCAATCTCCACCAGGCTGCTGCTGCCCGCGTGCAGCAAGCGTCCGTCGGTGATCACCCCGGCGCCAACGTTGTGGTCGATCACCACCTGAATCACATCCCGCGCACCGCGTGAAGCGCCGAATAGCGCTTCGGCCATGGTCCACGCGCTGATGTCGTGCTGCACGTATACCGGCACGCCGGTGTGCTTCTCCAGCGTTTCACCCAGCGGCATATCTTTCACTTCGGTGTAAAACGGCATGCGGTGAACGATACCATTCTCGGTATCAATGATTCCCGGCAGCGTGATGGCAATCGAGGTCAGGCGTTCCAGACGGTTCTGGTGGCGGGTAAAAAAGCTGTCGATAAGGAGAATAATGCGCTCCAGCAGCGACATATCATCGACCAGCGGCAGTTCAAGCCGGTCTTCCACCACCAGCTTGCTGCTGAGATCGCGCAGCGAGAGAAAGATTTCACCGCGGCTAATACGCAGCGAGAGATAGTGCCAGGCTTCGGTTTCTACCACCAGACCGACCGCCGGACGCCCGCGGCTGCCCGGCTCCTGGATCTCCGTCTCCTGCACCAGATGCGCTTCCAGCATTTCACGCACAATTTTGGTAATGCTCGCCGGCGCGAGCTGCGCCAGACGCGATAAATCGATGCGCGAAACCGGGCCAAGCTGATCAATCAGGCGATAAACCGCCCCTGCGTTGGTCTGCTTAATCTGATCAATATGCCCAGGCTGACTATCAGCAACCACCTCTGACTCCCTTATTTTCGCGCTTCGAAATAAACGTTCAGCTATGGTGAAGCACTTCACCAGGCGCCGTCAAATTTTTACCCCGGCTTGTGAGTTACAGCACATTTTGAAATGACTTATGTGTAAAAATCAGCCGATTGCGGCACGCAGAAGTTGCTGCTTGAAACGCGCCGCTGCTGTCCCCTGCTCATGATGTTTTGCCCACACCAGCCACATTTCTGAAACCGCATCCGCTTCAATAATCGGCACCCAGCGCATTTCATTGAGCTGCACCCGGTGAAACGACGCCGGGAGGATCGAGACGCCCAGCCCGGCCGCCACCAGGCCGATGATCGTCATCGCTTCGCCCACTTCCTGGGTTATGGTGGGGATTAACTGATAACGCCGCATCAGTCCGAGGATCTCGTCATACAGGCCAGTACCGACGTGCGGATCGAAAAAAACAAACGGCTCCTGCGCCAGTTCCTTCAGCGACACCGCCTTGCGTGCCGCCAGCGGGTGGTCACGGTGGATCATCGCCAGCAGCGGTTCACGCAAAATCACCTCCCATGCCAGCGTTTCCGGCAGCGGTGTATTGCGCATCAGCCCCAAATCCAGCGAGCCTTCATTCAGGGGAGAAATTTGCTCGCGGGTGTTGATCTCCCGCGTCTGAATATGCACATCCGGGTAGCGCTGGCGAAACGATGAGAGCGTATCGGAAACCGCCTTAATAAACGGCGCCGAAGAGGTAAAGCCGATGCGCAATTCACCGGTTTCCCCTTGATGCAGTCGGGCGGCGCGGGCGGCGGCTTCATCGACCAGGCTTAAAATCTGCCGGCTGTCGGCAAGAAACTGTTTGCCAGCGGGCGTCAGCGCAACACTGCGGTTGGTGCGTGCCAGAAGACGCGCGCCGACTTGCTGTTCGAGCAACTGGATCTGCTGACTCAGCGGCGGTTGGGAGATATTGAGCCGCGCCGCTGCGTGCCCAAAATGCAGCTCCTCGGCAACGGCGATAAAGTAACGCAGATGGCGCAGTTCGATATTCATATTTTAAAAGTATCATTTGAGATTATTAATATATTAGACAGAATATTACGCCTTTCATACCCTTATGTCTGTGGTAAGCCCGTCGCCAGAATCACGGGTATGAAATGTAAGGATCTCTAGTGAGTCGTACAACAACCGTTGACACCGAACCGGCAAGTGTTGTCAACGAAATTCCTGTCGCATTGCCGGGACAATTTATTAAACGTGGTACTCCCCAATTCATGCGCGTCACGCTGGCGCTCTTCTCCGCCGGGCTGGCAACCTTTGCCCTGCTCTATTGCGTGCAGCCGATTTTGCCGGTGTTGTCCCATGAATTTGGCGTCTCTCCTGCCAGCAGCAGTATTTCGCTGTCGATTTCCACCGCCATGCTGGCGATTGGCCTGCTGTTTACCGGCCCGCTGTCGGACGCCATCGGGCGCAAGAAAGTGATGGTTACCGCCCTGCTGCTCGCTTCCTGCTGTACCCTGCTGTCAACAATGATGACAAGCTGGCACGGTATTCTGGTGATGCGCGCGCTGGTTGGCCTGTCGCTGAGCGGTGTAGCGGCAGTCGGGATGACCTATTTAAGCGAGGAGATCCATCCGAGCTTTGTCGCCTTCTCAATGGGGTTGTACATTAGCGGCAACTCGATTGGCGGCATGAGCGGCCGTCTGATTAGCGGCGTGTTTACCGACTTCTTTAACTGGCGAATTGCGGTAGCAGTAATTGGCTGCTGCGCGCTGGCATCAGCGCTGATGTTCTGGAAAATCCTGCCGGAATCGCGCCATTTTCGCCCCACTTCGCTGCGCCCGAAAACCTTGCTGATCAACCTCCATCTGCACTTGCGCGATAAAGGGCTGCCGCTGCTGTTCCTTGAAGGCTTTTTGCTGATGGGATCGTTCGTTACGCTGTTTAACTACATCGGTTATCGCCTGATGCTGTCACCGTGGTCGCTGAGCCAGGCGGTCGTCGGCCTGCTGTCAGTGGCCTATTTAACCGGCACCTGGAGCTCGCCGCGCGCGGGAGCAATGACCAGCAAATATGGTCGCGGCCCGGTGATGATCGGCTCCTCCGCCATCATGCTGTTCGGGCTGCTGCTGACCTTTTTCTCTTCGCTGTGGCTGATATTTCCGGGCATGTTGCTATTCACCGCCGGTTTCTTTGCCGCGCACTCTGTTGCCAGTAGCTGGATCGGCCCGCGCGCGCGGCGCGCCAAAGGCCAGGCCTCGTCGCTCTATTTATTCAGCTACTATCTGGGTTCCAGCGTGGCCGGGACGCTGGGCGGGGTTTTCTGGCACAGCTATGGCTGGAATGGCGTCGGCGGCTTTATTGCGTTGATGCTGCTGATTGCCATTCTGGTGGGTAGCAGGCTCCACTCTCGTTTGCGTTAATGCAACGATGAAAGAAGAGCCTCGCGTATGCGGGGCTTTTTTTTGCTCCGTGTGGGTGGATGAGCGTTAAAAGAGGCTCAAAATCGAGGTTGCGCCAACCAGTTCACGCACGGCATCCAGTGCCATCAGGGCAAAAATGATCCAGACAAAAGGATTTATGGTTGTCACTCTGCTGTCTCTTCTGTGGGTGTAAAAACCTTATACTTCTATTATGGTACAAACTGGCAAAATAAAAGCCGGACTACTGTTTCAGGTAGTTAGAGAAAAAACGCTAACGAAAACCGAGGCATTATGGACAAGCAGAACTACCAGCAACTCACCCGCACTTTCCAGCGCCTGTCGCGCTTCTCCCACCTCTCCGCCATCGCCAGTTGGGACATGTTCACCATGATGCCGCCAGCCGGTAGCGCCGCACGCGGCGAAGCGCTGGCTGAACTCAGCGTACTGCAACACCAGATCCTGACGGATAAGCGTGTCGGCCAGTGGTTACAGGCGGCAAAGCAGGAGACGCTGGACGATATTGAACAGGCAAACCTGCGCGAAATGACGCGTCACTACCAGCAGGCGGCGCTGCTCCCGGAAACGCTGGTCGAAGCCCAGTCGCTGGCAGGCAGCAAATGTGAGCACGCCTGGCGCACGCAGCGTCCGGCAAATGACTGGGCAGGTTTCAGCGCCAATATGAAAGAGGTGGTCAAGCTTACCCGCGAAGAGGCCGGCTTACGCGCGACGGCCAAAGGCTGTTCACCGTATGATGCGCTGCTCGATAAATTTGAACCGGACATGACCAGCGCTCGCCTGGATGAACTGTTTGGCGAGGTGAAAAGCTGGCTGCCGGATCTACTGAACCGCGCGGTGGCGAAACAGGCGCAGCACACGCTGATTGCGCCGCAAGGGCCGTTCCCGCAGGCTGTACAGCGCGAGCTGGGATTGCAGGCGATGCAGGTGCTGGGCTTCGATTTCAACGGCGGGCGTCTTGATGTCAGCGCGCATCCTTTCTGTGGCGGCGTTCCGGAAGATGTGCGCATTACCACGCGCTACGACGAAAATGAACTGCTGAGCGCGCTGTTCGGCGTGGTGCATGAAACCGGTCACGCCCGCTACGAACAAAATCTGCCGCGCGCCTGGGCCGGTCAGCCGATCGCGCTGGCGCGATCCACGGCGATTCATGAATCGCAAAGTCTGTTCTTTGAAATGCAACTCGGGCGCAGCGACGCGTTCCTGCGCCGCCTGCAACCGTCGATTGTCGAGCGCTTTGGTATGCAACCGGCCTTTGAAGAGGGCAATTTCATTGCCTGGAATCAGCGGGTGAAACCGGGCTATATCCGCGTTGAGGCCGATGAAGTCAGCTATCCGGCGCACGTGATCCTGCGTTACGAAATCGAACGCGCGCTGATTGATGGCGATATTGAAGTGGAAGATATTCCGGCGCTGTGGAATGAAAAAATGCAGGCCTGGCTGGGGCTTTCCACCGAAGGCAATTACCGCAATGGCTGCATGCAGGATATTCACTGGACCGATGGCGGATTCGGTTACTTCCCCTCCTACACGCTGGGCGCCATGTACGCTGCGCAGCTCTTCCATGCGGCACGCGTGGCCCTGCCAACGCTTGATGAGGCCATTGCGCAAGGTGATTTTAGCGCCCTGTTCGACTGGCTGCGGCAGAATATCTGGCAGCACGGTAGCCGCTTCAGCACTTCGCAACTCATTGAAAATGCAACAGGCGAAGCGTTGAACGCCGAGTATTTCCGCCAGCATTTGATCCGCCGTTATCTCTGATGGCGTCGCGCCGGAACCCCCGTTTCGGCGCGGTACATCACGTTTGTACATTCCGTTACACGCCGATACCAATCACTCACGGAAACCTCGCATTTACAGGGATATAGTTCTTTCAACGGCCCCGCAGTGGGGTTGAATGATGAAACCAATTCGAGGATATCGGAATGAAAAAAGTATTAGCTCTGGTTGTTGCCGCTGCTATGGGTCTGTCTTCCGTTGCATTCGCTGCTGACACTGCTGCCACCACTCAGGCTCCGGCTGCTGCTCCGACTGCTACCACCGCTGCACCGGCTGCTACCGCAACTAAAGCTCCGGCTAAAAAAGTGCACAAAAAACACAAAAAAGCTGTAGAGCAGAAAGCTCAGGCTGCAAAAGTGAAAAAACATCACAAAAAAGCAGCTAAACCGGCAGTAGAACAGAAAGCACAGGCTGCTAAAAAACACAAAAAACACGTTAAACACACTGCAACTAAACCGGCTGCACAACCGGCTGCATAAGTAAACGTGTCTGATTCCGGCGTCCTTAACGGTACGCTGTGACAAGTCGGCGCTGAGCCCTTCGGGTGAGGCGCCGTTTTTCTCTGGAGGGCATATGCTGCGACGTTATCGTTTTGAACTGATTCTGTTAATGCTGATTATTTGCGCGCTTATTGCCATCCGCTTTTATCTTTATTGATGTAGTACGCTGATTTTACTCCCACTTTCCTCGCGTCCCGTCTATATTTATCTGGGCTTACGTTAATAATCATAATTACCCACCAGAGTGTGATATGCGAAAAACTGTTGTGCTGATGCTGGGATCGCTGTTTCTGTTTTCCGCGGCTGGTCATGCTGACGATGGCGAGGATGATGCGGTTAACGCCCGTGATGTAAAAACGCTTTTTTTTGGTCATGACGATCGCGTCCCGGTTCCCACGCCGACCAAAGCGCCGTGGGATGCTATCGGCCAGCTGGAAACCGCCAGCGGTAATCTGTGTACTGCCACCCTTATCTCTCCGCACCTGGCGCTGACCGCCGGACACTGCCTGCTGACGCCGCCGAACGGCAAAGCAGACAAAGCCGTCGCGCTGCGTTTTGTTTCGCAAAAAGGAACCTGGCGCTATGAAATTCACGGTATCGAAGGGCGTGTTGACGCCTCGCTCGGCCATCGTCTGAAACCCGATGGCGATGGCTGGATCGTTCCCTCTGCCGCCGCATCGTGGGATTTCGGCCTGATCGTCCTGCGTTATCCGCCGTCCGGCATTACACCGCTACCGATCTTTGTTGGCGATAAAGACGAACTGACGGCGGCGCTGAAAACGGCCAACCGGAAAGTGACGCAGGCAGGTTACCCGGAAGATCATCTGGATACGCTCTACAGCCACCAGGATTGTACGGTCACTGGCTGGGCGCAAAGTAGCGTGCTGTCGCACCAGTGCGATACCCTGCCCGGCGACAGCGGTTCACCGCTGATGCTGAAAACCGACGCAGGCTGGCAGTTGATTGCCGTCCAAAGCTCGGCGCCGGCGGCAAAAGATCGCTGGCGCGCCGATAACCGCGCCATCTCGGTAACCGGTTTTCGTGACAAGCTGGAAGCGCTGGCCAAAGAGAGCGAGTAATTCAGCCCAGCCGCTGCAAACGGAGTTGCAGGATATCGTGCAGCGGCATCGGTTCACTGAAGTAATATCCCTGTAGCTGGTCGCAACCGGCCAGCGTTAACAGTTTCATCTGCTTTTCATTCTCCACCCCTTCCGCCACCACCTGCATGCCCAGCGCGCTGGCGATGCGGATAGTTCCGCTCACCAGCGCCGACGCCTGCTCATCATCATCCACCAGCCCGGCCAGGGATTTATCAATTTTGATGGTGTCGAAATTAAAACGTCGCAGATAGCCAATGCTGGAGTAGCCAGTACCAAAATCATCCAGCGCTACCGCTGTGCCCAGCGCTTTTAAGTTGGCAATCGCCGAACGGGCGCGCTCGGGATTTTCCAGCACGTAGGTTTCCGTCACTTCCAGTTGCAGGCGATGTGCCGGAAAGCGACAGGTCTCCAGCACGCTGGAGACTTTGTTTTCGAACTCCGGATCGCGAAACTGCGCTGGCGAGATATTCACCGATAATTTCAGATCCTCTAACGGCTGGAAATCGCTGCAAGCGCGGCGCAAGACAAACTGTCCCAGCGAGTAAATCAGCCCGCTGGTCTCCGCAATCGGAATAAATTCGTCCGGTTTTAACTCTCCGGCAGGACGGCGCGGCCAGCGCGCCAGTGCTTCGATCCCCACCATCATCTGGCTTCGGGCATCAACAATGGGTTGATACCAGACATCAAATTCCTCGCGCTCCAGCCCGTCGCGGATATCACTTTCAATCAACAGTTGCCGCTCGCGGGCGCTGTTCAGCGCCGCGTCATAGTGCGTCAGCCTGTCTTTGCCGGTAATTTTCGAGTGGTACATCGCAATATCCGCGCGGCGAAACAACTCGGAACTGGTGCACTCCAGCAGCGTGCCGCTGGCGATACCGATGCTGGCGCCAATATGGATGGTGCGTTTACCAATGCGCACGGGATGATTCAGGTATTGCAGAACGTTATTGGCAAATTCGGTGGCCTTTTCCACCGACCACGGCCCGCTCAGGGTCATGGCAAATTCGTCGCCGCCCATCCGCGCCAGCATGCCGTCAGTCGGGACTTTCTCGCGCAGGGTCTGGGCAATGGTGACAATGAGCCGGTCGCCAACATCGTGCCCGTAGATATCATTCACATCTTTAAAACCATCCAGGTCGATAAACACCACGCTTATCGTGTCCGGATCGCCCATCGCGCCCAGTTTTTCGATGTTTTCGATCAGCGCCCGGCGGTTGGGTAACCGGCTGAGCCAGTCCGTCAGGGCGATTTTGCGCGCCAGCCTTTCCCCACGCGCCAGCTTGTACAGCCCGGCGCTGCTCAGCACGATAAACAGCAGGATCAACCCGGACGCCAGCAGCACAATCTGGCGGATATTCGCCGCCGCCGCCCGCGCGGCTTCTGCGCCCGGCAGACGCGGCGTCCAGTTCAGATAGCCGAGCGCCTCGCCCGCCGAGTCGCGCAGCGGAACGCTGCTGTCGGCGGTTTTCTGCGGCGACAGGCGTAACTCTGTAATCTGGAAGGTTTTGCCAAGGTCGCTGAGGATCTGCCCATCCAGATGGCGGGTGATCACCAGATAACGGCGAGTGCCGTCGTAAACCTCAAGACGGCCCACCATCGGGCGCACCAGCCCAATACTGATAAATGCCACGCCGTCCCGGGTCTGCGTAATCCCGGCGTAGACCTCTTTCCCGGACTGAAGTTGCTGGGTATGACCGCGGATCAGCGCCCGCAATCCGCTGCCAAAAAAAGCGAGATCGCGCTCCGTGAAAAGTTGGCTGCGAAACGCGCCCCACAGCACATTGAATTGCTCATCCAGCACAAAGGTGCCGTCATACAGGTTGTTTATTTTATAACCAGCACCCCAAGTATTGTACAACCACTGAGTATCCAGTTGCGGTCGATAAACTTCCCGCACCGCATCGTCCCAGACGCCATTATCAATCACCAACGAGCGGGTCCGGTTAACGGACGTCTGAATTGCGCCCTGTACCGCGAGCGCAGTGCGGTGTTCATCAATTTCATTGGCTTTGCTGCTGATTAAATTCAACGAGAGGTAAAGCAGCGCAACAACGGAGACGATTAAGCCAATCCCCGCCATAAAGGTCATTACAAATAATGTCCTTGCGCTGGGAATATTGCGCCAGCTAAACGGATTGAACATTCACCGCCCCCTGCAGGTGGCCTGAAAAGTCGCGTTTCGTTAGTTATTGAGTAAAGCGTAATACAGACTGCAAAATTCGCTGCCCGTAAACACGGGCAGCGTCACATTATGCGAGTTTAATCAGCAGCATACCCATAATTAACAGCAGCAGACCAAACCAGCCTTTACGGTTCAGGCGCTGGCCGAAGAGGATCCAGCCTGCTGCCAGCGTCGCGACAATACCAAAGCCGCCCCACAGCGCATAGGCCACGGAAAGATCGATCCCTTTCACCGCCTGTGACAGCGCGCTAAACGCCGCCAGCACCGCCAACAGCGATCCGCAACCATACCGTTTGCGACGAAAACCGTCAGAGAATTTCAGAAAGATATTCGCCACGATCTCCAGCCCAATCGCCATCGCCAGCCAGAGAGCGTGGATCCACTCAAACTGCGGCATGATCTCGCTCCTGACGCGGTTTACGCATCCCGGATTTGATCAGCACAATGCCCAACACCAGCGTTGCCAGCCCAGTCACTTTTAATACCGGGAGTGGTTCATCAAAAAGAAATACGCTGAACAGGGTAATGAATAATATGCCAACGCCTTCCCACAATGCATACGCCACACCGAGGGCAATTTTTTTCACCGCAAACGACAGAAAAATATACGACAGCGTAATCATTGCCAGCATTAAAATAAACCCGGTCTGGCTATCATTGACGCTGGCCCATTTCATTGACAATGTGCCGGTTATTTCAGCAACAATCGCGAAGGCCAGTAATATCCAATAAATCATTTTTTTCTCCTGCTTGAGAATAAATATCCTTGCGCGGCTTACCGCAGCGCGGAAAACCGGAAAAACAGCAATATCAGCCGGACGCAGCGCGCCAGCTCAGGCAGGAGGAGACTACAGCGCCGAGCGCCAGTATTGTTCACCCGTAAGCGGGCAGCAGGAGGAGTGACGGGAAAAAACAGAATTTAAAATGCTGAACAGAATGTCCATATTATTACAATTATCCGCGAATTGCTTCTCATCATGCGGATGAAAATTGTCCTCAGTCGTTAAACACCGCTTATTTCTATCACAGCCCAGGACTTTACTCAAAAGCTTTTCAATTCTTTACTCTGCCGCTGGATTTATATTATTTTTACAGCGCGTCGTTTTCTTTTTATACCGCCTTTATATCAGGCGGTAAATAATCCTCATCAGCCGATAATAACTCACGATGAGGAAATCTATGTCACGGTTAGTGATTGTTGCCAATCGCGCGGCCACCGCAGAGACCCGCGATCTCTTAACAGATGCCCTGCGCGGCGTAATGGATAAACACCCCGGTCTGTGGTTTGGCTGGAATGGCGCTGTCGCCAGAAACCAAAAGCAGCGTATTCAAACGCAGCAGCGGTACGACAACTTCACGCAACATAGCTGGGAGATGACGCCCAACGAATATGACAATGTTTACCACGGCTACGTGCATCGCGTTTTATGGCCGGTTTTCCATAACCGTCCCGACTTAGCCCGCTACCAGAAAGCCTGGTTTATTACCTACAAAACCTATACGCGAACAGTGGCAGAACGGGTGATGGCGGAAACCCGTCCGGACGATGTGATTTGGGTGCAGGATTATCACCTGCTGCCCGTCGGCCGCGTAATGAGAGAAACCGGCGCAACCCACCGCTGCGGCTTCTTTTTGCACCAGCCCTTCCCGCCCGGCGATGTTTTTCGCACGCTCCCCGAACACGACTGGCTACTTAACTGCTTTCTGCACTATGACCTGCTGGGTTTTCAGTCCAGCAACGATGTGAACAACTTTATTGCCTACCTGCTGCGCCACTACCGCGCGGAACGCCTGACGGAAGAGACGCTCAAAGTCAACGGCCACATCCTGACCGTGGGTATTTTCCCCTGTGGCATTGCGACGGATGGGGCGCGTGATGGGCAAGCCGCACCACCGCAAACCGACGCCGCGCTTACGGATAACCTGTGCAGCACCCTTATCAGCCACGACGTTATTAGTGATGTAAGCGGTATCGATTATCGCCTTGATGCGCTGCGTACGTTTCTTACGCAATACCCGGCCTTCCGGCGTAACGTCAGCTTAGTGCAACTGGCTGATCCCTTGCAGGAATACCCACTGGCTACGCCAGAGTTATGCAGTAAACTGGAGCGTTTTTGCGGGGAAATCAACGGACAATACGGCGATTTTTCATGGTATCCGGTGAACTACATCCACAATAATCTCTGCTCGCGGCAGTTGATTACCGCCCTCTACCGCCATGCGCAGGTGGCGCTGTTTACCCCGCTTTCTGACGGCATGCATCTGGGCGCAAAAGCGTTTATCCTCGCGCAAGACCCGGCCGATCCCGGCGTACTTATCCTTTCACAATTCACCGGCGCGGCAGAACAATTAAGCGATGCGCTGCTGGTCAATCCTTACGATGCCAGCGCTATCAGCGAGGCGTTGCATTCCGCGCTGACCATGCCGCTGGCGGAACGTAAAAGGCGGCACAGCAGGCTGCTGGAAAAAGTGCTGCGTTATGACTGCCACTGGTGGGGAGACGCCTTTATCCGGGCGCTGGCAGCCACTGCGGTGGTCGCCCCGCCACGGTTTGTCTGCACCCATTACGGCATCTTTACCGCGCAGCGCCTTTATTGAGGCGGCGTTGGCGGGCTGTTTTTTGCAACGCTCGCCCGCGCTTCCGCCAGCAAATTCCACGAGGTAATAAACAGCGCAGCAATCATTGGCCCAAGGACAAAACCATTAATGCCGAAGAATTGCAGGCCGCCCAGCGTGGTCAGCAGGATCAAATAATCCGGCATGCGGGTATCTTTCCCTACCAGCAGCGGGCGCAGAAGATTGTCGGCGAGGCCAACGACGATCACGAAGTAGAGCGTCAGCACCGTGGCCGTGACAAACTCGTCGGTTGAATAGAGAAAAATCACCGCCGGGATCCAGACAATCGCCGTCCCCACCGCCGGGATTAACGACAGGAATGCCATCAGCGCCGCCCACAACAGACTGCCGTTGAAACCGGCAAACCAGAAACCGATGCCGCCCAGCGCGCCCTGAACGATGGCGACCACCAGCGTCCCTTTTACCGTCGCGCGCGCCACACCGGCGAATTTCAAAAACAGGCGACGCTTAATGGTCGCCGTCAGCGGAATAACCTCGTAGATCCGGCGCACCAGCGTGGCGCCATCTTTCAGCAGGAAGAACAGCAGATAGACCATCAAACAGAAGCTAACGGTAATGCCCAGCGTACCTTTGCCAATGATCACCGCGCTGCCCGCCAGGTAACGCCCGACGCTCAGCGCCACGCCGGAGAGTTTTTCCCGGATCGCATTCACCGAATCAAAATCATTGTCGCGCAGATAGCCCTTCGCCCAGTCCGGCAGATGTGCAATGCCATTACTTAATAGCTGCGGCAGATCGGTCGCGTTATCTTGCAGACGCTGGTACAGGCTGTTGATCTCCACGGCCAGTGAAGAGAGCACCATCATCATCGGGATAAACACAATCACGCAAATCAGCAGCACGGTGATCAACGAGGCGATGCCGTTACGCCCGCGCAGCCATACCGAGAGCCGCATGCGCAGCGGATAGAAAATCAGCGCCAGGATAACAGCCCAGATAATCGCGGAATAATAGGGCTGGATCAGGCCGAAAAACGCCACGCTGACCAGCAATAATAAAATAATAAAAAAGAACTGATTACTTTTAAGTGTTGACATCCGGGCCGTCCAATGGAGAAACAGCCATTAAGTGTAGTGCGTTACCCATTGATTGTAAAAACAATCCCCAGCCCTGATGGCTGCTCGCCGGTAATAATCTTTTCTTTTTTATCAACTGAATGCCGACAGAATTTTCGTACTCAACGCGTATTTAAGAATGAGACGATAAATCGATGCCATATTGCCGCTTATGATGACGCCACCGAATTGCGCCAGACAACACCAGGAATAGTGCATCGGCTATCTGGCTAACTGGTGGGGAAAAATCAGTTGGTTAATATTGGCGACGCAGTAACGCATTGTCGGGCTGTTTTATCCGTTATCTGTCTATTGTCGTGATAAGCATAGAAGCGCCTTTAAATCAAAAGGTTATATTTCACAAAGAGGAGATACAGTATGACCATTGTAATGCTCATGTCTACCGATGCCGATATTGTTAACACGCAACTGAATGCCGCCTGGAACCCCATCACGAATCGCTATACATGGGCACAGGTCAATCCCATGAATTTAAATATTATCAACGGCGCGACCATTGTAGTTATTGCCCATGGTAATGGTACGGAAATTGGCAACGCGGCTCCGGGCGTTGTCGATGTTAATGCCGAAACCTTTCTTGCGCTGGTTCAGGGAAATATGGCGAACAATGCCGTTCCGGCAAGAATTTATATTTCTTCTTGCGGTCCGGGCATCGCAGAGTTTGCCGCGAATGTACGGATAGCGGCGCAGAATAATCAGATCTGGCACAACACGCGTATTTTTGGTCATAGCGATCCGGTTTCCGGCCCGGTACCGCCTGCCAACGATATCCGCTGGACGCGGATTTTTTAAGCTATCGCCGACGCATGATGCCAGGCTGTGGTTGACACGGCCTGGCATCCCCGCAGCATAAATTTCGTGTGACTTCAGTAGCTTCATCCTTCCCTGCCACAAGCGCCTTGATCTCTTCATCAAATCTATAATACTGTATATAAACACAGTAAAAATAAGAAGAGTCATGATGGTCACTCTTTATACTTATAAACCCCAAAAAATAGTGCCGTTGCCGCTATTTTTAGAGCGCGTTTCCTGCGGTTTTCCCAGCCCGGCCCAGGACTATGTCGAAGACAGCCTGGACCTGAACAAACTGCTTATTAAGCACCCCAGCGCCACCTATTTTGTGCGGGTAAGCGGAGATTCAATGATCGGTGCGGGAATCGGCGATGGCGACATGCTGGTGGTCGATCGCGCCTTAACCGCAAGACACGGTGACATTGTGGTGGCGGCCGTGGCGGGCGAATTTACCGTCAAAGAGCTGCAAACCCGCCCTACGCTTCGCCTGATGCCGCATAACGCCAGCTATTCGCCCATCGTCTTTCAAAGCGAGGAAGAGCTGCAAATCTTCGGTGTTGTCACCTTTACCGTAAAAGCTAATCGCCATGTTCGCGCTGGTTGATGTCAACAACTTTTATGCCGCCTGCGAAACCGTCTTTCGGCCAGATCTGCAGGGAAAACCCGTGGTCGTCGTCTCTAATAACGATGGTTGTATTATTTCACGTTCGGCGGAAGCAAAGGCGTTAGATATCGCGATGGGCGCGCCGTACTTTAAAATCAAAGAGGAGCTGCATCGTCAGCGGGTGGCGGTGTTCAGTTCGAATTATGCGCTGTATGCCGATCTCAGCCATCGCGTGATGCTGACGCTGGAAGAGATCGCTCCCGCTGTCGATGTCTATTCCATCGATGAAGCCTTTGTCGATCTCTCTGGCATCGATAACTGTATTGCGCTTAAAGCGTTTGGTCACCAAATCCGCCGCCAGGTACTGAAGAATACAGGGCTCATCGTTGGCGTCGGTATTGCGCCGACGAAAACGCTGGCGAAACTGGCCAATTTCGCCGCCAAAAAATGGCCTCAGACCGAAGGCGTGGTCGATCTCTCCCGTCACGCCCAACAGCGTAAACTGCTCCCTTTGGTGCCGGTAGAAGAGATCTGGGGCGTGGGCCGCCGTATCAGCAAAAAATTGCGGTTAATGGGCATTGAAAACGCGTTGCAGCTTGCCAACAGCTCCACATGGGTGATGCGCAAGCATTTTAATGTGGTGCTGGAGCGCACGGTTCGCGAGTTGCGGGGTGAACCCTGCCTGGCATTTGATGAGTTTGCGCCCGACAAACAGCAGATCATCTGTAGCCGCTCATTTGGTCATCGCATCACTCAATATAACGATATGTATCAGGCAGTGTGCGCCTATGCAGAGCGCGCGGCGGAGAAACTCCGGGGTGAAAGACAACACTGCTGCGTGATAAGCGTTTTTATACGCACCAGCCCACATGACGAAAATAAAACCTTCTACAACCCGCAGGCCAGCGGACGGTTGGCTATCCCCACGAACGACACGCGGGATATTATTCGGGTCGCCACCCAGGCGCTGGATCGGATCTGGAAACAGGGTTTTCGCTATATGAAAGCCGGTGTGATGCTCAGCGATTTTTATAGCCAGAGCGTGGCGCAGCTTAATTTATTCGACGAATATCAACCCCGGCTCAACAGCCAGGCGCTGATGCAGACCATCGATCGGCTTAATCATTCGGGGCGCGGCACCGTCTGGTTTGCCGGGCAAGGCATTCAAAAAAGTTGGGCCATGAAGCGGGAAATGCTATCGCCCGGTTATACAACACGCTACGTTGATTTACCGATCGTCAAATAAAAAACGCTGCCGATATATTCACACAGGCGTTCTTTCAATCTATTTATTTAAGAGCAAAACCGCATAAATATTATTCTTATTAAGAGACAAAAACCATTCTCTTTGTATTATTAAACAGTTCCCCGATCTGAAAAATAATATTCACTACGTAATGGAGCTACTGAGATGAGAGTCGTCGTATTTCAAGGACAATATGGTATTTTTAAACGCGAAGGTTTAGATCTTTCTATGCCAGCGGTACAAAGTTGTTTGGGATTGTATGCCTTATCCGATCAGCACGATTACCTGCTATGCGCGCATTTTGATACGGCTCTGGCGCTGCAACAGAATCTGGAAGATATTCAGCACGCGCTGGAGCGGAAAGGGATCGCTATGAAAAGCCTGCACGGCATGGTTTTTGGCGGCGACGGAAAGCAGAGCTACCTGCGCTGTTCTTCACCCAGTAGCGATATTGGCAATGCTATCGTTAATTTTATAAAAGCCCGCGGCGGCACCGCTGAATATTCAGCCCAGTATTATTCCGGCGTTATTCCCCAAACATTTAACTTTTACTACAAACGGCGTTACGGGATCACTGAAGGTCAAAATGCCAGAGATTTTATGGGCGGTCATCAGCAGGCCGAGAATATCGCCAGACAGCGGATAAAACTCAGACCGTCGGAGTATTCGCCAGCGCAGGCAAAAATGACGGATATTAGTCACTTATATTAAACAGCGGGTTCCATGCAGAAACCCGCCAGCGAAAGGCAACACGAAAAGCACGCCAGACCCTCAGCGGCTACGTTTGGCGTGGCGCTCCCAGTTATCCTGTTTTGCCTGCTCCGACTTACGCAACGCCACATAGCAGGCGCCGTTGCCACCGTGATGCGGCAGCGCCGCGCAAAAGGCCTGAACGTCATCAAACTCGGTCAGCCAGCGCGCCAGATAACTGCGCACAATATTCGGATGCGAGCCCTCTTCCCGCCCTTTGCCATGAATAATGAGCACATTACGCAAACCACCAAGCCGCGCCTGGTGCATAAAACGGAACAGCATCTGGCGGCATTGCTCAACCGGCTGGCGTAGCAGATTAAGGCTTGCCTGCTGGCTGTATTTCCCCTGCCGCAGCTTATCCAGCACGCCGTTCTGCAACCCTTCGCGTTTAAACTCCAGCGGCGTACCGAGAGGGATAATGTCAAGAAAACCGGTGGTGAGAAAATTATCGAGCTGCAGGGTGTCGATACGCTGCGGCGCGCGAGGATTAGGTGTTCGCTGCCAGTGTACATCGGCACAGCGCTTCAGGGGCTGAACGTCCTCCATGGCGTCAAGAAAAAGCGATTTGTCGTCAGGGTTCATCAGGCAGTCCTCCATCAACTTCTGCTTATGTACTATAACGGGCGTGCAGCGCCCTCACAATGGCCCGCAAGGATTTACCTTAAGTCTGACAAACAGTTAATGTTTTCGCCTGTTTAATTGCAGCAAAAATAACCATAATAAATTTGCAAGTATAAATTGAACTTAACGCAAATTATTATCAAACTGGCGACCTGAATTTTAGTTAAATTATCGTGAAATCAATCACCATTTCATACTGGAAATATTTTTAAGCACCGCTATAACTATATTTACCGCACACGGAGGATACTGCAGGAAATAACGAAAGGAAGCGTCATTGTGTGTACTGTAGAGCCTGACGGATGTCGGCAGGCTCTATTTTTTTATCATCGAGAATAGATAATATATGATCTATTAGATAACAAAATATTGTCTCTTTATTATTCTGATTCTCGCCTTGACATAATGGAATAAACGTACTTTCGGGGTATGGTGGCACTGCAAGTCGTCTGCTAGGATTGGCAAACTTTGCCGCAGATGCAGATAAGGACGCCAGATGTTAACGTTACTTGAGGACAAAATATCCACCCCGCTTGGCCCGCTATGGATAGTGTGCGACGAAAATTTTCATCTGCGCGCCGTAGAGTGGGAAGAACACAGCGATCGCATGAATAAGCTACTGGATATTCATTATCGCAGTGACGGCTATCAACGCATCGCCGCAACGGATCCTGGCGGATTGAGCCAGAAACTGCAGGACTACTTTGACGGCGATCTGGCTGTTATCGACACCCTCCCCACTGCAACTGCCGGTACCCCCTTTCAGCGTGAGGTATGGCAAGCGCTGCGCACCATCCCGTGCGGCCAGGTGGTGCATTATGGCCAGTTGGCAAAAACGCTGGGACGCGCAACGGCGGCGCGGGCGGTGGGAGCCGCCAATGGTTCAAACCCGGTCAGTATTGTCGTACCCTGTCACCGCGTCATCGGCAGCAATGGCACCCTGACCGGCTATGCGGGCGGCGTACAGCGCAAAGAGTGGCTGTTACGCCATGAAGGCTACCTGCTATTGTGAGAAAAAGCGTCTAAAAAGGCTTCTTATCAGAAAGTGTTGCGATAAAAACCTTAGCGAAGTGAAGGAATTTCAACGAGATGATGTAGATTCATCTCGATGCTGCTCGCCCGCCTGTTTTAATAATCGTGAATTGACGTTTTACCAGACTTACGTGTCCAAGAAAAAGATGTTAAAATTGACAAATATCAATTACGGCTTGAGCAGACCTATGATCCCGGAAAAGCGAATTATACGACGCATTCAGTCAGGCGGATGTGCAATCCATTGCCAGGATTGCAGCATTAGCCAGCTTTGTATCCCTTTTACTCTCAATGAGCACGAGCTGGATCAGCTCGACAACATTATTGAGCGTAAAAAGCCCATCCAGAAAGGTCAGACGCTGTTTAAAGCAGGGGATGAACTGAAATCGCTGTACGCTATTCGTTCCGGTACGATTAAGAGCTACACCATTACCGAACAGGGCGACGAGCAGATCACCGGGTTCCATCTGGCGGGCGATCTGGTCGGCTTCGACGCGATTGGCACCGCTCATCATCCCAGCTTTGCACAGGCGCTGGAAACCTCGATGGTCTGTGAAATCCCGTTTGAGACGCTGGACGATCTCTCCGGCAAAATGCCGAACCTGCGTCAGCAGATGATGCGTCTGATGAGCGGCGAGATCAAAGGCGATCAGGATATGATCCTGCTGCTGTCGAAGAAAAATGCCGAAGAGCGTCTGGCGGCGTTTATCTACAATCTCTCGCGTCGTTTTGCCCAACGTGGCTTCTCACCGCGCGAATTCCGTCTGACCATGACCCGTGGCGATATTGGTAACTATCTCGGACTGACGGTAGAAACCATTAGCCGTCTGCTCGGCCGTTTCCAGAAGAGCGGAATGCTGGCGGTGAAAGGTAAATATATCACCATTGAAAACAGCGATATGCTGGCGCAGCTGGCTGGCCACACGCGCAACGTCGCCTGAGTTTTTTCTCCTGTCTTCAGACCTTTTGCCGGACCGTGTAATTTTCGTGATTTATTGATCTGGCAAAAGGTTTTCCCTGTTTCATTCAGTGCTTATAGGTTATCTTTTATTTACAGACTGTGGTGACAGATGTAAGGAGACCCTGTATGGCTAAGTATCAAAACATGTTGGTCGCCATCGACCCTAACCAGGACGATCAGCCAGCATTACGGCGAGCTGTTTATTTGCATCAACGGATTGGTGGCCGCATTAAAGCCTTTTTGCCAATCTATGATTTCTCTTACGAAATGACCACCCTTCTGTCCCCCGATGAACGCACCGCTATGCGGCAAGGCGTTATCAGCCAGCGTACCGCGTGGATCCGCGAGCAGGCGAAATTCTACATCGATGCGGGCGTGCCGATTGAGATCAAAGTGGTCTGGCATAATCGCCCCTTCGAAGCCATCATCCAGGAAGTGATTTCCGGCGGTCATGATTTATTGCTGAAAATGACCCACCAGCACGATCGGCTGGAATCGGTGATTTTCACCCCAACGGACTGGCATCTGTTGCGCAAATGCCCTTGCCCGGTATGGATGGTCAAAGATCAGCCCTGGCCGGAAGGCGGTCGCGCCGTGGTGGCGGTCAATCTCGCCAGTGAAGAGCTATACCACAATTCGCTGAACGAAAAGCTGGTCAAGGAGACGTTGCAGTTGGCCGAACAGGTCAACCATACCGAAGTGCATCTTGTCGGCGCTTATCCTGTTACGCCAATCAATATCGCCATCGAACTGCCGGAATTTGATCCCAGCGTGTACAACGACGCTATTCGTGGTCAGCATCTGCTGGCAATGAAAGCGCTGCGGCAGAAATTCGGCATTGATGAGAAACTGACCCATGTAGAGAAAGGGTTACCGGAAGAGGTGATCCCGGATCTGGCCGAGCACTTACAGGCCGGGATTGTGGTGCTGGGTACCGTCGGGCGCACCGGGATTTCTGCGGCGTTCCTCGGTAATACGGCCGAACAGGTAATCGATCATCTGCGCTGCGATCTGTTGGTTATCAAACCGGATGAATACCAAAGCCCGATCGAACTGGACGAAGAAGACGATTAAATAAAAACCCGCAATGAAGTGAACCCCATTTGTTGGCGTATCCAACGTTCGGGGTTCACTTCAGCAGCGGCTTTTTTATACTGCCGGTTCAGCGCGCTGCTCAGCCGCCGGGTTTTCTACCGCCAGCCCACCTTTTACCACCACGCACGGCAGCGCCAGCGCAATCCCCTCTTCTGCCAGCTTTTCCATAATGCGGATATTGATTTCCTGCTGAATATCCATGTACTTGTTGTAATCCGCCGTGTTGACGATATGCACGACTTCAACATTCAGCCGATCGGCAGCGAATCCCTGAAAATGTGCGCGGTCAAACTTCGTTTCACCCACATCGGTAATGATGGCCCGCACCATTTCACTCACTTTCCGCAGTTTGTCCGGCGGCGTACTGACGGCCAGACCGAAGGTGAAAACGATACGCCGCGTCTGCATGCGCTTATAATTATGCAGCGTTTGTTGCAGCAAAATCGCATTGCCGCAGACGATTTGCTCGCCGCTCAGGCTGCGAATACGCGTGGTTTTAAGACCAATATGCTCAATGGTGCCGGCAACATCGTTAAACACCACGAAATCGCCAATTTCGAAGGGTTTATCGAAGCCAATGGAGAGCGAGGCAAAGACATCGCTGAGGATGGTCTGCACAGCAAGCGCAATCGCAATACCGCCAACACCGAGGCTGGCAACCAGCGCGGTGATATTGACGCCCGCGTTCGCCAGAATCGACAACAGCATGATGGTCCACAGCATCATGCGCAGCAACAGACCGGCAATCACCATGGTCACCGGATTTCGGCTTGCACCAGGCGTATACATCAAATGGCGCATCCACGAGACCACGCCCTGATCAAGCCAGATGGCCATCTGAATCGCCAGCACTAAAAACCAGGCGTGTCCGAGGGTGTTAAACAGACGGTCGGGAAGATCGATAAAACGCAGGCTGAAGAGTAATGCAGCAATAAAGAGCAGAAATTGGCTGGTACGGCTGAGCATGTCGACCAGCACATGCTGCATTTTGCCAACGCCACGCTGTTTTTCGCTCCAGTTATGCGCCCCTTTCATCACCATCTTCAGTAAGCGCGTAAGCAGCCAGTAAACCACCAGCGTGACCACCACCACTGTCGCCAGACCCGCCCAGAATGCGGGCGACATCAATAAGGATATAAAGTCAAAATGAGGCAAAAACGTCATCCTTCCTCCACATAAGAACATGAAGAAAGAAGTATAGTCGCTCTGCTCATGCCGGTTTCGGGCAAAAAAATACCGCTCCGAAGAGCGGTATGTATAAGCGGTATAACTTACAGCGCTTTGAGGATAGCATCGACGCTGGCTTTGGCATCGCCAAACAGCATCTGCGTATTCTCTTTGAAGAACAGCGGGTTCTGTACGCCTGCATAGCCGGTGTTCATCGAACGTTTGAAGACAATCACGTTCTGCGCTTTCCACACTTCCAGCACCGGCATCCCGGCGATGGGGCTCTTCGGATCGTCCTGCGCCGCCGGGTTAACGGTATCGTTCGCGCCGATCACCAGCACCGTGTCGGTATCGGCGAAATCATCGTTGATCTCATCCATTTCCAGCACGATGTCGTACGGCACTTTCGCTTCCGCCAGCAGCACGTTCATATGGCCCGGCAGACGCCCGGCGACCGGGTGAATACCAAAGCGCACTTTCACGCCGCGCGCGCGCAGTTTTTCGGTGATTTCCGCCACCGGATACTGCGCCTGCGCCACCGCCATACCATAGCCTGGGGTGATGATCACCGAGTGCGAATTTTTCAGCAGCTCGGCCGTCTCTTCCGCGTTGATTTCGCGGTGCTCGCCCACTTCTTCATCGCCGCCGGATGAAGAACCGTCGGTACCAAAACCACCGGCAATCACGCTGATAAAGGAGCGGTTCATCGCCTTACACATAATGTAAGAGAGGATCGCACCCGACGAACCGACCAGCGCGCCGGTTACGATCAGCAAATCGTTGCTGAGCATAAAGCCCGCCGCCGCCGCCGCCCAACCGGAGTAGGAGTTCAGCATGGAAACCACCACCGGCATATCCGCGCCGCCGATGGACGCCACCAGATGCCAGCCGAACACCAGCGCGATGATCGTCATCAGCAGCAGTGCCAGAACTTGCAGGCCGACGCTGTCGGCACGCACAAACACCAGCAGCAGAACAAAAGAGACAACCAGCGCCGCAAGGTTCATTTTGTGACGATGCGGCAGCATCAGCGGTTTAGAAGAGATCTTGCCGCGCAGCTTGCCGAACGCCACGATAGAGCCAGTAAACGTCACCGCACCAATAAAGATGCCGAGGAACACTTCGGTCAGGTGAATATTCACCAGCACCGGCTCCAGGCCCGCATCGTGGTACAGGTAGCTGTTAAAGCCGACCAGCACCGCCGCCAGACCAACGAAGCTGTGCAGCACCGCGACCAGCTCCGGCATCTCGGTCATTTCAACTTTCTTCGCCAGGCGAATACCGATCGCGCCGCCGATGATCATCGCCACCAGAATCCAGGCAACGTTGCCGGTATCCGGGCCAAAGATGGTGGCGATCAGCGCAATCGCCATCCCGGCGATACCGAAATTATTGCCCTGCTGGGAGGTTTCGTGCTTAGAAAGCCCCGCCAGGCTGAAAATAAACAGGATCGCGGCAACAATGTATGCAGCAGTAACTAATCCTCCAGACATTTGTTACCCCTTAGTTCTTCCGGAACATTTTCAGCATGCGCTGAGTGACGGTGAAACCACCAAAAATATTAATACTGGCAATCAGTACCGCAATAAAGCTTAAGAAGCTGACCCAGCCGCCATGGCCGATCTGCAACAGTGCGCCGACGACGATAATGCCGGAAATCGCGTTGGTTACCGACATAAGCGGCGTATGCAGCGCGTGCGACACGTTCCACACCACGTAGTAACCCACCACGCACGAGAGCGCGAAGACGGTAAAGTGGCCGAGGAACTCTTTCGGCGCGACATCCGCCAGCCAGCCAAACAGAATGATCGCCAGCGCCATCAGCACATATTTACGCCACGGCGAGACCGGTTTGGCTTCTTCTTTCGGCGCAGCGGCCGCTTTCGGTGCGGCCTGCGGCTGCGCGGAAACCTGAATCGGCGGGGCCGGCCAGGTGATTTCGCCGTCGCGAACCACGGTGACACCGCGCACCACGACATCCTCAAAGTTGACCACCACGTTGCCGTCTTTTTCCACGCACAGCAGTTTCAGCAGGTTCACCAGGTTGGTGCCGTAAAGCTGGGAGGACTGCGTCGGCAAGCGGCCTGGCAGATCGGTATAACCAATCACTTTAACGCCGTTGGCCGTGGTGCTGATTTCATTCGGCACGGTGTATTCGCAGTTACCGCCGTTTTGTGCCGCCAGATCGACAATCACGCTGCCCGGCTTCATGGAATCGACCATTTCGCGGGTGATCAGCTTCGGTGCCGGTTTGCCGGGGATAAGCGCGGTAGTGACGATGATATCGACGTCTTTCGCCTGCGCGGCAAACAGCGCCATCTCCGCCTTGATAAAGGCTTCGGACATCACTTTTGCGTAGCCGTCGCCGCTGCCCGCTTCCTCTTCGAAATCGAGTTCGAGGAATTCGGCGCCCATACTTTGCACCTGCTCCTTCACTTCCGGACGGGTGTCGAACGCACGGACAATCGCCCCAAGGCTGTTGGCAGCGCCGATGGCGGCCAGACCGGCCACGCCCGCGCCGATAACCATCACTTTTGCTGGCGGCACTTTCCCTGCCGCAGTGATCTGCCCGGTAAAGAAGCGCCCAAACTCATGCGCAGCTTCAACAATGGCACGGTAACCCGCAATATTCGCCATTGAGCTGAGCGCATCCAGCGACTGCGCGCGCGAGATACGCGGTACGGAATCCATCGCCATCACAGTCACGTTGCGCGCCGCCAGCTTCTCCATCAGCGCAGGGTTCTGCGCAGGCCAGATAAAGCTGACCAGCGTCGTGCCAGGATTGAGCAGCGCGATCTCTTCGTCGTCCGGCGCGTTCACTTTCAGGATCACGTCGGAATGCCAGACATTGCTGCTATCGACTATCGTTGCCCCTGCCAGAGTAAACGCATCGTCATCAAAACTTGCCAGCTTGCCCGCGCCGCTTTCAACCGCAACGCTGAAACCCAATTTAAGCAATTGCTCGACCGTTTTCGGTGTCGCCGCAACGCGGGTTTCATTGGCCAACCGTTCTTTAGGTACACCAATACGCATAG
>Ga0058700_1000095_pt1 | contig 61479 bp, 52 predicted proteins | sample AgamicAtAme_FD_71365 | JGI IMG/M metagenome (GOLD analysis project Ga0058700, IMG submission 71365) | Agave microbial communities from Guanajuato, Mexico - At.Am.e | ecosystem: Host-associated > Plants > Phyllosphere > Phylloplane/Leaf | place: Guanajuato, Mexico | collected 2012-06-07 | reverse complement strand
AGCTCGTGCTGGACATCGAAACCAACGGCACCATCGGTGCGGAAGACGCGGTTCGCAAGGCCGCCGAGATCCTCAACGACCAGCTGTCGGTGTTCGGTGACTTCTCGCGTCGCGAGAGCGCGACGGACAAGGCGGAGAAGGGCGGTTTCGACCCGCTGCTGCTCCGTCCGATCGACGACCTGGAGCTGACGGTTCGCTCGGCGAACTGCCTCAAGGCCGAGAGCATCTACTACATCGGCGATCTGGTTCAGAAGACCGAAGTGGAACTGCTCAAGACCCCGAACCTCGGCAAGAAGTCCCTGACCGAAATCAAGGACGTGCTGGGTGGCCGCGGTCTGGCCCTGGGCATGAAGCTGGAGAACTGGCCGCCGCCGGGCCTGTCGCACGGCATGCAGCTGGGCTGATGTTCCGGCGACCGTTCGCGGTCGCCCGCAGTAAAGACGTTGGCGGGTGTGCTTCGGCATGCCCGCCAACGATCAAAGCGGCCTTCGGGCCGCATGATGTTTCGGGTGACCGCCTTGGTCGCTTGGTCTTGGTCGTCTGACGAGTGTTGATCCCTCGGATTTTGCAGACGCCTTCAACGGCCGGTTTGGCCGTTTTGCTCAATAAGAGCCCGTACCACGAAGGGCTTCATCAGCGGGTAACCGCGGGAAGTCGGACATAACCGCCGGCTTTTCATAACAACAGACATAGAGAGTACTAGCCATGCGCCACCAGAAATCCGGTCGCAAGCTCAACCGCACGAGCAGCCACCGCGAAGCCATGTTCAAGAACATGGCGTCGTCGCTGTTCAAGCACGAGCTGATCCGCACCACCCTTCCCAAGGCGAAGGAACTCCGTCGCGTCGCCGAGCCGCTCATCACGCTCGCCAAGACCGATGGCGTCGCCAACCGTCGTCTCGCCTTCGCTCGCCTGCGCGACAAGGAAGCCGTCGGCAAGCTGTTCATCGAACTGGGTCCCCGTTACCGCGAGCGTCCCGGCGGTTACCTGCGCATCCTGAAGGCCGGCTTCCGCCCGGGCGACAACGCCCCGATGGCCTACGTCGAGCTGGTCGATCGCCCGAAGACCGACGCCGCCGCCGAGTAATCGGTAGCGACACGCGTCAAGCAGAACCCCGGCAAGGCGACTTGCCGGGGTTTTTGTTTGTTCGACGCCCTGGAATCCGCAGCCGCGCCCTGGGAACAGGTCATGCGGCGGGCATGGGTGGCCGGTCGCCCATGCGCCACCGGCTGATTGCCCTTCGGCGACGGTGTAGGGCTTGGTCGCGCCCGCCAGAGGTCAGGGCTGACAGGGGCTGGGCAAGCGGGTAATGTCCCGCTTTCGCAACGCAACAAAGCCCCGACATGAATCCTTTCCGCTGGTCGTATCGCGCAACGTATCTCGCCGGTTTCGTCATCTGCGTGGCGCTGCTGGGCTACGCGCTGTATGCCGAGCACGTGCTCAACATGATCCCGTGCCCGCTCTGCATTTTTCAGCGCATCGCGTTCATGGTGATGGGCGTGTTCTTCCTGATCGGCGGCCTGCATGCGCCGCGGGGCGGTGCCCGCTGGGTGTACACCGGTGGCGTGCTGCTCGGCGCGCTGGGCGGCATCGCCACGGCCGCGCGGCATCTGTGGCTGCAGACCTTGCCGGCGGACCAGATTCCCGCCTGCGGCCCCAACCTTGGCTACATGATGGATACGTTTCCCTTCGCCAAGGTGCTAAAGATGGTGTTCACCGGCTCGGGCGAATGCGCCAAGGTCGAGCCGGTGTTCGGCTTGCCGATGCCGGCGTGGACGCTGCTTTGGTATCTGCTGCTGGTCGTCTTCGCGGTCTACGCCGCCAAGCGCAAGCGCGTCTGAGCGAGACTTTCCCATGTCACATGCCATCACCATGACGCCATCCCGCTCGCAGGGCGCCGATGACTGGTCGCCGAGCAGCTGGCAGGCGCGTCAGGCGCTGCAGCAGCCTCTGTACGAGGACGCCGCCGAGCTGGCCCGTGCCACCGGCCAGCTCGCCACGCTGCCGCCGCTGGTGACCTCCTGGGAGGTGCTGGCGCTGAAGCAGGCGCTGGCCGAGGCACAGGAAGGCAAGCGCTTTCTGCTGCAGGGCGGCGATTGCGCCGAGAGCTTCGCCGACTGTACCAGCCCGATCATCTCCAACCGCCTCAAGGTGTTGCTGCAGATGAGCCTGGTGCTGGTGCACGGGCTCAAGAAGCCGGTGCTGCGCGTGGGCCGTTTCGCGGGGCAGTACGCCAAGCCGCGCTCGACCGATACCGAGACGCGGGACGGGCTGACCCTGCCGAGTTTCCGCGGGGATCTGGTCAACAGCCCCGAGTTCACGCCGGAAGCGCGCCGCGCGGATCCGCAGCGGCTGATCCAGGCGCACGCGCATTCCGCGCTCACCATGAATTTCGTGCGAGCGCTGATCGATGGCGGGTTTGCCGATCTGCATCACCCGGAATACTGGGATCTCGCCTGGGTCGAGCACTCGCCGCTGGCGGCGGAGTATCGCCGCATGGTCACGGCCATCGGCGACTCGCTGCGTTTCATGGAAACCCTGGCCGGCCCCATCGCCGGCTTCTCGCGAGTCGATTTCTTCACCTCCCACGAGGCCCTGCTGCTGCACTACGAGCAGGCGCTGACCCGCCAGGTGCCACGCCATCAAGGCTGGTTCAACCTGTCCACGCATTTCCCGTGGATCGGCATGCGTACGGCGGCGCTGGACGGCGCCCACGTCGAATACTTCCGCGGCATCCGCAACCCCGTCGCGGTGAAAGTGGGACCGTCGGTGACGGCGGATCAGCTGCTGCCGCTGATCGATGCGCTGAATCCGGAAGAAGAGCCGGGCCGCCTGACCTTGATCCATCGCATGGGCAACGCCTCCATCGGCCGCGCGCTGCCGCCGCTGCTCGACGCCGTGAAGCGGGAAGGGCGCCGCGTGCTGTGGGTGGCCGATCCCATGCACGGCAACACCGAAACGACCTCCAACGGTTACAAGACGCGTCGTTTCGACAACATCCGTGGCGAGCTGGACCAGGCCTTCGACATCCATGCGGCGTCCGGCACGCGCCTGGGCGGCGTGCACCTGGAGCTGACCGGCGAAGACGTCACCGAGTGCATGGGCGGCGCCCGTGATCTCAACGAGGCCGACCTGGATCGCGCCTACAAGTCGATGGTGGATCCCCGCCTCAATTACGAGCAGTCGCTGGAGCTGGCCATGCTGATCGTGCGCAAGTCCGCCGGCCAGCGCGATCGCTGAGATTCGACCCCGCTGTTCTGTCGACGAAGGCCCGGCACTCGCCGGGCCTTCTTTTTGCATGGACTTGCGGGGAGGGAAGCCGGTGACGCAGCGCAGCGCGTTGCTTAGGTAATTTCCTGCGACAATCATCGGAGCCACGGCCTGCGGGCCGGCCCGATACAGGGCGTTTTCAGACAGGGGCTTGGCGTTACTTGATGGGCACAGCAACGAGAGGGAGCCGCATCGCACGGAAACTGGAGAGGGTTCCTGCGGTGCTTCGACAGCTGGGTGTCGTACTCGCTTACGCGGCGGGTTATACGCTGCTGCGCGAGGTTTCCGTCTCGCACTGGAACCTGGTGGCCGGCTTGCGCGTGCTGTGCCTGCTGCTGGTGCCGTACCGCTACTGGTTCGCCATGGCGCTGGGGGAAACCCTTCCGCTGGCCTGGATCGGTTGGTCCAGTCATGACCGTTTCGGCACGCTTTGGGCAGAAATGGTCACCGTGCCCCCGCTGCTGCTGAGCGCGCCGGTGCTGGCCTGGTTTCGCCAGCGCGCGCCGGTGCTGCGCCATGGCGCCGTCAACGTCACCACGCTGATGGGCAGCATCATGACCGGCGGCATCGTCAGCGCCCTGGTCAACACCGGCACGCTCGCCGCGATGACGATGCCCTCGGGCGAACCGCTGCCGGTGATCAATGCCCATATCGTGCTCGAGTATTTCCTCGGCAGTTACCTTGGCGGGTTGACCCTGGTGCCGCCGGTGTTCGCGCTATTGAGCTGGTTTGGCCAGCGCTCGGCGGGGAATTTCCTGGGGACCGTGAAGCGCGTCGCCGTCGATTGCCTCATGGGCGTGGTGCCGCCGCTGGCGCTGCTGGTATGGCTGGGATCGCCGTCGCATGGCGATGAAGTCATCGAAGTCTCGCGCATGGCGATGTTTCTGCCGGTCGCGTGGATCACCCTGCGGCATGGCTGGCAGGGTGCCGCCGTGGGTGGATTGCTGGCGAGCGTGGCGATCGAGCTGACCATGACCGTGGTGCGCGATCCGGCCGTCATCCAGGCGCAGGCGCTCATCGCGTTCGCGGTGTCCAGCCTGGTCATGCTCGGCGCGCGGCTGGCGCCCAGGTCCGAAATGGCGGCGTCGCCCGATACCCGCGAGGACGAACAGCGCGGCCTCCTGCTGGCGCAGCAAGGGCTTTACCAGGAAGAACTGCGGTTGCGCCACGTGGCCGAATCGCTGGATCGGCTCGGCCAGTCCATGCGTGAAGGCCAGCGCCGGATGATGGACCGCCTTCGCCCCGTGCTGCCGGCGAACATGGAGCAGAACTATGCGCGGCACATCGACCTGACCCAGCTGGAAATGCAGCGCCTGGCCGACACACTGCATCCGCGCGCCTGGCGCGAGCACGGCCTGGCCGCCACGTTCCGCAACGGCCCGCTGCTGCGCGCCGCGTCGCTGGTCGGTGCGGGCTATCAATGCACCCTGACGGGCGATGGGCTCAACCAGCTCGCGCCCGATGTCCACATGATGCTTTATCGCCAGGCCTGCGAAGTGCTGGTCTACATGCTGGCGCGCGAGCCCGTGAAGTGCGTTCGCGTGCACATCCGTGGTGGCTGCACGCATGGCCGGCGCTGGGTGGTCATGCGCATGACCGGCGTGCGCGCGTCGGCCGCGATGCGTGGCAAACCCGTGCCCGAATGGCGCCAGCTGGTTTCCCTGCTGGGCACCAACGGGCAGGGCATGGCGACGGTGCGCGAGCGCGCGCTCATCTACGGCGGGCAGGTGCACGAGCGGGAAAGCGAGCAGCATCTGGGCGTGACCCTGCTGCTGCACGACGCCTTGCGGGTCGATGCGCCATCGGTGGTGCCGGTCGATTCCGCACGTCCCGTATCGGCCTGATCGCGGCGTTCGCGCGTCGTGCGACAAGATGCCGCCGCGTCCTGCGCTCCTCGTTTGACGCTGTGGGCGGGATGTGCCCGCCTATAATCGTGCATCGTTCCGGCGCGCCTCGTGCGCCCTCACGCGTAGATAGGGGAACCATGAAAAGCCTCTCAGCGAAGTGGTCGCGGGCCGGGCGTGCGATAGGGGCATGGGCGCTGTGCGCCGTCATGGCGCATGCGGTCGATGCGCATGCACAGGACGCGACGCATCCGGCTATCCCCGACACCCTGCAGCAGCGCATCGCCGCGTGCACCGCCTGTCACGGCGTGCATGGCGAAGGCACGCCCGAAAGCGGTTTCTTTCCGCGCCTTGCCGGCAAGCCGGCCGGCTACCTCGCGCGTCAACTGAAGGATTTCCAGGACGGCCTGCGCAAATACGGGCCGATGGAATACACCGTGAAACAACTCAGCCCGGCCTATATGCGCGAGATCGCCGAATACTTCGCGGCGCAGGAGGTGCCCTATGCGCGCTCGCCGGCGCCGAGCGTGTCGGCACAACTGCGCCAGCGCGGGGAAACGCTGGTGACGCAGGGCGATCCGGCGCGGCGGATTCCTCCCTGCCAGGCTTGCCATGGCAGCCAGCTCACCGGCGTGCAGCCGGATATTCCGGGCCTGGTCGGCTTGCCCTATGACTACATCAGCTCGCAGCTCGGTTCGTGGCGCACCAAGACGCGCGCGACCGTGGCGCCCGATTGCATGTCGGAGATCGCCAACCGCCTGAGCGATTCCGATATCACCGCCGTGTCGGCGTGGCTTGCCACGCGCGAACTGCCGGCTGACATGCATGCGCAGCCGGCAGGCACGGTGACGCCGCCGCTGCATTGCGGCGTTCTGGGCGACAAGGGAGATGGTGCATGAAGCGTGTCGTCATCTTCATCGTGGCCTTGCTGCTCATCGCCGGCGGCTGGTGGTGGTTCCGTGGCGAAACGCGGCAACCGGTGCCGCCGTCCGCCAGTGCGGTGAACGCGGCGACGCTCAAGGATCCCTCGCTGATCGCCAAGGGCGAGTACCTCGCCGTCGTCGGCGACTGTGCCTCGTGCCATACCGCGCAGGGCGGCGAGCGCTACGCGGGCGGGCGCGTGTTGCCCACGCCGTTCGGCAACATCCCGTCGCCCAACATCACGCCCGATGGCGCGACGGGGCTGGGCGAGTGGAGTTTCGAGGACTTCTGGCAGGCCTTGCACAGCGGCAAGGGCCGTCATGGGGAATTTCTCTATCCGGTGTTCTCGTATACCTCCTTCACCAAGGTCTCGCGCGACGATGCCTTGGCGATCTTCGCTTACCTGCAATCGCTGGCGCCCGTGCACGCACCCGCGCAGGCGCCGTCGCTAGAGTTTCCCTACAGCGTGCGCAGCAGCTTGAAGGCGTGGCGCGCGCTGTATTTCCAGGAGGGCGAGTTCCAGCGCGACGCGGCGAAGTCCGATGCGTGGAACCGTGGCGCCTATCTCGTACAGGGCCTGGGCCATTGCAACGAATGCCACGCGCCGCGTGACTCGCTGGGCGGCCAGCAGGGCAACACGTCGCTGGCGGGTGGCCAGATTCCCGTGCAGAACTGGTACGCGCCGGACCTGAGTACGCAGGCCAACGGCGGCCTTGCCGGATGGAGCGAGCAGGACATCGTCGACCTGCTCAAGACCGGCCAGTCCGCGCGTGGCACCGCCTTTGGCCCGATGGCCGAAGTGGTGGCGCGCAGCACGCAGCACATGCACGACGACGACCTGCACGCCATGGCCACCTACCTGCAATCGCTGCCGCCGCGCCCGGCCGTGGTGGCGCCGACCGCTGCGCTGGATACTCGCGCGATCCTGGCGCAGGGCGGCAAGGTCTATGCGGAACGCTGCGCGGATTGCCATGGCAAGGACGGCAAGGGCGTGGCGGGCATCTATCCGCCGCTGGACGGCAATTCCTCGGTCAACGAACCCACCGGCATAAACGCCACGCGCGTGGTGCTGCTGGGCGGCTTTCCGCCGGTGACCCAGGGCAACGCCCGCCCTTACTCCATGCCGCCCTTCGCGCAACAGTTGAGCGATGCCGACGTGGCCGCCGTGGTCACCTACATCCGCCAGTCGTGGTCGAACAAGGCGTCGATCGTGATGGAGCGCGACGTGGTCAAGTATCGCCACACTCCAATCGACTGACGTCATGCGTGCGCGGCTGCATGGTGAGCTGAGGTGGGCATGCAGCCGGCGCCGGTCAGCGCGGCGGCTACGGCCTGATCGATCGGCGTGTACAGGTCCGCGCCGAGGAAGGCCTTGAGCTTGCGGTCATCCAGCTGCACCGACGCTTGCCACAGGTAACGCATCTTGCAGAGCTCGCGCAGCGTTTCGTTGAACGGTGAGGCGAGCCGCGCCAGCCACCACGGAAAGCGGCCGGCCTTGATGGCATCGTTATGCGTGGCGCGGCAGATGGCGGCAAGCATGGCGTGTCCGTCGAGCCAGTAGCCGCCGAAGTGGAAGCGTTCGAAGCGCGCGAGTTCGTTCTCGCGATCCAGCAGGCGCGCCAGCGTTTCGGCGACGTCGGGCAGATAGGCCCAGCAGTGGCCGATGGCGTAGTCGCCGGGGTAGGCCACGCGCGTGACCGGCTTGCCCGCCTGCACCAACCCCTGCGCAAACCAGTTGTTGCCGGCGCGCGGCCCGAAGAAGTCGCCGCAGCGCAGGACCAGCACCCGGCCGCCCGCGTGGGCGGCGGCTTCCAGGCGGCGCTCCATCTCCGCGCGGATCTCGCCCTTGCGGGTGAGCGGATGCTGCGGCGCGTCTTCGCCCAACAGCGGGAAGGCGTCCGGGCCGTAGTTGTAGACCGTACCGGGCAGTACGATGCGCGCGCCGCTGGCCTCGGCCGCCGCGATGGTGTTGTCCAGCATGGGCAGCACCCGCTGCTCCCAGCCGCGATAGCCCGGCGGGTTCACCGCATGGACGATCACGTCCACGCCGCTCGCGGCCTCGATCACATCGACGCGGCGCATGGCGTCGCCGATGCGCCAGTCGATGTTTTGCGCTGCCGCCGGCGCCTTGCGCACCAGGGCGCGCACCCGCCAGCCGTGCCGCAGCAGGGCGAGGCAGGCTTCCTGGCCGATACCGCCGTTGGCGCCGATCACCAGAACCGTACGTTGCGTTTGCATGCTCAGATCCTCGTTGGGGAGTGCCGCCAGCTTGGTGCGGGTGGCGATCAAAGAAAATTGCCCAATAACGAAGATCTGCTATACAAATATGCATGGCTGACATCGAACCCGGCTGGGAGCTTTACCGTTCGTTTCTCGCGGTCATGCGCGAGGGCAGCCTGTCTGGCGCCGCCCGCGCGCTGGCCATGACCCAGCCCAGCCTGGGACGGCACATGCGCGAGCTGGAATCCACGCTGGGCGCACCGCTTTTCACGCGCACGCCGCAAGGCCTGGTGCCTACCGAGCTGGCCCGCGAGCTGGAACCACATGCGCAGGCGATGGCCTCGGCCTCCGCCGCACTGCGCCGTACCGCCTCGGCGGGGCGGGCCGAGGTCAGCGGCACCGTGCGGTTGACCGCCAGCGAGGTGGTGGGCGCCGAGGTGCTGCCGCCGATCCTGGCCGAGTTTCGCGAACGCCATCCGGGCATCGTGATCGAACTGGTGCTGTCCAATCAGGCGGCCGACCTGTTGCGGCGCGACGCCGACATCGCCATCCGCATGATCCAGCCCACCCAGGAGGCGCTGGTGGCCCGTCATGTGGGCCGGGTGGAGATAGGCATGTTCGCCCATCGCCGCTACTTGGATGCGCACGGCTACCCGCCTGCGCTCGACGCGCTGGCCGGTCATGCACTGATCGGTTTCGATACGGAAGCGCCGTATATCCGCCGCCTGCGCCCCGCGGGCCTGGCTTATGCCCGCGAGCGCTTCGCGTTGCGCACGGACAGCGACCTGGCGGCGCTGGCGGCCATTCGCGCGGGTTTCGGCATCGGCATGACGCAGGTGCAGCTGGCTCGCCGCGACCCGCTGCTGGTGCGCCTGTTCCCGGCCGAGCTGTCGCTGCCGCTGGAGACCTGGGTGGTCTGCACGAGGACCTACGCGCCAGCCTGCGCGTGCGCCGGCTGTTCGAGCACCTGGCCACCGCGCTGGAGGCCTACGCGCGCTCCTGAGCCGGCAAGCGCACCAGGGCGGCCAGTGCCTGCCACGGCGCGAGATCCCAGTGCCCGCGCGCCTGGCCGGAGGGTGAGGGCAACACGAACAGCCGGGTAGCCCCGAAACGCTCCGCCTGCAGCCCATAGCCCGCCGGGCGCCCCAGCGCGGCGCGTGCGGCGGCCTTGCTGGTGAATGCCAGCACGCCTGGCGCATGGCGTTCGATGCGCCGGCGCAGCGCCGCGACGTCGAAGGCGTCGCGGGGAAGCTCGTCATCGTTGCCCGCGTGATGCTTGGCCAGATCGGTCAGCCCGATGCCCAGCGCCGGCAGCAGGGGAAACTCGGCCGGCGCGAACAGCCGGGGCGTGAGTTCCACCGCGTGCAGCGCCCGCCAGAACAGGTTGCCCGGATGGGCGTAATAAGCCCCTTCCGCGGCGGAACGGCGGCCGGCGGCAGTGCCGCAGAACACCAGGGCCAGGCCGGGCTGGAGCAGGTCGGGAAGTATCGTGGCTGGCATCGACGCGCAGCATACCGGGCGCCGTCCGGCCGGCCCAATCAAACACTCGCCGGTACACGAAATCCCCTGATTTGCGGGGCAGTTGGCGTCGTCATCGATCTTGCGCACGACGGATACGCAAGCGCATCGACAGTGTGCGCGTCCTGCCGCTATAAAGATCGCCCACGCACGGGAGCACCTGGTGAGCGAAGAAATCCTGATCAACGTGACCCCACGCGAGACACGCGTCGGCGTGGTCGAGAACGGCATGTTGCAGGAGGTGCACGTCGAGCGGGCCTCCAAGCGCGGTTATGTGGGCAATGTCTACAAGGGGCGCGTGCAGCGGGTGATGCCGGGCATGCAGGCGGTGTTCGTGGACATCGGGCTGGAGCGCGCGGCCTTCCTGCACGCCTCGGACATCGTGCGCCCGCCGCAGCCGGCCGCCGGCGAGGGTGCCGAGACGGGCGGCGGCAATGGACACACGCCCTCCATCAGCGAACTGGTGCACGAGGGCCAGGAGATCGTGGTGCAGGTGGTGAAGGACCCCATCGGCACCAAGGGCGCGCGGCTTTCCACCCACCTGTCCATCCCGTCGCGCTACCTGGTGCTGCTGCCGCATGCGCGCACGCTGGGCATCTCAGCGCGCATCGAGGAAGAAGCCGAGCGCCAGCGCCTGAAGGAGGTGCTCACCTCGCTGATCGGCGAGAACCCGCTGGGCTACATCGTGCGCACCAATGCGGAAGGGCAGACCGCCGAATCGCTGGCCTTCGACGTCACCTACCTCGGCAAGGTGTGGCGCGTCGTGCAGGAGAACATCGCCAAGGCCAAGGTCGGCGAGCGCGTCTACGAGGAGCTCTCGCTGCCGCTGCGCAGCCTGCGCGACATGCTCAACGAGGACATCGAGAAGGTGCGCGTGGATTCGCGCGAGACCTTCGAGAAGGTGGTCAAGTTCGTGCACAAGTTCATGCCGCAGCTGGACGACCGCGTCGAACATTATTCCGGCGAGCGGCCGATCTTCGACCTGTACGGGGTGGAGGACGAAATCCAGCGGGCCTTGAAGAAGGAAGTGCCGCTCAAGTCCGGCGGCTACCTCATCGTCGACCAGACCGAGGCGATGACCACCATCGACGTGAACACCGGCGGCTACGTCGGTACGCGAAATCTCGAGGAAACCGTTTACCGGACCAACCTGGAGGCCGCGCAGGCGGCGGCCCGCCAGCTGCGGCTACGCAACCTGGGCGGCATCATCATCATCGACTTCATCGACATGACGGACGAGGAACACCGGCGCCAGGTGCTGCGCATGCTCGAAAAGGGCCTGCTGCGCGACCACGCCAAGACCACCGTCTACCCGATGTCCGCGCTGGGGCTGGTGGAGATGACGCGCAAGCGCACCACCGAAAGCCTGGAACGCCAGCTGTGCGAACCGTGCCCGGCCTGCAGCGGGCGGGGCACGCTCAAGACCGCGGAAACGGTGACCTACGAGATCTTTCGCGAAATCACCCGCGCCGTGCGCCAGTTCAACACCGAGAAACTGCTGGTCATGGCCAGCCCGAAAGTGGTCGGCCGCATCCTGGAGGAAGAGTCCGCTGCGGTGGCCGAGTTGGAAGAGTTCATCTCCAAAAGCATACGCTTTCAGGCTGAGGAGCATTATTCGCAGGAACAGTTCGATGTGGTTCTGTTGTAAGGCGCGGTCCATGCCGTACTGCGCGCCGTGAGTCCGCCGTGACCCTCTGGTTGAAACGCACCCATTTCTGCGCCCGAGCCCTGGCCTGGGTCGGCGGCGTGGCCGTGATCTCGCTGGCCGTGCTGATGGGGCTGGCCCAGGTGTTGCTGCCGCTGTTGGCGCGCCATCCGGAATGGGTGCAGGCGCAGCTTTCCGCGAGGCTGCACCGCCCGGTGACGTTCCAGTCGATGGAAGGGCGCTGGCAGCCTTCCGGTCCGCTGTTCCTGATGCGCGGCGTGACCATCGGGTCGAACGGCGACGGCGCCTCGATCCAGATTCCCGAAGCCGAACTCAAGTTCGATCCCGGCGGCTGGCTACTGCCTTCCCGGCACGTGGTGAACCTGCATGCGCGTGGCCTGCAGTTCGACATCAGCCGCGACGCGGACGGTACGTGGCATATCAACGGCGTAGGACTGGCCGGCGGCGCGGAGCGGCAGAAGCCTGGCTTCAGCCAGTTGTCCGTGGGCCTGTCCCTGAGCGATACGCGCCTGGACATCACGGACAACCGCATCCATCGGCATTTCACCCTGCTGGCGGACCAGTTGCGCGTGAGCCGGCAAGGGAGCCGCATTCGCGTGGGCGCCTTGCTGCGGCGCGAGAATGCGCCCGGGCAGCTGCGCGGCGCCGGCAACTTCAGCGACGACGGTGCCGACGGCAAACTGTGGATCAGCGGCAGCAACCTGGATCTGCATGCGCTGTCGACCGAAATCGATATGGCCGGCTATACGGCCGACAGCGGCAATGGTTCCATCGAAAGCTGGCTGGACTGGCGCGACGCCCGCGTGGTGCGCAGCCTCACTCGTTTCCATCTGCGCGACGTGAAGCTCAGCAATCCCGATGGCGCCAGCGCCAGCGCGGATGCACTGGATGGCCTGGCCGAAGTGGCGATCGGCAAGGACAGCTACACCGTGCGCTGGGCGGCGGACGACGGCGGCGCGGCGGTGATTGCGCTCAACGCCATGGGCACCGATCAGGCCAGCGTCAACGTGGCCGCGCGCCAGCTGCAACTGGCGCCGCTGGTGCCGTGGCTGGCGCTGAAGCCGCAGCTGTCGACCGGTTTAGCGCAGTGGGTAGGCGGCGGCAAGCCGCGTGGCCAGCTCGCGCAGGCGCAACTGGCGTGGAGCCGCGCCGAGGGGCTGCGCTCGCTGTATGCCGCCTTCGACGGCGTGGCGATCAACCCGGTGGGCAAGTTGCCGGGCATCGACGGAATCCACGGCGAGCTGCGTGGCGATGCGCAGGCGACAGTGGTCTCGCTACCCGCGCAGGCGACGGTGCTGCGCTTTCCGCACACGTTCCGCCAGCCCTTCGTCATGTCGAAGCTCAGCGGCGACGTGGCCTTCTGGCAGGACGAGGACGCGCTGCACATCGGCACCGAGGCATTCGATTTCGAAGGCGCCGGTTTTGGCGGCGAAGCGCGCGGCGAGGTGGCATTGCCGGCGGCCGGCGGGCGTCCCTTCCTGGATCTGTACGCCACGCTCGATCATGCCGACGTGGATGCCGCCAAGCTGTTCTGGCCGATCGACTCGATGTCGCCCGCCGCCGTGCAGTGGCTGGACCAGGCCCTGGTGGCCGGCAACGTGGATCACGGCGACGTGCTGGTGCGCGGCGACCTGAAGGACTGGCCGTTCCACTACAACGAAGGGCGCTTCGAGGCGCGCGCGGAAATCAGCGGGCTGGAGCTGGCCTATGGCAGGGATTGGCCGCATGCGCAGAACGTCAGCGCGGTCGCCAACTTCATCAACGGCGGCATGTTCGTCGAAGCGAGCCAGGGCGAGTCGCTGGGCAACAAGGTGGACCGCGCGGTGGCGCTCATTCCGGAGTTGGGCCACACGGTGCTCGACCTCAATGTCAGCGGCAGCGGCAGCGGCGCGAGCATGCTGGATTTCGTACAGCACAGCCCCATCGGCATGCGCCATGCGGACGTGCTGTCCAAGCTGAAACTGGGCGGCAGCGGCGCGTTCGACTTCCACCTGTCACTGCCGGTGGCGGACTCGAGCAACTTCATCCTCGATGGCCGCGCGCAGTTGAAGGGCGTGGACTTCAACGCGCCGGAATGGAACCTCAGCCTGGACAAGCTGACCGGCCCGGCGACGTTCGACAAGGCGGGCTTTCACGCCGGTCCGCTCGATACCAGCTTTCGCGGACAACCCGCCAAACTCGATCTCGCGATTGCCGGCGCCACCGGCCAGCCCGATACCGTGCTGTCGGCCAAGCTGGCCGGCCGTTTCAGCATGGCCGAGCTGACGCAGGGCTACAAACAGCTCGACTGGCTCAACCAGGTGGCGACGGGCCGCAGCGATTTCACCGTCGGCTTCAACATCGTCAACGCATCGACATCGGGTTCGGCGGCCGTCACCCAGCAGCTGAGCGTGGATTCCGTGCTGGGCGGCATGGCGCTGGATTTCCCCGTGCCGCTGAAAAAATCCGCGGACGAAACCTTGCCGCTGCACCTGGACATGAACCTGCCCATGCAGGGCAGCGACGTGCGGCTGAGCGTGGGGCAGGTGGTGCGCGCACGCATGCGCCTGCCGCAGAACGACAGCCAGTCGCTCGCCGCGACGTTCGCCTTCGGCACCCGGGCGCCGGACGCCGTGCCGGAGAAGGGCATCCGCATCCGCGGCCGGCCGGCCAGGCTCGACGTGACTGGCTGGACCCAGTACGCCGCATCGGGAAGTAGTGGCAACGGGCCGGGCCTGGAAAGCATCGACGTGAACGCCGAGCAGGCGCTGGTGTTTGGCCATCCATTTGCCGACATGCATCTGCTCGCCAGCTCGCAAGCCGACGGGCTGGTGGTGGATGTCGACAGCGCGGCGCTCGCCGGGCGGTTCAACGTGCCGCTGGCCGACCTGGGCAGGCGCGGCGTCACGGCGCGCCTGCAGCGCCTGTATTGGCCCAAGGACACCACGCCGCCCAAGAAGGGCGGCACGGGCACGGCCGAAGCCGCGACCGCGCAAGGCGCCGCCGCGCCATCGCCGGCGAACGCGGCGACACCGGTGCCCAATCCCGCCGCTACCGGCATCACGCCATCCGCGCTGCCGCCCTTCCACCTGTGGGTCAGCGATCTGCGTTTCGGCGATTCCAAGCTGGGCGATGCGCGGCTGGAAACCTGGCCGACCGATCGCGGCATGCATATCGATCAGCTGCGCACCTTGTCGCGCGGCGTGCAGATCAATGGCGTCGGCGATTGGAATGGCACGGCGGGCGACAGCCATTCGCACATGCGCATCGATTTCGCCGCCGACAACATGGGCGACATGCTGGGCGCCTTCGGTTACGACGGCCTGCTGGCGGGCGGCAAGGTGCGCGCGCAGCTCGACGCGACCTGGCCGGGCGCGCCGTCCGCCATGGAGCTCGGCAACATGGACGGCAAGCTGAGCATCGACATCACCGATGGCCGCATGCCGGAAGTGGGGCCGGGCGTCGCGCGCCTGTTTGGCCTCGTGTCCGTGCTGGAGTTGCCGCGTCGCCTGTCGTTCGACTTCGGCGACGTGTTCGGCAAGGGGCTGGCATTCGACGCCATCGCGGGCGATTTCAGGCTAGGCGACGGCAACGCCACCACCGACAACCTGCAGATCCGCAGCCCGGCGGCGGAGATCTCCATCAAGGGACGCACCGGCGTGCGCGCGAAGGATTACGACCTGCAGGTGCTGGCCATTCCGCACGCGGGCAACAGCCTGCCGGTGGTGGGCGCAGTGGTGGGCGGGCCCATCGGCATCGCTGCCGGCTTCGTGGCGCAGGGCCTGTTGGGCCACGGCATCAACCGCGCGGCCAGCGCGCGCTACAAGATCACCGGCAGCTGGGACAAGCCGGCGATCACGCTGGTGGAAAAGAAGGATGTGCCCGTGCCGCCCGCGGCGGCTCCGGACACCGGTGCGTCACCCGCGCCGGCGAGCAGCTCGGCGTACTGAACCTGTTCCGATGAATGCACCGTCGCGCCAGCGCGACGGCGCGGATGTCAGGCGGCGGGATCGCGCGGCTTGGTGCTGCCGCGGAACGGGAACAGTTGCTGGCGCACGAACCCGTCCGGCATGTAATCGCCCACCACGCCGTAGTGCTCCGGAAATTTCTTCGGCGACTTCACCGCGGTGCCGAACAGGTAATCGAGAAAGGCGTAGTGCGCGGCGTAGTTCTTGTCGATGGCTTCGTCATCGGACGCGTGGTGCCAATGATGGAAATCCGGCGTCACCACCAGGTATTTCAGCGGCCCCCACGGCAGGTGCACGTTGGCGTGGTTGAACACCGCCTGGAAGCCCACCACGATGATGTAGGCATTCATCACGCCTTCACTGAAGCCCAGGATGTAGAGCGGCGCCAGCACGGCGACGCGGGTGAAGATGAGTTCCAGCATGTGCTGGCGCGAACCGGCCAGCCAGTCCATGGTCTTCACCGAGTGGTGCACGGCGTGGAAGCGCCAGAGGAACGGCACCTCGTGGTACGCGCGGTGCGTCCAGTACTGCGCCAGGTCCGCCACCAGAATGCACAGCAGCAGCTGCGGCACGAACGGAATGTGCTGCACGTACTGCTGGAAATCGCTGCTCACCAGCCAGCCGAACAGGTGGTGCAGCAGGAAGTTCACCACCAGCAACGCCAGGCCGACGATGAAGTGGTTCACCGCGAAATGCTTGAGGTCCGTCTGCCATTCCTTGCGGAACAGCGTCTGGCCCTTGTAGAGCGGAAACAGCTTCTCGATCACCACGAAGATCAGCGTCGAGCCGAGCAGGTCCAGGATGAACCAGTCCAGCCCGATGTAGGGCGTGTGGTCCGGGAAATTGCCCACCGGCACGCGCGAGCCGCCCAGCGCGGTGGCCACGATCACCAGCGCGAACGCCACCATGCTCAGTTGCCGCGCGCGGCCTAGGATGATGTTGGCCAGCGACATGCCGCCGGAAACGAGCAGGGCGGCCAGCAGCAGCTGGCGAAGCACGTCCACCGAATACTTGTGGCGCAGGTCCGGCGTGGTCAGGTATTGCGGAAAGTGGAAGGCCAGCACGCCCAGCAGGCTCAGGAAGCCCAGCGACAGGGCGATGACGCTGCTGATCTTGCCCAGGCCGGGCTTCAGCTCGCCGTCCTTGTGCAGCAGTTCCCGGGTTTCCTCGATGGGCGCCTTGATGGCCCGGTCGATGACCTTGTGGGCCAATGGCTGCCGAGGGGTATCGCTCATATGTGATCCTTCACATGGTTGTCATGGACAAGGCCCGCATCGTAACCGCTGGGGCCGCGCCGCTGCACGAGGCGGGCTTTAAACCCCCGGCGGGCGGCCCCAACTTGGTAAAGTCCCTTTTTTCGCATACGGCACCCACTTCATGGATTCCCTGATCGCGCAGGCAGAACGCCGCCTGCTGTCGCCGGGCGGCCTGGCCGCCACCGACCTCGAGCATGTCTTCAGCCAGCTGATGGGCCCCTCCATCGACGCCGCCGACCTGTATTTCCAGCACTCCCGCAGCGAGTCCTGGGTACTGGAGGAGGGCATCGTCAAGGACGGCAGCCACTCCATCGAGCAGGGCGTGGGCGTACGCGCGATCAGCGGTGAGAAGACCGGCTTCGCCTATTCCGACGAGATCGTGATGCCCCAGCTGCTGGAGGCCTCCCGGGCCGCCCGCGCCATTGCCCACGGCGGCAACGGCGCCGGCAAGCCGCTCGCGCTGAACGGCGCCCGCCAGCTGTATCCGGCCATCGATCCGGTCGAGAGCCTACCCAACCCCGACAAGATCGCGCTGCTGCGCGAGGTGGACGCCTACGCGCGCTCGCGCGATCCGCGGGTAAAGCAGGTCATCGTCAGCCTGGCCGCCACCATGGACACCGTGCTGGTGGCCGCATCGGACGGCACGCTGGCGGCCGACGTGCGCCCGCTGGTGCGCCTGAACGTCGCGGTGATCGTGGAGCAGAACGGCCGTCGCGAGCAGAGCCACGTCGGCGGCGGTGGCCGCTACGGCTACCGCGAGCTGCTGGAAAACGGCCGCGCCATGGCCTTCGCCGACGAGGCGGTGCGCCAGGCCTTGGTGAACCTGGAAGCCGTGGACGCGCCGGCCGGCAGCATGCCGGTGGTGCTCGGCCCGGGCTGGCCAGGCGTGCTGCTGCACGAGGCCATCGGCCATGGCCTGGAAGGCGACTTCAACCGCAAGGGCAGCTCGGCCTTCGCCGGCCGCATCGGCCAGCGCGTGGCCGCGCCCGGCGTCACCGTGGTGGACGACGGCACCCTGCCGGGCCGCCGCGGCTCGCTCAGCGTGGACGACGAAGGCACGCCCACCGAGTGCACCACGCTTATCGAGGACGGCATCCTCAAGGGCTACATGCAGGACAAGCTCAACGCCCGCCTGATGGGCATGGCGCCCACCGGCAACGGCCGCCGCGAATCCTTCGCTCAGCTGCCCATGCCGCGCATGACCAACACCTACATGCTCGCCGGCCAGCACGACCCGCAGGAGATCATCCGCTCGGTGAAAAAGGGCCTGTACGCCGTGAACTTCGGCGGCGGCCAGGTGGACATCACCAACGGCAAGTTCGTGTTCTCCGCCAGCGAGGCCTACCTGATCGAAGACGGCAAGGTCACCCGCCCCGTGAAGGGCGCCACCCTGATCGGCTCCGGCCCCGACGTGCTCACCCGCGTCTCCATGATCGGCAACGACCTGGCCCTGGACGAAGGCGTGGGCGTATGCGGCAAGGACGGCCAGAGCGTGCCGGTGGGCGTGGGCCAGCCGACGCTCAAGGTGGATGCGATGACGGTGGGCGGTACGGCGTCGTAGGCAACCGGCGGTTCGCCATGGCCGTTGGCGCTTTGCCGCGGCTATATCCATAGAACAAAACCTCATTTCGCTTTGGCGCAGGCCGCGCGGACAGTGCCCGCTGCGGCCTTTCCCGTTGGCCGCCCGGACGTCCATACGTCCGGACTCTATTTTGGTGAGGGGCGGTGCGATGAGCGAAGCGACACGAGTATTGCCGGGTCAGGCCCGTGCGCAAGGCGTCGATGCACGCCCCGCCCGATGGGCGGTGTTTTCCAACGAGGACTGGTGGTCGGTGTGGATCGGCCTGCTGGTGATCGTGGTGGCGTGGGCCTTGTTCGCCAACGGCAGCAGCCTGAAATGGCTGGCGGTGGCGCCGGCGAAGTGGAAGACGCTTGCCGACGCCTGGCAGGGCTTCGCCTCGCACTGGCCCAACTACCTTGCCCTGTTCGCCGCGTTCGCGCTGTTGTTCGGTACGGGCCTGGCGGTGCTTGGGCACTCGCTGCCGCGTTTTCTGCCGGCGTTCCTGATCCTGTTCGTGGTGTCGCTGCTGATCTTCACGGCATCCGCGTGGGTGCAGGCGTCGCGCTACAACCTCGAGGCGCCCTTGCTGGCGCTGGCGCTGGGCTTGCTCGTCTCGAACACCGTGCGCCTGCCGGAGTGGTTCCAGTCCGGCCTGCGTGTGGAGTTCTACATCAAGGTGGGCATCGTGCTGCTCGGCGCCACGCTGCCGTTGACCCTGCTGTTCTGGGCCGGCCCAGTGGCGGTGGGGCAGGCGACCATCGTGTCGCTGGCCACGTTCTTCAGCATCTTTCTGGCCGGCAAGGCGCTGGGGCTCGACAAGCGTTTCGCGGCGGTGCTGGGCGTGGGCGGCGCGGTGTGCGGCGTGTCCGCAGCCATTGCCAGCGGTGGCGCGGTGCGCGCGCGGCGCGAGGATACGTCGGTGGCGATCACCCTGGTGGTGGTGTGGGCCATCGTGATGATCTTTGTGCTGCCGTTTGCATCGCGCGCGCTGGGTTTGTCCACGGCGGTGGCGGGTGCATGGATCGGCACCTCCGAATTCGCGGATGCGGCGGGCGTCGCGGCCGCGCAGGCCTATGGCGATGCGGCACGCAACGCCGGCGGCGCGATCGCCGGCGCGCCGGATGCCGCCGTGCAGGCGTTCACCCTGATGAAGGTGGTGGGCCGCGACATCTGGATCGGTATCTGGGCGTTCGTATTGGCCTGGGTGGCGGCCACGCGCTGGAACACCTCGGAAAACGGCGTGCAGGCGAAAGCCGATGCGCGCGAGATCTGGGCGCGCTTTCCCAAGTTCGTGTTCGGTTTCGTGCTGGCCTCGGCGCTGATCACGTGGATCGCCAGCCACTATTCGCTGGCCGATTACCGCAAGGTGGTCACGCCTGATCTGGTGGCGCCGATCAGCACCCTGCGCACGTGGGCCTTCACGTTCTGCTTCCTCAGCATTGGGCTGACCACCCGCCTGCGTTTGCTGGCCGCGACGGGTTGGCGCCCCTTGCTCGCGTTCACGGCGGGCGTGGTGGTGAACGTGATCATCGGCTACGTGCTGTCGGTGCACGTGTTTGCCGATTACTGGAACGGGCTGGGCGGATGAGCGTGGCGGCCACGCTGGCGGCGCGCTGCGAGCTGTGCCGGTTCCGCCGGGATGATCGACGGAACATCGAACAGGTATTGCCTGGCCTGGCCTCGCTGGGTTCGGCCTATGGCGCGAGCATCGGTGCGAGCGCGTTGTGCGAGAAGCACGATTGCTTCGTATCGCCGCGCGACGTGTGCGCGGCATTCCAGCCCAGCGAGGATTGAGGTTATTAGGTGGCGCGAAAACGCCACCCGCAAACTCACTCGTCGTTCTCTTCCGTTTCGTCGATATCGATGTCGACTTCGTCGGCAACGTGTTCTTCGCCGCCGCCGTTCGCCAGATCCTTGAGCAGCTGGTAGATCTCGCGGTACGCGCGTGGCGGCTTGTTGCCGTCCTTCTCGACCTTGGCCTGGCGCACCAGCGAACGCAGGTGCTGGCGATCGACGCCGGGATATTGCGCAATCACGTCGCTCATCGCGTTGTCGGGATCGGCCAGCAGGCGATCGCGCATGGCTTCCAGGCGATGCATGGCGGCCGTCTCCTGGCGCTGGCGGTCGCGATTTTCGCCCAGCGCGGCGCGCACGCCATCGAAGATGCTCGTGTCATGCCGGCGCATCACCTTGGCAAGGAACTGCAGCTGCCGCTTGCGCGCGATATGCGCGGTGATGCGACGCGTGTTGGCGATCTCGCGCTGCACGTCTTCCGGCAACTCCAGCCGCGCCAGCTTGCTCTGCGGCAGCTCGACCAGCTGGTTGGCCAGCGCCAGCACGGCCAACGCGTCGCGGCGCTGCTGGGTGCGGGTGGGGCCGTAGTCGTGGTCGGGGTCGTGGGTGTAGGTGCGTGGCACGGATGTCTTCCAGCAGTGGATGCGGTGTTCAGGGCGTCGCGACGACGCCGTCGAGCAGGTCGGGTTCGGCCTGTTCCAGCGCGAAGCGGGGAATGGGCTCGCCGTCCAGCTCCACGGTTTCGCGGAACATGGCGACGGGGCGCACCCACAGGCCGTACTCGCCGTAGAGCGCCTGGTAGACCACCACTTCCTCCATCGTCTCGCTGTGCCGGGCGGTGCCCAGCACGAGGTAACGCTGGCCTTTGTAATGGCGGTAGATGCCGGCTGTCAGTGCCATGGCGGGGCTCCGCGACGCTCTTTGCTTTGGGGGACAAGACCCCATCTAGGGGAATTGCGCGGGTCGGACCGCGTATTCTACCCGTTCCCCGTTTTCCTGCAGGAATTCACGCGTGACCCAGCTCAGCACCACCCAGGATCGCAGCAGCGACGAACTCGACCGCCTGGCCCAACTGGCCGAGGACGTGATTCGCCGGGCCCGCGCCGCCGGCGCCAGCCAGGCCGAGGTGGCCGCCAGCATCGACACGGGCCTGAACGTGAACGTGCGCCTGGGCGAGGTGGAGACGGTGGAGCACACGCGGGACCGCGGCTTTGGGCTCACCGTGTATTTCGGCCAGCGCAAGGGTTCGGCCAGCACCGCCGACCTCAACCCCGACTCCATCCAGGCCACGCTGGAACAGGCCTGCGCCATCGCCCGCTACACCGAGGAGGACCCGGCCGCGGGCCTGGCCGATGCTTCGCGCATGGCCACCCAGTTCCCCGACCTGGACCTGTGGCATCCGTGGCGCATCGACACCGAGCAGGCCATCGCGCTGGGTACGCAGATCGAAGATGCCGGCCGCGCGCATGCCGGCATCACCAATTCCGATGGCGCCAGCGTGCAGATGGGCGAGAGCCTGGCCGTCTATGCCAACTCGCATGGCTTCGTGGGGCGCGAGCGCGGCACGCGCCATTCCCTGTCGCTGGCGCTCATCGCGGGCGACGACGAAGGCATGCAGCGCGATTACTGGTACGACAGCGTGCGCTCGGCGGACGACTTCATGAGCGCGCGGGCGCTGGGCGACAAGGCGGCCGAACGCACGCTGGCGCGCATGGGCGCGCGCAAGCTTTCCACGCGCCAGTGCCCGGTGCTGTTCACGCCGGAGGTGGCACGCGGCCTGATCGGCCACCTGATCGGCGCGGTCAGCGGCGGCGCGCTGTATCGGCGTGCGAGCTTCCTGCTGGATCACGCCGGGCAGCAGATCATGCCGTCGTGGATGAATATCGTGGAACGCCCGTTCATCATGCGCGGGCAGGGGTCAGGTTCGTTCGACGCCGAAGGCGTGGCCACCCGCGACAGCGCGCTGATCGAGAACGGCGTGCTCGCGCGCTACGTACTGGGCAGTTATTCGGCGCGCAAGCTGGGCCTGGAATCCACCGGCAACGCGGGCGGCATCCACAACCTGATCGTCGAGCCGGGCCAGGACGACTTCGCCGCCCTGCTCAAGCGCATGGGCAGCGGCCTGGTGGTGACGGAGGTGATGGGGCAGGGCGTGTCCACCGTCACGGGCGACTACTCGCGCGGCGCGGCCGGTTTCTGGGTGGAAAACGGCCAGATCGCCTATCCGGTGGAAGAGATCACCATCGCGGCCAACCTGCGCGACATGTACGCCAACATCGTGGCGGTGGGTTCGGACGTGGACCACCGCTCCCACCTGCTCACCGGCTCCATCCTGCTGGAACAGATGACCATCGCGGGCGACTGAGCCGGCCCTGACGAGTGACACCGGTAAATCGGGCGCGGCCTTGCTAGGATCAGGGCCGCCAGCTCAGGGGCTGGCCTTGCCGAACAGGCTTTGACGACACAGGAGAAGTGCGCATGAGCGTCCCGCCCGAGTCCGTCGTACCGCCGCCGTCGAACGGCCCCGCCGCGCCGTCCGACCTTCCTTCCGCGCAGGAGCGCCAGTGGGCGATGTTCGCCCATCTGTCGGCGCTGCTGGGCCTCATCCTCACCGGCCAATGGTTCGGTTGGGGCTGTTTCCTGGGGCCGCTGATCATCTGGCTGGTGAAGAAGGACGCCATGCCCTTCGTGGATGACCAGGCCAAGGAAGCGTTGAACTTCAACATCACCGTCGCGATCGTGTTCTTCGCCCTGTTCGTGCTGACGCTGATCACGCTGGGGCTGGGCGTGCTGATCGCCGTGCCGGTGGGTGGGATCGTCGCGATCGCGTGGCTGGTGTTCACCATCATCGCGGCCATTCGCGCGAACGAAGGCGTGCGTTATCGCTATCCGTATACGCTGCGGCTGATTGGCTAGAACAAATCGATGAAAAGGCGGCCTGCGGGCCGCCTTTTTTTCGTTTTGGCGATACTGTTCAAAATCCTGCATGAGCACCCATATCCCTCGCCGTCATTCCGGCGCAGGCCGGAATGACGGCGGGTGAAGCTGGCGGTATCGCAGAGGCTCTCAGTGCAAACCCACGTAAGTGCGCTTGAACGTCACCGCCTGCTCCAGCGTGGGCACTTTCCACGCGCCCGTGACCACCATCTGCTTCCCGTCGGCCGTCAGGGCCCAGGTCTGGTCCAACTGGGTGCCGTCCGCATAGCGGATGTTCACCGTCAGCTGCCCGTTGTCCATGTGGCCGCGCACCATGGCATTGCCGTTGAGCGTTTGCCGCGCCACGCCGTCCAGCTTGCCGGTGAGCTGGTCGCCGTTGTTCAGGCGGACCTGAAAGGTCTTGTCGTCCTGCTGCACGAGCAGCACGGTATCGGTCTTGAGCGTGGGCGGCATTGGATACGTCGCCGTGGCGATCGGGTCCTTGTCGCTGCCATTGGCGGGTTTGCCGTCACCGCTGTCGCCGCCATGACGGCCACGCCCGCCACCGCCCATGCCGCCACCGTGGCCACCCATGCCTCCGCCGCCCATGCCGCCATGGCGGCCTCCGCCATGGTTGTTGCTGGCGGGTGCGGCGCTGGACGATGACGAGGCCGGCGTAGCCTGCTGCGCGGCCAGTTCCTTGCGCGCTTCCACGCGCATGGCGGCGGTGAGCGCATCAGGCGTGTCGCTGCTGCGGTCGTCCAGCCGCCATGCGCCGCTGAAATCGGTGCCCTGCGCGGCGATGGCCGTGCCGGCGATCAGCAAACTGGCGAAGGTGCCGGCCACAAGGCCGCGCGAGAAACGAGGTGGGAACATGGCGGTCGCAACGGTAAGAAGGCGTGGCCTTCAGGGAACGTTCCAGGGCGACGGCTGTTGACGCATCGTCAGCGAACCGCAAGCGGGCGCCGCGTTACTTCAGGCGCGCCGCCGCATAAAGCGCCAGTTCCACCAGCAGGGCGCCGCGTTCGCCGAAGGGGGCAACGGCGTCGAGCGCCTCCTGCGTGAGGTGGGCGAGGTGCTTGCGGGAAGCGTCCATGCCGATGATGGACGGGAACGTGGGCTTGTCCGCTGCCGCATCCTTGCCGGCCGTCTTGCCGAGCACGGCCGATTCGCCTTCGACATCCAGGATGTCGTCGCGCACCTGGAAGGCCAGGCCCACCGCGTGGCCGTAGCGATCCAGCGCGGCAAGCTCGTCGGCGGAGGCGCCGGCGGCCAGTCCACCGAGCTGCACGGCGGCGCGGATCAGCGCGCCCGTCTTGCAGGCATGCATGAACTCCAGCTCGGCCAGCGTGAGCTTGCGGCCCACGGCGGCCAGATCCAGCGCCTGTCCGCCCGCCATGCCGTCGGCGCCGCAGGCGCGGCCCAGCACGCGCAGCATTTCCACGCAGCGCACCGGCGACACGCCGGCGTCCACGTCGTGGGCCAGCAGCTCGAACGCCAGCGCCTGCAGCGCATCGCCGGCGAGGATCGCCATGGCTTCGCCAAACACGATGTGGCAGGTGGGCCGGCCGCGGCGCAGGGCGTCGTCGTCCATGGCGGGTAGGTCGTCATGCACCAGCGAATAGGCGTGGATCAGTTCCACCGCCACGGCCGGGGCGTCCAGGCTCGATCCGGTTTCACCCAAGGCATGGCCGGCGGCGTAGACCAGCAGCGGCCGCAGGCGTTTGCCGCCGCCGAGCACGGCGTAGCGCATCGCCTGGTGGAGTTCCACGGGCGTGGTGTCGGCGGGGGGGAGCGAGCGGACAAGCGCCTCTTCGGCGCGGGCAATCAGCGCTTTGAAGGGGGCGCCGAGCTCAGAGCTCGGGCTGGAAGGGTTCGGCAGTGTCTGGGGCATCGGGGTCGAGCAGCATTCGTACGCGCAGCTCGGCATTTTCCAATGCCTGCTGGCAATGGCGATATAGGCCAATGCCGCGTTCGAAAGAGGACAGGGATTCGTCCAGGCTCAGCTCGCCGCCCTCCATGCGCGCGACCAACTGCTCGAGTTCGTCCAGCGAATGTTCGAAATCGGCGGCGGGGGCAACAGGGGCGGATGCAGACTTGGCCATGGCCCGCAAAACTAGCGCAGGGGGCGTAGGGAATCAATCCGCGGTGGGGCGGCGTCGCCGCAAGATGTTCACCAGGCGGGCTGCCAGCGGGGCCGGGCGTCGCCCAGCAGCGTCGCGCCTCGCTCGGTGAGCCAGCGGTCGCCCACGCCGATCAGTTCGTCTCCCGCGTAGAGCAGGGGACAGGCAAGCCGGCGCCACGGCGGCATGCCGCTTTGCTGGAACAGGTCGCGCAGCTCGCGGGTGTGCGCGTGTCCGGCCGGCCGCAGGTGTTCGCCGCCCTGGCGCAGGCGCACGGTGAGTGGGGCGTCCAGCCGTGCAGGCGGGTCCAGCAGCAGGCTTCCGCCGTCGGGCAGGGCCAGTGGCTCGCCCTGCCAGTCCGCCTGCCAGTGCGGGTCGATGGCAGGCCGGGGCGGAAGCGCCCATAGCCGCCCCTTCCACACGTGCAGTTCGGTGCCGGGCCAGCGGATGCACGGCAGTTGGCCGTCGTGCGCCGTGCATTGCCGCTCGATCTGTTCGCGCTGCGCCGTGGTGGGTGCGGTGAGCCCACGCGCATGCAGCCAGTCGTCGAGCAGGGGATGGCGCAAGGCGGGCGTGAGCGCGAGCCAGCCGACGGCGTCGAGGCTGCCTGTGGCCGGGTCGAGCAAGCGTGCCTGTTCGGTGCGCCACTGCTGTTCGAGTGCATCGCTGGCGGAGCGATGCAGCCGCGCGCTATGCACGATCGACTCCACCGCTTGCGGCCAGTGCTGGCTCAAGCGCGGCAGGATCTCGTGTCGGAGAAAGTTGCGCGAGAGGCGCGCATCGTTGTTGGAAGGGTCGTCGATGCACGGCAGTTCGTGTCGCTCCACGTAGCGGCGCAGTGCATCGCGAGGCGTGTCGAGCAGCGGACGCCAGAGTTGGCCCTCGCCCAGCCGCCGCGTCGCGCGCATGCCACCGAGCCCTTCGGGGCCCGCGCCACGCAGCAGTTTCAGCAGGACGGTTTCCGCCTGGTCGTCGCGATGATGCGCCAGCAGCAGCCGCTCGCCCTTCTGCAGCGACGCGGCGAAGGCGTGATAGCGCGCCTCGCGCGCCGCCGCTTCCAGGCCGTAGCCGCGTTGATGATCCACCTCGACGCGCAGCACCAGGCACGGCACACCCCATTCGCGCGCGAGTTGCCGGCAGTGCTCGGCCCACGCATGGCTTTGGGCGTGCAGTCCGTGATCGACATGCAGTGCGCGCAGGCCACGTGCGTGCGTCTGCGGCGACTGCGCCAGCGCGTGCAGCAAGGCCGTGGAATCGGGGCCGCCGCTGTAGGCGACGCAGAGCGCGCCGTCCGGCTGCGCCTGCAGCGCGTCGCGCAGTACGTCGGTCAGCTCAGTCACGGGCGGCGGTTTTCTTGCTCTTGTTGCGCACGTAGATCACCTTCGGACGCCCTTCGCCGGGGCTGCGGCGATCCATCTCGAACAGCGTGGTGGCGGTGATCAATTCGCTGAGCTTGTTGTAGCCGTAGCTGCGCGCGTCGAAGTTGGGGCGCTGCTTGGTGACGATGGAACCCACGCCGCTCAAGGTGGCCCAGCCATCGTCGTCGGACGCCGCGTCCACGGCGTTGCGCAGCAGGTTCACCAGGCTGGAATCCTGCTTGAGCTGCGCGGCGGTGCGCGGCTTGAGTGGCTGTTCCTCGTCGGGCTTGGCGACCAGGATGTCGGTGTAGATGAACTTGTCGCAAGCCGCCACGAACGGGTCGGGCGTCTTGCGCTCGCCGAAGCCGTAGACGATCAGGCCCGATTCGCGGATGCGCGCGGCCAGTCGCGTGAAGTCGCTGTCGCTGGACACGATGCAGAAGCCATCGAAGCGGCCGGAATACAGCAGATCCATCGCGTCGATGATCATGGCCGAATCGGTGGCGTTCTTGCCGCTGGTGTAGCCGAACTGTTGCATGGGCTGGATCGACTGCGTGAGCAATTGCTCCTTCCAGCCCTTGAGGTGATTGGACGTCCAATCGCCATAGGCGCGCTTGACGTGCGCGGTGCCGTACTTGGCCACTTCGGCGAGCAGCGCCTCGGCGATGGCCGGTTGCGCGTTGTCCGCGTCGATGAGTACGGCGAGCTTGGTGGCGTGTTCGTTGGCCATGGACGCGGTTCCGGGCGTTGGTGCCCGGATGGTAGGCCAGTAGGGACGAGAGGTGAGTGAAGATGAGCGGGAAACGAGAACATGGTTCCCGTTTCTCTGGGCTTCGTTATTCCGTGTATGCGCCGTAGCTGCGCAGGCGCTTGTAGCGCAGGTCGAGCAGGTCCTGCATCGGCAGCGCTTCCAGCTCGTCCAGCTGGTTGAGCAGCACCGCCTTCAGGCGCACGGCCATGGAGTGCGGGTTGCGGTGGGCGCCGCCCAGCGGTTCGCGCACGACCTTGTCGATCAGGCCCAGCTCCAGCAGGCGCGGGGCGGTCAGGCCCAGCGCCTCGGCGGCGTCCTTGGCCTTCTCCGCGCTCTTCCACAGGATGGACGCGCAGCCTTCGGGCGAGATCACCGAATACGTGGAGTACTGCAGCATGATGGTGCGGTCGCCCACGCCAATGGCGAGCGCGCCGCCCGAACCGCCTTCACCGATCACGGTGCAGACGATGGGCGTCTTGAGGTCCGCCATTTCCAGCAGGTTGCGGGCGATGGCCTCGGACTGGCCACGCTCTTCCGCGCCCACGCCCGGGTAGGCGCCTGGCGTGTCGATCAGGGTGATCAGCGGCAGGCCGAAACGCTCGGCCATCTTCATCAGGCGCAGCGCCTTGCGGTAGCCCTCCGGGCGCGGCATGCCGAAATTGCGGCGCACCTTGCCCTTGGTGTCGCGCGCCTTCTGGTGGCCGATAATCATCACCGAGCGGCCGTTGATGCGGCCCAGGCCACCGACGATGGCGGCATCGTCCGCATAGGCGCGGTCGCCGGCCAGCTCATGGAATTCGTCGCACATCACGCTGATGTAGTCGAGCGTGTACGGACGGCCCGGATGGCGCGACAGCTGCGTCACCTGCCACGGCGTGAGGTTGCGGAAGATCTCGTTGGTCTTGAGCTTCAGCTTCTCGCGCAGGCGGCCGACTTCTTCGTCGATGTTGAACGCCTGCCCGTGGCTGGCATGGCGAAGCTCTTCAATCTTCGCGTCCAGCTCGGCGATGGGTTGTTCGAAATCGAGGAAGTTGGGATTCATTCGGTGCAGTTCATGACACGGAAGCGCGCCAGTATACCGGTCTGGAAAAAACGCGGGAACGGGGGCGTATGGGGTTAGGAAATAGTGAAGAGGAACGAGAAGTGAGAGCAGGGCGCCTCTCTCACTTCTCGTTTCTCTTTACTCAATCCTGGCTCTTCACAATCCGCAGCTTGGCCGCCTCCACTCCGGGAACGGCCCGGATGGCGCGCAGCAGTTCCGGAATGGCGTCCACACGCCAGTCCTCGCCCAGTTCCAGGTCGGCCTGGGCGATGGCGTTGTGGTAGCCGTGGAGGATCACGCTGGCGCGTCCGCCCCGATAGCCGGCGAGCGTGCGGCGCAGGTCGTCGACGAAGCCTGGGGTCACGCCATTCAGTTTCAAACGCAGCAGGCGCGCGAAGCGTCGGCAGCCGTCGCCCAGCGTATAGGCGCTGCGGGCGCGCAGGGCGAAGCCGCCGCCGGAGAAATCGTCGATGCGCAGGCCGCCTTCGACCACCAGGATCTGGTCGCGCGTGAGCATGGGGGCGATCTGCAGGTAGAGGTCGCCGAAGAAGCTGACCTCGATGGAGCCGGTGCCGTCCTCCAGCCGCACGAAGGCGTCGCTGTCGCCGCGCTTGCGCACGGCGGTGACCATGCCGGCCACGGTCCACGGCGTATCCGGGCCGCGGCGGAAGCGGTTGTCGTCGCCGTCGCTCTTGCGCGGCTTCGGTGGCTGGTAGCGTTCGGCGATCTCGCCCAGCGGGCAGGTCGAGAGCTGAGCCAGTTCGTCCTTCCACGGGTCGGTGGGGTGGCCGGAAAGATAATGGCCGAGCGTGTCGCGCTCGCCCTGCAGCTTCTGCTCGAGCGGCCAGTCGGGCACGACGGGCAGGTCGACGTCGACCGTCGGGGCGGCGGCGCCCATCGCCGCGCCGAACATGTCGTTCTGTCCGCTCTGCTTGTTCTTGAGGTGCTGGTCCGCCGCCTTCATCGCGTTGGGCAGCTGCGCCATCAGGCTGGCGCGGTTCGGCGCCAGCGCGTCGAGCGAACCGGAAAGAATCAGCGCTTCGAGCACGCGGCGATTGAGCTTGGTCGAATCCACGCGACGGCAGAAATCGGCCAGGTCCTTGTAGGCACCGCCGCGCTTGCGTTCCTCGGCGATGGCTTCGCACGCGCCCTGGCCCACGCCCTTGATGGCGCCCAGGCCATAGCGGATCACGCGCGGTTCGACCGCGACGAACATGAACTCCGACGCGTTGACGTCCGGCGGCAGCACCTTCAGGCCGATGGCCTTGGACTCGTCGATGAAGGTCACCGCCTTGTCGGTGTTGTCCATGTCCGACGAGATCGTCGCGGCCATGAACTCGGCGGGGTAGTGCGCCTTCAGCCAGGCGGTGTGATACGAGACGAGCGCGTACGCGGCGGCGTGCGACTTGTTGAAGCCGTAGCCGGCGAACTTCTCCATCAGGTCGAAGATCTCGTCGGCCTTTTCGCCGCTGAGTCCGTCCTTGGCGGCGCCTTCGCGGAACTTGGCGCGCTCCTTCGCCATTTCCTCGACTTTCTTCTTGCCCATCGCGCGGCGCAGCAGGTCGGCGCCGCCGAGCGAATAGCCGCCCACGATCTGCGCCATCTGCATCACCTGCTCCTGATAGACCATGATGCCGTAGGTCTCTTTCAGGATCGGCTCGACGCGCGGGTCCGGGTAGATCACTTCCTCGCGGCCGTGCTTGCGCGCCACGAAGCTGGGGATCAGGTCCATCGGGCCCGGTCGGTACAGCGCCACCAGCGCGATGATGTCCTCGAAGCGGTCGGGCTTGGCGTCCTTGAGCATGCGCTGCATGCCGGAGGATTCGAGCTGGAACACCGCGACGGTCTGCGCCTTCTTCAGCAGGTCGTACGCCGCCGGGTCATCGGTGGGGATGGCCGCGATGTTGAGCGCTTCCTCGCCATTGGCCGCGCGGCGCGCGTTGATGGCCTTCACCGCCCAGTCGATGATGGTGAGCGTGCGCAGGCCGAGGAAGTCGAACTTCACCAGGCCGACGGCTTCCACGTCGTCCTTGTCGTATTGCGTGACGACGCCGGCGCCGCCCGGTTCGCAGTAGAGCGGCGCGAACTCGGTCAGCGGCTTGGGCCCGATCACCACGCCGCCGGCGTGCTTGCCGACGCCGCGCGTGATGCTTTCCAGGCTCAGCGCCAGGTCGATCAGCGTGCGCGCTTCCTCGTCCTGCTCGTAGAGGTCGCAGAAATCCTTGACGATGCGGTCGGGTTCTTTCTTGGCCTTTTCCGAGCGGCCCAGCGCGCATTGCAGCGTGAGGTCGAGCGGGCGCGCGGGAATGAGCTTGGCGATGCGGTCCACCGCGTTGTAGCCCATGCCGAGCACGCGGCCGGAGTCGCGCAGCACGGCCTTCGCCGCCATCGAGCCGTAGGTAATGATCTGGCTGACGTGGTCGCGGCCGTATTTGCGCGCGACGTAGTCGATCACCTCGTCGCGGCGATCCATGCAGAAGTCGATGTCGAAGTCGGGCATCGACACGCGTTCGGGATTGAGGAATCGCTCGAACAGCAGGTCGAACTGGATCGGGTCCAGATCGGTGATCTTCAACACCCACGCCACCAGCGAACCCGCGCCCGAGCCGCGGCCCGGGCCCACGGGAATGCCGTTCTGCTTACCCCAGTTGATGAAGTCCGCCACGATCAGGAAGTAGCCGGGGAAGCCCATCTTGATGATGACGTCCAGCTCGCGTTCCAGCCTCGCTTCATACTCCTCGCGCGTGCGGCCGGGCGCGACGCCGGCGAATTCCAGGCGTTCCTTCAGGCCTTCGCGGGAAATCTCGCGGATGTAGCTGGCCAGGTCGTGGCCCTCCGGCACCGGGAAATCCGGCAGGTAATACGTGCCGAAGCTCAGTTCCAGCGTGCAGCGCTTGGCCAGCTCGATGGTGTTTTCCAGCGCCTCGGGAAGGTCGGCGAACAGCGCCTCCATTTCCTCGGGCGACTTCAGGTATTGCTGGTCGCTGTAGTCGCGCGGGCGCTTGGGGTCGGCCAGCACGCGGCCCTGATTGATGCAGACGCGCGCTTCGTGCGATTCGAAGCCTTCCTGCTTGAGGAAGCGCACGTCGTTGCTGGCGATCACCGGCAGGTCGAGTTGCGCGGCGAGGGCCAGCGCGGCCGTGTTCCAGTTTTCCTCGCCTTCGCGGCCGGTGCGGGTGAGTTCGAGGTAGAGCCGGTCGGCCATCTGCGTGGCGAACGGGCGGATGCGCGCCACGGCCGCATCCACGCCCTGATTCACGGCGATGCGCGCGACTTCGCTCTCGCGGCCGAGCATGGCGATCAGGCCGTGCGTGGCTTCCGGCGTGAGCCATGCGGCGTCGACCATGGCCCGGCCGCTGTGCTGGCCGTCGCGCCATGCACGCGACACCAGCCGCGACAGATTGAGATAGCCGGCGTGGTTCTGCACCAGCACGGTGAGGCGCCAGGGACGCGGATCGTCCGGCGAACTGACCCACAGGTCCGCTCCGCCGATCGGCTTGATGCCGGCCGCGCTGCAGGCCTTGTAGAACTTCACCAGCGCGAACATGTTGCTTTCGTCGGTCAGCGCGACCGCCGGAATGCCCTGGCGCACGCAGGCGTCGACCAGCCCCTTGATACGGATGGTCGAGTCGACCAGCGAGTATTCGCTGTGAAGGTGAAGGTGAGCGAAGCGGACGGACATGGCGCACGCGCAGGATGGATCCACAGCCTAACGGCGTGGCCCGGAGCGGGCAAGAATTGACATTGCCTGCCGGGCGGTTTTTCCGCGCTGGATCAGGGGGATGCCGCTTGGCCGTCGCTCGCGCAGCGGCTGGCAAGCCGGCCGCGCCTATCTGCCATGCCGGCCTTCGGCATGTCTTCACCGCCGTCGATGCAGACAGTTCAGTTGCAGGGCGGCGCCGGGACTGGCATGGTCCGGTGCTTTCATCCTGGACGGCAGTCCCGACGCTGCCGGGAAAATGCCGATGTCACTGATCCGTTCGCTGTTCACCATCAAACCCATCGAGGCGTCGCTCACGGCCAACGACAATCTGCGGCGCACGCTGGGCCTCAAGGACCTGATCGTCCTGGGCGTGGGAGCGGTGATCGGCGCGGGCATTTTCGTCATCACCGGACAGGCGGCCGCCGAGCATGCAGGCCCGGCGCTGACCATCTCCTTCGTGCTCGCCGGCCTTGCCGCCGCCCTGGCGGCGCTGAGTTATGCCGAGTTCGCCGCCATGCTGCCGGTGTCCGGCAGCGCCTACGTGTATGCCTACGCCACGTTCGGCGAACTGCTGGCCTGGTTCATCGGCTGGAACGTGGTGGCCGAGTACCTGCTGGCGGTGTCGTCCGTGGCGGTGGGCTGGTCCGGCTACGGCGTGGGCCTGTTGCACAGCGTGGGCATCGACGTGCCGGCGGTGCTGGCCAATGCGCCGCTGGCGTTCAAGGACGGGCACTTCGTGGTGACCGGTGCGTGGATCAACCTGCCGGCGTTGCTGGTGGTGGCGGCGATCACCACGCTGCTCTACGCGGGCACCCGGCAGTCGACGCTGTTCGCCAGCGTGGTGGTGGTGCTCAAGGTGCTGGTGGTGATCCTGTTCGTGGTGTTCGGCCTGCAGTACATCGACACCTCGCTGTGGCACCCGTACGTGCCAGCGAGCCAGGGCGGCGATCACTACGGCTGGTCGGGCGTGTTCCGCGCCGCGACCAGCGTGTTCTACGCGTACATCGGTTTCGACGCGGTGGCGACGGCCGCGCAGGAGACGCGCAACCCGCAGCAGAACGTGCCGGCCGGCATCCTCATTTCGCTGGCCATCTGCACGGTGCTGTACATCGTGGTGGCGGCGGTGCTGACCGGCCTGGTGCCGTATCCGCAGCTGGCCACGGCCGAGCCGGTGGCGACGGCGCTGGCCGCGCATCCCTCGCTGGCGTGGCTGAAGGTGCTGACGCAGATCGGCGCAGTGGCCGGGCTCACCTCGGTGATCCTGGTGATGCACCTGGGCCTGGCGCGCATTCTCTACACCATGGCGGGCGATGGGCTGTTGCCGCGCACGTTCGGCGCCGTCCACGAGCGCTTCAGGACGCCGCACCGCACGACGGTATTGGTGGGCGTGATCGGCGGCGTGCTGGCGGCGGTGTTCCCGCTGAGCCTGCTGGGCGACCTGCTGTCCATGGGCACCCTGCTGGCCTTCGCCACGGTGTGCATCGGCGTGCTGGTGCTGCGTCGCACGCGGCCGGATCTTCCGCGCGGTTTCCGCGTACCCGCCGCGCCGCTGGTGTGCTCGCTGGGCGTGCTGGTCTGCCTGTTTCTGCTGGCGCAGATGAACGCGGGCAACTGGATGCTGCTGGCCGGCTGGACCGCGTTGGGCATGCTCATCTACATCGGTTACGGCTACCGCAACAGTCGCCTGCGGGCGCGCGGCTGATCCATCGCGGCGCCGCGGCGACGATGGCCGCCATCGTCGCCGGCGCTCGCGCCTTACCAGATGTGGAAACGCTCCGCGCTTTGCGGACGGTCGATGTAGTGGTCCAGTCCCTGTACCCGGAGCGGATGGCGGTCGTAATCGACGTGCCGGTACTCGGCATCGACGATGGCGGCGATCTCGCCGGCGCTGAGCTGGGATGCGGGCGTCACGTTCGGAGGGGTGCCGGGCGTGACCGGGTCGTTGAGGCGGCGGTAGGTGTTCATCGCGGACTCCTGCGGTCGAATGCGCGCTTGGTTGGAGTCTTCAAACCCATGCACGTGGTGGGGAGGCGCGCACGGGGCCTTCGTCCCTGCTCGATGGAAGCGCATCGGAGCCGATGGCTTCGCTTCCTTATCCATTCGGATGCAGCGGCGGGCAGAAAGGTTGCACGGGTCAACGCGTGCGGAGCTGCTGCTCCATGGTTTGGAGCTTAGATTAGCGCTGTTGCACGCGAGTGACGCCCGCCATTGGGCATGTTTTCGGGCGCGCGTTTTGGCCCTGCGATTGCTTTACCTGCGGGTCGCGTTGGCGATCCGCGTCAGAACAGCACGCCCTGGTCCACCAGAATCTTCACCGGCGCGAAACTGCGGCGATGGTGCGGGCAAGGTCCCAGGCGCTGCAGCGCGGCCAGATGTGCCGGCGTGGCGTATCCCTTGTGCTCGGCGAAACCGTAGCCGGGATGTTCGCGATCCAGCGCCACCATCCATCGATCGCGCGTGACCTTGGCGAGAATCGACGCGGCGCTGATGGCCGGCTCCAGCGCGTCGCCGCCGATGATGGCGCGGCCGGTGCAGGGCAGGTCGCGCGGCAGGGCGTTGCCGTCGATCCATGCCTCGTGCGCCGCCGGCGTCAGGCCGGAGAGCGCGCGGCTCATGCCGGTCATGGTGGCCTGGAAGATATTGATGCGGTCGATCTCGTCGGACATCACCATCACGATGCAGTGCGCCAGCGCCCGCTCGACGATCAGCGGATAGAGCGCCTCGCGCTTCTGCTCGGTGAGCTTCTTGGAATCATCGAGTCCATCGATGGGCCGCGCCGGATCCAGGATCACCGCCGCGACCGCGACAGGACCGGCGAGAGGGCCGCGTCCCGCCTCGTCCACGCCGGCGATGAGGCGCATCGCGACAGTGGGTTCAATGGCCGCAGAACGCTTTCTGACCTTGGGCTCAGCCATGGCGAGCCTCGATCATCTCGGCGACGGCTTCGGCGGCCAGATCGCCCGCGTGGCCTTCCAAGTCGCCGCGCAGGGCCAGATGCAACTGCTCGAAGGCGGCGACGATGGCGCCACGGCGCTCGCTGTCGTGGAACAGCGACAACGTGGCGTCCGCCAGCTTGTCGACGGTGAAGTCGTCCTGCATGAGTTCGGGCACCAGCTTCACGTCATCGCCCATGCCGCTCGCCCGCGCCAGGATGTTAGGCAGCGAATAGACGTCCGTCTTGAGCATGTTGAGCGCCTTGGCGATGCGGTAGCTCACCGGCGATACGCGATAGCCGACCACCATCGGGCGCTTGGCGAGCATGGCTTCCAATGTGGCCGTGCCGGAGGCGAGCAACACCACGTCGGCGGCGAGCATGGCCTCGTGCGCGTGTCCGTCGATAAGCAGCGGAGCGCTTTCCCCCTCGGCGTTTCCGATGAGTTGCTTCAGCGTGGCGTGCACGCGTTCATTGGCTGCCGGCACGACGATGCGAAGTCCCGGCAGCTGCGCAGCGACCTTGCGCGCCGCCTCGATGAACGCAACGCCCAATTGCTTGATCTCGGAACCGCGGCTGCCCGGCAACACGGCGAGCACGGGCACGTTCTGCGGAATGCCGAGGAAATCACGCGCGCCGGTGCGGTCAGACACCAGAGCGAAGCGGTCCGCCAGCGGGTGGCCAACGAAGCGCGCATCGATGCCGTGCCGCGCGTAGATCGCCGGCTCCATCGGAAACAGGCACAGTACGCGGTCGGCGCTGCGTCCGATTTTTTCCGCACGCTTCTCGCGCCACGCCCACACCGACGGGCTGACGTAGTGCACGGTGCGAATGCCCTCCTCGCGCAGGCGCTTCTCCACGCCCAGGTTGAAATCGGGCGCATCGATGCCGACCACCACATCGGGCTTCGCCGCGATCAGGCGCGCCAGCAGCTCCTTGCGCAACTTGAGCAGGCGCGGGAGATGCGACACCACCTCCGCGAAGCCGAACAGCGAGAGTTCCTTGATGTCGAACCAGGAATCGAAACCGGTGGCCTGCATGCGCGCGCCGCCGATGCCGACGAAGCGCGCCTCGGGATAGCGGCGGCGCAAGGCCGTGACCAGGTCGGCACCCAGCTGATCGCCGGAATCTTCGCCGGCGATGATGGCGATGGTGGGTGCGCGCCTGATGACTTCGATCTCAGCCATGTCGTGACATCAACAGCAAGAGCCCGTGTGCGATACGCCGATAGGGGCGAAGCTCATGTCAGCGCGCCAGCGAACGTTCGCTGCGATCGAGGAATTCCAGCATCGCGCGCACGTCCTCGCTGTCGTTGGCCTGGACGCTGAGCTGTTCGCGCGCGTCGGCCAGGGTCAGTCCCGCCATGTACAGCGTGCGGTACGCGCGCTTGATGGACGAAATGCGGGCCGTGTCGAAGCCGCGCCGCTTGAGGCCTTCGGTGTTGATGCCGCGCGGGCGGCCGCGCTGTTCGTTGGCCATCGTCACGAAGGGCGGCACGTCCGAGCCGAGCAGGCAGCCCATGCCGATGAAGGCATGCGCGCCGATCTTGCAGAACTGGTGCGCGCCGGAGAAGCCGGCCATCACCACCCAGTCGCCGATCTCCACGTGTCCGGCCAGCGCCGAATAGCTGGAGAACACGATGTGGTTGCCGATCTTGCAGTCGTGCGCGATATGGACGTAGGCGAGGATCAGGTTGTCGTTGCCGATCCGCGTCACGCCGCCGCCGTCGCCGGTGCCGCGATTGATGGTGACGTACTCGCGGATCTGATTGCGGTCGCCGATCACCAGCTCGGTGTACTCGCCATGGAACTTCTTGTCCTGCGGGTCGCCACCCAGCGAGGCGAACTGGCTGATGCGGTTGTCGCGGCCGATGCGGGTCGGGCCCTGGATCACCACGTGCGGGCCGACGACCGTGCCTTCGCCGATATGCACGTCGGCGCCGATCACGGAGTACGCGCCGATGCTGACGCCATCGGCGATGACCGCGGTAGGGTCGATCTGCGCGGTGGGGTGGATCATTTGTCGGACCTCGCGGCGCACATCAGCTCGCAGCTGGCCACGACCTTGCCGTCCACGATGGTGCGCGCCTCGAACAGGCCCATGCTGCGCAGCAGGCGCTTGAGTTCCACTTCCAGGCGCAACTGGTCGCCCGGCACTACCGGCGCGTTGAAGCGCGCGTTGTCCACCTTGGCCAGGTAGAACAGCGGGCTGCCCGTGGTGCCCTTCAGGCGGCTGGAGATCTGCGTCAGCAGGCCGGCGGCCTGCGCCATGGCTTCCACGATCAGCACGCCCGGCATCACCGGGTGGCCGGGGAAGTGGCCCTGGAAGAACGGCTCGTTCATCGTCACGTTCTTGATGGCCACGGCGCTCTTGTCGGGCACCAGCTCGATCAGGCGGTCGACCAGCAGGAACGGATAGCGATGCGGCAGCAGCTGCTGGATCGTTTCCACGTTCACGGGCAGGTGGAAGGGCACGGTCAGGTCACTCATTGTTGCGGTCCTTCTCCAGCGCCGAGAGCCGGCGCGCGTATTCATCGAGATGCTTGAATCGGGCTGCGTTGCGCCGCCACTGGCGGCTTTCCTGCAGGGGTACGCCCGAAGCGTATTCGCCCGCCTCGCGGATGGAATGCGTGACCAGGCTCTTGGCGGTAATGTTAACGCGGTCGGCCACTTCCAGATGGCCCAGCACGCCGGCGTTGCCGCCGATCATGCAGTAGCGGCCGATCTTGGCGCTGCCGGCCACGGCGGAGCAGCCGGCCATGGCCGTGTGGGCGCCGATGTAGACGTTGTGGGCGATCTGGATCTGGTTGTCCAGGCGCACGTCTTCCTCGAGCACGGTGTCGTCCAGCGCGCCGCGGTCGATGGTGGTGTTGGCGCCGATTTCACAGTCGTCGCCGATGCGCACGCCGCCGAGCTGCGGCAGCTTGATCCAGTGGTCGCGGTCAAAGGCGAGGCCGAAGCCGTCCGAGCCGATCACCGCGCCCGGATGCACCAGCACGCGCTTGCCCAGCGTGACGCGGATGACCAGGGTCACGCGGGCCACCAGCCGGCATTGCGCGCCCACCGTGCACTCGGGGCCGATGATGCAGTGCGGGCCGAGGATGGCGCCGTCCTCCACCACCGCGCCGTCCTCGATGACGCAACCGGGGCCGATGCTGGCGGTCGGCGCCACCACGGCGCCCGGCGACACCACGGCGGTGGGGTGGATGCCCTGCGGCGAGGCGGGGTGGCGCTCGAACAGCGCGGCGATCTTGGCGTAGGCCACATAAGGGTCGCGTGCCACCAGGGCGGCCACGGGGCTCTCCGCCACGTTTTCCTCGCGCATCACCACCACACCGGCGCGCGTGCCGGTCAGCTGCGAGGCGTACTTGCTGTTGGAAAGGAAGCTCAACTGGCTTGGGCTGGCACCCGCCAGCGTGCCCACGCCATCGATGACGCGTGAGCCATCGCCGTGGAAGACGAGGCCGAAGCGCTCGGCCAGCTCGGATACGGTGGTTTGAAAAACGCTCATGTCAGCTCCCTGCAATCGGACCATTGTAGGTCCCCCCGGCGGAGGCATCAAAAGTGGTACGGAGGGCCGCTGCCGGTGTGGGCGGCGGCGGCCAAAAAGAAGGCGCGGCATGGCCGCGCCTTCTGCGGAGTCGACCCAACGGTCAGTTCGTCAGAACTGGCTGCCGAAGGTGAACTGGATGCGCTCTTCGTAGTGGTTGTCATCCGCCTGCGTACGCAGCGGCACCGCGAAGTTGATGATCAGCGGGCCGATCGGCGCCTGCCAGTGCAGCGACAGGCCGGTGGAGACGCGCAGCGTCTTGGCCGTGAAGCTCTGGTAATCGGTGTAGGCATTGCCGACGTCCACGAACCACGACACGCGGGCGGTGTTGATGTCCTTGAGGAACGGCAGCGGCAGATACAGCTCGGCCGTGCCCAGCACCTTGAAGGCGCCACCCAGCGGCTGCGCGTAGCTGTACACGCTGCCCGGGCAGGTGCCGTTCGGCAGCGGGGTGATCGGCACCTGCTTGCCCGTGGTCGGGTCGGCGACGGTGCCCACGCAGACGCGGGGGCCGAGGGTGTTGTCCTGGAAGCCGCGCACGTCGCGCACGCCGCCGGAGTAGAAGTTCTCCCAGAACGGGAAGGTGATGGCCTGGCCCTTCTGGTAGATGCCGTCCTCGCTGCTGTTGTCGAAGGTCTGGCCGTAGGTCTTGCCGTAGCCCACCTGGCCGTCCACGTACAGCACGAAGCCCTTGCCGATGGGCCAGTAGTGGTTCGCCTCGCCCATGATCTTGTAGTACTGCACGGTCGAGCCGGGCAGGGCGATGTCGGTGGACAGCGAGATCAGGCCGCCGCGGGTCGGCGCCCAGTAGCCGTTGCGCGTGTCATGGTTCCAGCCCAGCGTGGCATCCCACGTGTGGATGGTCTGGTGGCCCAGCGCGTTCTGGTAGTCGATCAGGATCTGCGGCGAGTAATTGGCCGTCTGAACGTTGCCGTTCTCGTCCAGGTACTGGTAGCTCAGGTTGATCTTGTTGCTGCTGATGCCCAGGCCCGCGCGGATGTTGTCCGTTTCGGAGATCGGGAAGCTCAGGAAGCTGGAGAACGACTTCAGCGAGCTCTCGTAGTTCACGAAGTCGCTGTTGGTGTCGCCGTAATTGCTCTTGGTGTAGCCGATGTTGTAGCCGATGCCCACGCCGCTGTCGGTGAGGTACGGGTTGAAGTAGCTGGCGTTGACCGAGGTGGAGTAGTCGCTGCGCGACGCGCCCACGGTGAAGCTGTCACCCGTGCCGAGGAAGTTGTTCTGCGACACCGACGCGGACAGGATGATGCCCGAGTACTGCGAGTAGCCCACGCCGAACATCAGGCTGCCGGCGGACTGCTCCTCCACCTTCACGGTCAGGTCGACCTGGTCTTCGGTGCCGGGCACCAGCGCCTTGTCGATGTTGACGGTCTTGAAGTAGCCCAGGCGCTGTAGGCGGATCTTCGAGCGGTCGATGGCCGGCTGCGAGAACCAGCTGCCTTCCAGCTGGCGCATTTCGCGGCGCATCACGTCGTCTTCCGTGCGGGTGTTGCCCTGGAAGATCACGCGGCGCACGTACACGCGCTTGCCCGGCTCGATGTAGAGCGTCAGGTCGACGGTGCGCTTTTCCTTGTCCAGCTTCGGCACCGGCGTGACCTTGGCGAAGGCGTAGCCGATGCTGGCCAGGATGCTCTTGATGGCGTTGCCGCTGGCCTCGATGGCCTTGCGGTTGAAGGTGTCGCCCTTGTGCACGTACACCAGCTGGTGCAGCGAATCCTCGGGGAGGATCAGCTCGCCGAGCAGATGCACGTCGGAGATGGTGTAGATGTCGCCTTCCTTGACGCTGGCGGCGATGTACATGGAGCGCTTGTCCGGCGCGATGGTCACCTGCGTGGAGTCGACGCCGAAGTCGGCGTAGCCGCGGTCCATGTAGTAGGACTGCAGCTTCTCCAGGTCGCCGGAGAGCTTTTCACGCGAGTACTGGTCGTCCTTCGAGTACCACGACAGCCAGCCCGGCGTGTTCGACTCGAAACCCGAGCGGATTTCCTTGTCGGTGAACGCCTTGTTGCCGACGATGTTGATTTCCTGGATCTTGGCGACCTTGCCTTCGCGGATCTCGATGTCGATGGCCACGCGGTTGCGGTCGAGCTGGGTCACGTGCGGATCGACCGACACGTTGTACTTGCCGCGGTTGTAGTACTGGCGCACCAGTTCCTGCTGCACGCGGTCCAGCGACAGGCGGTCGAAGGTTTCGCCTTCGGCCAGGCCGATCTCCTTGAGGCCCTTGCGCAGGTCTTCTTCCTTGATGTCCTTGTTGCCGCGCAGGTTGAGCTTGGCGATGGACGGGCGCTCGACGACCTTGATGACCATGATGTCACCTTCGCGGTCGATCTCCACGTCGCTGAAGAACTTGGTCTGGTAGAGCGCGCGGATGGCGCGCTGCGCGCCATCGTTGGTCAGCCGGTCACCGCGGTTGATCGGCAGGTAGTTGAGCACCGTACCGGCGGAAATGCGGCTGAGGCCATCGATACGGATATCGGAAACGACGAACGGCTCGAACGCGAGGGCATTGGCGGAGAGTGAGGCAAGCAGGATCAGGGCGGCGATACGCTTCATCGTCGATTCCGTTGGTTTTATTCCGATGAGGCGGCCAGGGCCGCCCCGATCAATACGTGAAGCCAGGACGAGCCCAGCCTTGAAAGGGTGCTTGCATCGTCCCCAGATGCGCAGGGTGAACCATCGCCACGTTTCCGCCGCAAGCGCATGGCATGCGCACGCCGCAGATACGCCTGTCCCCCGGACATCGCGCGACTTTCGTCAAAGCCGGCACGCGTCACGAAGGCAGGAAGCGGTGGATGTCGTTGTAGAAAGCCAATCCCATCAACGTGAACAACATGACCAGGCCGACATACTGACCGGCCATCATGGTGCGTTCGCTGACGGGGCTGCCCTTGACCAACTCAATAAGGTAATACAGCAGCCAACCGCCGTCCAAGACGGGGATCGGCATCAGGTTGAGGATCGCAAGACTCAGCGAGACCATCGCAAGGAAGCTGAAGAACCAGCCGATGCCCATGCTGGCCGAGGCATTGGCCACCTGGGCGATGCCGATCACGCCGGACAGGTTCTTGGTGGATGCCTGCCCGGTCAGCATCTTGCCGATCATGTTGAAGGTGGAGGCGGCGCTGTTCCAGGTGGTTTCCAGCGAGGCGCCGATGGCCTTGAGCGGGCCGTAGCGCAGGATGGCCTGTTCGCGTTCGGCGAACTTCACGCCGATCACCCAGTTGCTCGGCTGGCCCTCCAGCGACTCCATGCGGGCGGTGACGGACAGCGGCACGGTCTTGCCGGCGCGCTCCACCACGATGGCCAGCGTGGGCGACTTGGCGGCCTCCTGCGGCACCAGCCGCTGGAACTCCTCGAAGCTGCCGATGGCGGTGCCGTTGAGGCTGACGATGCGATCGCCGCCCTGCATGCCGCCCAGCGAGGCAGGCTTGCCCGGCAGGACGTTGTCGACCACGGCCGGCGAGGGCGCCAGCTTCAGGCCGAGCTTGTCCAGGTACTGGCCGATGTCCTGCCCGGCGGGAAGCTGGTTGAGGGGCAGTACGAGGTTGCGCGCGCTGCCGTCCGTGCCGCGCACCTGCATCGGCAGTGGATCGCGCCCCAGCAGGGCGTTCGCCACGGCGTCCATGGAATCGCTCCACGTTTCCACCGCATGGCCGTTGACGCTGAGGATGCGGTCGCCGGTGCGCACGCCGGCTTCGGCGGCGATAGTCTGCGGCACGGCGGAAATCACCGGCGCGACGTCCGGCTTGCCCACCAGGAACATCAACCAGAAGGCGAACAGGGTAAAGATCAGGTTGAAGCCCGGCCCCGCCGCCACGATGGCGATGCGCTGCCATACCGGCTTGCCGGTGAACTCCTGGCCGGCCAGCGCGGGGTCGACGTCGCCCTCGCGCGCGTCCAGCATTTTTACGTAGCCGCCCAGCGGGATCATGGCGACCTGGTATTCGGTGCCGTCCTTGCCGATGCGCTTCCAGATGGCCTTGCCGAAGCCCACGGAGAAACGCAGCACCTTGACGCCGCAGCGCCGCGCTACCCAGTAGTGACCGAATTCGTGAAAGGTCACCAGCACGCCAAGCGTGACGAGCAACCAAAACACTGAGCCAAATACACTATTCATCTGCAAGAGCTTATCAGGCTTGTCAGCAGGCGTTGCGAAGGATGCGGCGGGCGGCCTCGCGGGCCATCCGGTCGCGTTCATTCAGAGTCTGGACATCGACCACAGGTTGCGGCGGCAGTTCCGTAAGTACGCTCTCGACAAGATCGGCGATGCCCAGGAACGGCAATCCGCCCGCAAGGAAGGCCTCGACCGCCACTTCGTTGGCGGCATTGAGGATGGCGGTGGCATCGCCGCCGGCACGCAAGGCCTGGAAGGCGAGCGCAAGGCAGCGGAAGGTGTCCAGGTCAGGATGCTGGAAAGCCAGCGGCGCGCAGGCAGCCAGGTCCAGCGGTGCGACGCCGGCCTCGATGCGCGCGGGCCAGGCGAGCGCGTGGGCGATTGCCGTACGCATGTCCGGGTTGCCCAGCTGCGCGAGCACGGAGCCGTCGACGTACTCCACCAGCGAGTGCACCAGGCTTTGCGGATGCACCAGCACGTCGATGAGGTCGGGCGCCGCGCCGAACAGGTGATGCGCTTCGATGACCTCCAGGCCCTTGTTCATCAGGGTGGCCGAATCCACCGAGATCTTGCGTCCCATCACCCAGTTCGGATGCTTGCACGCCTGTTCCGGCGTGACGCCGGCCAGTTCCGCGCGTGTGCGGCCGCGGAACGGTCCGCCGGAAGCGGTGAGGATGAGGCGGCGCACGCCGCTGGCCGCCAGCGGAGGACGTCCGCCGGGCAGGCACTGGAAGATCGCGTTGTGTTCCGAATCCACCGGAATCAGTTCGCCGCCGCCGACCGCCAGCGCGTCCAGCAGCAGCGCGCCGGCCATCACGATGGATTCCTTGTTGGCCAGCAGCAGGCGCTTGCCGGTGCGCGCGGCGGCGAGGGTGGAATCCAACCCCGCCGCGCCCACGATGGCGGCCACCACCGTGTCGCACAGCGTGCCGGAGACGGCCTGCGTGATGGCGTCGTGCCCGCTGGCGATGTCGCAGCGCACGCCGGCTGCGGCGAGCCGGCGCGACAGTTCGCCTTCCAGCGCCGGATCGGCGATGACGGCCAGTTCGGGTCGATGACGGATGCACAGCTCCGCCAGCGCGGCCACGTTGCTGTGCGCCGTGAGCACGGTGGCGCGGAAGCGGTCCGGATGACGGGCAATGACGTCGAGCGTGCTGCCGCCGATGGAGCCGGTGGCGCCAAGCACTGCGACCTTGCGTGGAGCGTTACTCATAGGTCGAGCAGCAGCATGCCGGCGGCAAACACGGGCAGGGCGGCAAACACGCTGTCGAGGCGATCGAGCAGGCCGCCGTGGCCGGGGAACAGGTTGCCGGAATCCTTCACGGCGGCGTGGCGCTTCATCAGGCTCTCCAGCAGATCACCCACCACCGAGGCGACCACGGCGAACGCCGACAGCACCAGCAGGCCGATCAGCTTGCCGCCGGAGACGCCCAGCATCATGCCGCCCGCACCGGCCACGATGGCGCCGGCGACGAACGCGCCATACACGCCGGCCCAGGTCTTGCCCGGACTGATGGTGGGCGCCAGCTTGCGGCGGCCGAACTGGCGACCGCTGAAATACGCGCCGATGTCCGCCGCCCACACGATGAACAGGGCCAGCAGCGTCCACCAGTGGCCATGGGCGGACGAGCCGTGGATCGTCACCACGGCCACCCACGCGGGCACGATCACCAGGAAGCCCGCGCCCAGTTTCATGAAGCAGTTTTCGCGGGTCGGCGCCGCGCCGAACGCGAAATGACGCAGCCATTGGCAGACCACGATCCACCAGGCCACGCCGACACCGATCAGCACCGGCCAGGCGATGCCGCCACGGGTCAGCCAGCAGAGCACGAAGACGGCCGCCGTCAGCACCAGCAGGGCCACGCGCGGCGGGGTCGGCTTGAGGCCGGAAAGGCGTGTCCATTCCCACATGGCGGCCAGGAACGCGATGGCGACGATCACCGCGAAGACGCCGGTCGGCGCCAGCAGGATCAGCAGGATCACCAGCGGAGCAAGCAGCAGTGCGGTCAGGGTGCGCTGGAGCAGCATGGGTGTCCTTGTGCAGACGTGGGGCCGGCCATCAGGCCTTCTTGGCGACTTGTTCGCCGGTCTTGCCGAAGCGGCGTTCGCGGCGGGCGTAATCGTCGATGGCGCTCTTCAGGCAAGCCTCGTCGAAATCAGGCCACAGGGTATCGGTAAAGTGCAGTTCCGCGTAGGCAAGCTGCCACAAAAGGAAGTTGCTGACCCGGCATTCGCCGCCGGTGCGGATGAAAAGGTCCAGCGGCGGCAGGTCGGCCAGGCACATCCAGTGGCCAAGCAGCTGCTCGTCGATCTCCTCGGCGCGCAGTTCGCCGCGCGCCACGGCCTCGGCCGCCTTGCGCGCCGCCTGCACGATGTCCCAGCGGCCGCCGTAGCTCACGGCGATGTTCAGATGCAGCGCGTCGTTGCCGGCCGTGCGGGCCATGGCGGCGAGCATGCGCTGGCGCAGCCCCGGCTCGAAGCTGGCCAGGTCACCGACGAAGCGCAGGCGTACGCCGTTGCCGTGCAGTTCGTCCACTTCCTTGTCCAGGGCGCGAACGAACAACTCCATCAGCGCGCCGACTTCGTCCTGCGGACGCTGCCAGTTCTCGCTGGAGAATGCGAACAGGGTGAGCACGTTGACGCCGTGGCGCAGGCAGCCCTCGACCACGTTGCGCACGGCCTTGCGTCCGGCGTTGTGGCCGAACGTGCGTGGGCGGTGGCGGAGCTTTGCCCAGCGACCGTTGCCATCCATCACGATGGCGATGTGGCGCGGTACCCGCGCGGAGTCGGCGCTGGTCATGCGGAGAGACGGACCGATGGCGCTCAGAGCGCCATCAGCTCCTCTTCCTTGTTCTTCACGACGCCGTCGACGTCCTTGACGAAGCGATCGGTGAGCTTCTGGATTTCGTCTTCCGCACGACGCTCGTCGTCTTCGGTGATCGCCTTGTCCTTGAGCAGATCCTTGACCTGCTGCATGGCGTCGCGGCGCACGTTGCGGATGGCGATCTTGGCTTCCTCGCCTTCATGCGCCACGTGCTTGGCCAGCTCGCGGCGACGCTCTTCGGTGAGCGGCGGCATGTTGAGGCGGATGGTGGTGCCGGCGGTGTTCGGCGTGATGCCGATGTCCGAGGCCATGATGGCCTTTTCGATCGGGCCGACCAGGCTCTTTTCGAACGGGGTGATGATGATGGAGCGCGAATCGCCCAGCGCGACCGTGGCCACCTGGTTCAGCGGCATGTCCGAACCGTAGTACGGCACCTTGATGCCGTCGACCAGCGCGGTGCTGGCGCGGCCGGTGCGCAGGCGCGTCAGGCTGTGCCTGAGCGAGTCGATGCTCTTGCCCATGCGGGTCTGGGCATCGTTCTTGATGTCGTTAAGCATGGGAAACACCCCTCAAACCGTGCAAGCCGGCGAGTATAGCAGGGGGGCGAGGGGCGTTGGAGCGACGCGCTTTCGCCCTCTCCCCTGGGGAGAGGAATGAGCTGAGGGGCGGGCGCTCGCGAGTGTTTTATCGAAGCTCGCTTCGATGTTGCGATACGGCAAGATGGCCCCTCACTCCCTCTCCCCTGTGGGGAGAGGGATCCAGCCTCAGTTATCGGACACGATGGTGCCCACGGCCTCGCCGCGCATGATGCGCATGAGGTTGCCGGCCACGGTCATGTCGTAGATGCGCAGCGGCATGCCGTGGTCGCGGCACAGCGCGATGGCGGCGGTGTCCATCACGGCGAGCTTGCGTTCGATCACCTGGTCGTAGGTGAGCGTGTCGTAGCGCGTCGCGTCGGCGTGGCGGGCGGGGTCGGCCGTATACACGCCGTCCACCTTGGTGGCCTTGAGCAGCAGGTCCGCGCCCACTTCCACGGCGCGCAGCGCGGCGGCCGAGTCGGTGGTGAAGAACGGGTTGCCGGTGCCGGCGGCGAACAGCACGATGCGGCCCTTCTCGATGTGGCGCACGGCGCGGCGGCGGATGAAGTCTTCCGCGACGTCGTGGATCTGGATGGCGCTCATCACACGGGCAAAGCCGCCGCGACGCTCGATGGCGTCCTGCATGGCCAGGGCGTTCATGACGGTGGCCAGCATGCCCATGTGGTCGCCGGTGACGCGGTCCATGCCGGCCGCAGCCAGGCCCGCGCCGCGGAAGATGTTGCCGCCGCCGATGACCACGCCGATCTGGATCCCGGCCTTCTGTACTTCGATGATTTCGTCGGCCAGGCGGCCGATGACCTTGGGGTCGATGCCGTAGTCGGCCTCGCCCATCAAGGCTTCACCGGAGAGTTTGAGCAGGATACGGCGGTACTTAAGAGGTTCGCTCATGGGGTCTCCGGATTGTGTGGGGCAAAACGCGCGCATTGTAACGGCAGTGACGCGGGCGGGTAAGGGATTTCGTGCCGCTGCCGGGTGGGAAAATTCAGCTCCAACGCGGGGTTGGCAGCAAACGCCGTGCGGTGGCGGCCGGTGTGGAATGGGCCGGGCGGACCGTGCGGGCTTCTCATAAAAAAAGAAGCCGCGGTTGCCCGCGGCTTCTTCGAGACTTCAGGGAAGCAAGGCCTCAGCCCTGCATCGCCTTGGCCACTTCGGCCAGATAGTCTTCCTGCACCTTCTCGATGCCTTCGCCCACGGCCAGGCGAACCACGGCCACGACGTCGGCGCCTTCCTTCTTCAGGACCTCGCCCACGGTGGTGTTGGTGTCGATCACGTACGGCTGGCCGACCAGGGTCACTTCCGAGACGATCTTGTTGATCTTGCCGGAGATGATCTTTTCCAGGATGTCGGCCGGCTTGGCCTTGTCCTTGTCGGTCATCTGGCTCAGCGCGATTTCCTTTTCCTTCGCGATGAACTCGGCCGGGACGTCTTCCGGCTTGATGTGCGGCGGGTTCATGGCGGCCACGTGCATGGCGATGCCCTTGGCCAGCTCTTCCGAGCCGCCCTTGAGCGCCACGATCACGCCGATCTTGCCGCCGTGCGAGTAGGTGGCCAGCGGGCCATCGTTCTCGATGCGGGCGACGCGGCGCACTTCGATCTTCTCGCCGATGGTGGCGGTCTGGGCCTTGGCGGCGGACTCGACGTTGTCGGCGCCCGGGAAGGCGGCGGCCTTGGCGGCGTCGATGTCGGCGGCGCCGGAAGCCAGCACGGCCTCGGCCACGTCATTGGTGAACTGGATGAAGTTCGGCGCCTTGGCGACGAAGTCCGTCTCGCTGTTCACTTCGACCAGCACGGCCTTGCCGTTGGCCTGGGCGGTGGCGATGCGGCCTTCGGCGGCGACGCGGTCGGCCTTCTTGTCGGCCTTGGCGAGACCCGTCTTGCGCAGGTATTCCACAGCGGCGTCGATGTCGCCGTTGTTTTCGACCAGCGCCTTCTTGCAATCCATCATGCCGGCGCCGGAGCGCTCGCGCAGTTCGCTAACCAGTTTTGCGGTAATGGCGGTCATCTGGGTTCCTCAAAGCTTTGATGCGCCCCGGCCCTTGCGGGCCGGGGCAGGGAGGGCTTACTCGCCGTCCGACTCTTCGTTGCGACGGCCGCCGCGGCCGCCACGGTCGCCGCGCGGAGCGCCAGCGCCCTTCTTGGCCGGACCACGGTTGTTGCGGTCGTCACGGCGCGGAGCGGCCTTGCGCTCTTCCTTGGCCACCGGGTTGCCTTCCTCGTCGAGTTCGACGAACTCATTGGCGTCGCCCTGGGCCGCGGCCGGCGCGGCGGCCTTGCCTTCCAGGATGGCGTCAGCGGCAGCGCGGGCGTACAGCTGGATGGCGCGGATGGCGTCGTCGTTGCCCGGGATGGCGTAGTCGACCAGTTCCGGGTTGTAGTTGGTGTCGACCACGGCGATCACCGGGATGCCGAGCTTCTTGGCTTCCTGCACGGCGATGTCTTCATGACCGATGTCGATGATGAACAGGGCGTCAGGCAGGCGGTTCATGTCCTTGATGCCGCCCAGCGAGTTCTCGAGCTTCTCGCGCTCGCGGCGACGGGCCAGCACTTCGTGCTTGACCAGGCGGTCGAACGAACCGTCGGTCTCGGCGGCTTCCAGTTCCTTCAGGCGGGCCACCGACTGCTTCACGGTACGGAAGTTGGTCAGCATGCCACCCAGCCAGCGGGCGGTGACGAACGGCATGCCGGCGCGCGCGGCTTCTTCAGCCAACGGCTCGCGGGCCGAGCGCTTGGTGCCGACGAACAGCACGGTGCCGCGCTTCTGGGCGATGGCCGAGAGGAAGTTCATCGCGTCGGTGAAGAGCGGCAGCGTCTTCTCGAGGTTGATGATGTGGATCTTGCCGCGGGCGCCAAAGATGTACGGCGCCATCTTCGGGTTCCAGTAACGGGTCTGGTGGCCGAAATGCACGCCAGCTTCGAGCATCTGGCGCATGGTGACTTGTGCCATGGGTAAAACTCCGATTGTTGGGCCGTCCCCTTAAGAAGGGAGGTAATGGCCCGGGGGTTGGGACCTCCACGCATCCCCGGCTTCGACCCTGTCAGCCCGCTGTAGTGGGAAGGCTGGCCAGGGCACCCCGAAGGCGGTGCCGACGCGTGTGTGGCGTTTTAGTTGTCCAATCAAGGACTTGTAGGGGTTGTACCGCAAGACGGTTACAATCTTCCCTCGCTTTGCGATGACCGCCAGGACCGTGGAAACGGACACCTCGGGTCAGCAAAACTTCGAAATTGTAGCCGGTACGCCGGCGGTGCGGCAAGTCGCTGGATTTTCAGCAGGTTAGCCGCCATGTGAGTGGAACTATGGCAGTCACCCTTAAAACCCCCCAAGACATCCAGGCCATGCGCGAGGCCGGCAAGCTGGCCGCCGAGGTGCTCGCCATGCTCAAGGAGCATGTGAAGCCCGGCGTGACCACGGAAGACCTGGACCGCCTGGCCTACGAGCACATCGTGAACGTGCAGAAGGCGATTCCGGCGAACGTGGGCTACAACGGCTTCCCCAAGACCCTGTGCACCTCGGTCAACCACGTCATCTGCCACGGCATTCCTTCGCCCGGCAAGGTGCTGAAGGACGGCGACATCATCAATCTGGACGTCACCGTCATCAAGGACGGCTGGCACGGCGATACCAGCCGCATGTACTTCGTGGGCACCCCGTCGGTGCTGGCCAAGCGCCTGGTGGATACGACATTCGAGGCCATGATGCACGGCATCCAGGCGGTGCGTCCCGGCGCCACGCTGGGCGATGTCGGTGCGGCGATCCAGAAGCACGCCGAAGCCGCCGGTTTCTCGGTGGTGCGCGAGTACTGCGGCCACGGCATCGGCAAGGTCTACCACGACGAGCCGCAGGTGCTGCATTACGGCCGCGCCGGCACGGGCCTGGAGCTGAAGAAGGGCATGACGTTCACGGTCGAGCCCATGGTCAATGCCGGCAAGCCGCAGACCAAGCAGCTGCCGGACGGCTGGACGGTGGTGACCAAGGACCATTCGTTGTCGGCGCAGTGGGAGCACACCATTGCGGTGACGGACGACGGGTTCGAGATCCTGACGCCCTGGCCGGACGCGGCATGAGGTGAGAAAAAGGGCTGCTGCGGCGGCCCTTTTTTATGCCTGGTCGAATACCTGGCGGCGGCGTGGCGTGCCCCGGGACACGCCAGCCGCGCGCATGGAATTTCCACCCGCCTGCCACCCCATTGGTGGCAGACTTGCTGCGTCGCCACATATATCCGTGTCCATGACCGTCGCCCCGATCGTACTGCCTCCCTTGCCCCGCCTTCCCGTGGCGGTGCCGCGCTCGGGCGTGTCGTCGGAGGCACGCCGCGCGCTGCGCCAGTTGCTTGGCGACGTGGACCGCGCGCTGGCCACGGCATTCCGCGACGGCGCGGATGCCACGGCGCTGGCGCATCGCCGCAGCGAATCGGTCCAGCGCATCGTGGTGCACGTATGGACGGCGTGCCTGGGCGACGTGACGGACGCCGCGCTGTTCGCGGTGGGCGGTTTCGGTCGCGCCTTGTTGTTCCCGCATTCGGACGTCGATCTGCTGGCTCTGGTGGGCCCGTCGGAACCGGCGCGGCTGCGTGCGCTCGAGCAGTGCTTCGCCACGCTGTGGGATATCGGATTGAAGGTGGGGCATGCGGTGCGCGATCTCGCGCAATGCCGTGTGCTAGCGAAGCAGGACGCCAGCGTGTTCACCAGCCTGCTCGATGCGCGCCGGCTGGCGGGCGATCCCGCGATGGAGGAAGGCCTGAAAGCCATCGTCGACGATCCTTCGATGTGGCCGCCCGCGGAATATCTCGCCGTGCGACTGGCGGAGCGGGATGCGCGCCACGCGCGCTACAACGACACGGCGTATAACCTCGAGCCCAACATCAAGGACGGCCCCGGTGGCCTGCGCACGCTCGATGCGCTGCGTTGGCTCGGGCGTCGCCTCGCGCATGCGGACGATTTCGACGACATGGTTGCCGAAGGCCTGCTGGATCCGGCGGAGAAGGATTCGCTGGAACAATCGGAAGCCACGCTGCGCCGCTATCGCTTTGCGCTGCACCTGGAGGCGGGACGCGCGGAGGAGCGGCTCCTGTTCGACTACCAGCGCGCGCTGGCCGCACGGCTGGGTTTCCAGGACGAGCACGAGAAGAACCTCGGCGTCGAGCAGTTCATGCAGGGCTACTATCGCGCCGCCAGCCAGGTGGAGCGGCTGGGCGTGCAGATTGCCGAGCGCTTCGAGGAAATGCTCGAGCCGCCCGCGGCGCCGCAGCCGGTGGGCGAGAATTTCGTGCGCTACGGCAAACGCCTTGCGCTGCGCGATCCCGATCTTTTCATGCGGCGTCCGGCCACGCTGGTCGAGGCCTTCATTGCGCGACTGGGTGAGCCGGGCATCACGGGTTTCACGGCGGACACCATGCGTCGCATGCATCAGGCATCGGCCGTGCTCGAGCGCACGCTGGGTGATGATCCTGACGTGCTCGCGGCCTTCCTGCGCTTGCTGCAGCTCGGTGCGCCGGCGGTGGAAGCCATGTGGCGCATGAATCGCCACGGCCTGCTTGCCGCCATCCTGCCGGCGTTCGGCAAGGTGTTCGGCCGCATGCAGTACGACCTGTTCCACGTATACACGGTCGACGAGCACACGCTGCGCGTGCTGCGCAACGTCGCGCGGTTTGCGGATGCGGACGCGGCCAACGAGTTTCCCATCGCCTGCAAGATCTGGCCGACCCTGCCGAAGCCGGAATTGTTGCTGCTGGCGGCGCTGTTCCACGACATCGCCAAGGGACGCGGCGGCGATCATTCCGTGCTCGGCGAGGAAGACGCGCTCGCCTTCGGCCACCGGCTCGGATTGCCCGAGGAGGACATCCAGCTGGTCGCGTGGCTGGTGCGCTGGCATCTGCTGATGAGCACCACCGCGCAGCGACAGGACATCACCGATACCGACGTGGTGCATCGTTTTGCGGACACCGTGGGCACGTCCGAGCGCCTGGATTATCTGTATCTGCTGACCATCGCCGACATCATCGGCACCAGCCCAAAGCTGTGGAACGGCTGGAAGGACAGGCTGCTCGCCGACCTCTACACCTCGACGCGCTACGCGCTGCGCAGCGAGGACGAACTGCCCGCCGATGCGGAAGCGCAGGTGCGCCGCTGCTGCGACCAGGCGCTCGCCTTGCTGCAGCAGGATGGATTCGCCGCCGACGTCTGCCAGCGGCTGTGGCGCGGTTTTCCCGAATCCAGCTTCCTGCGCCACCGTCCCGAGCAGATCGCGTGGCAGACGGCGGCGATCCTGCGCGCCAAGGGCGAAACGCCGTTGGTCGAGGTTCATCCCAAGTCGGTGCGCGGCACCACGGAATTGTTCGTCTACGTGCCTGATCGCGACGGTTTGTTCGCCGCCGTGACGGCCATGCTGGATCGCCTGCATTTCTCCGTGATGGAAGCGCGCGTGCTGAGTTCGCCCACGGGTATGGCGCTGGACACTTTCCTGCTGCTGGAGTCGGACACGCAGCAGCCCGCCTCGCCCGAGCGTGCGGAAGAACTGAAGCAGCGCCTGCATCGTGCGTTGTCGCAGCCGGGCCACGTGCACCAGCCGTCGCGCCGGAGCATGTCGCGCCATCTGAAGCATTTCCAGGCGACGCCGAAGATTTCCTTCAGCACGGTGCAGGGCCGCACGCGCCTCGCACTGGTATGCAGCGACCGTCCCGGCCTGCTCGCCGCGGTGGCGCAGGGCATGATGGATGCCGGCGTCCGCGTGCACGATGCACGCATCGCCACATTCGGTGAACGCGTGGAAGACTTCTTCCTCATCACCGACCGCCACGACGCGCCACTCAACGTCGAATTGCAGGATCGCCTGTTGCACGCCCTGCTGGAACGGCTGGGACCGGCGAAGGAAAAGCGCGCCTGATGCCGTGACTGCGCCGGTTCGAAAGGGCCTGGTATGACAGCTTCCCCCAGTGTCATGGCTGGCCCGCTACGTCGAAACAGCTCATTTCCCTACGCGGGTGTGTGCCGCTTCAAGGCAATAGGCTCTCCATGGGTCGCACGGACACCACGACTCGCGATGGACGGCTTTTCTTGTCAGAATCGCTTTGTCTCCGCGGCCTTTCGCATGGCCGCCTCCTCCGATATCCATTGCCGTGAACGCCATGCAAACCATCGAAACCCTTATCAACGACGCCTTCGAGCGCCGCAACGACCTGACCCAGGCTGAGATCGACACGCATTTGCGCCCGGCCGTGGAGCAGGTGATCGACCTGCTGGAATCCGGCGAGCGCCGCGTTGCCGAGCCGGACGGCCAGGGCGGCTGGACGGTGAACCAGTGGATCAAGAAGGCGGTGCTGCTGTACTTCCGCCTCAACGGCAATCGCGTGGTGGACGGCGGCCCGGCGCTGGCCTTCGACAAGGTGCCGCTGCGTTTCGCGCACGGCAACGACGTGGAGCTGGAAGGCCTGGGCGCGCGCGTGGTGCCCGGCGCGCTGGTGCGCCGCGGCGCGCATGTCGCGAAAGACGCGGTGCTGATGCCCAGCTACGTCAACATCGGCGCCTACGTGGGCGCTGGCACCATGGTGGACACCTGGGCCACGGTGGGCTCGTGCGCGCAGATCGGCGCAGGCGTGCATCTCTCCGGTGGCGTGGGCATCGGCGGCGTGCTGGAACCGTTGCAGGCCAACCCGACCATCATCGAAGACAACTGCTTCATCGGCGCGCGCTCCGAGGTGGTCGAGGGCGTGATCGTGGAGAAGGGCAGCGTGATCGGCATGGGCGTGTTCCTGGGCCAGTCCACGCGCATCTACAACCGCGCCACCGGCGAGATCAGCTACGGCCGCGTGCCTGCCGGCAGCGTGGTGGTGGCGGGCAGCCTGCCGGCGAAGGACGGCTCGCACAGCCTGTATGCCGCCATCATCGTCAAGCAGGTCGACGAAAAGACGCGCAGCAAGACCGGCATCAACGAACTGCTGCGGAGCGCCGAATGAGCGCGACTCTGTACGGCCTCACCACCTGCGATACCTGCCGCAAGGCGCGCAACTGGCTCGATCGTTTCGAGGTGCCTTTCACCTTCGTGGATTACCGCGCGAATCCCGTGCCGGCGGCGACGCTCAAGGCATGGGCGCAGCAGTTGGGTGGCTGGGAAAAGCTGGTGAACAAATCGTCCACCACCTGGCGCAACCTGCTGCCGCAACGCAAGAACCCGGGCAGCGATCCGGAGTGGACGCTGTTGCTCAAGGAATATCCCGCACTGGTGCGCCGGCCCGTCGTGCTGCAGGAAGACGGGTCTGTCACCGTCGGCTTCACCGACAACGGCTTCAAGAAGCTGTTCGGGAAGTGACATGAGCAAGGTGCGTTCGGCGAGACACTACCGCACCAATCTTCGTATCGAGCGCGACAACGCGGCGCTCTATGACCGTTTGTCCGAGCTTGCCGCGGATGCGCGGTTGGCGCGCGCCTATCGCCGCATCGCGGATGGCGAACGCGCCAACGCGGCGTTCTGGGAAGAACGCCTGACCCAGATGGGCGAGCCCGTGCCGCCCGCCCGCATCGGCACGCGCGTGAAAGTGCTCACCTGGTTCGCGCGGCGCTTCGGCACGGATTTCGTGATGCCCACCGTGGTGCGCCTCGAGCATGCCGATCATCTGCCGACGCCGGTGGATCGCGAAGGCCATCGCGATCATTTCGTCGAACGCACGGCATCCGTCACACGCGGCGGTCGTCATCGCACGCAGAGCGGCAACACGCTGCGTGCCGCCGTGTTGGGCGCCAACGACGGCCTGGTTTCCAACGGCAGCCTGATCATGGGCATGGCCGGCGCGGCCGCGGGCGATCACGCGATCCTGCTGGCCGGCTTCGCGGGCCTGGTGGCAGGCGCGTGTTCCATGGCGCTGGGGGAATGGCTGTCGGTCAACAGTTCCCGCGAGTTCTACCAGGCACAGATCGCCGCGCGCGCCGAGCGCCTTGCCGTGGCGCCGGAAGACGGCGCGCGCAGCCTTGCCAGCATCTATCGCGACAAGGGCATGACCCCGGATGCCGCCAAGGCGCTCGCCACGCAGATCGCCGAGCGTCCGCGCACGGCCCTGGATACGCTGGTGCGCGAAGACCTGGGCATCGACCCCGATGAACTCGGCGGCTCGGCGTGGGGCGCGGCCATTTCCTCGTTCTGTTTGTTTGCCCTCGGCGCGCTGTTTCCGGTGGCGCCCTACCTGTTCCTCAGCGCCCACACCGCCTTCATGGCGAGCATCGCCTCGACCATCGCCGGCCTGGTGCTGATCGGCATGGGCACCGCCCTGTTCACCGGTCGGAGCATGACGTTCTCCATCGCCCGCCAGCTGGGCATCACCGTGGCCGCGGCGGGCATCACCTATGCCGTGGGGCATGTGTTGGGAACGGCGCTGACGGGTTAAGGTCAACGCTGTCCACGGCAGTTCATCCATGAGTTCTGGTTTTGAGGCTCGACATGTCTGTGGTTCTCGATCTCGCTTCTGAATTGATTCGCCGCCGTTCGGTGACGCCGGACGATGCCGGCTGTCAGGCCATGATTGGCGAGCGCCTGCGGGCGGTGGGTTTTCGCGTGGAGCATCTGCGCTTCGGCGAGGTCGACAACCTGTGGGCGACGCATGGCAGCGGCGGGCCCCTGCTGGTATTCCTGGGGCATACCGACGTGGTGCCTTCCGGGCCGGTGGAGAACTGGAAGAGCGATCCGTTCGAGCCGACGATTCGCGATGGCTATCTGTATGGCCGTGGCGCGGCGGACATGAAGGGCGGCGTGGCGGCGATGGTGGTGGCGCTGGAGGCCTTCGTGAAGGCGCATCCGGGTCATCGGGGGCGCGTCGGCCTGCTGCTGACCAGCGACGAGGAAGGGCCGGACAACCTCGATGGCGTGCGCCGCGTGGCCGAGCATTTCCGTGCCACCGGCGAGCGCATCGACTGGTGCGTGGTGGGCGAGCCTTCGTCGAAGGAAAAGCTGGGCGACCTGATCCGCGTCGGCCGGCGTGGCTCGTTGTCGGGCACGTTGGTGGTGCGCGGCATCCAGGGGCATGTGGCGTATCCCGAGAAGGCGCGCAACCCGATCCACGCCTTTGCTCCTGCGCTCGCGGTACTGGCGGCGGAGCGTTGGGATGAGGGCAATCCGGATTTCCCGCCGACGTCGTTCCAGGTGTCCAACCTCAACGCAGGCACGGGCGCCAACAATGTCATTCCCGGCACGCTCACTGCCTTGATCAATTTCCGCTACAGCACCGCCAGTCGCGCCGAGGATCTGCGCAAGCGCACCGAGGCGATTCTCGACAGGCATGGCGTGGACTGGCAGATCGAATGGACGCTGTCCGGCGAGCCGTTCCTCACGCCACCCGGCGGCGCCGTGCGCGATGCCGTGGTGTCGGTGTGCAAGGAGCTTTGCGGCATCGCGCCGGAAGAAAGCACCGGCGGCGGCACCTCCGACGGGCGCTTCATCGCACCGCTGGGCGCGGAGGTCGTGGAGCTGGGGCCGGTGAACGCGACCATCCACAAGGTGGACGAATGCGTGTCGGTGGCCGATCTGGAAAAGCTGCCGGCGCTGTACGAGGCCGTTTGCAGGCGCTTGCTCGACTGATTGCCGTGACCTACGTGCTGTTCCCCGATGAACATGGTTTTGCGCGTCCGTAGAACGGCATTGCGTTCTACGCCATGGCCGAGCAGTTCCTGGGCAAATGCCTGGGGCGACCAAATGAACCTGCCCTAGCGCTGCAATGAAAAGAGCCGCTCTCAAGCGGCTCTTTTCGTTCCTATCCCTTGGCGGGAAGCAGGGTCAGCGTGTGCTGGTCCGGTCCGGGCAGCAAGGGGGTTGGACGTCCATTCACCCAGTCGGCCTCGCCCGCGCCGTGATACGGCGACAACGGGTTGTCGCTCTGGCCGCCGGGCATGTGCAGGATGCTTTGTGCGTCGTGGCCGGGCATGGCGTCCAGGCGTTCGGATGCACCGAAGCCGGGCGAGACCACGCGCGGCATGTTGTGGTCGCCGGCCACCGGTTCGTCGGGCATGTCGAGGAAGCGGCCGATGAAACCGGGCAGGGCGCGCGACAGCGGATGACGGATGGCAGTGTGATTGGCTTCGCCCCAGGTGCGCGCGGCGAGGCCGCCAGGCTGCTTGCCAAGCTCGTCGGCCACGTCGTGCGCGGCGGCGTTGAGCAACGCATTCCAGTTGTCGTATTTGGGATCGAGCAGGTTCGCGGGACGGTCGCGCACCATGGTCCACACGGCGGCTTCCGCGTCGACCAGGCCGGGCCAGGCGAAATCGTCGTGTTTGGCCTTCACTTCGGCCACGAACGGAGCGAGCGCCTTTTCCTTCACCTTGTCGCGGAAGGCGCGCACCAGGCGGTAGTCCACGCTGTCGATGGCGGCGCGGCCCATCCACGTCGCGGTGAGCTGGCGCAGCTGTTCAAGCTCCGGGTCGTGCGTGCCGGCGAGCGTGTCCTGCAGCAGGCGCTGCCAGCGCGTGAGCAGCACGGCGCGGTTGTCGAGCTGCACGTCGAGCATGTTGCCGGGCGTGAAGCTGTTGCGGGCGCGCAGGTCATCGCGAATCTGTTGCGCGCGCGCGCCCAGGTCGTGGCCGCCGTTGCCGAGCAGTTCCAGGTCGGCGCTGTCCACGGTGCGGTTGTTGGCGGTCCACAGGCGGCCGTCGGCGGGATCTTCGATGCGCGGATACTGCGAGGCTTCCGCGCAGCCCGTCCAGCCGGTTTCGGCGGCGGACCAGTCGGCGGGGAGCAGTGGGTCGAAACCCTTGCGCAGCGGAATGCAGGTGCCAGTGATGGTCCAGCCGATATGGCCGGCGCTGTCGCCTGCCAGCAGGTTCTGCGGCGGCATGCCCATGCCGGGCGCGAGGTCGAGCGCGGCATGCGCGCTGCTCGCGTGTTCCAGCTGCATCACACCGAGGTTGTAGCCGCGCGGGCGGTCGCCGATCCAGGCCAGCGCCAGCGGCGTGCCGTCCACGTCCTTGCCCATGATCGGTCCCCAGCGCGTAGCCTCCACTTTCAGCGTGTGGTCGGGTGCATCCTTGATGTGGATGACTTCGTCGTGCGTTTCGATGGACGCCCAGCCTTCGGGCACCTTGTACTTGCTGGCGTCGTTCGGGTCGCGCTGCACGCGTACCCAGTCGGCCCAGTCGCCGTAGCTGTTGGTGAAGCCCCAGGCGACCTGGCCGTTCGAGCCGACCACCAAGGCGGGCGTGCCGGGCAGCGACACGCCGTTGGCGTCGCGCTGGCCGCCGCGCGCGGTGGCATCCGGATAACGAAGGCGCACGCGGAACCAGATATTGGGCACGCGCAGGCTCAGGTGCATGTCGTTGGCGACGATGGCTGCGCCGGTGTCGGTCAGGCTGCCGGCGACGGCGAAGTTGTTGCTGCCCGGTCGGGCAGCGTCCAGCGCGGGAAGCAGGGCGGCGGTCACGGCGCTGTTGTCGCCGCTGGTGGCGGGCGATGCCTTGCGCAGGTCGAACACGTCGGCGCCCGGGATCACCGGCGGATGCGAGAGGTCGCCCTGCAGCGGTGCCTCCCAGTCGGGATCGGGCGAGAGCAGGAAATCCGCAACCGGCGCGGGCAGCACGTTGCGCAACTCGGCCATGTGCAGCTCGCGCTCGTCGCGGCCGTCGCCATTGAGGTCCAGGTACATCGCTGCGATGACAAGGAAGCTGTCCTCCGGACGCCACGCCTGCGGCTTGGCGTTGAGCAGCAGGTATTCCCACGGCTTCACGTGCAGGTGCGCCAGGCCGGCGTTCACGCCGGCGGCGTAGAGGTCCAGCGTGTGTTTCTGCTCAGGCGGCAGCGCCGCATAGGCGGCCTGCGCGACGCTGCGCAGGCGATGGCGGCGGTGATTGAGGTCGGTATCCAGCGCCTTGGCGCCGACGAGTTCGGACAACTCGCCCGCCGGCAGGCGACGCATCAGGTCCATCGCGAAGAAGCGCTCCTGCCCGTGCACGTAGCCCATGGCATAGGTGACGTCGTCGCGGCTCTTGCCCTGCAAGGTGGTGGTGCCGAGCGCGTCGCGCGTCACCGCCACCGCATCGCCCAGGCCTGGCAGCTTCACGTCACCGTCGAGCTGCGCGCGGCTGCCGGCCAGCAGGAACCACACGGCGGCGGCGACACCCAGCACCAGGATCAGCAGGGTTCCAAGGAGATAACGAAGCCAGTGGAAGCGTCGGGGTCGGGTCATGGCGCGAGGGGCTTGGTCCGGAAGAGTAAGGAAAGACCGCCGGCGTGCGCGGTCATGGCGTGGGTTGCGTGAACACCGCGAAGATCCCGGCGTAGGGCTTCACCATGAACGTGGGCGCGCCGGCATAGCCTTCGCCGTCCACGTAGAACTGCGAAATGGTGCCGTCCAGGTACAGCGCGTCGCGGCAGCCGATGTCTTCCTTGAACAAGCGTGCGAAGGTGTGGAAGTTCACCGGCGCCTCGCTCACCGCGAACACGACGTGGTGCGGCGTCTTGGCGCACACGCCGCTGCGCCACTTGAGGCTGTTGGAGTCGTCGATGAACTGGTCGTTGAGCTTGCCGTCGATCACCAGCATGGGGCCGGACTGGCTGGCCCATTGCACGGGCTTTCCCGCCGCCTTGAACGCGGCACTGGTCTGCACCGCGGCGTGACCGTCGGGATAGATGGCGAACACGCCGTTGGGCAGCAGCGAGAAATTGCCCGAGGCCGGATTGCCGTGGGCCATGTTCAGCGGCACGGCGGTCTTGCCGTCTTCCACGTACAGGCCCAGCGGCGCGAACTGGCGGTCGTAGATGCCCGCGTTGGCGGCGAACAGCATACGCCGGTTGTGCGACATGCCCCATTGCCGCAATGCGTTGATGGTGCCGTAGGGCTCGCCGCTTTCCGGGTCTTTCCAGTGCAGGCTCAGCGTTTCGCGCTTGAGGTCGATGCTGACCACGCGGAAGTTCTGCTTCTCGAAAATTTCTTCCTTGCTCATCACCGGCTGCGCCTGATGGTCGCAACCCGCCGCCAGCGCGAACGCCAGGGGCAGCAGCCGTCGCAGCGAACGGCGCAGTCGGAGCGGAAGATGGCCTGGAGCGATGGACATGCCACGATGGTCGCCGCCCTGGCCGGGCGGACGCAAGTCCGTCGAGACGCATGGCACGCGACGCCGGCGACCGGCCGCGCGACAGGGCGACTATACTGACCACTTTCCCCATCGCTGCGTACCGATGCCCTACACACCCATCGTCGCGACCCTCGGCTATGTGCTGTCGCCGGATCGCCGGCAAGTCCTCATGATCCATCGCAACTCGCGGCCCGACGACATGCACCTGGGCAAGTACAACGGGCTGGGCGGCAAGATGGAGCCCGGCGAGGACATCGCCGCCTGCATGCGCCGCGAGATCCTGGAAGAGGCCGGCATTACCTGCGAATCGATGTCGTTGCGCGGCACGCTCAACTGGCCCGGTTTCGGCAAGCAGGGCGAGGACTGGCTCGGCTTCATCTTTGTGATCGACCGCTACAGCGGCACGCCGCTCGCCTCCAACCCCGAAGGCACGCTGGAATGGGTGGCGGTGGACCGGTTGATGGACCTTCCCATGTGGGAGGGCGATCGCCACTTCCTGCCACTGGTATTCGACGAAGACCCGCGCACGTTCCATGGCGTGATGCCCTACAAGGACGGTCGCATGCAGTCCTGGGCCTACTCACGCCTGTGAGCGGAAAGATCATCCGCATCGTCGCCGCGGTGATCCGCGACGCGCAGGGCAGGGTATTGATGGTGCGCAAGCGCGGCGCGGTGGTGTGGCAGCAGCCGGGTGGCAAGCGCGATGCAGGCGATCGCGACGACCTGCACACGCTGGCGCGTGAACTGCACGAGGAACTGAGTTGCACCATGCGGCGCGAAGGCGCGCGGTGGCTGGGGCGATTCAGCGCGCCGGCGGCCAACGAACCGGGCCATGTGGTCGAGGCCGAGGTTTACGAGGTGGAGGCCGATGGGCCTTTTGTGGCTCGGGCGGAGATCGAGGGTGTGTGCTGGGTTGATCCGGCGGACCCGGGGGATTTGCCGATCGCGAGGTTGAGTCGGGAGTCGATTTTGCCGTTGGTGGCGGGGGATTCTTTTTAGGGGAGTGCGTTGTTGCGGGTGCGCTTGATCGAGGCGCATGAGGCTCCGTTGCTTCTGCTCCCTCTCCCCTCCGGAGCACGCGGGGAGCAGCCATGGATGGCTGCGGCTTTGAGGAGCGAGGAGAGGGCTGAGGTGAAGGGTCGCTCTTGCCTCACCACTTCAAAAGAACCGTCATCCCGGCGTAGGCCGGGATCCAGTGACTTTGCGCTGGGTTGTCGCGTGGAGGTTGTCGGCTCTTTATCAGCGTTCCGGCAACCTGGCCACCTACGCGGCGAGCGTTCCGACCTCCTGCCGGAGGCCGGGTCACTTTCTCTTGCTTGCCCAAGAGAAAGTAACCAAAGAGAAGGGCCCCCCGGAATCGGCGCCTTCCGGGCGTTGCCCGGAAGGTGCGCGGACGGGTTACGGGCTTTTCGACGGGGCTCCTGCCCCGACGAAAAGTGCCTGGCATCCCTGCCAGGCACCCCTGCGGGGCCTGATCTCCACCCGTCCGCCGCCTCATACGGGGACCCGG
>Ga0058700_1000075_pt1 | contig 69229 bp, 64 predicted proteins | sample AgamicAtAme_FD_71365 | JGI IMG/M metagenome (GOLD analysis project Ga0058700, IMG submission 71365) | Agave microbial communities from Guanajuato, Mexico - At.Am.e | ecosystem: Host-associated > Plants > Phyllosphere > Phylloplane/Leaf | place: Guanajuato, Mexico | collected 2012-06-07 | reverse complement strand
TGTCGCCTTCGGCGACGGTGATGGAGGCGGTGCCGCTGCCGCAGTAGGCGATGCGGGTGACGTGTTCGAGCGATACGCCTTCGCGCGCGAGGCCTTCGTGCAGTTGCGCGCCGAAGGCGTCGTCGCCCACGGCGCCGACCAGGGCGACGTCGGCGCCGAGCCGCGCGGCGGCCACGGCCTGGTTGGCGCCCTTGCCGCCGTGCACGGTGAGGAAACGCTCGCCGAGGATGGTTTCGCCGGGCGCAGCGAAGCGCGGCGCCAGCGTCACCAGGTCCATGTTGATGCTGCCGACCACGACGACGCGTGCCATACCTGCTCCATCCCTTGCTGCTTGCGTGAAAGAGGGAGGATAAGCGATGGCATCCCCGCGGGATATCTCGCGGGCCTCAACAGATCATCGGTGCGCTGAGGCGGCTCAGCCGCCGTTGCTGCCCGGCGCGGCGGGCACCTGCTGGCCGTGTTTCTCCTGCGCGTGCTCCAACGCCTTCTCGCGCATGGCCTTCCACTTGTCGCTCTGTTCCTGCGTCAGCACGGCGCCGATCTGGTTCTGGCTGTCCTGCATGATCGACATGGCCTTGGCGCGGCGGTCGGCGGGCTTGAGGCTGGTGTCGCCCTGCAGCGCCTGCAGCTGCTGATCGCGTTGCTGCAGCATCGGGCCGATCTTGGCCTGCTGGTCCGGCGTCAGCTGAAGCTGCTTGGTCAGGTGCTGCAGCTGCGTCTGCGCGTCGAACTTGTGCATGTGCTGATGGCCGGCCGGCGCGGTCGCCGGGGCGTCCTGCTGGGCGAAGGCCGGGCCCGACAGGGCGGCAACCAGCGCAAAGGCGGCGAATGCGGGAAGGCGGTTCATGGCGGCACTCCTGGGATGTTCCCGCCGAAAACGCGGGGACGCAGCGGCGGTTGACGGTGGCTGCGGGCAGGCCTGGCTTGATTCCCAGCCTATCGCCCCGACCATCAACAAACCGTCCGCGCCAAGGCAATGTCATGATCGAACTGCATTACTGGCCCACGCCCAATGGGCACAAAATCACGCTGTTTCTCGAAGAAGCCGGCATCCCGTACGCCATCAAGCCAGTGAACATCGGCAAGGGCGAGCAGTTCCAGCCCTCGTTCCTGGCCATTTCGCCGAACAACCGCATGCCGGCGATTGTGGATACCTCGCCGGCGGGCGGCGGCGATCCGATCAGCGTGTTCGAGTCCGGCGCGATCCTGCAGTACCTTGCGGAGAAAACCGGCCGCTTCCTGCCCACCGACGTGCGCGGCAAATACACGGTGCTGGAATGGCTGTACTGGCAGGTGGGCGGGCTGGGGCCGATGCTCGGGCAGAACCACCACTTCAACCGCTACGCGCCGGAGAAGATCCCCTACGCCATCGACCGCTACGTCAACGAGACGCGGCGCCTGTACGGCGTGTTGAACAAACGCCTGGAAGGCCGGGCCTTCATTGCCGGCAAGGACTACACCATCGCCGACATGGCCGCGTATCCATGGATCGTGCCCCATGAAAACCAGGGCATGGCGCTGGAGGATTTCCCGCACCTGAAGGCCTGGTTCGATGCCATCCGCGAGCGGCCGGCGACCCAGCGGGCCTATGCGTTGGGTGATGAAATCAAGGGGAAATTCGACCTGACCACCGATGAAGAGGCCCGAAAAGTGCTGTTCGGCCAAGGGGCGAAAAGCCAGCAGTGAGAGGAAATGAGGTGAGTAGCGAGAGAACAACAGGCCGCCTGCTCGTCTCTCGCTACTCACTCCTCTTCACTCACTCCTGAAAAAATCCCTGGTTTCCCCGCGCGCAACGCGTTCTAATCGCCGCTTGTTCTTACGTTCGACGCGTCGCCCAAGGAAGTATTCATGCGCGCCCTCCTCTTTGCCGCCCTGACGATGGTGGCCCTGCCGACCATGGCCGAAAAACTCACGATCGAACGCATCTTCGACGGTGGCAACCTTGCCGGTGCCGCGCCGCGTGGCCTGCAGATATCGCCCGATGGCAGCCGCGTCACCTTCCTGCGCGCCAAGCCGGACGACCAGAACCAGCTGGACCTGTGGGAATACGAGCTCAAGGGCGGCAAGACCCGCCTGCTGGTGGATTCCAAGAAGCTCGAGCCCAACGGCGAGCAGCTGTCCGATGCGGAAAAGGCGCGCCGAGAGCGCGAACGCACCGCCGGCCTGCATGGCATCGTGAGCTACCAGTGGTCGCCGGACGGCAAGCAGCTGCTGATCCCGATCAACGGCAAGCTCTATGTGTACACGCTGGCCGCGCCCGATGCGGCGCCCAGGCAGCTGGACACCGGCGACAACGTGATCGATCCGCGCATCTCGCCCAAGGGCCATTACGTGTCCTACGTGCGTGACCAGAACCTGTGGGTCATCGACCTCACCAATGGCGAGGCGAAGCAGCTCACCCACGATGGCGGCGGCACCGTGCACAACGGCGAGGCCGAATTCGTCGCGCAGGAGGAAATGGACCGCAGCAGCGGCTACTGGTGGGCCCCCGACGATTCGGCCATCGCCTTCGAGCGCTACGACGAAGCCCGGGTGCCGGTGATCAAGCGCACCGAGCTCTACGCCGACCACACCGACGTGATCGACCAGCGCTATCCCGCCGCCGGCACGCCGAACGTGGCGGTGAAGCTGGGCCTGGTGTCCCCCGCCGGCGGCCAGCCGCGCTGGATCGACCTGGGCAAGGACCCGGACATCTACCTCGTCCGCGTGAACTGGCTGCCGGACGGCAAGCACGTCAGCTACCAGCGCATGCCGCGCAGCCAGCAGAAGCTGGACCTGCGCCTGGTCGACGCCAAGACGCTGGCGCAGCGCACCCTGCTTACCGAAACCAGCAACACCTGGATCAACCTCAACGACGACCTCACCTTCCTCAAGGACGGCAAGAGCTTCCTGTGGGGCAGCGAACGCAGCGGCTTCCACCACCTGTACCTGTATGGCCTGGACGGCACGCTCAAGCACGCGGTGAGCGAAGGCGAGTGGCAAATCGACGGCCTGCTGGCGGTGAACGAACACGCCGGCACGGTGTACGTCGCCTCCAACAAGGACGCCGTGCCCGAAAAGCAGGTCTACGCACTCAAGCTCGACGGCAGCAACGCCAGCGCACCGGTGCGCGTGAGCCAGGGCGCGGGCATGCATGCGGCCACCTTCGCGCCGGACGGCAGCTTCTACCTGGACAACTTCTCCAGCGTGGACACGCCGCCGCAGGTCAGCCTGCACAAGGCGGACGGCAGCCTGGTCACCTGGATCGAGCCCAACAAGCTCGACGAGAAGCACCCGTTCTGGCCCTACCGCGACAGCCTGATCAAGCCGGAATTCGGCACGCTCAAGGCGGCCGACGGGCAGACCCTGTACTACCGCCTGTACAAGCCGGCCGGCTTCGACCCCGCGAAGAAATACCCCGTCTTCGACATGTACTACGGCGGCCCGCACGCGCAGATGGTCGCCAACCAGTGGGGCGATTACTTCAACCAGTACATGGCCAATCAGGGTTTCGTGGTGTTCACCCTGGACAATCGGGGCATGGCGCGCCGCGGCCGCCAGTTCGACAGCGTGATCTACCAGCAGCTGGGCGCGGCCGAAGTGGACGACCAGCTGGTCGGCATCCACTGGCTGAAATCCCAACCCTGGGTCGACGGCAAGCGCATCGGCGTGTTCGGCTGGAGCTACGGCGGCTACATGACCACCATGATGCTGGCCAAGGCCTCCGACGAGCTGGCCGGCGGCGTGGCGGTGGCCCCGGTGACCAACTGGCGCCTGTACGACACCTTCTACACCGAGCGTTACCTCGGCCGCCCGCAGGACAACGACGCCGGCTACACCCGCAGCTCGCCGCTGGCCTGGCTGGATGGCCTGACCTCGAAGCTGTACCTCGTGCATGGCATGGCGGACGACAACGTGCTGTTCCTCAATTCCACCGAGCTGATGGCGGAGTTGCAGAAACGCGGCACGCAGTTCCAGTTCATGGCGTATCCGGGCGCCAAGCACGGCCTGAACCTGCCGGGACAGCGCAGCCACGTGTATCACCTGATCGAGAATTTCTTCCAGCAGCAGGTGAAGGGTGCGGCGGTGCCGGCGGCGTCGAAGCCGGTGGTGCAGCCGGCGGCGGCAGCCACGACGCGGTGATCTTTGCTCGTCATTCCGGCGTAGGCCGGAATCCAGCTACCGTGAGTCGGGTTTTAGCGAGGAAGCGACGGGTCTTGTCCATTGACGCGATAACCTTCCGTTTCCGCCACTGGATTCCGGCCTGCGTCGGAATGACGGGTAGGAAGGGTGGCTGGTGCTGGGAGCTGCCGGACCGGTAGCGTGAAAAAAGGCCGCCCATGGGCGGCCTTTTCAGTCGTTCGATCAATCCGTAGTTACTGCGCATGCCCCACGCCCGAATCCCCCTGTTCCAGCGGCGGCGGGTTGCCGGCCACGGCGAGCAGGGACATGGCGTAGCCGTCCTCGATGCTGACGGTGGAGACCTCGTCCCAGGAGAAGAACGACGCCTCGCGTAGCCATTCGGCGTCGGGCGAGATCTCCTGCATGTTGAAGCCGTCCTCTTCGACGTTGATCAGGCGGCCGATGTAGCAGACCTCCGACTCGTCCTCGCTGTCCACGTGCACGCCGATCACCGGCGCCTGGGCGGCAGCGGCCTGGATGACGCTGCGGATGTCGTCCAGCGGGAAGCCCCGCGGCGGGCGCGGCATCAGGTGCTTGATCGCCAGCGCCTTTTCCATGAACACGGCGTGCTTGTCCGGCGCTTCCAGTTCGGACACGTCGCGGTGACGCATCACGTACATGCCGTCATAGGTGATGCCGTCGCCGACGACCCACAGTAGAAAGAATTCGCGGCCCACACCGCCCACGTAACCGCAGAAGCTGCCGTGTTCGAGTTCGCCGCGCCACAACCGGACCAGCTGGTGCTTCTGCTGCGCCTCGCGCAGCTGCGCACGCTGGCCGGTGGTCTTCAGTTCAATCACATTTCCCATGGACAAAATTTTACCAGCCCGGGGCTTTCCCCTTGTTTACAGGATGTAACGGGATAGATCCTCGTCCTGGACGAGCGTTCCCAGGTTTTTATCGACATATTCGGCGTCGATCAGGTAGTTTTCGCCGGATTTGTCAGCAGCTTCGTAGGAAATCTTCTCCAGCAGCCGCTCCATCACCGTGTGAAGGCGGCGTGCACCGATGTTCTCGGTCCGCTCGTTCACGTGGAAGGCCACCTCGGCCAGCCGGTCGATGCCCGAATCGGTGAATTCGACCGTCACGCCCTCCGTGCCCAGCAGGGCGATGTACTGCTTGGTCAAGGCGTTATGCGGCTCGCGCAGGATGCGCTTGAAGTCCTCGACCGACAGCGCCGACAGCTCCACGCGGATCGGCAGGCGGCCCTGGAGTTCCGGAATCAGGTCCGAAGGCTTGGCCAGCGAGAACGCGCCGGAGGCGATGAACAGCATGTGGTCGGTCTTCATCGGGCCGTACTTGGTCGACACCGTGGAGCCTTCCACCAGCGGCAGCAGGTCGCGCTGCACGCCTTCGCGGCTCACGCCGGCGCCGCCGAACTCGGAGCGCTGGGCCACCTTGTCGATTTCGTCGATGAAGACGATGCCGTTCTGCTCGGCGGCCTGCATGGCCTGGGCGCGCACCTCTTCCTCGTTGAGCAGCTTGGCGGCCTCTTCCTCCACCAGCATCGGGCGGGCCGCCTTGATGGCGACCTTGCGCTGCTGGGTCTTGGCGCCGCCGATGTTCTGGAACATCGGGCGCAGCTGCTGGCCCATTTCCTCCATGCCCGGCGGCGACATGATCTCCACGCCGACGTTCATGGCGAAATCCAGCTCGATCTCGCGGTCGTCCAGCGCGCCTTCGCGCAGCTGCTTGCGCAGCTTCTGGCGGGTGTCGTTCTGCTCGGCGCTGGGCGCGGCGTCGTGGGTCCAGTCGGTGGGCGTCTGGCGGCGCGGCAGCAGGGCGTCGAGGATGCGGTCCTCGGCGCGGTCCTCGGCCTGGGTGCGCACGCGCTTCATGGCCTGCTCGCGTGTGAGCTTGTAGGCCACGTCGGCCAGGTCGCGGACGATGGATTCGACGTCCTTGCCCACGTAGCCCACCTCGGTGAACTTGGTGGCTTCCACCTTCACGAACGGCGCGTTGGCCAGCGTGGCGAGGCGACGGGCGATCTCGGTCTTGCCCACGCCGGTGGGGCCGATCATCAGGATGTTCTTGGGCGTGACTTCGTCACGCAGGGTCGGCTCCAGCTGCATGCGGCGCCAGCGGTTGCGCAGCGCGATGGCCACGGCGCGCTTGGCGTCGTGCTGGCCGATGATGTAGCGGTCGAGTTCGTTGACGATCTCGCGGGGTGTCAGTTCGCTCATGTCTTTGCCGGGAATAGGGTGTCGGGAATAGGAACGCGGGCTGCGGTGTCGTGAAAGGGAGCGGGCTGTGCCCTATTCCCCCTGCCCTATGTCCAGCTCCTCAATCGACGTGTTGTGGTTGGTGTAGATGCAGATGTCGCCGGCGATCTTCAGCGCGCGCTCCACGATGGCGCGCGAATCGAGCTCTGTGTTCTCCAGCAGCGCCAGCGCGGCCGATTGCGCGTACGGGCCACCGGAGCCGATGGCGATCAGGCCGTGTTCGGGCTCCAGCACGTCGCCGTTGCCGGAAATCAGCAGCGAGGCGTCCTTGTCGGCCACGGCGAGCATGGCTTCCAGGCGGCCCAGGCGGCGGTCGGTACGCCATTCCTTGGCCAGTTCCACGGCCGAACGGGTGAGGTTGCCGCCGTGCTTGTCCAGCTTCTGCTCGAACAGCTCGAACAGGGTGAAGGCGTCCGCGGTGGCGCCGGCGAAGCCGGCCAGCACGTTGCCCTTGCCGAGGCGGCGGATCTTGCGGGCATTGGCCTTCATCACCGTGTTGCCGAGGGTGACCTGGCCGTCGCCACCGATCACGACGCGCCCGTGGCGGCGCACCGAGACGATGGTCGTGGCGTGAAAGGATTCCATGAGGGACTCCGTAAAGAGTGAATTCGCCTGAGGTGGGGCCGGGCTGGCGGAAACCAAGGAGCGAGGAGCCAGGAGTGAGTCAAGAGGAGTGAGTAGTGAGAGAAAACCGCCTCAGTCTCGCAGCGCTCGCTCTCACTCCTCACTACTCTTCACTCACTTCTCGCTCTACTTCCGCTTGGCGCGTGGGTGCGCGGCGTCGTACACGCGCGCGAGATGCTGGAAATCCAGATGCGTGTAGATCTGCGTGGTGGCGATGTCGGCGTGGCCGAGCAGCTCCTGCACCGCACGCAGGTCGCCAGAGGATTCCAGCATGTGACTGGCGAAGGTATGGCGTAGCAGATGCGGATGGATGCGCTTGGCGATGCCTTGCTGCAGCGCCAGCGTCTTCATGCGCAATTGCACGGTGCGCGGGCTGATGGGCGCGCCGCCGCGGCCCTTGAACACGGGTTGCTCCGGCACCATGCCTTCCGCCTCGCCCAGCGCGCGCAGCGCGGCGATGGCGTGACGGCCCACCGGCACGATGCGCGTCTTGCTGCCCTTGCCCAGCACACGCACCTCGCCCTGCTGCAGATCCAGGTCGATCCAGCGCAGGCCGGTGAGTTCGGACAGGCGCAGGCCGGAGGAATAGAACAGCTCCAGCATCGCGCGGTCGCGCAGGTTCAGCGCGCCCTCGGTCTGCGTTTCCACCAGCGAGGTGGCTTCGTCCACGTCGAGCACCTGCGGCAGCTTGCGGTGCACCTTGGGCCCGCGCACGCCGGCGAGCGGATCGTGGTCCAGCAGCCCTTCGCGGGTGAGCTGGCGGAACAGGCTGCGGCAGGACGACAGCAGCCGTTGCAGGCTTTTCGGCGACAGGCCGGCGCGATGCTCCGCGGCCACGAAGCCGCGCATGCGGTTGGGCTCCAGCGCGTTGAAACCGGCGACGCCCTGCGCCTCCATCCAGCGCAGCAGCTTGGCCAGGTCGCGGCGGTAGCCGTCGACCGTATGCACCGACGCCTTCTTCTCTCCCGCAAGGCGGGCGAGCCAGGCGTCGACGTGCTCCCGCGGCGTGGTCATGGAAAGCGTCTAGAGCACTTCCTGCGAACGGAGCAGCGCGGCGGTGACGGTGCCGGCGATCATCTTGAGGAACACCGTGCCCATGCCGGGCTGGAAATGGTCCGCGTCGCCGCTGCCGATGGCGAGGATGCCGAACTCGCCCAGCGGCATGATCGCGGCCGAGCGGATCTCCGGCGCATGGTCGCCGAACAGGCGATACAGGCGCTCGGCCGAGAGGCGGCCCGCGATGGGTTCGTGGTGGGCGAGGAAATCGGCGAACTCCGGCACCTGAGAGCGGCCGCCCGGAACGTGCACCAGCCAGTCGGCCGGCGGCAGGCCGGCGGGCCCGAACAGCATCAGGCGCACCTGGTCGGTCTGGAAATCCTCCGACAGCCGCGCCACCACGCTGCGCGCCGCGACGGCCGGCGTGCCGGCGCGCAGCACGGCCAGGTTGAGCTCATGCACGCGCTGCATCAGGCGCTCGTTTTCGGCGGCGATGGCGATGAGCGAAGCGAGCTGCTTTTCCAGCTCCGCGTTCTTCTCGCGCAGGCTTTGCAACTGGTAGACCGCCAGCGAGGCGACCCGCCCCTGCTCGCGCGGCAGCGTGAGCTGCGCGGCAATGTCGGGGTAATCGCTGAGAAATTCGGGATGACGGCGCAGGTAGTCCGCGACGTCGCTGGCGGAATGCGTGTCGGCGGTGGCGGTGTCGGACATGTCTACCTCGAAGGAGTCGATGCGTCGCGGGCCCGAGTGTGCGATGCCCGGCTACCGGCTTTCAACCGATACGGACAGGAGAAGGCGTCAACCCAGCCATTCGCCTTCGAAAACGAAGGTCGCCGGCCCCGTCATCCACAAGGTCTGCCCTGGCCCGGCCCAGTCGATGGTCAGCGTGCCGCCCGGCAGGCTGACGCGAACCTGATCGTCCACCTCGTGGCGCAGGCGCAGCACCGCCATCGCCGCGCAGGCGCCGGTACCGCAGGCGCGCGTCCAGCCGCTGCCGCGCTCGTGCACGCGCAGGTTCAGCTTGCCGCGGTCGATCTTCTGCACGAAGCCCGTGTTGACCCCCTCGGGGAAGCGCTCGTGCGCGGTCAGCAGCGGGCCGAGGCGATCCAGCGCGGACGCCTGAAGGTCCGGCACCACCACCACCGCATGCGGATTGCCCATCGACAGCGCGCCGATTTCCAGCGTCTCGCCGTCCACCTCGATGGGGTAGCGGTCCGCTGCGGCGTCGGCCTGGAACGGAATGCGCGGCGGCTCCAGCACGGGCACGCCCATGTCCACCGTGACGGCGTTCGGGCCGCTCAGGCGCACCGTCACCGGGCCGGACGGGCTTTCCAGCCGCACCGTGTCGCCCACGGCGAGTTCGCCCGCGCGATGCAGCCAGGCCGCCACGCAGCGCACGCCATTGCCGCACTGGCCCGACGGCGAGCCGTCGGCGTTCCAGATGCCGTAATAGAACGCGCACGAGGCATCACGCGGCGGCTCGATGCTGATCAGCTGGTCGAAGCCCACGCCGGTGTGGCGGTCGGCGATGGCGCGAATCTGCGCGGCGTCCAGCACAAACGGACGCTGGCGGCAATCGACCATCACGAAGTCGTTGCCTATGCCGTGCATCTTGGAAAACGAAAGCTGCATTACATGAACTTGCCGCCGGTGATGCGGCCGTTGGCGTCCACATCGGCAAAGTAGCGGCTGTTGTTGCTGCGCAGCTCGCGCGTGGCGACGGTGCCGGGCAGCACCAGCAACACGTCCGGATAGGCCGCGCGGAACTGCTCCGGCGTCGGGTGCGTATCGATGAAGGCGTCGAACGCCTGCATGTCGGTCACGAAGCCATGCACCGGCACGGGCGCGGCAGCCGCCGGCGCGGTCGGTGCCGCAGGCTTGGCGACAGGCGCCGCAGGTGCGACCGGATGCACGGTGGCGGCGGGCGTCGCCTTGGGCATGTACAGCGGTCCCTTGTTGCCGCACCCGGCGAGCAGGGCAAGAGCGGAGCACAGCGGGAGCAGCAGGAGGGATCGGCGCATGTCGGGGTATCCGGCGGGAACCGCCGCAGTATAGGCAAGCCAATAAAACGTGGCGAGCGAGCCGACTCGCGCGGTTCATCCCGGCGTGCGGGACCCGTCAGCCGCTATGATGCCGCCGTCGCCGCCCTGCGCGGTTTGAATGCCCAAAGACGTACGACGATGGATTGGACCGCGCTGCTGCGCCTCCCCTCGACGATCCTGCTGATCCTGGCAGTGGTCGCGCTGATGTTCACCCTCTTCCAGCTGGTGGCGCTGCGCCATCGGCTCGACTACGGGCAGCGGCTGGCGGCGACGGGCCGCGCCGTGCTGCTGCTCGTGGCCTTCGCGATCACCCTGGCGCTGGCCGGCATGGGCCTGGCCTTGCGCGGCTACCGCCTGCTCACCGAAGAAGCCCCGGTGGTCGACATCGACGCGCGCATCCTTTCGCCGCAGCGCTGGTTGCTCGTGCTGCACTGGCCCGACGGCACCATCCGCAGCGTGCCGGTATCCGGCGATGCGTGGCGCGTGGAAGCGGTGGTGCTGAAATGGAAGACGCCCCTGCTGCCGCCGCTCTACCGCCTCGACCGCCTGTCGGGCCGCTACGACGACCCCAACGACGAAATGCATGCACCGCGCACGGCGGTCGATTTCCGCGAAGCTGGCGACGTCGACCTGCTCGACCTGCACAAGCAGTACCCGCGCTGGATTCCGGACGTCGACGTGCTGTTCGGCAGCGGCGTGTTCCTGCCGCTGGTCGACCAGGGGCATTACACGGTGAGCCTGATGCGCTCGGGCGCGCTGGTCGCGCGGCCGGACGAGGCGACGGAGCAGCGGATCGCGCAGCCGTTCTGATGGCGCATGCAGCCTACGCGCGGCTCCTGCCTTGAACAGAGGCGGGAGCCGTCAGTCCAGGACTTTCTCGTACCGCCAGGCATCCGCTCCGTCGCCGTAGTAGCGCGCATACCGCCCCATGCGGACATAGCCCAGGCGCTCGTACAGCCGGATCGCATCGGCATTGTCGGTGCGCACTTCCAGGCGCAGGGAGGTGCAGCGGCGGCGCTTCGCCAGCTTTTCCGCAGCCTCCAGCAGGGCCGAGCCCACGCCCTTGCCGCGCGCTTCCGCCTTGGTGGCGATGGAATACAGCCGCGCCACCTGCGTGCCCTTGCGGAAGAACACCACGGCGGTGCCCAGGAAATGGCGGTGATTGGCGCTGGCGACGAGCACCTGCGCGCTTTCGCTGTCCAGGTGGCGCCGGTACTGGGCACGGCTCAGGCGATCGGTGGCGAAGCTGCTCTCTTCCAGGGCAACGAGGTCGTCGAGATCGGAAAGTTCGGCACGCCGCACGCGTACGGCGGCGGTCGCGGGCATGGGGGTCATCAGGGGCGGTCCCGCTGGCGCGCAATGAAACAAGGCGCGCACTGTAGTCCCCCCAACCCACTGGGGCAACGATGACGTGTGGCGCATGTCAGAGCGTGTTCAAGCTCGGAAAGCCGCGCGTCGCAGGATGTAACGAAAAGGTGCATGGCGCGAACACGCGGGGTGACGGCGCCTGCCAACTTGAACCGCCTATGAGCCCGCCCGATGCGCCGACTTGTGCCGCGCCACGCATGTGCGCACACTGCGCCACTTGCGCCGTGCCGCCCCGTTTCCCCGCGTGACGACACTCCTCGGTTCCATCTGACAGAGGTGTCATGACCCGTCTCGTCCTTGTTGTCGAGAAGGCCTCCGACTGGAGCGTCTACTACCCGTCCGCGGACGTGGTCACGGCGATGGATTACCTGCGCGAACCGGTCGGTGTCGACGATGAGCGCACCCACGTCATCAACCTGTGCCGCAGCTACAAGTACCTGGGCACGGGCTATTACGTCTCGCTGCTGGCCGAGGCGCGCGGGCATCGCGTGATGCCGTCGGTGCGCACGGTGAACGACCTGCGCCGCCGCTCGCTGTACGGCCTGGAGATCGAGGACCTCAGCTCCAAGCTCACCCACTTCCTGCCGGCCGGCGGGCGCGACACCACCGACTTCGGCATCCTGGTCTACTTCGGCCAGACGGCACACCCGGCGCTGCAGGACCTGGCGCGCCAGGTGTTCGAAATGTTCCCCTGCCCGCTGCTGCGCATCGAGTTCGAGCGCGACCGCGTGTGGCAGATCAGCGCCATCAAGCCGGTGGGCCTGCACTCGCTGGACGATGCGCAGGAAGACGCTTTCGCCGAGGAGCTGGACCGCTTCAGCAAGAAGCTCTGGCGCAAGCCGAAGGCGCGCAGGCAGTTCCGCTACGACATCGCCATGCTGGTCGACCCGCACGAGGCGATGCCGCCGTCGAACAAGAAGGCGCAGAAGCTGTTCATCGCGGCGGGCAAGGAACTGGGCATCGAAGTCGATCCCATCGGCAAGAACGACTACCAGCGCCTGGCCGAATACGACGGCCTGTTCATCCGCGAGACCACCGCCAGCGACAACCACACCTATCGCTTCGCGCACCGCGCGGAGAAGGAAGGCATGGTGGTGATCGACGATCCCGCCTCGATCCTGCGCTGCACGAACAAGATCTTCCTCAACGACCTGATGGTGTCGCGCAAACTCGCCGTGCCGCGCACCGAGATCCTCTACCGCGATGACGCCAAGGGCTTGAAGGAGCTATCGGAGAAGCTCGGCTATCCGCTGGTGCTGAAGATTCCGGACGGCTCGTTCTCGCGTGGCGTGGTGAAGGTGGAGAACGAGGCGGCGCTGGCCAAGGCCACGGCGGAACTGTTCCAGCACAGCGCCCTGTTGCTGGCGCAGGAATTCGTCTACACCGAATTCGACTGGCGCATCGGCGTGCTCAACAACGAGCCGCTTTACGCGTGCAAATACTTCATGTCGCGCGGCCACTGGCAGATCTACAACCATGGCGCCAAGGGCGCATCCAAGTCCGGCGAATCGGAAACGCTGCCCATCGAGAAGGCGCCGGCCGACGTGGTGAAGCTGGCGCTCAAGGCCACGCAGGCCGTGGGCAATGGCCTCTACGGCGTGGACATCAAGCGCGTCGGCGACAAGCCGGTGGTGATCGAGGTGAACGACAACCCGTCCATCGATGCGGGCGTCGAAGACGAGTATCTCGGCGACGAGCTCTACAAGCGCATCATGCGGGAGTTCCTGCGGCGCATGGAGCTCAAGCGGGCGGGCGACACGGAATAATCCGCGCACGCCGCGGGGGGATTCCGGCAGTCCGTCCCTGGACTGCCGTCACGCGGGCGCGATCCATCGCGCCGCTCCGGCGAGGTGCCCACCATCGCACGGAGCCCCACGCCGCGGCGGTCCTGCCGCGGCATCCACTGCCAAGTGAATTCAGTTCCAGATGAGCCGGGCCGCCGTGCGGCGGCGCGGGCGCGCCAGCAGGCCGAGCAGCTGGCGCGGCAGCGACGGCTCCAGTGCCAGCAGCACCACCAGCGGCGCGCCCACCAGCCAGAACGCGGGCGTCCAGCCGACGGTGTCCGTGTGGGCGGGCACCAGGGTGGTCAGCAACAGCGCGGCACCGCCCAGCAGCCACAACAGGGCGGCACCAAGCAGGCGTTCGTGATGGGCGAGGCGGGTGGTCGGGCGCATGGATGTGGTCCGTCGTCGTGTTGAGGCAAAGCGTGCCCGGCGCCGATCTCAAAACCTGCGATGCCACACGCGGCGTGGCTTGCGAGGCTAAAATGGGCGGTCCGGTTCATCCGGAATCCGCCTTAGGGCGGCACCGACTTTCATCAGGAGCGCGCATGAGTGCAGGACAGTTCGCGGTATTCGGCCACCCCATCAGCCATTCGCTGTCGCCGCGCATCCACCAGGCGTTCGCGCGCCAGTTCGGGATCGAGCTGGAGTACCGCACCATCGACGCGGCGCCGGCCGATTTCGAAGCGGCGGTGCGCGATTTCTTCGCCAGCGGCGGCGGCGGCGCCAACGTGACGCTGCCGCACAAGGCGAGCGCCTTCGCCCTGGCCGACGAACGCAGCCAGGCCGCCAGCCGCGCCGGCACCGCCAACGTGCTCACTCCGCTGGCGGGCGGCCGACTCGCCGCGCACAACACCGATGGCGACGGCATGGTGCGCGACATCACCGAACGACACAGCGTGGACTTGCGCGGCCACACCGCCCTGCTGCTGGGCGCGGGCGGCGCGGCGCACGGCGTGGCGTGGTCGCTGCTGGATGCCGGCGTGGACACGCTGACCATCGTCAACCGCACGCCCGAGGCCGCCGACGTATTGGCTGACGCCATCGGCGAACCGGCGCGCGCGCATACGCGCTACTGGGAAGACCTGGCCGACCTGGGCGCGTTCGACCTGATCATCAACGCGACCTCGGCCGGCGTGCTGGGCAAGTCGCTCGACCTGCCATTCGCCATCGTCGGCAACCGCGCGCTTTGCTATGACCTGTCCTACGGCGCGGCGGCCACGGGCTTCCTCGCATGGGCACGCACGGCCGGCGCGCGCTACGCGTTCGACGGCCTGGGCATGCTCATCGAAACCGCGGCCGATACCTTCGAGCTGTGGCATGGCAAGCGGCCGGACACCGATCCGGTGTATGCCGCACTGCGCGGTGAGTTCGGTTGAGCGCTCACAGATGCAGCGTGGCCGATAGCAGCATGGGTTGATCGGTGTGGCCGTTGGGCGCGCGGAACTCGTGGATCCAGCGGTATTGCACGTCCACGCCGCTGCCCATCCAGCGCGTGCTCCAGTTCAATTGCGGCCCCACGCCCAGCGCATAGCCACCGCCATTCGTGCTGTTGGGCAGCCGGCCGGCTATGGGTGTGGTTATCGTGTTGTACGGCTGGATGGCGGCGGCGACGCCACCGAAGCCCCAGCCGTCCGCGTTGCGCCGCATGACCAGCGCTTCGATGCGGCCCACCGCGCCGTTCTGGTAGTTCGCCACGGCCTGGCGCGAGAACGTGCCTACCGCCACGATGGTGGACGAGTCGACGCTTTCCGCTGACAACTCCCGCGTGTAAGCCACGCGGGGTTTCATGCTCCACACGCCCGCTGCACGGCCGTCCGCATGGAGCGAATGCGAGACGATGCCCCAGGAAAGGGCGATGCGGTACGACGAGCCCAGTCGATAACTCGCCACCACCGGAACGATGGTTGTTTCCGTGATCGGGGACGGCACCGGAGCGGCCCAGTCCGCGGCGTACGACTGATCGACCAGCGACGCGAAATGCCAGCGTCCCTGCAACGTGCTCCACGGTCGAACAACTTCCGTGGTGGCCAGGCCCGGCCAGCCGACGTGCGCAACGGTGATGGATGGCCAACTGGCTTGCGCGTCTTGTGCCGGTACTGCGGCGAATCCCATGGAAGCGTCGCCGCGCGATACGTCCGTCGGCCAACGGTTGCCTTCCTGCTGCGCGCAGAGCAGGCCCGGCCACGCCAACGTGACCGCCGCCATCGCGGCAACACGCCACCACGCGCACATAACGGTGTCCCCGGGCAAAAGCCGCTGTTCACCCCATGCGTCCGTGCGCAACGCGCATGCATCATCGGCGACGCAAACGAACAGCACGTCGAAGAATGACGCACCACGGTCCGTGACCCGCGATTAGGGCACAGCCCTCGTCAACCCCTTGTGCAATCGGCGGCTTGACGACGTCGATGCCGCCACCCGCCTGTGCGTTTGTGTGCAGGCGCACCCTTGGGCTGACGATTCCTTCACGTCAGGAACTTGCGGTCGCGCCGTGCGGACGTATGGACGTCCACGCGGCCCTTGGATCGTGTTAGCTTGCGCGGCGCAGGGGGCACATCGCGGGGAGAGAACGTCATGTTGCCTGGGGCTTTCATCCGTCATTCGGCGGCAGCCGTGTTGTTGGCGTCGCTGGCCGGTGGCTTTGTCACGCAAGCGGTGGCCGATCCGGTCGTCGGTTCCACCAATGTCGCGACGGCCGACCCGACCGTACCGCGTCCGCCGGGCCAGCCCTGCGTGGTGACCTTGTTCACCGACGTGACCTTCGACGACTTCAACACCCGGCCGTACAGCTACACGCCGCCCACCGCATGCAAGGGCGCGTGGGCCAAGGTGGTGCTGGAAGCCGATTTCTCGGTGACGGCCGGCCGCCAGTACGACCGCACCGCCACCTTGTGGTTGGGCGGCGTCAACCTGTATTTCGGCACCACGCAGGAGCCTTCGGCGGCGGTCTCGCCGGCCTGGCATGTCGAGCGCGACCTCACGGACTACTCGGCCCTGCTGCGCAACGCGGGCCAAGGCCAGGCCATCATCGGCAACGTGGTCAACAGCACCTACACCGGCGTGATCCATGGCACTGCACGCCTGTTGTTCTATCCGGCCTCGGTGGGCGCCCGCGCGGCGGCCGTGCCCGATGCGGTGTATCCGCTCGGCAGCGATGCGGTGGGCAGCACGGTGTCGCTCAACACCTCCGCCGACAAGCTGGCCCGCACGCTGACCTTGCCCACCAACGTGGAGCGCGCCTATCTGGACGTGTTCACCCAGAGCCAGAGCAGCGATGAGTTCTGGTACACCTGCGTGCCCGACGCGTATGCCTCGCAAACCAACGAGTGCGGCGGCGGCAATTTCCGCGAGGCGGAAATCAGCATCGACGGCACGCCGGCCGGCGTCGCGCCGGTGTATCCGTGGGTCTATACCGGCGGCATCGACCCCTACATGTGGCGGCCGACGCCGGGCGTGCAGACGCTGAACTTCCTGCCCTACCGCGTGGACTTGACGCCATTCGCTGGGCAGCTCAGCGATGGCAACCCGCATGAAGTCGCCGTGCAGGTGGCGGGCGCCAACAGCTATTTCTCCGCGACCGCCGCGTTGCTGGTGTATCGCGATGCGCATGCCAAGCAGGTGACCGGCAAGATCACGCGCAACACGCTGGTGGGCCAGGCGCCGACGCCGACCATCGGCAGCACGCTGGCGACGGCGAGCAACGGCGACGTGTCGGGCGCCGTCACCACCAAGCTCGATCGCCGCTTCGTCATCGAGGGCTACGCCAATACCTCGCACGGCCGCATCACCAGCACGGTGACGCAGAACACCGGCTTCGACGACAAGCAGACCTTCACCATCAACAGCAGCACCTATCGCCAGCAGACCTGGCAGCGCACGTGGTCGGAGAGCACCAGCCAGAGCCGCCTGGGCAACTTCCTGACGGCGGAGCGGCATGAGCATTTCAACTATCCGTTCTCGCTCGACTACAACCAGCAGGTGGCGAGCGACGGCAGTTCCACCGCTGCGTCCACCGTGCACCAGGGCTATCGCCAGCGCGACGAGCTGCGTCTGCTGGGCCTGACCGTGTACGGCGCCGATGTCGACAACACGGTCGACACGCAGGACACCCTGGCCTTCGACGCCAGCGGCAACCTCACGGGCCATAGCGGGCAGCAGAGCGCGCAGGCGTTCGCCTTCCACGACACGCTGGGCAGCTGCTACCGCGCCTCGCTCACCACGCAGAGCGGCGCGGTGACCGGCTACGTGGCGGGCAAGGGCTGCCCGGATGGAGTGAACCGCGTGTCCTGGTTCGCTCATCCCGATGGATCGCCGGACAGCAGCCTGCTGCCGGGACGCTGACGGACTATCGCCCGGCCCACGCCAGGCGCGTGGGCCGGGCGGCACGTTGTGACGCGGGGCAACATCTCCGCAATATGCGACCTCTAAGCTTGCGCGCCCTGCCGGCGCGCCGGCTTTCATCGCTTATGTGTGGCCCATGTCCCCCGCTTCGTCGCGCCGTCATGCTCAAGGTGTCATCCGCTACAGCCTGCCCATCCTCATCGCGCTGATCGCCGTCGCCGGCGGCTTGATCTTCTGGCAGATCAGGCACGGCAACGCGGCCGATCAGCCGGCGAATGAAGTCGCTGCGGCGTCCGGCCCGGTCGCGCACACCACGCTGGGCACCGACGAACTGCTGCAGCACGCGCGCGATGCGATGACCGCCCAGCGCCTGCTCGCCCCCGCCGGCAACAATGCGTTCGAGTTCTATCTGGCCGTGTTGCAGCGCCAGCCGGGCAACCGCGTGGCGCAGGACGCCTTGCGCGAGATCTTCCCGTTTGCCGCCAACGCCGCCGAGCAGGTCATCGATGCGGGTGACGACGCAGAAGCGCAGCGCGAGATCGAGCTGTTGGCGCGCGCCGATCCGCACAACTACACGCTGACCCTGTTGCAGTCCAAGTTGCAGGCACAGCGCGCGATGGCGCAGCAGCAGGCGCAACAGGCACAGCAGGCGAGCCGCCATGAGTCGGCAACGGCCCAGGCCAAGGCACCCGCACCGGCCGCCACACCCGCGCCCGTTCCCGCGGCGCCAGCGATGGTGACCGCGCAGGCGAAGCCGGCCAATGTCCCGGCGCCCTCTACGCCATCGGCCTTGCCGCTGCATGTTCCCTCCACGCCCGTGGAAGCTGCGCCCGCGTCCGCGGTGCATGCACGTCCGGTCGCAGCGGCGGACGCCACCGGCGCAGCGGTGCCGGTGCTGACGCATCGCGTGGAACCGGCGTATCCGCCCGAAGCCAAGCGCACGCGTCGCCAGGGCTGGGTGGACGTGACCTTCACCGTGCAGCCCGATGGCAGCGTGTCCGGCGCCAGCGTGGCGGATGCGGAGCCCAAGTATGTGTTCGATCGCGCGGCGCTCGCGGCAGTGTCGCGCTGGCAGTTCTCGCCGGGCATGCAGGACGGCAAACCCGTGGCGGCCCAGGTGCGCCAGCGCATCGAATTCCGCCTGTGATGCCATAATCGACCGTGGCCCATCAAGGAGTCACGCCATGCAGCGCTTCGTTGCCCCCGCCCTTCTCGCCGTCGCCATGGTCCTGGGTGGATGCCAGACCACGACGGCCGCCATGCCCGCGCCCGTGCATGGCTTCGTCACCGACATGAAGGCGTTCGACGCGTTCATCGCGACGCATCCGACGCCGGAGCAGTTCCGCGCCGCGTATCCCGATGTGCAGCTGATGCTGCCGGGCATGGTGAGCACGATGGAATACCGCAGCAACAACAGCCGCTACTACGCAGAGCTGGACGCGAGCGGCCGCATCACCGGCGGGCACTTCAGCTGATCCGCGCGCACGCGCGGCCATGCGTGGGTGAGATGCAAGTCACATCGCTGACATGATGTATCACTAATGTGACAGGCTTCCGCCGGGACGCCTGAGGGGCAGGTTCGCCTGAGCGCGGGTACATCATGCAGCGCCGCCATGTCTCGTTTCGCTTTGCCCGCACGCCAGCGCGTGCTCGTCGTCGTTTCCCTGCTCGTCCTCATCGCCATCGGTGGCGGCGTGTGGTTCTGGTCGACGGGATCGGCATCGGGCGTCGCAAGCAGCGCGGGCGTGGCCAGCGCATCGTCCTCGGGCGGCAAGGACGACAACGGCGTGGGCATCCTGCTGGACCTGGCCTCGACCGCCGTGACCGAGAAGCGCCTCGTCGCGCCGGCCGGCAGCAATGCCTACGAGTTCTACCTCAGCGTGCTGCAGCTGGACCCGCAGAACAAGGTGGCGCAGGACGCCTTGCATGAAACCTTCCCGTCCGCCTCCGCCGACGTGGAACGCGCCATCAACGACAACAACCTGGACGAAGCCCAGCGCGAACTGTCGCTGCTGCGCGAGTTCGACAGCACCAACTACATCCTCTCGCTGCTCGGCGGCAAGCTGGACGCCCAGCGCCAGATCCAGATCCGCCAGGACGAGGCGCGTGCCGCGGCCATGCAGGCGAAGCAGCAGTCGGCTGGCAACGGGTCGATGCTTTGAGCCTTTCGATGCTTTGAATCTGCTTGAACCCCGCGCGAGCGCCCAGCGCCTTCACCGTCATTCCGGCGTAGGCCGGAATCCAGTGACGGAAGTGATCGGTTATCGCGAGACGCAGCAAAGCATTCGACTCTTCGGCGAAAACCACGCCATGACGCCACTGGATTCCGGCCTGCGCCGGAATGACGGTGAGGGATAACCTGCGCTTAGGCGAGCTCGTGAGCAAACGCGATGACGTACAACCGCCTCGCATCATTGCGCCGCGAGGTAATCGTCTTTGATTCGCACGTAGTGATCCGCCGAGTAGTGCAACTGCTCGATCTGCTTGTCGCTGAGCACGCGCACGAGTTTCGCCGGGTTGCCCAGCCACAGCTCGGCCTCGCCCACCACCTTGCCCGGTGGAATCACGCTGCCCGCGCCGACGAAGCCGTGCTTCTTCACCACCGCGCCATCGAGCACGGTGGCGTGCATGCCGATCAGGCAGTAGTCCTCGATGGTGCAGGCGTGGATCACCGCGCCGTGGCCGATGGTGACGCCCTCGCCGACGATGGTCGGCTGGCCGCCGGGCGTGTACGGGCCATCGTGCGTCACATGCACCACCGCGCCGTCCTGCACGTTGGTGCGCGCGCCGATGCGGATGAAGTGCACGTCGCCGCGCAACACCGCGCCCGGCCAGATCGACACATCGTCGAACAGCTCGACCGCGCCGATGACGGTGGACGCAGGGTCGACGTAGACGCGCTGGTGCAGCGTGGGCCAGATGCCCTTGTATTTGCGTAGAGGATCCATGGACCTATGGTACGGCCAAGAGCGAGGAGTGAGGGAAGAGAAGTGAGAAAATAGAGTAAAGCCTGGGCTCGCTGCCCTCTCTCGCTACTTACTCCTCTTCACTCACTTCTCGCCCTTTTCCAGCACGGCTCGGGTGTACAGGTATCCTGCTTCCATCGCCCGTTCCCAGTCTTTCCAGTCGAGCATGCCAATGTGTTCCAGCGGCGGCGTCAGCAGCAGGTCGGCGCGTTCGCGGCGGTGCTCGCTCGGTCCCTCGCTGTTGACCATGGCGGCGCGCACCAGTGTGGAGACGAGGCCGGGGCGCTGGATGTCCTGGCGTCCCATCAGCAGCTGCCACCACGGCGGCGTGGCGAATTCCTCGGCCGTCGTGAGCAGGGAAATTTCCGCGCGGATGTCGATGGCGGTGATGTGCGACAGGCCATCGTCGGCCATCACGTCGGTGGGCAGGTTGTCGACCAGGGCGCCGTCCACGAACACGCGGCCGTGGTGCAGCACCGGCGGCAGTACGCCGGGAATCGCGCTCGACGCACGAAGCCACTGCCATAGCGGACCTTCGCGATGCACGCTCATGCCCTCGCCCGACAGGCAGGTGGACACGCAGAAGAACGGCAGCGTCAGGTCCTCGATGTCGAGCACGCCGAAGGCGCGGCGCAGCATCAGGGCGGCGCGACGGCCGCGCGTCAACGCGACGATGGGCAGCGTCCAGTCCGATAGCGGGCGGCCTTGCACGAAGGCGCGGCGGAACGTCTCCACGGTGGCGTCCAGTTCCCATCCGGCCGCCACGCTGGCGCCGATGATCGCGCCGATGCTGGTGCCGCCCACGGCGTCGAAGGTATGGCCCGCTTCGTACAACGCCCGCAGCGCGCCCAGGTGCGCCACGCCGCGCGCGCCGCCGCCGGCCAGCACCAGCCCGCGCGCGTTGCCGCTGATCACGCGCGCCAGCCGCGCGATATCGGTGCGGCCGCCGATGTGGTGGTGCTGCAGCTCGCCCTTGAACTCGCCGCGCCACCGCTTCGCCGCGCCGAGCGCGGGCTGCCGTCCCGGGTGCAGCAGGATCAGGTGGCGCGGACGATGGCCGGTGCGCGCAGGGTCCATCGGCATCGCCTCCGGCCAGGGGCGCGACGGCTGCGCCGCCAGCGTCGGCAGCAGCAGCACGTCAGCCTGCCGCAGGCAGCGTTCGCGCCACAGGCTGTCGCCCATGCTGTCCAGGTAGATGACGAAGCGGGCCTGCGCTTCGCGTTCGGCGAACCAGTCGCTGCCGCGGCCCGCGCCGTGTTCGGCATCGATCACCACGCAGCTGCCCCAGTGCTCCAGTTCCATCGCCAGCTGCATGGCCAGCGAACGGGCGGGCACGTCGGCGCTGGCGGGCAGCAGGGCGAAGGTGCGCGCGATGCCGGGGCTCTCGTCGCCCCGCATGCGCTCCTGCAGCCGGCCGATGGCCACCCGCGCCACGCCCAGCATGGCCTGCGGATGGCGCTGGATCAGCGCCTCATAGGCGGCCAGGTCCAGCCGTAGCAGTTCGCTGTCGCGCAGCGCCCTTGCCGTGTGGTGGCGGGGCTCGCCGGTGATCAGCCCGATCTCGCCGATGCTGTCGCCCGCAGCCACCAGGCGTACCCATTCGGTGGGCCCGGCAAAGACGCCCAGGCTGCCGCTGACCACGAAGTAAAGCGCGTCCGCCGGATCGCCCTGCTTGAACAGCGTGCGACCCCCGGGCAGGGAAAACCATTGCAGTTCAGGAACCAGTGCGGCCAGCGCCTCGTCCCCGAGGTGCCCGAACACGTCGCTTCGACGCAGCAGGGCGGAAAAATCGGGCTTGGACATGGCGCGGAATGGTAGGGGCGGGTTGTGACAAATCCTGCGGGAGCCGATGTGACGGCGGCTTGATTTCGCCCCATCGGGTCGCCACGCTGGCGGGGCATTCAGGAGACACCATGGAACCGAACAATCCGCTGTTGGCCGACGACGCACTGCCGGCGTTTTCGCAGATCCGCCCCGAGCACGTCACCCCCGCCATCGACGCCCTGCTGGCCGACTACCGCGCCGGCATCGAGGCGCTGACCCGGCCCGGCGCGCCGCGCGATTTCGCCAGCGTCATGCTCACCCAGGAACGCCTGGAGCAACGCCTGGCGCGCGCCTGGGCGCCGGTGGGCCACCTGCACGCGGTGGCGGACAGCGAGGCATTGCGCGAGGTCTACGGCCCCGCCGAGGAAAAGCTCACCGACCACGCCATCGAAGTGGGCCAGAACCGCGAGCTGTATCAGGCCGTGCAGGCGCTGGCCGACGCGCCGGAGTTCGCCAGCCTGCCGCGTCCCGAGCGCGCGCTGGTGGAACATGCGCTGCGCGATTTCCGCCTGTCCGGCGTGGCGCTGGAAGAGCCTGCGCGTTCGCGCTATCGCGAGATCGGCGTGGAGCTGAGCCGCCTGTCCACCGAGTTCTCCAACGCCGTGCTCGACGCCACCGATGCGTGGCACGAGCACATCACCGATGAGCGCGACCTGGTGGGCATTCCCGAATCCGGCCGCGCGGTGCTGCGCCAGTACGCCAAGGAGCAGAACCTGGACGGCTACCTCGTCACGCTCAAGCAACCCAGCGTGCAGGCCGTGCTCACCTACGCCGACAACCGCGGCCTGCGCGAGCGCGTGTACTGGGCCTACCAGACGCGGGCCTCCGACCAGGGTCCGCAGGCCGGCAAGTTCGACAACAGCGAGCGCATCGAACGCATCATGGCCTTGCGCCACGAAGCGGCCCGCCTGCTCGGCTTCAACAATGCGGCGGAAGAATCGCTGGCCACCAAGATGGCCGGTTCGCCCGCCGAAGTGATGGAATTCCTGCGCGACCTCGCCAACCGCGCCAAGCCGGTGGCGCGCAAGGAGCTCAACGAACTGCGCGAGTTCGCCACCACCGTGCTGAAGCTCGACAACCTCGAGTCGTGGGACGTCGGCTACGCGTCCGAAAAACTGCGCCAGCGCGAGTACGACCTCGACGAGGAACAGCTCAAGCCTTATTTCCCGCTGCCGGCCGTGATCGAGGGCCTGTTCGGCCTCACCCAGCGCCTCTACGGCATCACGCTCAGCGTGCGCGACGATGTGGATACCTGGCATCCGGACGTGCGCTACTACGACGTGCGCGATGCCGACGGCCGCGTGTTCGCTGGTGCCTATGTCGATCTCTATGCGCGCACCGGCAAGCGCGGCGGCGCGTGGATGGACGTATGCCGCGCCCGCTTCCGCGATGGCGATCATGAGCAATTGCCGGTCGCTTTCCTCACCTGCAACTTTGCGCCGCCCACCGAAGGCCGCCCCGCGCTGCTCACGCACGACGACGTGCTCACCCTCTTCCACGAATTCGGCCACGGCCTGCATCACCTGCTGACCGAGATCAGGCTGCCTTCCATCGGCGGCATCGACGGCGTGGAATGGGACGCGGTGGAACTGCCCAGCCAGTTCATGGAGAACTTCGGCTGGAACCGCGAAGCACTCGACCTGTTCGCGCGCCACTACGAAACCGGCGAACGCCTGCCCGACGAACTGTTCCAGCGCATGCTCGCCGCGCGTCATTTTCACGCCGGCCTGTTCCTGGTGCGCCAGCTGGAATTCGGCATGTTCGATTTCCTGCTGCACCTGGAATACGACCCGGCCAAGGGCGCGCGCACCATGCAGGTGCTGGAGGAAGTGCGCCACGACGTGGCCGTGCTGCATCCGCCGGCCTGGCAGCGCTTCCCGCATGCGTTCTCGCACATCTTCGCGGGCGGCTACGCGGCCGGCTACTACAGCTACCTATGGGCCGAACTGCTCAGCGCCGACGCCTTCGGCGAGTTCGAGGCACACGGCGTGATCGACCGCGCCACCGGCGACCGCTTCCGCAAGGAAGTCCTCTCCGTCGGCGCCAGCCGCCCCGCCCTCGAAAGCTTCATCGCCTTCCGCGGCCGCGCGCCGGAACCGGAGGCGCTGTTGAAGAGCCACGGCCTGATCTGACTGCCCGCGCCGGCTGTCACGGCCGGCGCGCCCTTTCTCTCGCACAAGGATGTCCGCATGAAAACGGCCGTTGCAGGCGTGTTGTGGCTGGTGTTTGGAATCGTGTTCGCAGCACCCGCGCGTGCTGCCGCTGCGGACTGCGTGGCCATCGACGTGAGCGTGGATGACGCGCATCGCGCCATCGATGTCACTTTCCGGCCACCGGCGTCGGTCACGCGCATTGCATTGCTGCCGCTGGCACCGTACAGCCGCAAGGCGCTTTGGCAGTCGCCCGATGGTTCGGCGCAGATCGAGGACGAGGCGATAGTCGCCGTGCCCGGTCATCGCGTTATGCATGTGCGCATGGACGCCTCGCGCACGCCCGAACGGCAGGATCGGGCGTACGCGCCCTTCCTGCGTTTCGCCGACGGTACCGTGGCCATCGATACGCAGCAGTTCCTGCGGCCCAAGGACAGCACGCAGAAGCTCTGCCAGCGCTACGTACCGGCGCACGGGCAGCAGGTCATCGGGTTTGGCCAAGCAGGCTCGGAGCCGCTCGATCTCGGCGATACGTCGCCGGTGGGGTACGTAGCCTTCGGCACGTCCTACGTGGAGCGGCATGGCGATCTGCTGTTCGCCATCGACAAGGGCACGCCGCCCGCCATCCGCGAAGGCGTGGCGAGAGACGTGCCGCGCCTAGTGGATTTCTACGTCCGTCGCCTGGGCCCGGCAAAGACACCCACGCTATTCCTCTTCATGCAGCCGGACGAACAGGGCGAGCGCAGCTTCCACGGCGATCACCTGCCGTCCTCCATCACCCTCGGATTGATGGGCTCCGGCTGGGACGCGCTGAAGGAGGCGGACTGGCAGCAGCTCACCGGCTTCGTTGCCCACGAGCTTTTCCATACCTGGAACAGCGCGCCTGCGCTTGGCTCGCCCGAAGGCGAGGCCCTGCTGGTGAAGGAGGGCGGTGCGGAGCTCGCACGCGTGATGGCGACGGCGTCGCTGTCGAACCAGGCGCCGTCGCCATGGTTGCCGCGCGTGGGCAGCATGTACAACGCCTGCCTGTTCGATCTTCCGCCGGGACAATCCATCGCCAAGGCGCTGGACCAGCGCGCTCCCGGCGGACTGCCCTACGACTGTGGCGCTCCGCTAATGCTCGCACTGGCACTGGCCGCCAACCCGCATGATCCGGTCGCCGGCTATTTCGGGCTGTGGAAAACGCTCACCGAACAGCGTCGCGGCAAATCCCTGCCCGACTTTGCCTGGACGGACCTGATTCCGCCGGGCACGAAGCCCGCCGTGCGCGACGCGCTCTTGCATGCCATCCAGGCGCCTGATGCCTACGCCGAGGGCATGCAGGCGGCCTTTCGACAGCTGGGCGTGAAGGTCGAGCCGGCCCCGAAGCTCGATGCGGAAACCAGCCGCCGCTACGCGAGCACGCTCATGGCGCATCTCATGCGACTGGATTGCGGTGGCAGCGTCAGCATGTGGACGCTGCCGGACGGCTTCCTGCTCGACAAGTCCCTGTCCACCTGCCATGTGCTGAAGGTCGGCAATACGGTCGACGCATTGCTCGGCCAGCCCTTCGCCACGGCCGACCTGCGTGCGCTTTCCAGCCAAATGGCCGAACGTTGCGCACACGGCGAGCCCATCGAGGTGGGCTACCAGGGAGCCCCGGGCACGGTGCCGCCGGATGGCAGCGTTCCGTGCACGCAGCCGCTTCCCGCACTGCCGCAACCGGTGGTTTTTTTCAGCGGATTGGAAGATACGTCGGCGGCAGCGGAAGCCTCCGGTCCTTCATCGCCTACAATAGCCCGATGAAAATCGCCTCATGGAACGTGAACTCGCTGAAGGTGCGCATCCCGCACCTGACCCAGTGGCTGGCCGATGCAAAGCCGGACGTGGTCGCGCTGCAGGAAACCAAGCTGGAGGACGCCAAGTTTCCGGTGGATGAGCTGGCGGCGGCGGGTTATCGCGCGGTGTTCTCCGGCCAGAAGACGTACAACGGCGTGGCGCTGCTGGCGCGCGCCGACGTGCACGGCGAATTCGAGGATGTGGTCACCGACATTCCGAACCTGGACGATCCGCAGCGGCGCATCCTTGCCGCCACCATCGGCGGCGTGCGCGTGGTGGATCTGTACGTGGTCAACGGCAAGGCCGTGGGCGATGAAAAATACGCCTACAAGCTCGACTGGCTGGCGAAGATGCGCGAGTTCCTGGCGCGCGAGATCGAGCGCCATCCCCACCTGGTGGTGCTGGGCGATTTCAACATCGCGCCGGACGACCGCGACGTCTACGACCCGGTGGCCTGGGGCGAGGACATCCTGTGCTCGCCGCCGGAGCGCGAGGCGCTCAAGCGCATCACGGATCTGGGCCTGCACGACAGCTTCCGCCTGTTCGAACCGGACGGTGAACACTACAGCTGGTGGGACTATCGTCAGGCGGCGTTCCGGCGCAACATGGGTCTGCGCATCGACCTGATCCTGGTCGGCGACGCCCTCAAGTCCGCGGCCACCGCGGCCGCCATCGACCGCACCCCGCGGACCTGGGAACGCCCCTCCGATCACACGCCGGTAACGGTTGATCTGGATATCTAAGAAGACGGCAACACCGCACAACAGGCAGCTGATGAATACACCCAAGACCGAATGGCCCAGTTCGCTAGGCGACGACGAACTCGAGGAACTGGACCAATACCTGCGCGGCCACGTTGGCGAGGGCGATCTGCTGCTCGACGGCGTGCACGGGCTGCTCTCCGCGCTGGCGGTGGGCCCCACGCAGGTGCTGCCGGAAGAGTGGCTGCCTGAAGTGCTGCACGAACCCTTCAGCGACGAAACCGAAGGCAACCGCGTGCTGGCGCTGCTGGCCAAGCTCAACGATTCCATCGGCGCCGAACTCGACGTCGATGCCTACGAGCCGATTCTCGGCGAAGTGGAGACCGAGACCGGCCCGGTGCTTTCGGCGGCCGGCTGGTGCGAAGGCTTCAGCCGCGGCATCGACCTGCGCGCGGGCCTGTGGGAGAAGCGCCTGGCGGACGATCCGCAGCTGATGGAAATGCTGGGGCCGGTGATGGCGCTGGCAGTGGACGAAGGCATCCTCAGCGCGGACGCCGACTTCGAGAAGCTGAGCGACGAGGAATACGACGAGTGCCTGACCCAGGTGCCCGGCGTGCTCAACGCGGTGAACCAGTACTGGCACGAACACCCGGTGACCGACGCGGAGATCGAAGCCGCCGTGCGTCCCGCGGAAGACAAGAACCCGCAGACCGCGCCGCCGCGGCAGCGCAGCGGTCATTGGGTGCATTGAGAGCAGCAGTGAGTGGAGAGAAGTGAGAAAAGTAGAGAAAGCTTTGGCTCGCTGCTCTCTCACTACTCACTCCTCTTCACTCACTTCTCGCTTTAAACGAACAATCCGTTCCGTTGGCGCCTCTTGGGCGCGGCGTGGCGCAGCGCCATCATGATGGGCAGTCCAAACTCTTGGAGACCAACATGACCGAACGCAGCATTGTCCGCCGCATGCGCGGCGTCGATACGTCCGATGGCGCGGGCGTGCGGCTCAAGCGTGTCATCGGCCAGCCTGGCCTGGACATGCTCGATCCGTTCCTGTTGCTGGACGAGTTCCGTTCCGACCAGGCAGGCGATTACATCGCCGGCTTTCCCGAGCATCCGCATCGTGGTTTCGAAACCGTGACCTACATGCTCGCGGGCCACATGAAGCATCGCGACAACCACGGCAACAGCGGCGACCTGGTGCCGGGCAGCGTGCAGTGGATGACCGCCGGCCGCGGCATCCTGCATTCGGAAATGCCCGAGCAGGAAGACGGCCTGATGTGGGGCTTCCAGCTGTGGGTGAACCTGCCGTCCAAGGACAAGATGATCGCGCCGCGCTACCAGGACATCGGTCCGGAGCGCATCCCCGTCGCGCGTCCCGCCGAAGGCGTGGAGGTGAAGGTGATCGCCGGTGAGTTCGGCGGCGTGACCGGCCCGGTGGCCGAGATCGTCACACAGCCGATCTACCTGGATATCGCCGTGCAGCCCGGTGCGTCGGTGACCATTCCGCTGCCCGAAGGGCACGCCGGCTTTGCCTACGTGTTCGACGGCAAGGATGCGGACGTGGCCGGCGAGCCGCTGGCCCGCAGCGAACTGGCGGTGCTGACGCGCAGCGGCGACCTGCGCATCGCCGGTCGCGACACGGCGGCGCGCGTGCTGCTGGTGGCCGGCCATCCGCTCAACGAGCCGGTGACCCGCTACGGACCGTTCGTGATGAATACGCCGGAAGAGATCCATCAGGCGATCGCCGACTTCCGCGCCGGCAAGTTTTAAGTTCAGAAACGAGGGAAGAGGAGCGAGAAACGAGAGGGGCCGGTCGCCCTGGCTCACCGCTCCTCTTCCCGCTTGTCGTTCACCAGCCCATCGCTGTGATGGCGAGGCGGAACGTCGACGAGGCCTGGCCCTGGCTCTCGCTTTTCTCTCACTCCTCACTTCTCTTCACTCACTCCTGCTCTCAAGCCTTCGCCATGGCCGCCGTTAACCCTTCCGTAGAGGGGGAATCCGGCGGTGGCGGCACGGATGGCAAGATCGATGCATCTCCATCCGTGCCTGCCGCCGGGTTCACAAAATCAGCGGCTTAGGCCAGATGACGGGTTGTAAAACCATCTTAGCCTGTCGTTAAATTGGCATTAATCCAAAGGGGTGCAACCGGCTGTATTATCTACTTACAGCTATTTGCGAAGAAAACACCTATAACTCGTTGTATTCATTAATATGAATGCCCTGATTACTCTCGTTGTCCTGGCCCTGATCGCGACGTTCGTCACCGCGATCAAGCGCGTGCCGGCCGACCAGGTGCATAGCCTCTATCGCCGGGGCAAGCCGTTCCGCCTGTTGCAGCCGGGCACCCATATGACTCTCCCGCTGATCGACCGCGTGGAGCACCGCATCAACCTCAGCGGCCAGGTGCTGCGTTTCGAGGAGCTGCTGCCCAATGCCCACGACGTGCGCGGTACCGTGTACTGGCAGGTGCTGGAGCCCGAGCGCGCCGACGCGGTGATCGACCAGGCCGACCAGCTGATCCGTGGCGGCGCCCTGGCCGCGCTGCGCGACGAGCCGGAGGCGTTCCGCGCCGACCGCCGCGACCTCGGCTCGCGCCTCAAGCAGAGCATGAATGGCGCGCTGCGCGAGCGCGGCATGATGGTTACGCGCGTGGAGCTGGAATTCGCCTGATCCGGAGTGCTGCCGGATCAGGTCCGGGCCAAGGTGGCCTAAGAGCACCCGCCCCAGGGGAGACCCTTGAAGCCCGCCTCGGCGGGCTTTTTTCTTTGGTTTTCCGCGGCACGAAGGCCGCTCAACTGGCGTCCGGGGCGGCACACCCGGATACTTGCGGCCCCGTTTGATCAAGGCGTTTCCCTCGATGACCTCCCGCACCGACCTGCAAACCCGGCTGGAACGCGGCATCGCCGCGCTTGGCGTGTCGTTGCCGGCCGGCGCGGCGGATCGGCTGCTGGATTACCAGGCGCTGCTGGCGCGCTGGAATGCCACCTACAACCTCACCGCCATCCGCGACCCGGGCGAGATGGTGAGCCGCCATCTGGTCGATTCGCTGGCCATCCTGCCCTACGTGCAGGGCCAGACGCTGGCGGACCTGGGCACCGGACCGGGCCTGCCGGGCATTCCGCTGGCCATCGCCGCGCCGGAGCGGCAGGTGCTGCTGGTCGACTCCAACGGCAAGAAGGTCCGCTTCCTGCGCGAAGCCATCCGCTCACTCAAGCTTGAGAACGTGCGTGCCGTGCAATCGCGCGTGGAAGAGGTGGAAGGCCAGTTCGACTGCATCACCGCCCGCGCCTTCGCCAGCCTTGAGGACATGCTGGCCTGGGGTGGTCACCTTTTGACCCAGGACGGCATCTGGCTCGCCATGAAGGGCAAGCATCCGGATGACGAGCTGCCCGGCGTGCCGGCCGGATTCGAGGTGCGCGCCATCCACACGCTCGACGTGCCTGACGTGGGTGGCGAGCGCCATCTCGTGGTGTTGGGCCGCACAGCCGGTTGATCAGGCTGCTAATCTAGCCCCCTTTCACTCGTTCACGGTCTCGACGACACATGGCCCGCATCATCGCTGTCGCCAACCAGAAGGGCGGCGTCGGCAAAACCACCACCGCCGTCAATCTCGCCGCCGCGCTGGCCGCCGCCAAGCGCAAGGTGCTGCTGGTCGATCTCGACCCGCAGGGCAATGCGACCATGGCCTCGGGCGTGGACAAGCACGAAGCCAAGCCCAACGGCTGCGAAGTGCTGCTGGACGAGGCGCCCATCGACAAGGCCATCGTCAAGACCGAGGCGAACTACGACCTGCTGCCCGGCAACGGCGACCTCACCGCCGCCGAGCTGAAGCTGATGGACGCGATTGCCCGCGAAGGCCGCCTCAAGGAACAGCTGGCCAAGGTCGCCGACCGCTACGACACCATCCTCATCGACTGTCCGCCTACGCTGCATTTGCTCACGCTCAATGCGTTGACCGCGGCCGATGGCCTGCTGGTGCCGGTGCAGTGCGAATACTTCGCGCTGGAAGGTCTTTCCAGCCTGCTCGACACGGTGAAGGCGGTGCGCCATCGCCTCAATCCGAACCTGGAGATCGAGGGCCTGCTGCGCACCATGTACGACGTGCGCAACAACCTCGGCAACGAAGTGTCGGCGCAGCTCACCGCGCACTTCGGCGACAAGGTGCTGCGCTCGATCATTCCACGCAACGTGCGCCTCGCCGAGGCGCCCAGTCACGGCCAGCCGATTCACCTGTACGACCGCAGTTCGCGCGGCGCCATCGCCTATATCGGGCTGGCCGGCGAGATGATCCGGCGCGAGCGCGGCCTCAACGCCGCCGCGCAGGATCAGGCCCAGGACGTGGTGACGCCGGTGCTGCACGCCGAATCAGACGAGACGCTCGACGACGTCGTCGACATCCATCAGGAGTAAGCATGTCCGCTGCGAAAAAACGGGGCCTGGGACGTGGGCTCGATGTGCTGCTGGGCGGCCACGACGAACCCGGCAAGCCCTCGGTACTGGAGCAGGAAGGCGAACTGCGCACCCTGCCCATCCAGCACATCCAGCCCGGCAAGTACCAGCCGCGACGCCACTGGAACGACGAGGCGCTGGACGAACTGGCCGCCTCCATCCGCGCGCAGGGGCTTATCCAGCCGGTGGTGGTGCGCGAGATCGGCAAGAACCAGTTCGAGCTGATCGCCGGCGAACGCCGCTGGCGCGCCGCGCAGCGCGCGCAGCTGTCCGAACTGCCGGTGCTGGTGAAGGACGTGCCCGAAGTGGCCGTGCCGGCCATGGCGCTGATCGAGAACATCCAGCGCCAGGACCTGACCCCGCTGGAAGAAGCCGATGCGCTCAAGCGCCTGATCGACGATTTCGACCTCACCCACCAGCAGGCCGCCGACGCCGTGGGCCGCTCGCGCGCCGCCGTGTCCAACCTGCTGCGCCTTACCGAACTTCCCGCTTCCATCAAGCGCCTGCTCGACGAAGGCAAGCTGGAGATGGGCCACGCCCGCTGCCTGATCACCCTGCCCGAGAGCATGGCCGAAGGCCTGGCGCTGGAAGCATCCCGCCACGGCTGGAGCGTGCGCGAGCTGGAAGAGCACGCGCGCCGCGCGCAGACCGCGCCCAAGGGCAAGGCCAAGCACGCGCCGGCCCGCGACCCGAACATCGATGCGCTGGAGCGCGAACTGGGCGAGCGCTTCGCCACGCGCGTGGAGCTGGCGCATGGGCGCGGCGGCAAGGGCAAGCTGGTGATCCACTATCACAGCAATGACGAGCTGGATGGGATCCTGGGGAAGATTCGCTGAGGCGCTATGACGTGCCGCGCACCTGCTCCCTCTCCCTTCCGGGGAGAGGGCTGGGGTGAGGGGTCAATCTCGCGAAGCCGCTCCGATGGGGCGGCTTTTTTGTTGCCCGCTAGACGCTTGGTGCTTGCCTGGATGACGGCAAAGTTGAAGCCCTGAGGCGAGCACCCGCCCCTCACCCCAACCCTCTCCCCGGAGGGGGGAGGGAGCTATGGGCACGGTTATCCACAGCGGCCATCCCTTCCGCGACATCCTCGCCACCCCTCTTGCCCCTGACGCCAAGCGCTCCACCCACTAGAATGGCGCCCTGGCGCCCCGCGCCTCCCGTTCAAGACAAGGCCCTCCCCATGCCCCAGCTGTCCGTCGTCGTGCCGGTATTCAACGAGCGCGACAATATCCCGCCGCTGCTCGCCGAGATCGCCGCCGCCCTGCGTGGCAAGGTGGATTTCGAGGTCGTGTACGTGGACGACGATTCCAGCGACGACAGTGTGGCCGTGCTGGCGGCGGAGAAGCCGAAGTATCCGGAGCTGCGCATCGTGCGGCACCTGACGCGCAGCGGGCAGAGCACGGCGGTGTGGAATGGCGTGCGCGCGGCGCGTTCGCCGTGGATCGCCACGCTGGACGGCGATGGCCAGAACGATCCCGCCGACATTCCCAAGCTGCTCGCCCAGCGCGACAAGAGCACGCCGGACGTGCGCCTGTTCGCCGGCTGGCGCACCATGCGCCGCGACAGCTTCAACAAGCGCATTTCCTCCAAGATCGCCAACGCGGTGCGTTCGCGCATGCTCAAGGACTCCACGCCCGATACCGGCTGCGGCCTGAAGCTGTTCGATCGCGAAGTGTTCCTGCGCCTGCCCTACTTCGACCACATGCACCGCTATCTGCCGGCGCTGGTGAAACGCGCGGGCTTCCAGAGCACCAGCGTGCCGGTGGGCCATCGCCCGCGCACGGCGGGCACGTCCAAGTACGGCATGCTCGATCGCCTGTGGGTGGGCATTGCCGATCTGCGCGGCGTGGCGTGGCTCATGCGCCGTGGCAAGGTGACCCAGGTCGAAGAGATCTGAGTCGCCGCGCTTTGCGCTGGCGCGCTTGCGGGTAACCGGGCTTCGACACGCTCTTCATCGGCGTATGCTGATGATCCCTGCTTTGGGAGACCGCCCGCCCATGAGCATTGCCGTCAAGCGCGTCTATGACCCGCCGGCCAAAAGCGATGGCTATCGCGTGCTGGTGGATCGCCTCTGGCCGCGCGGGCTGAAAAAGGACGATGCGGCGCTGGACGCGTGGAGCAAGGAGCTGGCGCCGTCCACCGCGCTGCGCAAATGGTTCGGCCACGATCCCGCGCGCTGGGAAGCGTTCCGGCATCGCTACGCATCGGAGCTCGATGCCGTCGCCGAGTATTGGCGGCCCTTGCTCACGCAGGCCGCGCGCCATCGCGTCACCTTGCTGTTCGGCGCGCACGACGAAGAGCACAACAACGCGGTGGCCTTGAAGTGCTACCTCGACGCCTTGCTGAAGGAACACGCGCGCTGACGCGTCACGGCCGCCCGGTGAACTGCCCTGCATGCGCGGGCTGCCAGTTGGCCAACGCCTCGCGCGCCTGCCGACGTCCCATCTCGATCAGTTCGGTCGCGCGATAGAACTCGTAGACCGTCGCGACGTTGCGCGGCATGCGGATCAACAGGTCCGGTTCGTAGGCCGCCAGGCGCAACCGCGACAGATTCGCCTGCATCAGGTCCATCGATTGCATGAGCAGTTCCAGCATGCCTGGTTCGCGCGGCTTGTCGCTGCCATGCGGCATCAGCTTGCCGATGAATTCGCCGATGCGCGAGCGATAGCTGTCGCTGCCCGCCGTGGGCGTGGCGGAGACTTCGTCTGGAGACCCCGACTCCGGCGGGCCATCCATGCTCACCGCGAACAGGTAATCCGCCGGCTCGCGGATCAGCGGCGTCACCGGCACGGGGTTGAGCAGGCCGCCGTCGATCAGGCGCCGCTCGGACAGTGTCTGTGGCCGGAAAATGGTGGGAATGGCGATGGACGCGCGGATGGCGTCGAACAGCGAGCCGCGCGTGAGCCAGACTTCGCGTTCGCGATCCAGGTCGGTCGCCACGGCGGTATAGGCCAGCGGCAGGTCCTCGATGGCGGCGTCGCCGATCAGGCCGCGCATGGTCTCGATGATGCGCTCGCCCTTGATCAGCCCGCCGCCGGACAGCGTCCAGTCGACCAGTTTGAGCACGTCCATCTTCGCCAGCGAGCAAACCCAGTCGCGATACACGTCCAGCTTGCCCATGGCGTAGATGCCGCCGATGAGCGCGCCCATGGAGGTGCCCGCGATGGCGACGATCTCGTAGCCGTGCGCCTCGATTTCCTCGATGGCGCCGATGTGCGCCAGACCCTTTGCGCCCCCGGAACCAAGCGCGAGCGCGATGGTCGGTTTCCTGGTGGCGGCAGCATCCGCGGGAAGCGTCGAGGGATCGGCGATATCGGTGGCGCTCATGAATACACGGCTGAGAAGTGAAGAGAGAGAAGTGAGAAACCAGAGAAGAGCGCACCGTCACGCGCTTCTCTCGTTTCTCACTCCTCTTTACCCGTTCCTCTCACTTATAGCTACCCAGCGCGAGCTGCAGCTGGATCTTCATCTCCTCGCGCAGCGACAGCGGCGCGACCACTTCCGCATCCGGACCGTACTTGAGCACGTCCATCAGCAGTTCCTTGGAGTTGGAATAGGGCACCTGCAGTTCGTAGCGGCCGTCCGGCAGCCACTCGCCCTTCTGCTGCGAATGCCAGTGCTCGTCGGCCACCCAGCGCGCCGCGTGCTGCGAGAAGCGCAGCGTGGCCCAGGCCTTGGGTTTGCCGGCGAAGATGCCGTAGCTGGATGCCAGCGCGTCGTTGAGCTCCTGCTCGGGCACGTCGCGGGCGGCTTCCTCCAGCGCCTGCGGCTCGGCGATGCGGTCCACCGCAAAGCTGCGCAGCGCCTCGCGGTCGTGGTCCCACACGTCGAGGTACCAGTTGTCGCGATAGTGGGTCAGGCGCTGCGGCGACACGCGGCGGTGGCTGTCGGCATTGGTAGTGCGCGCGCGATAGCGGAAGCGCAGCTGCTTGCGCTCGAGCACGGCGCCGGCCACCACGCGGAACACCTGCTGGTCGAGCTTGCGCTCTCCCCAGGCGATCACGCGGATGCGTTCGATGGGCAGCGTCTTGCCGGTGCCCTGGTCGGACAGCAGGTGTTCGATGCGTGCCTTGAACGGCGCGAGCGCACCGGCCAGGACGCCGGGTCCGCTGCGGCCGATCAGTTCGTTGAGGGCAAGCAGCGCGGCCAGTTCGTCGGAGGTGAGCCACAGCCCCGGCAATTCGAAACGCTCGCCTTCGCCCACCGCGTAGCGGAACGCCGCATGCTCGCCGCCGGCGCTCTCGATCGGCGCGCCCAGCGCATCGCGCAGGAACGCCACGTCGCGGTACAGCGTCGCTCGCGAGCACTCCAGCTCGTCCATCAGACGAGGCAGAGGCACGGGATAGTGCGCCGACTTGAGCAGTCGGTGCAGGGTCAGAATGCGCTCGTAACGATCCATGAAATGTTTTTCGACGGCTGCCTCCGCGTAGCATGCGCACCGTTGGCGGCAGCCGCAAGTCCAACCGACGGTGAAATTCATCAACACCACGCCGCGGTCACATGCGCGTGATCTACTCTTCACGTACAAAAGACACCACGCTCATGAAGCCGCGCCATTCCGCTCAAAGGACTGACACCACGGGCTACGGACAGGCCCCCGTCCGGGCGCGGCCGCGACCGCTGGCGGCGACGCTGCTGCACGTCGGCGGCTATGCCGGCTTCGGCCTGTGGATGGTGCTGGGGCTCGCGCTGGCGGTGGGGGTCTATCCCGATGGCCGCGGCGACGTGCTGGTGCCGATCGCGCTGGGCGCACTGCTGATCGCTGTGGGCGTGTTCGCGGCGTGCGTGCATTCGCGCTGGATGCCGCACTGGCACGGCTGGGTCATCGGCAAGGGTTCGCGGCCCACGCGCGATGCGCTGATCGCGCTCGGCTGCTGTCTTCCCGTGCTGGCGGTGGCCGGCCTGGCGCGCGGGGACAACACGTTCTGGGCCACGCGCCTCTCCGGCGCGGCCATGGCGCTCTGCAGCCTGTGCAGCCTGATCGTCACCGCCTACGCGGATGCCCGCCGGCAGGCGCCGGGCATCGATCATCACCTCGCCACGCAGTTGCCGCTGAGCCGCGTGGTGTCCGCCACTTATGGCGGCGGCTTGTGGCTGTGGCTGTGCGCGGCCGGCCAGGACAACGATGGTGCCGGTCTGCATGGCTTGGCCTGGATCGTCGGCCTGCTGGCGCTGGCGCTGCTGCGCGGCCTGGTGGAAAGCCTGCGCTGGCAGGCGGCGCTGCAGCGGGCGCAGATGCCACGGGGGCGGCTGGAGCTGCAGCCGGGGCGTTTCCTCGCCGCCCTGCTGGTTTACGCGGTGCCCAGCGTCGCACTGCTGCTGATGAGCTTCGGCACCGGCTGGCTCAGCCTGGCCCTGCTGGCCGCCGTCAGCTGCACCGTGGGTATGGCGACCGAGCTTAGTTTGTATGATGAAGCCCTGGCAGCCTTGCCAGACGGCCCCGAGGGGCCCGTCGCGCGCCAGCGATGAACACCCACGTCCCCGGTTCACAGGCAGTTCAATCCGCCCCGCTAAGGTGGCGTGCTGCCGTTTTAACGAAAAAGGAACAACTGCACATGAACAAGACCCTGATGGCGGGCGCCCTGCTCGCGGCGCTGGTCAGTTTTGGCGCTCAGGCCGACGACACGTCATCCCCCAATCCGGCCAACAACGGCGGGTGGACGGGTTCGGGCGAATTCGGTTTCGCATCCTCCTATGGCAATTCCCGCTCGGAAAACGTCAACGCCAAGCTCGGCCTGAACCAGGAAAACGACCTGTGGAAGAACAACTTCTTCCTCAACGGCCTGCGCTCCAAGGGCGAAGTGCAGGTGCAGGACGCGCAGGGCAACACGGTCGACCGCCTCACCACCACGGCCAACCGCTATGACACCGGCGCCTCGGTGGGCTACAAGCTCGACCCGCGCAGCTACGTGGTGACCGCGCTGCGTTACGAGCACGACGACTTCGGCGCCAACCTGTGGCAGGGCATCGTGTCGGTGGGCTACGGCTATGTGGCGCTCAAGACCGACCGCACCGAGCTGTCGTTCGAAGTCGGTCCCGGTTACAAGCGTTATCGCCCGGCCGACGTCGACCAGTCGGTGACGGTGACCCAGCCCGACGGCACCACCGCCACCCAGACGGTGAAGGTGCGCCAGGACACCGTGAGCGAAGCGGTCGGCCGTGGCCTGATCAACTACAAGTACCGTCTCACCGACAACACGGCCGTGGAAGACACGCTGCTGATCGAAGCGGGCTCGGACAACAAGTACTACCAGAACGACATCGGCCTGTCGGTCAGCATGACGCGCAAGATGGCGCTCAAGCTCGGCTACCAGGTGCGCTACAACAGCGACGTCCAGCCGGGCACGCAGAGCACCGATTCGCTGGTGACGACCAACCTGGTCTACAACTTCTGAGTCACGCGAGTGCGGGGACGAGCGGCCATTGCCGCTCTTCCCGCTGTCTTTTCAGCGGCCCAGCAGCGGGCCGGCGCCCAGATCGAACAAGGCCTGCGCCACGCGCTTGCCCAGCGCGTCGGCCTGGTCGCCCTCCGCTTCGGCCTGGGCCTGCAGCAGGCGGCCGCTGCTGACGTCGCCGACCATGCCCTGCAGATGCAGGCCGCGCTCGGTGACGGTGCACCACGCGCCCACGGGCACGGTGCAGCTGCCGCCCAGGGCCTGGTTCATGGCGCGCTCGGCGGTCACCGCCAGCCGCGTCTGGGCATCGTCCAGCGCGCGCAGCAGGTCCAGCACCTCGGGTTGATCGGAGCGGGCTTCGATGGCGATGGCCGCCTGCCCCGGCGCGGGCAGCCAATCCGGCGCGGAAAGGCGGCCGCGGATGCGGGAGGCAAGCCCGAGCCGCTCGAGCCCCGCGCAGGCGAGCAGGATCGCGTCGTAGTGGCCGGCGTCGAGCTTGGACAGCCGCGTGCCGACATTGCCGCGCAGGTCGAGCAGGGTCAGGTCGGGACGCACGCCGCGCAGCTGCGCCTGCCGCCGTAGCGACGAGGTACCCACGCGCGCGCCCAGCGGCAACGCGGCGAGATCGGCGTAGTCGTTGCTCACGAACGCATCGGCGGCATCGGCGCGGGGAAGGATGGCCGGCAAGCTGAAGCCCGGTTCCAGGTCGGCGGGCACGTCCTTCAGCGAATGCACCGCGAGGTCCGCGCGGCCTTCCAGCATGGCCACTTCCAGTTCCTTGAGGAACAGCCCCTTGCCGCCGATGGTGGCCAGCGGCTTGTCGAGGATCTCGTCACCGCGCGTCGACAGCGGCACCAGCTCCACCACCAGCCCCGGATGCGCGATGCGCAATTCCGCGGCGACGTGTTCGGCCTGCCAAAGGGCGAGCGCGCTCTTGCGGGTGGCGATACGCAGCAGGGTGGGCGTCATGGGGATCTCGTGCGAGGCGTTGCGCGCGGCTTCGTTGGGGACGGCATTGTGGCGTAATTATTGTCGCGGCTGCATTAGGTACGCAGTCGCAGCTAGGACTATGCTGATATCGGGATGGGGACAGCAAGGAGTGTTGTCATGAAGATCCGCAGGATGGTTTGCACCCTGGTTTTCGCCATCGCGGGCGGCGTGGCGCTCGCGGCTCACGCGAGCACGATGCTGCCGGTGCTGATGCCGGACGGCCGCCCCTACACCGACCCGGATGTCACCGCGCGCGGGCTGCCTGAAGCCTCGCCCTTTCACCAGGGAAGCTATCCCGGCGCGTTTCCCGATATCTCGCCCGTGCGCAAGCTCACCGACGAAGGCTGGCTGGCGGCGAGCACGCATCGCGCGAGCGCGGCGCAGATCAACTTCCACCGCGCCCTGCGCATCAAGCCGAACGATCGCCGGCTGCTGTGGGCCTATGGCTGGAGCATGATCAACCTGGGCGATCCGGCCTGCGCGCTGGAAGCCTTCCAGCGCAATCTCTCCCTGCGTCCGGAACAGCGGCCGCAATGGGTGCCGATGGCGATGGCGCTGACCTATACCGCGTCGGGCCAGCGCGACGCGGCGCTGGCCTGGTATCGCGCGGCGGCCAAGAGCGATCCGGTGCGCTTCGGCACCGACAACGCCACCTTGCGCACCACCCTGCACTGGACCCCGAGCGAGCGTGTGCTGATCCGACAGCTGATCGGCTATGCGACGCAGGGCGATGACGCGGCGATGAGGGAGCTGGCTTCGCGCTGAAGGCGCTCTCTTCCCATCAACGCACATGTCCCCTCACCATCATTCCGGCGCAGGCCGGAATCCAGTGGCGTCACGGCACGGCTTTCGCGAAAGAGCCAAACGCTTTGAGGTCACGCGATAACCGACCACTTTCGTGACTGGATTCCGGCCTGCGCCGGAATGACGGTGAGGGGTAGCTCGCTTGCGCGAGATGGTGGACAGGCGTCAGCGTGCGCAAGACGCGGTGACACACCACTGCCGCATCACCCCATGCGCAACAGCTTGCGCAACGCCGGCAGATTGCGCCGGCTCACTTCCGGCATCAGTTCCGTGCCGCCCAGCCGCGCGAGCACGCGGCCGTCGTTGAGCGTCTTCAGGCCGATCAGACGCTGCGCGGGCACCAGGCAGTTGCGGTGCAGGCGGATCAGGGTCTCGGGATAGGCCTCTTCCAGCTGGCGCAGCGAATCCTCCAGCAGCAGCTGGCCGCCGCGATGCTGCACCACCACGTATTTCTCTTCCGCCAGCAGGCAGACGACGTCGTCCAGCGCCACGCGCACCTGCTCGCCACGCAGGCGGCCGTGCAGGTAGCCGCCGGTGTCGCGCGGCGCCTGCTGCAGGCGCAGGCGCGCGCGCTGCAGGGCTTCGTTGAGCCGTTCCAGGCGCACGGGCTTCAGCAGGTAGTCCACCGCGCCCAGTTCGAACGCCTGCAGCGCGTGGCCTTCATAGGCGGTGCAGAACACCACCAGCGGGCGCTTGCGCGCGGCCAGGCGCTGGGCGAGCGCGGTGCCGCTGATGCCGGGCATGTTGATGTCCAGCAGCAATACATCCGGTTGCAGGTCGCCCAGTGCTTCGAGCGCGGCTTCGCCGTCGGCCACGCTGCCCACGACTTCCACGTCGGCGCAGTCGCCGAGCAGCGCGGCCAGGCGGGTTCGTGCGAGGGGTTCGTCGTCAACGATGAGTACGCGCATCGGTTCAGGGTGTAGGCAGTTCAAGCCGCACGACGAAACGGTCGCCGCGCGGACCGGAGATCACGCCGGCGCGTGGGCCGAAACGATAGGCCACGCGACGGCGCACGTTGTCCAGGCCATGGCCGTGGCCGCCGGGGGCGGGCGTGCCGGCCAGCGGGTTGTCGATTTCGATGACGAGGCCGTCGCGCTCGCGCCGGCCGCGCAGGATCACCTCGCCACCTTCGCGCAGCGGCTGGATGCCGTGGCGCACGGCATTCTCCACCAGGGGCTGCAGCAGCAGGCGCGGCAAGGGAAAGTCGTCGGGAACATCGTCCAGCTCGCGCCGCACGCGCAGGCGTTCGCCCAGGCGCAGCTGTTCGATGTCGAGGTAGCGATCGACCAGGCCGAGCTCCTCGCGCAGCGTGCCGTCGCGCGTGCCGTGTTCGCCCAGCGCGGCGCGGAAGAGTTCGGAGAGGTCTTCCACGCAGCGTTCCGCCGCTGCCGGGTCGACCCGCACCAGCGCGGCGACGGTGTTCATGCTGTTGAACAGGAAGTGCGGGCGGATGCGCGCCTGCAACGCGGCGACCTGCGCCTGCGAAACGGCCTCCAGCCGGGTCTGCCACTGCGCGAGCAGGTAGAAGTAGCGCAGCATCGCCGCGCCGAGCAGCGCGGCGATCACCGTGTTGTTGAGGACGAAGTCGCCGGCGGTATCGCGCAGCAGCTCCATCTGCATGGCGCCGTCCATCCAGTACACCACGGCGCTGCCGGCGGCGACGATCAGCACCATCGCCAGCCACACGCCCGCGTACGACGCATGGCCGGGCAGCCGCTCGAACAGCGGTCGCAGCTTGCACAGGGCCACGCCGATCACCACCGCCAGCCAGTCGGCGAACAGCATGCCGATGGAATAGCCGCGCCAGCCGTGGCTGTTGTTGGGCGCCAGCCACATCACGGTCACGGTGATGGACGCCGTGATCAGCAGCGCGAAGATCACCGGCCCGCTGCAGAAATCAGGCAGCGGACGATGATCGCCGCGGGCAGGCGCCGGTGTGGCGGTGGTGGACTCCCTCATGGGCGGAAGTATGCCGCATGCGTATCAGAGCTTTCTTGAGCGTAGTCGCGTCCGCTCAGGCTTCCAGCCGCGTGGTCATCCACTGGCGCAGGTCGGCCACTTCCTCGCCGCATACCGAATGCGGCATGGGATAGGTATGCCAGCTCACCAGGTAACCCAGCGACTGCAGCAGGTCGCGCGAATTCACGCCGCGCGTGAGCGGAACGATGGGGTCGGCCGTGCCGTGGCCCCAGAACACGGGCGTCTGCGCGTTGGCGAGGCTGCGTTCGGTGACGAACGCCTCCTGCAGGGGCAGGTAGGTGGACAGGGCGATCACGCCCGCGAGCTTTTCCGCATGGCGCAGCCCGGCCGACAGCGCGATGGCGCCGCCCTGCGAGAAGCCGGCCAGCAGGATCTGCGCGGTCGGCACGCCGCGTTCGTTCTCGCGCGCGATCAGCGCCTCCACGCTGGCGATGGACGCGCGCATGCCTGTCTCGTCCTGCCGGGAAATCAGGTCCACGCCGACGATGTCGTACCAGGCGCGCATCGGCATGCCGCCGTTCACCGTCACCGGCCGCACCGGCGCATGCGGGAACACGAAGCGCAGCGCGGGCCACGAGGGCGATACCAGCTCCGGCACGATGGGCGCGAAGTCGTTGCCGTCGGCACCCAGGCCGTGCAGCCAGATCACGCTGTGGCTGGGGTTGGGGGCGGTTTCGATCTCGACGGTGGGCAGGGGCATGAGGGTTCGCCGGGCGTGGGGCTGCGGGAAGCATGCCTCGAAGACATGCGCGGGAACCTCACGAAACGCACGTTCCGCCGTCAGGGACGACAGGGCATGGATGCACGGTACGCGGAGTGGGCTCCCAGGGTAACCGCCAAGATTAGCTGCCTAGGCGATCAGTTTGAACCGGGACCATCGGCGCTTGTGCGCTTTCGGAGCTTGGCTATGCTGCCCCGTTTTGACTGTGGAGCCCTCCATGCGCCGAACGCTGTTCGCCGGCCTTGCCGCCCTCGCCGCGCTGCCCGCGGCGGCCCTGTCGCCCCCGTCGTCCGGCGGAGCGCTGGACCTGGAAACCATCATGGCCAGCCCCGACTGGATCGGCGCCGCGGTGGAACAGCCCTACTGGAGCGCGGACGGCCACAGCCTGTACTACGCGCTCAAGCGCGACGGCAGCAAGGTGCGCGACCTGTACCGCGTGGACCCGGTCAGCGGCCAGAGCGTGAAGCTCGACCCCGCCGCCATGGCGCAGGCGGAAGGCCCGTCGGTCTACGACCGCGCGCATCGCCATGCCGCCTACGTGATGCACGGTGACATCTTCATGGTCGACCTTTTCAGCGGCCGCCGCGTGCAGGTCACCCGCTCGACCGAGGCGGAATCCTCGCCGCGCTTCTCCAGCGACGGCCGCAGCCTGCAATACCGCCAGGGCAACAACTGGTTCGTCTACGACCTCGCCTCCGGCGTGAGCGGCCCGGCCGCCGTGCTGCGCTTCGTCGACGATCCGCAGGAAAAGAAGCCCGACCAGCTCAAGGACATGCAGCTGGAACTGTTCAAGTCGCTGCGCGAGAACAAGTCGGACAAGGACGCCGCACGCGCGAACGACGAGGCCATGCTGGCCGCCGACCCGGGCCGCGCGCCCAAGCCCATCTACCTGGGCGAAGGCGGCGAGCCGGCCGACACCGAGCTGTCGCCCGATGGCCGCTGGATGGTGGTGGTGACCAAGCCCAAGGGCGCGAAGGAAGGCAAGCACCCCGAAGTCACCCACTACGTCACCGAGTCCGGCTACGCCGAGCAGCAGGAAACGCGCGTCTACGTGGGGCACGACGATCCCGCGCCGCAGTCGCTGGTGCTGGTGGACCTGAAGTCGGCCAAGTTCTATCCGCTCAAGACCGATGCCCTGCCTGGCATCAAGGACGATCCGCTCAAGGACATCCGCGCCAAGACCATCGCCGCCCTGCAGAAGGACGGCAAGGCCGACGAGGCCAAAGCGCTGAAGGCGCCCGACGTGCGCGCGGTGCGCATCGTCTCCAACGCCGACGACGGCGGCGGTGGCGGCGTCGTGTGGAGCGACGACGGCCAGAACGTCGCCATCCAGCTGCGCGCCATCGACAACAAGGACCGCTGGATCGCCAGCGTCGACTTCGACAAGCATGCGCTGGTCAACCAGCACCGCCTCACCGACAACGCCTGGATCAACTGGAACTTCAACGATTTCGGCTGGCTCAAGGACGGCCGCACGCTGTGGTATCTCAGCGAGGAAACCGGCTACTCGCAGCTCTACACCAAGCCGCTCGGCGGCAAGGCCAAGGCGCTGACCAGCGGCACGTTCGAAGTGAGCCATCCGGCGCTGAGCGAAGACGGCCAATGGTTCTACGTGCGCACCAACCAGGTCGCGCCGTACAGCTACGACGTCTATCGCGTGCCCAGCGCGGGCGGCGAACTCGCGCGCCTCACGCAGTACCAGGGCATGGACGACTTCGCGCTGTCGCCGGACGGCCGCCAGCTGGCGGTGCTGCATTCCTCGCCGTACACGCTGGCGCAGTTGGCGGTGCAGGGCGTCGATGGCGGCACGCCGCGCGAACTCACCAACACCATGAAGCCGGCCTTCACCGCGCACGCGTGGATCCAGCCGAAGATCGTCGGCGTGCCGTCCTCGCACGGCGCGGGCACCATCTGGGCGAAGTACTACGGCCCGGCCGATGAAGCCGCCGCGGCGTCGCGTCCGGCGGTGATCTTCGTGCATGGCGCGGGCTACCTGCAGAACGTCACGCTGTCGTACTCCAACTACTTCCGCGAACAGATGTTCCACAACCTGCTGGTGCAGCAGGGCTACGTGGTGCTGGACATGGACTACCGCGCCTCCGAAGGCTACGGCCGCGCATGGCGCACGGCGATCTACCGCCAGATGGGCCATCCGGAACTGGAAGACCTGCTCGACGGCAAGGCGTGGCTGGTGAAGAACCACGGCGTGGACCCCAAGCGCGTGGGCATGTACGGCGGCAGCTACGGCGGCTTCATGACGCTGATGTCGCTGCTGCGCGCGCCGGGTGAGTTCGCCGCCGGCTCCGCGCTGCGGCCGGTCACTGACTGGACCAGCTACAACCACGAGTACACGTCCAACATCCTCAACGATCCCCAGCTCGACCCGGAGTCGTACCGGATCAGCTCGCCGATCAACTACGCCGACCAGCTGCAGGATCCGCTGCTGATGCAGCACGGCCTGATCGACGACAACGTGCTGACCAGCGACACCATTCGCCTGTACCAGCGCTTCATCGAGCTGCACAAGAACAACTTCTGGATGTCGCTGTATCCGATGGAACGCCACGGCTTCCAGCATCCGGATTCGTGGTACGACGAATACCGTCGTATCGACGAGCTGTTCAATACGTACGTGAAGCCGGCGAAGCCGTAAGGTGCTCGCACCCTCTCCCCGCGACGGGGAGAGGGTGCGCAACAGTGTTACCGCAAGCCGAGCAAGCGCTCGTAAGCGGCTTCGGTGCGCCCCACGAACAACGGCAGGCCGAACTCCCGCTCGGCGTGTTCCCGCGCCACCGCGCCCATCGCCGGCAGCGCATCGCGCTGTTCCACCAGCCGCGTCACCGCGGCAGCGATGGCATCCGGATCGCGCACCGGCACCAGCCAGCCATCGGTTCCCTCGCGGATGTTTTCCGGCAGCCCCGCGTAGTCCGTCAGCAACACCGGCTTGCCCATCGCCATCATCTCGCGGCACGCGAACGAAATGGTCTCCACGTCGTAGGAGAGCACGAAGCCCGCGTCGAGCGCCGCGACCATGCCGCGCGCATCGGTCAGCACGCCGGGAAACACCACTTGCCCGGCCAGCCCGAGCTGCGCGACGCGCTCGAGCTCGTCTGCCTTCGGCGGCACGCCGGCGACAAGCACGCGCAGCCGGCTGCGCACGTCGGCAGATAGCCGGGGCAGCGCTTCCATCAGGTCCATCCAGCCCTTGTAGCTGGCGGTGCCGGCATTGCTTCCGAGCAGAAACAGATGGTCGTCACCGCCGTTCCAGCGGGCGCGCTCCGCCTTCGCTGCGTCGGCGGGCCACGGCGACCAGCGCTCGACGTCGACGCCGTTGTAGACGGTTTCGATGCGGCAACGGCGATAGGCGGTGCGCAGCAGTTCCCTGCGCGTGCATTCGCATACCGCGATCACCAGATCGGTGCGCCGCGCGCGCAAGGCGTTGCCGATACCGCGCACGGGCTTGGAGTTGTGCTTGGTCCATACCAGCGCGGGCCGCTTCGGCGGCATCGCCGACAGCACCAGGCGATGGTCGGCCGAGCCGTTGACGTGGACGATGTCGAAGGCCTGCCGGTGCAGATAGTCGGCCAGCTGCGCGCGCGCGCGTCGCCGTGCCTTCCATCGGTTCAGGCCGTTGGGAAACGGCTGGTCCAGCACGAACACGCCGGGCAAGGCACGCGCCTCGCGGTTGAGCCGGCTGCCGGGCGGAGCGGCCACGTGCACCTCGTGGCGTGACGCCAGCGCCGCCGCCAGCTCGCGGATATAGGTGGTGTGGCCGCCGCCATCGCCCGCATGGAAGTTCGTGTAGAGCAGCTTCATGCGGCGTGCGCGTCGTCGTCGAGCAGATCGACGTGCTGGTTCACGCCGCGCTCGCACCAGGTGATGCCCTCGGTGCGCGTGGCATGGAACAGGCGATTGTTCGGCAGGTCCATGTCGTCGACGTCCGGCGGCGAACGCGAGTTGTGCCACAGGTGCACGGCGAGCGCGGCCCATTTGAGCGCGCGCCGTTTCAGGCCGGCGTTTTCCAGCCGCGCGGCCAGCTCGCGGTCTTCGGCGCCGTAGCCTTCCATGCGCTCGTCGAAGCCGTTCACGCGCAGCAGGTCGTCGCGCCAGAAGCTCATGTTGCAGCTCATCACGCGGCCGCCGTTGCGCGAACGCGCCTTCCAGCGCGCGAGCAGGGGCGCGCGGAATGCGTACAGCCGGCGCGTGCCGTCGAATTCGTCGAAGTTGGCCGTGGACCACGGCGCGAACACCGGCGCCTTGCCGGCGAGCAGGCGCTGCGATTCCTCGGGCGTGGCCTTGATGCGCCCGCCCTGCAGGAAGTAGCCGCGCTCGGCCAGCATCAGGTGGTCGGCGACGAAGTGCGGATGCACCAGCATGTCGCCGTCGAGCAGGATCACGTAGTCGCCACGGCTCGCCGCGATGCCGCGATTGCGCGCACGCGCGGCGCGGAAGCCCTTGTCTTCATGCCATATGTGGCGGAGCGGCACGGGGAAATCCCGCTGCAGGCGATCGATCAACGCGGCGGTTTCCGCGCCGGAGCCGTCATCCGCCACCAGCACTTCGTCGGGCAGGCAGGTCTGGGCAGCCACGCTGCGCAGCAAGGCCTCGAGGGCGCCTGGCCAGTTGTAGGTGATGACGATCAGCGAGACTTTCATGCCGCGTTCGCGCCGCTCCTGTCGGCAGGCCGGTCCAGCGACAGACTAAGCGCCAGCGGCAGCCAGGTGATCAGCCAGACCGGGCGAGGGCTGTCGATCAGGTGGGGCAGGTCGAACTGCACCAGCACCGTGCCGAACACCCACAGGCCCAGGATGATCGTGCCCAGCGCTTCGCGCCGGTGGCGCCAGCCCGCCCAGCCCACGGCCAGCCAGATGCCCGTCCACAGCACGAGGCCGGGAATGCCCAGCTCGATCGCCAGCTGGCTGTACATGTTGTGCGCGTGGGTCAGCACCTCGCCGCCCGCCGAGAACGTGAACGGCGTGCCTTCGCCGAGGCCTCGCCAGGGATGCTCGAGGAACAGGTGCATGGACTGCGCGAAGATCTCCGGCCGCAGCGACCACCCGCGCGCCATCAGCATCTGCGCGCCGACCAGGGCGCTGATCACGCCCAGCCCGACTAGCAGCCCGGCATAGAGCCAGGCGCGGCGGCCACCCTGGCACAGCACCATCACCACCAGCGCCAGGAACAAGGCAGCCAGGGCGCTGCGCCCGAGCGTGAGCAGCACGAACAGGGCGAGCGTGGCGATCGCCAGCCATTTGGCCGCCAGCCACAGCTTGCCGTCCAAGCGCCACGGCCACAGCCACAGCAGGGCCGCGCCCATGCCGCCGGCAGCGAGGTTGGAATTGCCCATCACGCCGAAACCAATCAGCCGTCCATCCGGCTGGGGTGCGAGCAGGCTCTGCACGATGGCCACGCCGGCCACCAGCGCCATCGCCAGGCCGCAGCCCACGAACAGGCGCCGGGTGAGGTCCTCATCCCGACCCAAGGCCTGCTGCCACGCGAACAGGAACAACAGGATGCTGACGTTGTGCCCGGCTTCGTCCGCCCGGCGGACGGTATGTCCCCAGGCCAGCGTGAGCAGTCCCCAGGCCAGCAGCAGCACGACCCAGGGCACCAGCGGACGGCGCCAGAAATCCAGCCCGCGCGACGGCCGCGCGATGAACAGCACCAGCGCCGGCAGATACAAGATCAGCACCAGCACGCGCTGGTAGATCTTGCCTGGGTTGTACGAGGCGCCCGCCGGCATGACGGCCATGCCCAGGATCAGCCACACCATGCCCAGCACCAGCAGGCGCAGCAGCCAGCGCGTGGCGGGGCCTTGCGTGGCGAGGGAGCCGATAGCGGACACGTCCGCCTTGAACTGCACGTCGTTCATCGAGCAGCCGCCTCGTCCCGCAGGTCCGCCGGGGGCTGGACGAAATCGGCCAGATGGCCGTCCAGTCCGTGCTCGGCGCGAATCAGCCCCGCGTCGCGGGCGGCATACAGCAGCACGTTGTTGGGCAGGCTGGGGTCGGCCGGGTCCGGCGGCGCCACGCTGCGGTGTTCCAGGTGCAGCGCCAGCGCGGCGAACTTGATCTGGCTGCGGCGCAGGCCGGCGTGCCGCAGGCGCAGGTCGATCTCCAGGTCTTCGCTGCCGTAGCCATGCATGCGTTCGTCATAGCCGTTGACCCGTATCAGGTCCTCGCGCCAGAAACTCACGTTGCAGCCCATTGGGTGGCCGCTGGAGCGCGACTTGAGCCGCGCCAGCCAGGGCAGCCGCAGCGTGTGGTGCCGGCGGCCGAAGTGGTAGGTGCTGCGGTCCTTGTCGTCGCGGAAATAGGCGTCGGTGAACCAGCCGAAGCGCGGCTTGCCACCGGCGATCAGCCGCGCGGTTTCCTCGACGGTGGTGCGGATGCGCGTGCCCTGCAGGAAGCGCCCCGGCCGCGCCAGGGCCAGATGGTCGGCCACGAAATGGCGGTGGATCACCATGTCGCCGTCGACCTGGATGATGTAGTCGCCCCGCGAGGCGGCAATGCCGCGGTTGAGGATGCGCGCCTTGCGGAACCCTTCGTCGGGCTGCCACACATGGCGCAGCGGCACCGGAAAGTCGCGGGCGATGGTGCGCAGCAGCTCGGCGGTGTCCTCGCGCGAGCCGTCGTCGACGATGATCACCTCGTCGGGCAGCCGGCTCTGCGCGGCCACGGCACGCAAGACCAGCGCGAGCGCCTCCTTCCAGTTATAGGTGGAGATGATCATGGAGACGCTGTTCGCGGACTTGGGCATGGGCTTGGCTGGTCTTTCTGGTCTCACCCGCGACAACCCCGCGGCCGGCAACGCCCAAGGCTACCCGCGGGCGCAGTAATGCCGCATAAAGCCGCGGCGGGCGCGAACGGCTAGGTCAGGATCCTCGCCATGAACGCATCCACCAGCAACGGATGACGGTCGTACTGGTGCACGATGGGCGCCACCTGGCGATCCTCGTTGAGCAGCAGGCCGTCCGGCGAAAGCGAAAAATCGGCCGGCTGCATGCAGCCGACCGTGGCGATGCGCGAGCTTAGCGGCTGGCACAGCCGGGGCATACTCAGCTCATCGCAATACAACAATTTGTTGTGGTGGGCCTGGTCGTAGTTGGCCGTCTTGGTGATGCGGAACGGCAGGCGCATGATCTCCGCCAGCATCTTGTCGATGTATTCGCGCATGGAGCGCGCATCGCCGATCACCACGCCGGCGCAGGAAATCTGCCGGGCGCCGATGCGCTGGAGCATGTCCTCGCCATACGCGCCCAGGATCCACTTGCGGTTGTACGACTCGCCGGCGAGCGTGAGCGACTCGATCTCCATGCCCACGCTCAGGCCGCCCTCGTACCGCTCGAACGGCTCGGCCTGGAACACGACGTCGCGCACGTCGGTCAGCATCACGTGGTCGAAGCCCGGATGCGTGCGCAGGTAATCGTCGTAATGGAAATGGCGGGTGATGTGCGGCATGCCCTGGAAGCGCAGCATCCTGCGCTTGAGCGCGGGCGAGGCTTCGGCCGGCATCATCGCGAACAGGCGCTTGAAGCAGGAACGCCAGAACTTGGCATAGCGGCGGATGCCGTCGACCACCACCAGGTCCAGCTCCAGCGAAGGGGCATGGGTCTGCGCCATGGCGCGGATAGGCTCGCACTGGTCCTTGTATACGAACAGCGCCAGCCGGCCCTGAAAACCGGTCATCGCCAGGCTTTGCACGAAAGGACGCAAGTCCTTGGCGGCATAGCCGGTGGCCATGCCGAGTACCAGATTGCCTTGCCCAGCCATTCCTACCCTCCAGCAGATCGCCGGTGCGTCACATACGACCGACTGGTCCACGATCCAGCCCTGCGGGCGTTCCCGCCAAGGCCTCGCGCGCGGCCCCGTGCCGTGTGCGAGGGCCGCATATTAGCGAAACGAGGCCTCATTTAGCGTTACCGCCGTCGCTGCCCGCGCAGTGCCGCAGGCCCTAGAATGGCCAGATGCAAACCTTCCCGCTGACCCTCGTGGTCATTACCTACAACGAGGCCAGCTGCATTGGGCGTTGCCTGGACAGCGTGCCGTTCGCGGCCGAGAAGCTGGTCATCGACAGCGGCAGCACCGACGACACGGTCGCCATCGCCCAGGCGCACGGCGCCCGCGTGGTGCACCAGGACTGGCTGGGCTTCGGCCCGCAGCGCAATTTCGCTACCACGCAGTGCAGTAACGACTGGATCCTGGCGCTGGACGCCGACGAATACCTCTCGCCCGAGCTGGCCGACGAGCTGATGCAGCGACTGCCCGCCCTGATGGCCAGCGACGCCTGCGCGGCCTACCTGCGGCGCGCCACCATCTTCATGGGCGCACCGATGCGCTGGTACCTGCCGGCGATGGGCGAGAAGATGGCCCGCCTGTTCCATCGCGACCGTGCCCGCTGGGCGGACGTGCGCGTGCACGAATCGCTGCGTTTCGATGGCCCGTCGGTCACGCTCAAGGCCAGCTTCAACCACGAGAACAACCCCAGCCTGCCGCAGAAGCAGATCAAGGTGCTGCGCTATGCGGAACTCAAATGCCGCGACTGGCTGGAGAAGGGCAAGCCGGTGCGCATGTGGCAGACGCCATTCGTATACCTGCTGGCCTTCATCAAGGATTATGTCCTGCGGCTGGGTTTTCTCGACGGCTGGCGCGGCTTCGTGATCGCCCAGACCGCCGCCTCCTACGCCGCCTACAAGCGCATGCGCTACTACGAAATGCGCCGCAACCCCGCTTCTGTGCAATACGGTGCGGACGCCCTTCTCCGCCACGGCATCGATCGATGAGCAAGCAGCCCGCTCCCAAACAGCATTACCTTCTCTACGGCTCCGAGCGCTACGCGCTGGCCATTCTCCGTCCCGTGCAGGACGCCATCCGCGCGCGCGGCGACGAAGCCGCCTGGTTCTTCGACGGCCCCGGCGCCGAAGACCTGGTGGAAGGCGAGCGCCTGCTCACGGTGGAGGAAGTGCGCGCGTGGAAGCCGCGCGCGGTCATCACCTCCAGCAATGCGGTGCCGCATTTCTTCCCCGGCGTGAAGGTGGAAACTTTCCACGGCTTCGACGCGGGCAAGCCGCGCCACATCTACGTGCGCGGTTTCTTCGACCTCTACTGCACCACCGGCCCGCGCGACACGGCGCAGTTCAAGGCCATCGCCGATCGCGTGGGGCATTTTTCCGTGGTCGAAACGGGCTTCCCCAAGATCGACCCCTTCATGCGGGAAATCACCGGGCCGATCCCGCCGGTGCGCCAGCCGCCCGTCATCCTCTACCACTCCACCTTCTCTCCCTCGTGGAGCGCGGCGGAAACCCTGTACGAGGAAGTGAAGCGCCTCTCGCGCGACGGTCGCTGGCGCTGGATCGTCACCTTCCATCCGAAGATGAACCCGGACACGGTGGCCAAGTACAAGGCGCTGCAGAACGAGTACCTGACGTTCGCCGAAAACGACAACATCCTCGAGCTGTTCCCGCAGGTGGACATGATGTGCTCGGATACGTCCTCCGCGCTCAACGAGTTCCTGCTCACCGGCAAGCCCGTGGTGACGTTCAAGAACCGCCGGCCCGGACCGCAGCTGATCGACATCGACGATGCCGCCCAGTTCGAGCCGGCCATCGAGCGGGCGCTGTCGCGGCCGCCCGAACTGATGCAGGCCATCCGCGAATACGGCGACGCCATCCATCCCTACCGCGACGGCCATTCGAGCGAGCGCATCCTGCAGGCCATCGACGACTTCATCGCGGCGGGCGGGCGCAATCGTCGCCGTAAGCCGTGGAATCTGTGGCGAAAACTCAAGATCCGGCGCCGTATCGGCTATTGGGGGCCGGCGGGCTGGTAAGGCTGCACGGCGCGGTCGGATGGCCGGGTCAGCGTGGAGCAGGCTTGGCTCGCGATAGAATCCGTCTCAATCCCATCAAGAAGACTGCCCGTGGCATCCAGCAGCTATAGCCGCTCCGAACACCTGCGCTCCCTCTGGCCCTGGCTGCCGTTGTGGACGCTGGTCGCCCTGCTGGCGATCTTCTCGCACGGCCCCATGCCGCTGTACTCCACGCGCACCCTCGCGGTGGCGTGGGAAATGTTCAACCAGCACCATTGGCTGGTGCCGCACATCAATGGCGCGCCGTACAGCGAAAAGGTGCCGCTGCTGTTCTGGCTGATCCACGCCGGCTGGTTCGTGTTTGGCGTGAACGACGTGTGGCCACGCGTGCTCGAGGTGATCTTCGGCGGCACGCAGCTGGTGCTGGTGTCCGTGCTGGCGCAGCGGCTGTTTCCAAACCGCCCGTGGGTGGCCAAGGGCGCGCCGTGGATGCTGCTGGCGCTGGGCTACGCGTTCCTGTTCGGTCTGCAGATCATGTACGAGGTGCTGCTGGCCGTGTGGGTGCTGGCGGCCCTGCTGTGCCTGACGCCCAAGCCGCGGCGCGCCGAGCCGCGCTGGGTGCTGTTCGGCCTGTGCGTGGGCGCGGGCCTGCTCACCAAGGGCCCGGTGATGTTCCTGCACGTGGCCTTTCCGTTCCTGCTTGGCCCGCTGTGGAACGACTGGGCGCGCGACAACCGCGCGCGCTGGTATGCGCGCGGCGTGCTGGCGCTGCTGCTGGGCGGCGCGATGCTGCTGGCCTGGGCGTTGCCGGCCGGCTTCAGCGGCGGCGAGGCGTACCGCCAGCGCCTGTTCTTCACGCAGACGGCCGGACGCGTGGTCAACGCGTTCGACCACGCGCGCCCGTTCTGGTGGTATCTGCCGATGATCCCGGCGCTGCTGTTCCCCTTCAGCGGCTGGCCGCGCGCCTGGGCCGCGCTGATCACGCTGCGCCGCCCGCTCGACGCCGGCCTGCGCTTCGCGTTGTGCTGGCTGGTGCCGGTGATGGTGGTGTTCTCCTTCATCAGCGGCAAGCAGCTGTATTACCCGCTGCCCGAATACGCCGGCGCCGCCCTGCTGATCGCGGGAGCCATCGCGGCGCTGCGCGACCAGCGGCCCGCGCTGGCCAACAACCCGTGGCTGGGCACCTGGCCGCTGGGCGTGGGCGGCATCCTGTTCGGCGTGTTCCTGTTCGTGCTGCCGGTGCTGGTGTCGCACAACGACCTGCACGGCGAATGGTTCGACACCACCCAGCGCTACAGCCGTTTCTTCAGCGTGGTGTTCGTGCTGCTGGGCGCGCTGCTGCTGCTGCGCGGCCGCGGTGAAATGCGCCGCCTCGCCTTCGCCGGCCTGGTCGGCACGCTGGCGCTCAACACGCTATTCACCCTGACCATGTGGCAGAACTTCGACCTGCGGCCGTCGTCCCAGCTGCTGGGCGCGGCGGACGCGGAAAACCGCGCCATCGGCATGCTCGGCAACTACGAGGGGCAGTTCCATTTCGCCGGTCGCCTCACTCACTCCATCGAGCGCCTGTACGAAGGCGAATCGCTGCAGCAGTTCGCGCAGGCGCATCCCGATGGGCTGATCGTGGAGCATCCGGAAAAGCTCACCAACGACTCGCTGCGCTACGCCCTGCTGGTGCAGCCGTTCCGCTCGACCTGGGTGGTGATCTGGCCGGCGAAGTCGCTGGCCGAGCTGCGCGCCGGACGCGTGCCGGCGGAGCCGCCGCATCCGACCCGGGTCTACCAGGTCGACGAGTGGCGCGTGCGCGCCCTGCAATGAACGACGCCCTGATCGCCAACCTACGAGCGCAGTGCGGCGGGCCGCGCGATGGCGCGCTGCTGCGCTTCTCGCTGGGCAACGCCCTGCTCAATGCAGGCGATGCGGCCGCAGCGATTCCGGAGTTACGCCAGGCCGTCGCCTTCGACGCGGGCTATTCCGCCGCCTGGAAACTGCTGGGCAAGGCCTGCCTTGCCGTGGATGACAAGAACGGTGCAGCCGACGCCTGGCGGCAAGGCATCAGCGCCGCCCAGGCGCGCGGCGACAAGCAGGCGGAAAAGGAAATGACCGTATTCCTGCGGCGACTGGAGAAGCAGGAGTGAGTAAAGAGTAGTGAGAAGTGAGAGACGAGCGCCGTGCTCTCTCTGTTTTCTCACTCCTCTTCACTCGTTTCTAGTCATACGGGCTGCGCCACGTATCCGACGAATACCGCTTGTAGTGCCACTGGTACTGCGAGAAGGCCAGTTCCACGCAGTTCTCTACGCCCTGGTTGAGGGCGCGGCAGGCGACGGCAAGGTCCCCGTCAGCCAGCCCTTCCGGCGCCGGCATCAGGTGGATGCGGAAACCCTCGCCGCGGGGCAGGCGTTCGGCGAAGGCGAACAGCACCGTCGCGCCGGTGCGCGCGGCCAGCCGGGGCAGCAGCACCATGGTCAGGGCGTTCTGGCTGAAGAACGGCGCCACTTCGCCCTCGCCCGCGCGCGGTTTCTGGTCCGGCAGGATGCCCACCGTGCCGCCTGCCGCCAGTCGCTTGTACAGCGTGCGCACGCCGGCGCCCTCGGCGCGCACCTGCTCCGGCGCCAGCGCGCCGCGCACCTTGCGCAGCAGGCCTTCGATCGCGGCGATGCGCGGGGGCCGGTAGAGGATGGCCATCGCCGTCTTGCGGCACAGCCAGTAGTTGAGCAGTTCCCAGCAGCCCAGGTGCGGCGCGGCGATGATCACGCCCTTGCCCGAGGCCAGCGCGGCATCGAACAAGGCCTCGCCGCGCACCTCGCGCACCATGTCCAGCGCGCGCTCGGCGTCGTTGCCCCAGATCTTGGCGATCTCGGTGGCGGAGCGGCCGCTGTCTTCCATCACCTGGCGCAGCAGGGCGGCGTGCGCCTCATCGTCCAGCGAGGGACGCACCAGCTTGAGGTTCACCGACGTGGTGTGCGCCGTGCCGCTGCGCAGCGCCAGCGAGAGGCGGCCGATGCCCGCGCCGATGGCGTGCAGCACGCGCAGCGGCAGCAGGCCGAACAGGCGCAGGAGGAGGTAGAGAAAGTAGATGTCGAATCGCATGGGCGACGCAGTGTAACGAACCGCCCGCGCGCCGGGGTCAGCCGTCAACGGATGGTCGCCCCTTCCCGTTCCCTGCGTCGAAGGCTACCGCGCCGAGCTAAGCTTTCGCCTCCTCCTGCCGTTACCTCATCGATGATCGCCCTGATCCAGCGCGTCCTGTCCGCCCGTGTCGACGTCGAAAACACCACCGTGGGCGCCATCGGGCCCGGCCTGCTGGCGCTGGTCGCCGTGCAGCCGGGCGACGACGAGGCGCGCACGAAGCGCATGCTGGAACGCCTGCTCGGCTACCGCGTGTTCGCCGACGAACAGGGTCGCATGAACCGCTCCCTGGCTGACACTGGCGGCGAGCTGTTGCTGGTCAGCCAGTTCACCCTGGCGGCCGACACCCGCTCGGGCATGCGGCCCAGCTTCACCCGCGCCGCCACCCCGGACGAGGGCCGCCGCTGGTTCGACCGGCTGGTCGAACTGGCCCGCGCGGCGCACCCCAGGGTGGAAATCGGACGCTTCGGCGCCCATATGCAGGTACATCTGGTCAACGACGGCCCGGTCACCTTCTGGCTGGAGACCCCATGAGCGCTCCGTTCCTCGCCGTGGCTGGGCCCGCATCCACGAAATCACCGGAAGATGCCGATTTGGCGCGATTTTTGCGTATCGGCCTTCCTCTTTTTCTTCCTTGAAAACTGGTCAAAAAAGCATCACATCGGTATACTGATCGGTTCCTGCATACGCGGCGGTAGGTATGAATAACAAAGCTCCTGAGCAACAGTCTGAAATCAAGGCGCTCATCTCCAAGGGTCTGGAGCAGGGCTACCTGACTTACGCCGAGATCAACGACCACCTGCCCGACGACATCGTCGATCCGGAGCAGATCGAAGACATCATGGCGGTGCTCAAGGGCGTCGGCATCGAAGTGCACGATGCCGCCCCGGATTCCGACCCGCTCTCGGACAACGCCCCCGGCGCGTCCACCGACGACGAGGCCGCCGCGGAAGAAGCCGTGGCGTTGCTGTCGGCCGTGGACTCCGAAGTGGGCCGCACCACCGACCCCGTGCGCATGTACATGCGCGAGATGGGCACGGTCGAGCTGCTCACCCGCGAGGGCGAAATCGCCATCGCCAAGCGCATCGAGGAAGGCCTGGGCCAGGTGCAGACCGCGCTGGCCAGCTTCCCGCTGACCATCGAGCTGCTGCTCGAGGAATACGACCAGCATCTGGACGGCAAGCGCCGCCTCAGCGAAATCCTGGCCGGCTTCGCCGACCTGGAAGAGGCCGCCGACGCGGCCCAGGCCGCCGCGGCCGACGCCGAAGTGGACGAGTCCGAAGTCGATGAAGACGAAGACGACGTCGAAGGTGGCGCTGAGGACGAGGACGCCGGCCCGTCCGGTCCGGACCCGGAAGAGGTCAAGCGCCGCATGGAGCTGCTGCGCGACTACTACGGCAAGTTCCAGAAGGCGGCCCCCAAGGCCACCGACATCAACGACAAGAAGGTCACCAAGCTGCGCGACCAGATGGCGGAGGAGTTCCTCAAGCTCAAGCTGCCGTCCGCGCTGATCGACAGCTTCGTGCGCAAGCTGCGCGACGTGGTGAACGACATCCGCCACCACGAGCGCGTGCTGATGGACATCTTCGTTAAGCACGTGAAGATGCCCAAGGCCGAGTTCCTCAAGACCTTCCCCAGCAACGAGGGCAACCTCGAGTGGGCGAACGAGCTGGGCCGCAAGCGCCAGAAGTGGTCGCCGAACATCAAGCCGCACAAGGAAGCGATCGACGCCGAGCAGGAAAAGCTCGCCGCCATCGAGCGCAAGCTGTTCCTGCCGCTGACCGACATCAAGGAAATCAACCGCACCATGTCGATCGGCGAGGCCAAGGCCCGCCGCGCGAAGAAGGAAATGGTCGAGGCCAACCTGCGCCTGGTCATCTCCATCGCCAAGAAGTACACCAACCGCGGTCTGCAATTCCTCGACCTCATCCAGGAAGGCAACATCGGCCTGATGAAGGCGGTGGACAAGTTCGAATACCGCCGCGGCTACAAGTTCTCCACGTACGCCACGTGGTGGATCCGCCAGGCCATCACCCGCTCGATCGCCGACCAGGCGCGCACCATCCGCATCCCGGTGCACATGATCGAGACGATCAACAAGTTGAACCGCATTTCCCGCCAGATGCTGCAGCAGTTCGGCCGCGAGCCGACGCCGGAGGAGCTGGCCAAGGAAATGGACATGCCCGAGGACAAGATCCGCAAGGTGCTGAAGATCGCGAAGGAACCGATCTCGATGGAAACCCCGATCGGCGACGACGAGGATTCGCATCTGGGCGATTTCATCGAGGACACCAACGCGTCCTCGCCGATCGAGTCGGCCACCGAAACGGGCCTGATGGAAACCGTGCGCGACGTGCTCGCCGGCCTCACCCCGCGGGAAGCGAAGGTGCTGCGCATGCGCTTCGGCATCGACATGAACACCGACCACACGCTGGAAGAAGTGGGCAAGCAGTTCGACGTGACGCGCGAGCGCATCCGTCAGATCGAGGCCAAGGCGCTGCGCAAGCTGCGTCACCCGAGCCGCTCGGAGCAGCTGCGCTCGTTCCTCGACATCGACTAAGCACTACGCTGGTGCAAGTTGCAGGGAGCCCCGCGAAAGCGGGGCTTTTTGTTGGCGCGACCTGTTGGCGCAATGCGCGGCGTTGCAACGGCGCGGCTCAACCGCCGGCGTCGTAGAAGAACTGCTCGCTGACGATCTTGTCGTCCTTCACGTGGTACACGCAGATCTCGGTCATGGTGACGCGGCCGTATTCCTTCATGGTCACGTCCATGGTCATCACTACGCTGAACCAGTTGCCGGCGATCAGCGGTTCGCTGACCTCCAGGCCGTGCATCTGCACCACGTTGGCCTGGAAGCGCTTGCCCTTCTCCAGGATGGCGTCGAGGCCCTTCACATTACCCAGGGGGCCTTCCGCCATGGCGGCGGGCTCAATGCTCTCGGCGTCCTTGGCGTACAGCTCGTGCTGTGCTTCCTCGAACTGGCCGTGGCGGCACATGGCCACCAGGCGCTTGGCGACGGCTTCGGTGCTCATACGGAACCTCCGGCTGGCGAGGCCCGCGAGCGTAGCGCCGGCCGCGGCATGCAGGCGTGAAGGCGCGCCGGGGCCGGCGCACCTTCACCTTGCTCATCAGTGCTTGCCGACGTTGTCTGTGTCTTCGATGAAGCGCGCCACGTTGTCGTGCAGCTTCTTCAGCGAATCCTCGTGGGCGTACACCATGTGGCCCGAGGGATACCACGCGTAGGAGATGTTCTTCTCCAGGCTCGCCGGGATCGGCATGTGGTGCATCTCGTAATCCGCCGCGAAGTAGGGCGTGGCCAGGTCGTAGTAGCCGCCGTTGAGCGAAACGCGCAAGCCGGGGTTGGTCTTCATCGCGGTGGCGAGGTCGGGCATCACGTTGGTCGACTGCTGCAGTGCCTCGGTGGCGCCGGGCGCCTTGTGCGCGAAATCCCAGTGGTCGATGTCCGCGAACAGGCGATAGGTCTGCCCTTCGCCGAACTTCAGCTGACGGCGCACGTAGTCGTTGAAGGCGGCCACGTAGGCGGAGCTGATCGCCGAAGACTGCGGATCGTACTCGGACGACTTGCTCAGCGGGTCCAGCGATGGCCCGGAGAAGCGCGTATCCAGGCGTCCCGTGGTGATGTCGCCATCCGCCTGCAGCTCGTGCTCGAACATGCCGCCGTCGACGCGCAGGTTGGCCTTCAGCAGATACGCCACCGGCAGGCCGGTGTACTGGTGCAGCTTCTGCGCGACCGCCTGCTTGCGCGACGCATCCAGGCGCGAGCCCTGCATCAATGCCGAGGCGTATTCACCGATGGCGTACTGCTCCACCTCGCGCAGGAAGGCTTCCTGGTCCGCCGGCTGCTGCGGCAGCTTGTGGTGGTAGTACGCCGTGGCGGCGAACGTGGGCAGGCCCACCACGTACGGCAGGTCCACGCCGGGATTGTTGCCTGGCCCGTCGATGCTGGTGTCGAAGTTGAGGATCTGCGACAGCAGGATCACGCCATTGAGATCGACGCTGTCCTCGTTTTCCAGGATGTTCGCCACCACGGCCGAGCGCGTGGTGCCGTAGCTTTCGCCGAACAGGTATTTGGGCGAGTTCCAGCGGTTGTATTTCGACAGGAACTGCGTGATGAACTGCGCGAAGGCGTGGGCATCGCCATCGACGCTGTAGATGGCCTTCTTGCGGTCCTTCATCTGCTCTTCGCGCTTGCCCTTGTCGGCGTCGTCCGCGATCAGGCGGCTGAAACCCGCGCCGGGCGCGTCGATGAACACGAGGTCCGAGGCATCGAGCAGGCTGTAATCGTTGTTCACCAGCCCGTACGGCGCGGCCGGCGTGTGCGAATCGTCGCTGGTCACCACGCGCTTGGGCCCGAACGCGCCCATGTGCAGCCACACCGTCGCCGAGCCCGGGCCGCCGTTGTAGATGAAGGTGATCGGCCGCTTGCCCGGTTCCACGCCCTTCTTGAGGTACGCGGTGTAGAACATGCTGACCTGCGGCTCGTTCTCCTTGTCGCCCGTGCCGTGCAGCACCAGCGTCCCGGCCACGGCCTTGTAGTCGACGCTCTTGCCTTCCACCTTCACCGTGCCCGAGGTCTCCGACGACTGCGGCTTGAGCAGCGCGGCATCGGGCTTGTCCTCGGGCTTGTCGTTCTTGTCTTTCTTGTCGGCGGCGTGGACGGCCGTGCCGAGCAGCAGCGTGGCCAGGGCCACGGCGAGGGAAAGCTTGCGCATGTAGAGGGAACCTCGGGAGGGGCGCGGGGGCGCGATGCGCCAGCTTAGGCACCGGTGTCCGTCGGTTTCATACGCCAGAAGTCATTGCCTGCTGCGCGCTACATGCCGGCGCCAGGGAGAGAACCTCAGTCCTTCGGACTCGTGCACGCCGCATAGCGGCGCCCTTCCACCTGCACCACGTCCTGGCCCTTGATGCTGATGCCGGCGGTGTAATGCTCCGCCGAGTCGAACTTCACCCTGCCTCGCGCCGCATCCGTCAGGCCCTGGCATTGCAGCGTCCAGCTCAGTGCCGTGCTGCTGCGATGCGGATCGGCGCGCTCGCATTGCGTGTAGCCCGGCACGGGCAGCTGGGCGAACTCGGGCCACGGGTCCGGGCCTTCGTCCACGCAATGCCAGGCCACCTGCGGCGGGCCTTCCTTGCCGTGCTCGAACACGCGGGTGACGATCTTCCACAGGCCGGGCATGGCCTGGAAATCGCCGGGGTCGGCGTGGCCGGGCTCGCCGACGAAGGCGGCGCCCAGCAGCACCAGCACGGCGAGCGCACGGGCCACGGCGTGGCCGCGGCCTCCCGAAGCGGATGGATGGTTCGTTTTCATGGGCGGCGACGATTCCCGACACAGCAAGAACCCCGCCCTGCATGGGCGGGGTTCGATCCCTGCTATTGGATCAGTCCTGTGTTTCAGCTGCTGCGTAGCTGTGGCCGTGGCCGTCGCGGTCGAAGTCGAACATGTTCATCAGGTTGCCGATGGCCGGCGCGTTGAGCGGCACATACGGGTTGTTGGGCAGCGACACCGGGTTGGGCAGGTTGTCGCGGCTGCGGCTGGAGATGGTTTCGTGCAGGCCCCAGTTGGCTTCCACGAATTTGTCGAAGGACACGTGGTCGTAGTAGGTGTGCACCACGCGGCCGCCTTCGGAGAAGCGCGACACCACCAGCAGCGGGATGCGCGTGCCGTCGCCGAAGAAGTCCACCGGCTGCACGTAGCCCGAATCGTAGTAGCCGCCGCCTTCGTCGAAGGTCACCATGATCACGGTGTCGTTCCACACCTTCGGGTTGGCCTTGGCCATGTCCACGATCTTCTTCACGTAGCCTTCGAACAGATCCAGCTTGGACGAGGCCGGATGGCCGTCCAGGATGCCGTCCGGCTTGGCGATGGACACCGCCGGCAGCGTGTCGTTCTGGATGTCGTTGTACAGGTCGGTGATGTCCTGGTTGTTCGCGCGCAGCTTCGGATTGGTCATGACCTGCGTGGAGTACAGGAACGGATCGCAGATGTTGCAGAACGTGCCGGCCTCGCCGTTCTCCTTGCCGCCCGCATAGCCTTCGCCGTAGTACTTCCACGACACGTGGTGGCGGGTGAGCAGCAGCGCGAGGTTGTCCTGGCGCGTCGGCGGGATGGTGAACTGGTTGGCGCCCAGCGGCGCCGGCGTGCCGTCGCCCAGGTAGCCCGGGTTGTAGTTGTTCACCAGGTAGTACGCGTTCTTCTTGCAGTCGGTGCCGTGGAAGGTGTGGTACGGCAGAGACTTGAGGTAATCCTTCACGGCGCCCACGCCGGGCTGTGTGTCATCGGCGCAGTTCACGTAGGAGCCGCCGCTGTAGCCGTCCTGCACGTACCAGTTGTTGGTGCCAGGCTGCGCGTCGGGATTTTCGATCTGGTTCGACGGCGGTGTGGCCGGTTCGCCGTTGGCATCGGCGTAGTAGATCAGGTCGCCGAAGCCCAGCATGATGTGGTTGGCGCCCGTGCCGCCCATCACCGACTGGTGGAAGTTGTCGCTCAGCGTGTAGGTGCGGGCCAGCTCCGCGAAGTACGGCGCGTCGCCCTTGGCGATGTTGAGGAACTGCATCGCGGTCGAGCCTTCGCCCGTGGTCTGGTCGTCGAAGCCGGCCGGCTGCGCCTTGCCGTTGGTGCCCGCGCCCACGGTGGTTTCCACCCACGGGAACAGGTCCATGCGGCAACCGCTGGGGTTCTTCTCGGTAGCGGCGCTGGCGTCGCAGTCCATCTGCTGCCACATCTGGAAGAAGCGGTGCACCGGGCTGTTGGCGTAGTCGTCGTAGCTGATCGATGCATGCATGTCGACCGGCGCATTGGCCAGCACCGACGGGAAGCGCGTGTCCACCACGTCGTTGGGCAGGCCGGTGCCGCCGGCGGCGAGCTCGCTGTAGGCGCTGGCCGGCAGGGCAGGCTCGATGGCCTGCGCCTGCGCGGCCGAGGCGAACGGCGCCTGCGTGGGCGCGCCGCCGGTGTTCATGCGCGGCAGCGAGGTGTAGGCGGTGGTGTGCGTGGGCGCCAGCGCGAACTTGCCGGTGCTGCTGGCCTGCCACTGCCTGGCGGCCGCGACGTTCGGGCCCGGCGTGCCGTCGGCGTTGACGATGCCTTCGGACAGCAGGTTGTGCACGCTCTGGCCCTTCGGCGGCGTGTACGTGGCGAACACATGGTCGAACGTGCGGTTCTCGCCGATCAGCAGGATCACGTGCTTGATGGGCGTGCGGGTGCGATCGCTGCGATCGTCGCCGTCGCGGCCCGGCGTGTGCAGCACGGTGACGCCGCTCGCGGGAGCCTGTGCAGCCGCGGTGGCAGTCGGAGTGGAATTGCTCTGGGCGCTCACCACGCCGGCCAGGCCGACGGCAAGCGTACCAAGGGCAAGCGGCAACAAGCGCTTGCGGACGTGCGTCATGGACATGACTTCGTTCTCCTGCAGCGATCCCTGGGAAGGGCTGCGTGAGTGGTCCCCCTGATTGACCGGCGCCTGTTCGCAACGTGGAGGGGCGCGGCCGGCGGCGAGTCTGGTCCGCGCAGATGACGGACCCTTGGCGCTTTTGCGACAGCGATGACGCGCTAGATGACAGTGCCAAGACGCCGCAAATCCTTGCGCGCCTGCATGCAGCGCAAAGCCTGTGGCTACGCGATCAACGCGTGCGGTGCGCGCGACGCGTTCGCCCTGTCGGCAAGAAATTGCTTTTGCATCGATGCAGGAAGAGGGTGCGGAAGTGTGCGATATCGCACGCTCGCGCGACGGCGCGCACGCGGCCTCACGCCGGCAGCAGCTGGAACGGCCGCATCATCTCGTTGTCTTCGTGCTCCAGCAGATGGCAGTGCCACACGTAGCGGCCGGGCTCGCCCTCGAAGCGCGCGATGATGCGCGTGACCATGCCGGGGTCGGCACGCACGGTGTCCTTCCAACCCATCTCTTCAGGGTCCGGCGGTATCGCGGGCCCGGTGTACTTCAGCGTCTTGCTCTCGTTCCACGCGAACAGGTCGAACGGCCGGCGATCGAGCACCTGGAAGCGCACCAGGTGCAGATGCATCGGATGCGCATCGCCGGTGAGGTTCACCATGCTCCAGATTTCCGTGCTGTCCTGCCGCGGATCTTCGGTAACGGGCGCCGACCAGTGCTTGCCGCCGAGCATCATCATCATCGGGCTGCCGCCGGCGTCGTCCTGTTCGCCCAGCGTGAGCACGCGTTCGCGCACGGCGCTGGCCGCGGCGATGCGCTCGATGGTGCGCAAGGTGGCCGGCACCACGCTGGTGTCCTTGCGGCCGCGATCGCGCACGCGGAATGCCATGATGGCTTCCGCCTGCTGGCGCAGCTGCACCTGCTTGCCGTCCATGCCGGAGAAATCGATGATCACGTCAGCACGCTCGGCCGGATACAGCGTGACGTGCGGGCGCGTAAGCGGCGCGGCGAGCAACCCCTGGTCGCTGGCGATCTGCTGGAAGCTCAAACCGTCGGACAACGACAGCGCATAGAAGCGCGTGTTGGCGGCGTTGATCAGGCGCAGGCGATAGCGGCGCGGCTCCACCTCCAGGTAGGGATACAGCTTGCCGTTGCACAGGATGGCGTTGCCCTGGCATTCGGACACCCACGGCGCATCCGGATCGTCGGACACGGGGTAATACAGCTGCCCGTCCGTCGCGATCAGCCGGTCGCACAGGATCAGCGGCAGATCGCATTCGCCCGTGGGCAGGTTGAGCGCGCGCTCCGCATCGTCCTCGATCAGGTACGCCCCGAGCAGGCCGGCGTAGATGTTCAAGCGCGTGATGCCCATGGCGTGGTCGTGATACCACAGCGTGGCCGCATCCTGCGCGTTGGGATAACGGCTGACGGCCGAACGGCCGGGCTCGAACCAGTCCTCCGGATAGCCATCGCTCGATGCCGCCACGCGCGCGCCGTGCACGTGCGCCACGGTGCGCACTTCCGGCTTGTCGCGCTCGGCGCCGTGGATGTTGTGGTCGATCGGCAGGAAGTGTTTCGTCGGCAGCGCGTTCGCCCATTCGATCAGCAGTGTTTCGTTGCGCCTGGCGACGATGGTGGGGCCGGGAAACGCGCCGTTATAGCCCCATAGCGGCGTTGGCGGCAGGTCGCGATGCAGCTTCGCCTTGAACGCGCGCATCTCCATCCGGTACAGCGGCAACTGTCGGCCAGGATGCGCGGGGTCGCTGTGCTGGCCCACCGGCTTGGCCACGGCGGGCAATGGCAAGGGATCCACGAAGCGCGCCAGCGTTACCGGATTCACCAGTGGCACCTTGGGCGCGGCGAGCGGCGGCATGGCCATGCGCGGCATCTTCTCGTTGCCGATGGCGGGCGCGGGCCATGCCAGCAGGCCCAATTCCATCGCCGTGGCCGCGCCGGCCATATCGAGCAGGCCACGCAGGAACTGGCGGCGTGAAGCGTTGGTGCGAGTCATCCGGCGACCTTAGGCAGGCCGGATGACAGTCGCGTGGCAAAGCGTGAAGGGCCGCTCACCCCGCGCGCACGCTGGCGCGAAGGGCGAGGTCGCTCACTCCGCGGAGGCCGGAACGCCCTGACCGGTGGTGGGTGCCTGCTGGCCGGCGACGGCGGCCACGTCGTCCTGCCCTGCTTTCTCGATGGGCGTGGCGAGCATGCGTGCGCGGCGCCAGCCGCCCCACTTGTAGTAGCCCATGGCCATCAGCATCGAGGCGAGCGAGCCCAGCGGAAAACTCCACCAGATGGAGTCGGCGCCAAGATGCGGCGCCAGCGCCACGGCGAACGGCGGACGGATCAGCCACATCGAGATGAACAGGATCACCAGCGGCGGCACCACCGCGCCGGTGGAACGCACCACGCCGAACAGCACGAAGGTGACGCCGAAGAACATGAAAGACCACACCGCGATGCTGTTGAGGTGCTCGGCCAGCGTCAGCGCCTGCGCGTCGTTGGGCAGGAACAGCCCCAGCGCCGCGTGATTGAACAGGTAGATCACCCCGATCAGGCAACCGCTGAGCAGGAAGTTGTAGAGCACGCCCACGCGCGTGATGCGGCTCACGCGATCCCACAGCCGGGCGCCCACGTTCTGCGCCGCCATGGAGGACACCGCCGCGCCGATCGCCATCGCCGGCATCTGCACATAGGTCCACAACTGCGTGGCGGCGCCGTAAGCCGCGGTGGTCTTGGAGCCGTACTCGTTCACCATGTGGATCATGATCATGGCGGAGCTGGAGATCACGATCATCTGCAGGCCCATCGGCAGGCCCTTCACCACCAGCGAACGCAGGATTTCCCGATCCGGCCGCAGATAGCCGAGCTCGTGGCGGGTCAGGCGCAGGAAGTGCTTGCGCCGGTACAGCGTGAACACCAGGGCGAACAGCGCGATGGTCTGCGCGATCAGCGTGGAGGTCGCCGAGCCGGCAATGCCCAGGCGCGGAAACGGCCCCACGCCGAAGATCAGCAAGGGGTTGAACACGATGTCCATCAGCACCGACAACGCCATGAACACGAACGGCGTGCGCGAATCGCCCGCGCCGCGCAGCGTCATCATCAGGAAGTTGTAGAAGAACATCGACGGCACGGCGACGAAGATGATGCGCAGGTACGGCACCGCGAAGGCCTGCGCATCGGCCGGCGTGTTGAGCGCGCGCAGCATCCACGGCGTGCCGACATAGCCGCCGATCGCCACCAGCACCGATACCGACACGAAGAACGTCACGCCGGTGCCCACCACGCGCTTGGCCTCCAGCATGTTGCGCGCGCCCAGGCTCTGGCCGATCAGGATGGTGCACGCCATGCTCAGGCCGAACACCGCGCCGAGCAGCAGGAACAGGATCAGGTTGGCGTTGCTCACCGCCGTGAGCGCCGCTTCGCCCAGGTAGTGGCCGATCCACATGGCGTTGACCGAGCCGTTGAGCGACTGCAGCACCGTGCTGCCCAGGATGGGCAGGGCGAACATCAGCAGCGTGCGCGCGATCGGTCCTTCGGTAAGCAGCGGCTGCCTTGCAGCAATGGATGACATCGAAAGAGTTCCGCGAAAGGGGAAAGGGGGAATCAGTCGCCCGCGACGGCGGCCTGCCATGCGCGCGCCGCGAGCCGACGCACATGCTCGCGCACATCGGCGGGCCATGCATCCGTCAATTGATGGAAACGCTCGCGCTCCTTGCGCCAGAACGCGCGCGATGCTTCTTCGTGATGGGCCAGGTTACCCGTCATCGCGCTCATGAAGCGATCGACCGCCTCGCCCGCCAGGCGCACGGCATCGCGCTCGCGATGGCTGCGACGCGCTTCCTCCACCAGGCGCCGCAAGGTCGCCGAGGCGCCGCCCGGCTGTTCGGCCAGCCAGTCCCAGTGCCGTGGCAGCAAGGTGACCTCGCGCGCGATCACGCCAAGGCGCGGACGGCCGGGGCCGCGCGGCGCGGGTTCCTCGTCCGTCGATGGCTTGGGCAGGCGGGCGAGCACGTCGTCCGGCGCGCCGCGCAGGTCCAGTTCCACCGGTCGGCTACTGAGCTCGTCGAAGACCAGCACCGGTCCCGCGGCACCGGCATCGACCGCGCGCTTGACCGCCAGCGCTACCTCGCTCAGCGAACCCGATGCGATGCGACGGTGGCCATCGAAGGCGATGCAGGCAGGCGTATCGGCCATCGGCATTGTTTTATCCGGGTATAAACAGGGCGCGCAGTGTGCGCCGGCAGGGCGCCAAGGTCAACAGGCGCCGCCGGTCCCAGGCCGCGCGCTACCATTTGCCCACTTTCCGCAAAGCGTGCCCCATGGTCATCCACCCGCCGCAACGCTCGCTCCGGCTGATGCTGTTCACCCTGCGCGGCTCGATCATTCCGGTGATCTGGAAGCGCGTGCTCGGCATGATGCTGCTGTCCGTCGCCGTGGTGGCGGTGGAACGGCACCTGCCGCGCACCGGCGTGGAACTGGGCGCCATTCCGCCCACCCTGATGGGGCTGACGCTGGCGATCTTCCTGGGCTTTCGCAACACCGTGGCCTACCAGCGCTGGTGGGATGCGCGAACCCTGTGGGGCGAGCTGCTGATCGTGCTGCGCAACCTTGCCCGCCAGACCATGAGCCTGCCCGAGGGCCTCAGTGTGCAGGAGCGCGAACGGATGGTGCACCGCCTGATCGCCTTCGCCCACGCGCTGCGCCATCACCTGCGCGGCACGCCGCCCGGCGACGAGGTCTCGCGTTGGCTCACGGCGGAGGACCAGGCGGCGCTCGCGGGCCGTCCCAATCCGCCGAACCTGCTGCTCGGGCTGATCGCGCAGGGCTACGCGCAGCTGCATCGCGACGGCCGGCTGGATGCCATCCTGCTGGCCAGCATCGATGCGCAGGTGACGCGCGCCTCGTACGTGCTAGGCGGCTGCGAGCGCATCCAGGGGACGCCGATTCCGTTCGCCTACATCCTGCTACTCCATCGCACCGTCTACATCTACTGCCTGCTGCTGCCGTTCTGCCTGATCGGCAGCGTGGGCTGGGTGACGCCGCTGATGGTGGGCGTGCTGTCCTACACCTTCTTCGGGCTCGATGCGCTGGGCGACCAGATCGAGAACCCGTTCGACCGCCTGCCCAACGACCTGCCGCTCGACGCCATGTGCCGCACCATCGAGATCGGCCTTGGCGAACTCCTGGGCGAGCACGACCTGCCGGCGCCGCTGCAGCCGGTCGACGGCGTGCTCATGTAAGGCGAAGCGCAACAGCGCTTTTTGCAGAAAAACGGGATTTCGCAAGCCCCACGTCAGCCCTTGCCGTAGTTTTACGGTGATTTCGGCACGTATTTCACACGGGCCGAGACAGACTGTTGCCGTGCGCAAAAAAGGACCCCCCGCGCACTTGTGCCGCCCAGGCAACGCACTGTTGCCTCGATTCGACCTATTTCCAGTACCGGTCGGTCCAGTTAAGTAATTATACTAGGCGGTGCATAAATCCCTCCCCAAGCAAAAAAGAAGAACTGCCATGCGATCTTCCCTCCTGCGCAGTGCCGCAGCGTTCGCACTGATAGCTGTTTCCGCCTCGGCCGTGGCCGACCCGCGCATCGAAATCAACGGCGGCCGAAGCTACTCCGACGGCTACTGGACCAATACCGCCTGGATCGAAGCCATCTGGGGCGAGCACAACCTCGGCAACAGCCGCATCACCTGGGCGCCGATGGCCTCGCTGGGTTTCATCAACGGCCGCAACGTCGCGCGCTACGGCAACGCCGTGTCCGATGACGTGTGGCTGGGCGGCGGCGGTTTCCGTATCCGCTACGGCGGCGCCGACGACTGGTATCACCACCTGTTCTGGAACACGGAAATCGCTGTCCAGGCCGGACGCACCTTGGCTTTGAGCAGCGGCGGCGAGTTCGTCAACTCCGTGGGCTGGGCTGGCGAGCACTGGACTTTCCAGATTCGCCATGCGTCCAACGCGGGGATCAAGGGGTCCAATCGAGGCGAGACGATGGCGCTGGTGGGGTTTGCGTTCAATCCCTGAGGCGTGTGGCTAGTGATGGATACGATGACGGCCCTTTGGGGCCGTTGTTGTTTGGATGGCTAAATGGATTTGGCGGGTGTTTTGCGTGAGGCTTTGTTCTGCTCTCTTTGCGCGGTTTGGAGGGCTGGGGCATGGTGCTTCGTGGTGGTTTGGGTCACTTGCCTCGCCGTTTCATTCTTTAGCCGTCATTCCTGCGAAGGCAGGAATCCAGTGACTTTGCGCTGGGTTGTCGCGTAAAGGTTGATCGGCTCTTTTCAGCGTTCCCGCAACCTGGCCGCCTGCGCGGCGGGCGTTCCGACCTCCTGCCGGAGGCCGGGTCACTTTCTCTTGCTTGCCCAAGAGAAAGTAACCAAAGAGAAGGGCCGCCCGGAATCGGCGCCTATCGGGCTGAAGCCCGATAGGTTCGCGGACGGGTTGCGGGGTTTGTCGACAGGGCATCCTGCCCTGACGACAAACTGGCTCGCATCCTTGCGAGCCACCCTGCGGGCTATTCCTCCACCCGCCCGCCGCCTCATACGGGGACC